>Ga0210058_1002088_pt1 | contig 16847 bp, 10 predicted proteins | sample CryGeymeta201511_FD_183979 | JGI IMG/M metagenome (GOLD analysis project Ga0210058, IMG submission 183979) | Groundwater microbial communities from Crystal Geyser aquifers in Utah, USA - Crystal Geyser metaG 2015-11 (SPAdes) (version 2) | ecosystem: Environmental > Aquatic > Deep subsurface >...
GCGCAAGGCCAGGCGCGTGACTTCATCCGGGTAATCCCACGGGCACAGCGGCGACAGAATCCCGCCACCCGCCCAGGACGCCTCGCGCCCGACCTCGCCGCGCTCCAGCACGGTCACCGAGGCGCCCGCCAGCAATAACGCTTCCGCCGTCGCCAGCCCCAGCGCGCCGGCGCCAATAACCATGAAATCATTACGCAAAGTCACTCCCCGGACGCGCCGTTAGTCTGGCAAAATTGCCACTCATCGGTAATCTCTGGCAACACCGACAGGTCTTGTTTTAACTTTCGCATCAGAACATTCGGGAGCACGACATGAAACTGCAAAAAGGCTTCACCTTGATCGAGCTGATGATCGTTGTCGCCATCGTCGCCATACTAGCATCGGTGGCCATGCCCGCCTATAACGACTACGTGATACGCGCGAAAATACCCGAGGCGACCTCGGCATTGGCGCGCGACCGGGTGCAACTGGAACAATATTTTCAGGACAACCGCCGCTACACCACGGTGGCAGGCGGCACGATCTGTGGCGGCACCCGCCCCACCACCGACAACTTCACCATCACCTGCGCCGCCACCGACAATACTTTCACGATCACGGCAACGGGCGTCGCCGGCACCAACCTCGCCGGATTCACCTACACCATTGACGAAAACAACACCAGGACATCAGCTGTTACGGCGCCCGCCGGCTGGGTCGGCAATCAGGCCGCCTGCTGGATCACCAAAGCGGGAGGCTTGTGTTAATCGCCAAATCCAGCCAGCGCGGGTTCACCCTGATCGAACTGATGATCGGGGTGGTGATCCTTGCCATCCTGTTCAGTGTGGGCGCGCCCAGCTTCAGGGTCTGGGTGCAGAATGCGCAAATCCGCACGGCGGCGGAGTCCATCTCCTCGGGCTTGCAGTTGGCGCGCGCCGAAGCGGTGCGCCGCAACGCCATCATCACCTTTGAGCTGGCCGGCATGGCCAACGTCGGTTCGAGCTGGACGATGGGCTGCGCGGCTTCGGCGGTCGGCTGTCCGGCCGTCATCCAGTCCCACACCGGCTCGGAAGGCACACCCAATGCAAGGATCTCCGCCAATAGCGCGGAGGTGTCATTCAACGGGCTGGGACGCGCCAGCAATGCGACGGGCAATAGTTTGATCATCAACATCACCAACCCGACCGGCGGCGACTGCCAGGTCGCGAACGGGCCGATGCGCTGCCTGGATGTCAGGGTTGCCAACGGCGGGCAGATCCGCATGTGCAATCCGGCCATGTCCAGTACCAACCCGCAAGGATGCTAACCATGAACCTCTTGACGCCGATGCCGCACCAACAACAAGGCTCCATGCTGCTGGAGGCACTCATCTCGATCCTGATCTTTTCGATCGGCATCCTGGCCATCATCGGCTTGCAGGCCGCCTCGATCAAACTGTCCAGCGACGCCAAATACCGCTCGGATGCCAGCATGCTGGCCAACCGGCATATCGCGCTGATGTGGGCGGATGTCGCCTCGGCGGTCACTTCAGCCAATGCCTTCGATCCCATCCAGTTCGTCGATTATGCCAACGGCGGGGCGGCTTTTGACGCGTGGTACGCCAACGTCGCGGCGACCATACCCAATGCGTCCGCCGTGGTGAATACCAACACCATCCTGCTGTGCGACAACAATCCCTGCCCCGGCTCCCCGACCGGCGTGTTGCAGACCACCCGCACCGACGTCACTCTCACCGTCAACTGGCAAATCCCCGGGGAAGGTGCCCACACCTACGCGACCACCGCGCTGATCAGCGCGCAGAAAGAACTTTGAGGAGAGAACCGTGCGCTCATCCCTGCCTTCCCCGAACCGTCGTCAACTGGGTTTCAGCCTGCCGGAGATCATGGTCGGCATGGTCATCGGCCTGCTCGGCATCATCATCATCATGCAGGTGACCTCCGTCTTTGAAGGACAGAAACGCACCACAAGCAGCGGCGACGATGCCCAGAACGGCGGCGCCATTGCCCTCTATACGATGCAACGCGATATCGCCCAGGCGGGTTACGGCTTTAGTTCGGCGAACCTGATGGGAAGGGACTTTGTGACGCCCAACATCACCTTCGCCGCCTCTTCCCCGCTGGCCGCGGTCGTACTCAACCACGTCAACCTTGATTCCGTTGCCGATGCGGAAACCGACACTCTTATCGTGACCTACGGCAACAGCAACAGCACGCCCGAGGGCGCCGTGATCGTCAACTCCAACCCCGCGACCTACAACATCGTCGGCGGTGCCGCAGCCAGCGGCGTCGCGGCGGCAGGCGGCGGCCATGGTTTCATGAACGGCGATTGGGTGACTGCGGATGACGGCAGCGGCAATGGCGGCAATGTCAACACGCATTACCTGTATAAAGTGGACGGTGTGGACGCCATCACCGTTCCGGTCGTCAGCCCGAACGGCTACCCCATCCCCGTTTTGCAAGACACCGCGGCCGGTCCCCACCCGCTCTTGTATAACTTCGGTCCCTCCCCCTCATTCCTGGCTTACGCCGTGCGCAACGGATCCCTGAGCGTGTGCGACTACCTCGCCAATGACTGCGATGCCGGCAATGACGCCGACTGGACCGCGTTGACCGGCGGCATCGTCAGCATGCGGGCGCAGTGCATCGGCGGGTCGGCACTGCGCATCGTGCTGGTGGCGCGCAACAGCCAGATCGCCGGTGCCGTGGTCACCACCGACACGCCGAGCTGGAGCCCGAACGGCGTTTCCGCGCCGGTCGCCGCCAACCCGGCGGCCTCGTGGGGCGCCGACTGGAACCGTTACCGCTACAAGACCTTTGAAACCATCGTCCCCATCCGCAATGCTGTCTGGAAAGGAGTGGCAGGATGCTAACCCCGACTCAATTTTCGCACCGCGCGCCGCGCGCGAAACAAGCCGGCGTGACGCTGGTCATCACCCTGATCGTGCTGGTCGCCATGACCCTGGCCACCATCTCGCTTATGCGCTCGGTGGACACCAGCAACATCATCGCCGGCAATCTGGCCTTCCAGCAGGCGGCCTCGCACGCCGCCGATGCCGGCATCGAAGAAGCGGCGAGGGTCTTGTTGCCTCTGGTCGTCGCCAATCACGGGCTTGGCTGCACCGGCGCCTGTGAACCGGGCTATATTTCCTGGCATGACCCGGACCATGAACCGCCCCATGTCGGCTGGGAAACTTACTGGAACAACGTGGCAGCCAGCGCGATCACCCTGGTTACCGACGCCAACGGCAACAGTGTGTCCTACGTCGTGGAAAGCATGTGCGACGGCGTGGGGCAAACCGGGGAGTGCCTCAAGGCGCCACCGAGCATGTCCGGCAATTGCGGGGGCAGCGACCTCGGTGCCGGCAGCCAGCAATGCATCGCCATCACGCGCTACTACTACCGCGTCACCTCCCGCGTCACGGGCCCCCGCAACACCGTCAGTTATATCCAGGCCATGTTGGCCATGTAGCAAAAGGAGTCAGCCATGAAAAATCGCCCATCCACCCGCACCCTCGCGCTCGGTCTGTTGCTGGCCGCCTCGATGCAGGCGCAAAGCGCCGTCACCGACCTCGCCACCGCGCCGCTGATCACCGACCCGACCGCGGCGGTATTGCCCAACGTGTTTCTGGTGCTGGACGACTCGGGCACCATGGGCCTTGACTTCATGCCAAAAGAATCGCAGCTTTTTAATGCCGGAACCTACGGCATCGCCGCCAGCCAATGCAACGGTGTCTATTACGACCCCGCCATCCGCTACTACCCGCCGGTCAATGCCGACGGCTCCGAGTTCGCCAACTCCAACTTCAATGCGGCCTGGACCGACGGCTTCAACCCGATTGCCGGGGTGGTCAACCTGGGCACCAGCTTCGTCGATGCGGATGTCTTGAACCGCACCGTTGACGGGCCCCAGACAGCGTTCTACTACACTTATCACGGCGACCAGGATACCGATGCCGAACGCGACTTTTCCAACCCTGCCGGCCCCTTCCGCCTGGAGTGCAAAAGCCTGGTCGGTGCGGCCCCGGGCAGCGGCGTGTTCACCAAAGTCGTGGTCGATGCCGCCTCCGCCCCCTTCACCAAGGCGATTTCCCGCACCGACTGCGCCGGCGCCAGCTGTACTTTTACCGAAGAAAGCCAGAATTTCGCCAACTGGTACAGCTACTACCGTACCCGCATGCTGACCATGAAGACCGCCGCCGGCCGCGCTTTCAAGGCCATCGGCACCAACTTCCGCGTCGGCTATGCCAGCATCAACAACAACACCAGTTCGGATTTCGTGGCCCTGAACCAGTTCGACGCCGCGCAAAAACTCGAGTGGTACACCAAACTTTACCAAGCCACCCCCGATAATTTCTCGCCCTTGCGCGAAGCGCTCGCCAAGGTCGGCTCGATGTATGCGGCCAAGCTGGGCAGTTTCAACGGCACACCGGTGGTCGATCCCATCCAGTATTCCTGCCAGCAGAACTTCACCATCCTCACCTCCGACGGATCGTGGAACCTGGGAGCGGGATTCAAACTCGACGGCAGCATGGTGGGCAACCAGGACGGTGACGAGCCGCGCCCGTATTTTGACGGCGCCTATCGCCTGAAATCCACCAGCCACACCGAGCGGACCGATACGAATTTGCTCAAAACCACCAGCGAAGATCAGCAATGGACGCAGCAGAACCAGTCCCGCACCAGCGACCTGCAAAGCAGAACCGGTCCGCTGCAATGGCGCACCAAACAGCAATACAAGGACTCGACCCTAAACTGGACGACCGACCTGCAGGCCACAACCAACACCCTGCAGTGGCAGACCGACCTGCAGGCCACAACCAACACCCTGCAGTGGCAGACCGACCAGCAGCACACCGATGCGCCCCTGCAATGGCGGACCGACCTGCAGCAGACCGTCCAGCAGCAACTCTGGTCCACCGACCAGCAGCAAACCACCGCACCCCTGCAATGGCAGACCAAACAGCAGGTAACCACCGCCCCGCTGCTGTGGGCGACAAAATCACAAAAAACCACTGCCAAATTGCAGTGGCGCACCAACCTGCAGGCCACCAGCGGCACGCTGCAGCAGCGCACGTCGCAACTGCAACGGAAAATCGACCAGTTGCAACACCGCACTGCGAAGCTGCAGGAACGGGTCTTGCAACTGCAATCGCGCACCAGCACCTTGCAGTTTTCGACCATGTATCTGCAAACCCGGATATCTTTTGATAACGGCAGCAATTGGGATTCGTGGACCGACGTGGCCTCTTGTACCTGGTACAACCTGGACGGGACAATCAGACAATGCCGCTATGTCACCGCTCCCGGCGGCTCCACGTCATGGACCACGGGTGCTGCCACCTGGAATAACTCAGCGGGGAGCTGCACCGTCGCTTTCGGCACGGTCACCACTCCCGGCACGGCCTGGTCGGGCAACGGCAACAACTGCCGCTACTCGACTTGGACGGGCTATAGCAACACAGCCTCCTGCACCGCCGTGGCAAAGGACGGAACTTCCCCCTTCACCGTCAACACGGCAACCCAATGCCGGACCGTGGTGGCTACGCCCTATCACAATGTCGGATCCTGCACCACGAATGCCACGCCGGACGGCACGGGCAAAACCACGCAGTGCCAATACACGGGGTGGAGCGGGTGGAGCGGGGTCAGTACCTGCACCCCCGTGGCAAAGGACAGCACGTCCCCCTTCACCGTTGGCACGGCGACCGAATGCCAAACCGTGACGACCTCCAACTGGGCAGACACCGGCTCAGCCTGCACGGTTAACCCAACACCCGATGGCAGCGGCAAAACCACGGATTGCCGTTACAACTCCGCCAACGGGGTGGGTAACTTCTCGAACTGGAGCAATGCAGGTAATAACACCACCTGCACCCCCGCCGCCCAATCCTCCAGCCCCAATTACACGACCGTGCTGGCCAGGGAATGCCGGCTCACCGGTACCAGCACGAACTACGTCACGACCAACCCCGCCGCCTGCGCGGTGACCTACAACAATCCCGGCACCAGCTCGTCAGATGGCAGCGGCAAGTCGATTTCAGCCTGCTCGAATGACGGCAGCGACTACTCTGCCTGGGCCAACGTCGGCGGCGGCAACAGTTGTGCCACGGTGAGCGGCACCGGTCCTTTCGGCAGCTCGACCGAATGCCGGATGGCCACCAACACGCCCGCCTATCTCACCTTCGGCGCGACCTGCACCGACACCTACAACGCGGGCGGGAACAGCACCGCCAACGGCAGCGGCAATGTCACCGACTGCAGCACCGCCGGATCCTTCGGTCCGACCACCGCGCTGACCAACGGCCAGTCCTGCGCGGACAGTGCCACCGTGGAATGTTCGCTCGGCGGCACGAGCACGAATTACACCAGTTTCACCAATCCGGGCTGCGCGACCACCTATACGGCCGGCACCGGCGGCACGGCTGCGACCAATCACGGCGTCGCCAATAGTGTCGTCACCGCCTGCCCGGTCAGCGGCACCTGGTCTGCTGTCACCGCGCTGACCGCCGGGCAGAGCTGCACCGGCAGCGCCACAGTGCAATGCCCGATCGGCACTGCCACCTCGGCTTACGTGAACTATGCGATGGCCTCTGGGGATACCTGTCCCGCCTCGATCAGTTACAACGGCATCAATGGCAGCAGCACGGTGGATCCTGGAGGCAAGGTCGTCACCGCCTGCCCCACCACCGCTCCAAGTACGCCAGCGCCGATTGCCGCCTGCACCAACTCGGCACACGTGTTCTGCTCGCTGGACACGGCCATCACAACTTTTGTGACCAACTATCCGCCGACCTGCACGCTCGGTAATGTCGGCGGAAGCGTGACCACCGCCTGCACCCTGGCAGGCAGCTTTTCCCCCGCCCAGAACATCGGGGCGGGCAACACCTGTATCGGCGGAACACGCGCGGCCGGCACGCCGACCTGGGGGAATACCGTCGAATGCGTGACCGGCACCGCCCTGGCGCCGGCCTACGTCGCCAACTATCCGCCAAGTTGCGTGCCTACCTACGACGGGAATGTCAGCGGCACCTTTACTGCCGATGCCAGCGGCAGGGTGATTACCGCGTGTCCGACTGCCGCTTATGGCGGCGGCGGCGATGTGGGTGCGAATAACACCTGTGACGGCGCCCTGTCCCATGTGAAATGCGTCGCCACGGCGGGTGCGTCGACAAACCGGGTCACGAACTACCCGCCGACCTGCGCGACCAACTTCGACGCGACAGGCAGCAGCACCGCCAATGGCAGCGGCAAGGTCATCACCGCCTGCACCACCCCATCCGGTTTCGGCGGCGGCGGCGATGTCAGCGCATTGCCCGGCTCTTACACCAACATCTGTGACGGCACCCTGCCCAATGTGCAGTGCGCTGCCACGGCGGGTGCGTCGACAAACCGGGTCACGAACTACCCGCCGACCTGCGCGACCACGTTCAACGGCGCCAACGCTTCCAGCACGGCCGTCGCCGGCAAGGTCATCACCGCCTGTCCCACCACCAGTTATGGCGGCGGCGGTCCGGTGGGCGCAAATAACACCTGCGACGTATCCAACCCGCATGTGAATTGCGCCATCACCGGGGGGGTCGCCACCGCTGTGCCAACCTATCCGCCGACCTGCACGGCAACCTATGTCAACGCGACCACATCCGCCACCGCCGATGCCAGCGGCAAGGTGAGAACCTGTCCCGTCGCGGGCAGCTTCGGCGGCTGGACCAGCACGACGGTAGCGAACGGGAGCTGTACTCCAAGCGCCACGGTCGATTGCCGCTACAAATGGGGCGGCTGGAGCAATATTGGCTCGTGCACCGACAACTTCGATGCCGAATCACCGGGCGTGCCGATGACCACCTTAAGCGGCACCCAATGCCGCTATTCGCCATGGACCGCTTTTGCCAATTACGCCTCCGCCACCTGCACCCCGATCGCGCAACCGCCCGCCTCCGGCTCCAGCACGCCGACCGCGCGCGAATGCCGGGTGATCAATGCCGGCACCTTGCCTTTCAATACCCCGGCGTGGCCGAGCCAGGCCTGGGTGGGCGTCCCGCTAGGCGGCTGCACCGCGACCGGCGGAACGTTCAGCGGAACCTTCAATGCGTCCGGGCAATTTATCAGTTGCCAGACGCTGACCACCGGCCCTGCCCCGGCACCTTCCTGCACTGCCGGAACCCTGGGAATTCCGCCCTACACGACCACCACCTGCGCGACCAATACCGTGGTTGCGGCGCACGGGGTGGCGAGTTGCACCCCGGGGACGGGGGGCACGCCCGACTACATCACGACCTCCTGCAATACCACGACCACTGCCGGGGTGCCTGCCGCAGGATGCGTCGCCGAGCCGGCAACCGCCGGCAACGGCTGGACCGCCACCTTCTGCTCGGCGCCGAGTGGCGGCACGTTCGACACCCTGGCTGACGTGGCGGAGTATTACTACAAGACCGATTTGCGCACGGTCGCCCTGTCGAACGACACTTCGGGTGCCATAGGCACGGTCAACGGCACCGATATCAGCCTCAACAACGTGCCGATCACCGCCGAAGACACGGCCAGCCACCAGCACATGACGACCTTCACGGTGGGCCTGGGCGCGCGCGGCAAGATGGTGTTCGACCCGCTCTACAAGAGCGCCGTCAGCGGCGATTATTACTCGGTCGCGCACGGTGAATTGGCCGATGGCGGGGGACTCTGCTCATGGCAGTTGGCCGGATCGACCTGCGACTGGCCGATCCCGGTTGCCGACTCGACGGAAGATATCGACGACCTGTGGCACGCCGCCGTGGACGGACGCGGCACCTACTTCAGCGCCAAAAACCCGTCCGACTTGAGCGTCGGCCTGATCAGCGCGCTGGCCAACATCCAGACCCGCCTGGGTTCGGCAGCGGCGGCGACGACCAGTACCGCGTTCGTCACCGAGGGCGATAACTTCCTGTTCCGTTCGTCCTACCTTTCGCTGAACTGGACCGGAGAGCTGACGCGGCAACAGTTGAATACCACCACCGGCGCCATCGAAGCCACGATTGACTGGTCGGCCCAGGCGAAGCTGGACGCGAATGCCTCGCGCACGATCTACACCTTCGATCCGGGGGTCGGCGACAATCTCAAGCTGTTCACTTTTGCCAACCTGACCGCGACAGAGCAAGGCTATTTCAATCTGACCGCGCTGCACGGCGGCGGCAACCGGCTATCCCAGTTCGCCAACACCACACCGCCTGCAGAGGCTTGCCCACCGGACACAGTGTGCATGGACGAAACCGCCGAAGCGGCTGCGTCCGGCGCGAATCTGGTCAATTACCTCGCTGGGGAGCGCAGCAACGAGGGTGACAAACAGGATGGCACCAAGTACTACCGCCAACGCGCGAATCTGCTGGGCGACATCGTGGATTCGGAATCGGTCTATATCAAGAAACCCACTGCCGCCTTCTCCGATCCGGGGTATGGCAGCTTCAAGACCGCCCAGGCCGGCCGCCGCGCGATGGTCTATGTCGGGGCGAACGACGGCATGCTGCATGCCTTCCGCGCCGAGGATGACACATCTACCGCACTCGTCGATGAAGGCGGGCAGGAAGATTGGGCTTATATTCCGAGAATCGTCATGCCCGAGCTGTATAGACTGGCCGACAAGGATTACGGCAACAAGCACCAGTTCTACGTCGATGGCTCGCCGGTGGCGGCGGATATCTGCACGAGTTTCTGCACCGATAATGCCAATGCGGTGTGGAAGACTATTCTGGTCGGCGGCCTCAACCACGGCGGCCAAGGCTACTACGCGCTCGATGTCACCGATCCGGCCAACCCGCAAGCATTGTGGGAGTTCACCGATGCCAACATGGGCTTCACCTATGGCAATCCCAAAGTGGTGAAATTGGCGGATGGGACCTGGGTGGTATTGGTCACCTCCGGCTACAACAACACGACTGGCGACGGTGAAGGCCATCTGTATGTGCTGAATGCCGCCACGGGCGCAGTCATCCGCGACATGAGCACGGGCGTGGGAGCTCCCGGTTCACCCAGCGGCCTGGCGCGCATCGATGCGCCGGTCACAACGCCGGGGATCGACGCTACGGCCATCGCGGTGTACGGCGGGGATCTGGAAGGCAATCTGTGGCGCTTCGACATCAACGGCGATGTCGGGGCGGCCGGCTTCGACGTTCAACTGCTCGCCGCCCTGCGCGATGCCTCGAACGTTGCGCAGCCGATCACGGCCAAACCGCTGATCACCCTGGTGAGCGGTATCATTGTGGTGAACGTGGGCACGGGACGCTATCTGGGCGCGACAGACCAGAACAACCCCAGCCAGGATTCCATCTACGCCATCAAGGACACTTTCCCGGCCGCGGCAACACCGAGCGTGGCGATCCATGACAATCCGCGTACGCTTGGCACCTTCGTGGAGCAAACCCAGACCGCGGTACTCTGCCCGGCCGGCACGCCGGTGTCGGTCTGCGCGACCGGAGAAACGGTATTCGTCTCGAGCAATCATGTGGTGAACTTCAACACCGATTCAGGCTGGTTTGCCGACTTCACGCAAACGGGGGAACGGGTCAACACCGATCCGGCCATCATCAAGGGAACGATCGTGGTCGCCACCAACCTGCCGAGCTCCAGTTCCTGCTCGGTCGGCGGCGACAGCTTCCTGTACCAGCTCGACTATCGCACCGGCGGCGCGGTCAGCACCGCGCCCAATGGCATCGTGGGCCTGTTGCTCGGCCACGAGTTGAGTTCGCGCCCGGTTGTCGCGATGTTGCAAAGCGGCAAGATCCTTTCTTACACCCAGGGATCCGGCGGGCACGAGCCGCAAGCCAGCCCCGTGTTCGAGAACGCCAGCGCGGATGGCGTGGCACGGCGCATCTCCTGGCGGGAATTGATCGTGAAGTAATCGCCGGATGAAGTTGCCATGACGGCGCCCTCGGGCGCCGTCTTTGTTTGTGTCATCACAGGGCGGGTCATGGGGTTCGTAGGTCGGGATTCATCCCGACAAGGAACGGCAAACTTCGACCGCGTCGGGTTAAAACCCGACCCACAGGGAGTGCCATGGGGTTTGTAGGTCGGGATTCATCCCGACAACGAACGGCAAACTTCGACTGAGTCGGGCTAAAGCCCGATCTGCAAGGGGTTGCACATCAGCATCGCCAAGAGCGATGCACTGCACTAGTTCGACAGCGCCTTGGGTAAAGGAAAAACAACATTCTCTTCGATACCCGATAGCTCCTGCACCTGCTGCGCGCCCAATGCCTGCAACCGCGCGACCACTTCCCCGACCAGCACTTCCGGCGCGGAAGCGCCGGCGCTGACGCCCACGTGCAGCTTGCCTTGCAACCATTCCGCTTTGAGCTCGGCAGCGCTATCCACCAGATGGGCAGGCACGCCGAGATTCTGCGCCACTTCGCGCAGCCGGTTGGAGTTGGAGCTGTTGGGCGAGCCGACCACGATCACCAGATCGCATTGTTGCGCCAGCACTTTCACCGCGTCCTGGCGGTTCTGCGTGGCATAGCAGATGTCGTCTTTCTTCGGTCCGGTGATGAAGGGAAAGCGGGTCTTCAAGGCGGCGATGATGGCGCTGGCATCGTCCACCGACAGGGTAGTCTGCGTGACATAGGCCAGATTCCGCGCGTCCCGCACCTGCAATTGCGCCACGTCCCGCGGCGTCTCCACCAGATACATGCCACCGTTACTCTGCCCCATCGTGCCTTCCACTTCGGGATGGCCTTTGTGGCCGATCATCACGATCTCCTTGCCCTGCTGGCGCATGCGCGAGACTTCGATATGCACCTTGGTCACCAGCGGACAGGTGGCGTCGAACACCGTCAGATTTCGCGCCTCGGCTTCGCGCCGCACCGATTGAGGCACGCCGTGCGCACTGAAGACGAGGATGCTGCCGGGCGGCACGTCGGACAGGTCTTCGATGAAGATCGCGCCCTTGGCCTTCAGGCCTTCCACCACGAACTTGTTGTGCACCACTTCGTGCCGCACATAGATCGGCGCGCCGTGCAGCGCCAGCGCGCGCTCGACAATCTCGATGGCGCGATCGACCCCGGCACAGAATCCGCGCGGATTAGCCAGTATTATTTCCATTTCGCCCTCCGATTCGTGTAGGTCGGGTTTCAACCCGACGCCTTATTGTCGGGCTGAAACCCGACCTACCTTTGCCCTGAAGCTGTCCAGGATCAACAGCGCCGCGCCACAGGTGATGGCGGAATCGGCCAGATTGAACGCGGCGAAATGATAACCGGCCCAGTGAAAATCCAGAAAATCCACCACATAACCGTAAGCGATGCGGTCGATCAGATTACCCAGCGCACCGCCCAGAATGAACGCCAGCGCAAAGCTGAACAGTTTTTCGGCTTGATGTTTGCGCAACAGCCAGACGATCCATACCGCAGCGACGACGGCGATGGCAGAGAACAGCCAGCGCTGCATCCCGCCCGCATCGCTTAGAAAACTGAATGCCGCGCCGGTGTTGTGCGCCAGCACCAGATTGAAAAACCCGGTCACGGCCATGCTTTCGCCAAAAACGAAATGGCTGTTGATCGCCGCCTTGCTCAACTGGTCAAGGACGATGACGATGGCGGCGATAAATAGCCATCTGCTCATTTCCTTCCCCCTCCGCAAGCGTGTGGGTTGAAATGCAGGTCGGGTTGAGCGCAGCGATACCCATCGTTAAATTCCGCCAACAATTGATGGGTATCGCTGCGCTCAACCCATCCTACGCATGCCCCGCAAGCGTGTGGGTTGAAATGTAGGTCGGGCTTCAGCCCGACATAATCTTGTCGGGCTGAAGCCCGACCTACAGATTCCGCACTGTGCGGAAATGACGGGCTAGGCATACTTTCTGGCCTCGCCCGCGCCGAACAGGTTGCTTACGCAGCGCCCGCACAGGGTTGGATGCGCGGCATCGCTGCCCACATCGGCGCGGTAATGCCAGCAGCGCGCGCATTTGGCATGCGGGCTGGGCGTGACCTTGATCTCCAGTCCGCCCTCATGCCGATGCACCTCGGCGCGCGAAGTAATGAACACCAGGCGCAGATCGTCGCCGAGGCGGGACAACAATTCGAAAGTTTCCTGCGTTGCATACACATCCACTTCCGCCTGCAACGCCGAACCAATCGTGCCCGCCGCGCGCTGTTCTTCCAGCTTTTTGTTGACCTGTTCGCGCACCGCGCGGATGTCGCACCACGCGCTCACCTGCGCGCCATCCAGCCCCGCATCCGGCAGTTCGTACCACAATTGCTCGAACACGCTCACCTCATCCTGCCCGCTTAATGTGGCCCACACCTCTTCGCCGGTGAAGGAGAGGATCGGCGCGATCAGCCGCGCCAGGGCGCGGGTGATGTGAGTCAGCGCGTTCTGCGCGGAACGGCGCGCCTGCGAGTTTTCACCGGCGGTGTAGAGGCGGTCTTTCAGGATGTCGAGATAGAAACCGCCGAGGTCTTCCGAACAGAAACCCAGCAATTTCTGCACCGCGAAGTGGAATTCATAACGCTCATAATCGGCGCAGATATCGGCCTGCAGCTTCTGCGTCAGTGCCAGCGCATAGCGGTCGATCTCCAGCCATTGATCCACCGGCAGCGTATCGCGCTTGGCATCGAAGTCGCTGACGTTGGCCAGCAAAAAACGCAACGTGTTGCGGATGCGGCGATAGCTTTCCACCACGCGTTTCAGAATCTCGTCCGAGATGGTCAACTCGCCGGAATAATCGGTGGAAGCCGTCCACAGGCGCAGGATGTCGGCGCCCATGGTGTCGAAAATCTTTTGCGGCGCGATCACATTGCCTTTGGATTTCGACATCTTGTGACCGCTACCATCGACCACGAAACCGTGCGTCAGCAACGCATCGTAGGGCGCGCGACCATTGATGGCGCAGCCGGTGAGGAGCGAAGACTGGAACCAGCCGCGATGCTGGTCGGAGCCTTCCAGATACAGGTCGGCCGGCGAACGCAATCCCTCGCGTTTCGCCAGCACCGAGTGATGGGTGACGCCCGAATCGAACCACACATCCAGCGTGTCGGAAAGTTTGCGGTAATGCGCCGCCTCGTCGCCCAACAACTCGGCACTGTTCAGCGAGAACCACGCCTCGATGCCGGATTGCTCCACCAACTTGGCGACCTGCTCCAGCAGTTCCGGCGTGCGCGGATGCAGTTGCAGGGTTTCCCTGTGCACAAAGAACGGCATCGGCACACCCCAGTTGCGCTGGCGCGACACGCACCAGTCGGGACGGTTCCTGATCATCGCCTCCAGCCGCGCGCGCCCCCAGGAGGGGAAGAATTTGGTTTCAGCGACGGCGCGATTCGCAAGTAATCTCAAATTCATCCCGTCGCCCTCCGGGAGAGGGTTAGGGTGAGGGAGTTCTGAATGGCGCCTCGCCTGAACCAGCCCCTCACCCCCAACCCCTCTCCCGGAGGGCGAGGGGGAAGATGTCTGCTCCATGCCGATGAACCACTGCGGCGTGGCGCGGAAGATGATCGGCGTTTTGTGGCGCCAGCAATGCGGATAGCTGTGCGTCACTTTTTCCTGGTGCAGCAGATGGCCGCTCGCCTGTAATGCCTGCAGCACAATGTCGTTGGCCTTCCACACGAACACGCCGGCCAGCGGCACACCGCCCACCGGCGGCGTGGTCGAGATGAACTTGCCGTCGTCGCCCACCGGATTATCGACCGGCAGGTTGTATTGCTGCCCCACCACATAGTCGTCCACGCCGTGCGCCGGGGCGGTGTGCACCAGCCCGGTACCCGCTTCCAGCGTGACATGTTCGCCGCAGATGACGGGCACGATGCGGTCATAGAACGGATGCTGCAGCGGCAGATTTTCCAGCGCGCGGCCCTTGCCGCGCCCCACCACTTCGGCGGCCAGGCCGTAGCGCTGCACGCAGGCTTCGAGCAGGTCGCCAACCAGCAGCAAATATCCCTTGTCTGTTTTCGCCAGACGATATTCAAAATCGGGATGTACGCTCACCGCCTCGTTGGCGGGCAATGTCCACGGCGTGGTGGTCCAGATCACCGCGTACGCCTTGGCGTCGCCGGGCAGGGACACGCCGAGCGCCTTGCCCAATGCCCCGATGTCCTTCACCTCGAAACCGACGTCGATGGCCTGCGAGACTTTGTCTTCATATTCCACTTCCGCTTCGGCCAGCGCGCTCTGGCAATCCAGACACCAGTTCACCGGCTTGCGCCCCTGATACAGATAGCCCTGTTCCTGAATCTTGCCCAGCGCGCGGATGATGTCCGCTTCGGTGCGGAAGTCCATGGTCAGATAGGGCTTGTCCCAATCGCCAAGCACGCCGAGCCGGATGAAGTCTTTTTTCTGCCGCTCGATCTGTTCTTTCGCATAGGCGCGGCACAGCTCGCGGAACTGCGATGCCGGAATCGCCTTACCGTGTTTCTTCTCCACCTGCAATTCGATCGGCAGGCCGTGGCAGTCCCAACCCGGCACGTAGGGCGCGTCAAAGCCGGAGAGGGTCTTGCTCTTGATGATGATGTCCTTCAGCACCTTGTTCACCGCATGGCCGATGTGGATGTCGCCGTTGGCATACGGCGGGCCGTCATGCAGGATGAATTGCGGGCGGCCTTTGGCGGCGGCGCGGATGCGCTGGTAGCGCTGCTGCGCCTGCCACTGCGCCAGCATCTGCGGCTCGCGTTTGGCCAGATCGCCACGCATGGGGAACGCGGTGTCCGGCAGATTCAGCGGATATTTTTTCTTGTCTTCGGTCATGTTTTTCTTGGCACAAAATTACTCATCAGAATTTCCAAACCCGTCATTCCGGCGCAGGCCGGAATCCAGTTGGTTAAATATTCCCGCGAAGCGGGACAAAACCCAACTGCATGTTAGATAGATGCGCTGGATTCCGGCCTGCGCCGGAATGACGGCAAAGCTCACTCATGTTCAATAAACCATTTCTTTGCGTTATCCACATCCCGCGCGATCTGTTGCGTCAACGCTTTCAGATTCGGATACTTTTCTTCGTCGCGCAACTTGTGCAGGAATTCGACGCGCAGATGCTTGCCGTAAATCTGCTGGGCGAACTCGAACAGGTGCACTTCCAGCACATGCCGCGCATGGTGATGCACGGTCGGCCGCACGCCGAGGCTGGCGACCCCCTGCAACACGCCGATGCCGTCGGAGTGCGCTTCCACCACATAGATACCCGTGAGCGGCGGCAGATTGTGTTTCATCTGCACGTTCGCGGTGGGAAAACCGAGCTTTTGTCCCATGCCGTCGCCGTGCACCACACGCCCGCTGATGCTGTACGGACGTCCCAGATAGTCGCGCGCCACGTCCAGCTTTCCCGCTGCCAATGCCGCACGAATGGCCGTGCTGGAGATGCGCACGCTGTCGTGCAGCACGCTGTGTACCGCCGCCACCTCGAACCCGCGTTGCGCGCCAATCTGTCGCATCAGCGCAAAATCGCCGCTGCGCCCGCTGCCGAAGCGGAAGTCGTCCCCGATCAACACATACTTCGCGCGCAAGTCGTCATGCAGCGCATGGATAAACGCGTCGGCCGTCTTGCGTGCAAACATTGCATTGAAGCGACAGATATGCACCCGGTCAACCGCCGCCGCGCGGAACAGTTCCAGTTTTTCGCGCAGGCTGGTCAGCCGCACCGGCGCCTGTTGCGGGGTAAAGAATTCGCGCGGATGCGGCTCGAAAGTCACCACCGCCGTCAGCAGACCCCGCGCCTGTGCCGCCTGTTGCAACTCGCGCAGCAAAGACTGATGGCCGCGGTGCACCCCGTCGAAATTGCCGATGGTGACAGCACAGGGGTGGATGTCGCTGGAATGGAGGCTGCGGAGGATTTGCATAAGGCGCGGATTATACAACCTCGCCCCACAGGTCGTGCTCGTCCGAACCGGTGATCTTCACCGTGACGAACTCGCCCACGTCCAG
>Ga0210058_1002092_pt1 | contig 16825 bp, 12 predicted proteins | sample CryGeymeta201511_FD_183979 | JGI IMG/M metagenome (GOLD analysis project Ga0210058, IMG submission 183979) | Groundwater microbial communities from Crystal Geyser aquifers in Utah, USA - Crystal Geyser metaG 2015-11 (SPAdes) (version 2) | ecosystem: Environmental > Aquatic > Deep subsurface >...
TTAAATCATGACTAATAAATATGTTACTTGGTTTGAAAAAGTTGATAAAAACGACGTTGGGTTGGTCGGTGGAAAAGGCGCGAATCTTGGGGAAATGACCAACACCCATCTTCCTATTCCATATGGATTTATTGTCACATCACATGCCTATTTTCACTTCATTAAAGAAGCTCGTTTGGAAAAAAAGATTCGTGATTTTCTTTCAATGATTAACTACGAAAATTCGCTTGAACTTCAACAAGTCTCAAAACACATTCAAGAATTAATTTTAAAAGCATATATTCCAGAAATTCTTGTCCAAAATATAATTCAATATTATGATAATTTACTGATTAAAGAAGCAGAATATTATAAACAACCAAACACACTTATTCGTAAAATCAAACATAGAATAAAACATCTTCATCAACCGCCTCTTGTTGCTGTGCGATCTTCAGCCACTGCAGAAGATCTGCCCAACGCCTCTTTTGCCGGTCAACAGGACACTTATTTAAATGTTAGAGGTGATGCTAATCTTATTAAGAAAGTCAAAGAGTGTTGGGCATCACTTTTTACACCTCGCGCAATATATTACCGTCACGAACAGGGATTTGATCATTTTAAAGTTGGTTTAGCAGCTGTGATACAACGGATGGTGCAATCAGATAAGTCAGGGATTGCATTTAGCATTGATCCGGTTACCAATGATAAGAATAAGATTGTGATTGAAGCAATTTTTGGATTGGGTGAATATATTGTCCAAGGAAAAGTCACGCCGGATCATTATGAAGTTGACAAACATTCTTTTGTGCTTTTAAAAAGGGAGATTAAATATCAAAATTTAAAGTTTGTAAGAAAAGGAAGTGGTAATGAGGAAATATTTTTAAATAAACAGATTGGCCAAACCCAAAAAATAAGCGAAGAGGAAATTACAAAAGTTGCAATGCTTGTGCGAGACATAGAAAAACACTATTATTTTCCTCAAGATATTGAATGGGCGATTGAAAAAGATCAAGTATTTATCGTTCAATCACGCCCAATCACAACTATCAGTAATATTGATAATAAAAATCAGTCCGGTCAGAGTCTTAATCAAAATCTCAAGTCAATTGTTGTTGGCGCTCCAGCTTCTCCGGGAATTGGAATTGGTCCAGTAAAGATAATTCATTCTCCCAGTCAAATTGATCTGGTGAAAAAAGGAGATGTATTGGTCGCCCCACAAACAAATCCTGATTATGTTCCTGCGATGAAAAAAGCTGTTGCAATTGTAACGGAAAAAGGGGGAAGAACGTCTCATGCAGCCATTGTTTCAAGAGAGTTGGGAATTCCGGCAGTGGTTGGAACCGGAAATGCCACTCAAGTTCTTAAAAACGCTCAAATCATCACTGTTAACGGAACCACAGGAGAGGTTTTTGCAGGAAAAGCTTTAATCACTGATATATCTAATCATTCCAATATCAAATTAAATCACCACAAAACTTTAACTAAAGTCTATGTCAATTTGGCAGAACCGGAAATTGCAAACAAAGTTTCCATGATGAATGTTGATGGTGTCGGACTGCTTCGGGCTGAATTTATGATTGCAGAAATAGGCACGCATCCTAAAGAATTTATCCGTCAAAAAAAAGAGCAAATATTTATTAATCATCTAACAAGAGACTTAAATAAATTTGTTATTGCTTTTTCACCACGACCGGTTATTTATCGCGCAACAGACTTTAAAACTAATGAATATCGTCATTTAAAAGGAGGAAAAGACTTTGAACCACAAGAAGAAAATCCTATGCTTGGATTTCGTGGAGCTTCACGTTACATTGCCGACCCTCATTGTTTCAATATGGAGTTGCAAGCAATAAAAAACATCTGGGAAAACGGTTTTCAAAACCTACACCTAATGATTCCTTTTGTCCGTGCTCCATGGGAACTGATTAAGATTAAAGAATTAGTAAAACTATCAGGTTTATACGATTATCCTGGATTCAAATTGTTAATCATGGTCGAAGTTCCATCATGCGCTTTAAATCTTGAAGAATTTATAAAAATTGGAATCGACGGTGTTTCAATCGGAACAAACGATTTGACAATGATGATTATGGGAGTTGATCGTGATAACCAGGAAGTGGCAAATGTCTATGATGAAAGAACTCCTTTAATTATTAATATTCTTGAGAATATTGTTTCAACATGTGCAAAACATGGAATTACGTCATCAATCTGCGGTCAAGCTGCTTCAGATTATCCCGAAATTGTAGAAAGATTAGTTAAGGCAGGAATTACTAGCGTCTCCATTAATCCGGACACAGTTGACAGGACAAGAGACTTAATTTTTCAAATCGAAAAGAAACACTTCGAGTTTAAAAAGTAAAGTTAATTCATATTTTATCTAAACCAACCTTTTTTTTGTAATGACTTTTAAACGTAAATAACTCATATCTAATTCCTAATTACTAATTGACCTAATTAACCTAAATAATAACTAATACCCAATTTGGAAATTGGGATTTTTTTAGGTCAATTAGAATAATTAGGACAATTAGAAATTTATTTTTTCGATTTTCCCTCTTAACAACCTAACCCCTAACCACATTTGCCTTTTAAAACCTTAAATGTGTATAATCAAATCTATGTCAGTTATCCAAAAAATTGTTGCATCAGAAGTAATTGATTCCCGCGGTTACCCAACCATTGAAGGAACATTGTTTTTAGATAATAATAATTTTGTAAAAACCTCTGTTCCTTCTGGCTTTCCATCTGGAAAATATGATGCGGTTGAACTGCGTGACAGCGATCCAAAACGCTTTCATGGGTTTGGTGTTACAACTGCGATTTCATATATTAATACATTGATTTCACCAAAATTAGCGGGTGCAAATCCTTTCAAACAACAGGAAATTGATTCTTGGTTGATAAAAGCTGATAAAACAAAAAATAAAAGTCGTCTTGGAGTTAATACAATACTTTTAGTCTCACAACTAGTAGCAAAAGCAGCTGCAAAAGATCAAAACATTTCACTTTATCAATATTTAAATCACTTGTTGTTAAAACATCATAAACTTGAAGTTAAGTTAGAGAAAATTCCTACACCAATTTTTGCTTTAATTAACGGTGGAAAGCATGCGAATAATAATCTGGACTTTCAAGAATTTCAAGTAATCCCCTCATCTTCCTATAGCTATTCTGATGGTTTACAGGTAGGAGTTGAAATCTATCATGAACTTAAAAATATGTTGCAATATCGTAATGCCACTATTGCTGTTGGAGAAGAAGGAGGTTTTACACCAAATTTTGCATCAAACCGTGACGCACTTGAAATTCTCAAAGAAACAATTATTAAAATTAATAAAAAAATAGGAATCGATATATTTTTAGGATTAAATATTGCAGCTACTCATTTTTATAAGGATCAACGTTACATAATTCATGATCGTCCTAATCCTTTAAAAATTGAGGAGTATTATAAAGAATTAATAAAAATTATTGCCGAATATTCACTACTTGTGGTGGAAGAGCCTTTCAGTCAGGAATCGTGGAATGAGTGGAAAAAACTTAATTCTGAAATTTCTGATCAGGCCTATCTGGTTGGAAATGATTTGTTGGAATCTAATAAAGAAAGAATTAACACTGCCATCAAAGAAAAAGCATGTTCGTCAATTGTGATTAAACCTAATCAGGTGGGAACGATATCAGAGGTACTTTCTTTAATTGATTTAGCTAAGAAAAATAAGTTAAGTTATATTTTTTCAGATAGATCCGGTGAAACCAATGATGCTTTTGTGGCGGATTTTGCCGTTGCGACCCAAGCTGATTTTGTCAAGTTTGGTGCTCCTTGCCGAGGTGAACGTGTCGCAAAATACAACCGGTTATGGGAGATTGAAAAAGAAGGGATAATATAAAAAATAATCAATTATCAATTTTCAATAATCAATAAATTTTCAATTTTTTAGTTTTCATTGACAATTGAAGATTGGATATTGATTGATAATTGTTAATTGATCATTGGTAATTATTTAATATCCCATACCTCTTTATTCTTAATACTTAATACTCTATACTTAATACTATTTTATGATTGGCAAACTCAAAGGCATTCTCTCTGAAGTCAACAAAAACATCGGCTTAATCGAAACCAGTGGTGGCGTTTTTTATCAAGTTTATCTTACTCCTTTCCTCATCTCCCACACATCCCCCAAATCCCCCATCACTCTCTACACTTATCTTCAAGTGCGTGATGATGCGCTTGTGTTGTTTGGTTTTCAAACCAGAGAGGAACATGATTTTTTCTTGATGCTTTTGTCCGTTCCGGGTGTTGGTCCAAAAACTGCATATGGAATCATTTCCATATCAAACATTGATGAGATTATTGAGGCAACTAAAAAAAATGATTTGGATTATTTCACAAAAATTCCTGGGTTAGGAAAAAAGACTGGGTTAAAAATAATTCTTGAACTGTCCCAAAAACTGAAAACCGAGTTCAAATTTCAAGACACTGTATTAAGTGAAGATGATAGGACCGTAGTTGACGCTTTGATTGCTTTGGGTTACAAATCTAGTGAAGCAAAACAAAAACTAGGCAAGATTGACAAAAATCTGTCAATTGAAGAAAAAGTCAAACAAGTTCTTAGTTCATCTGGGTAAAGAAGCAATATTTGCTGCAGGAGGAGGATTGTCCATCGCACGATATAGGCCCCCAACCATACTTTTCACAATACCACTTGTTAGTCCGGTAAATACATTTTTAGCTCCAAAACCTATTAGCTGACTTATTCTTGTTTCTGCGTGAGACATTAGATTTGATGTAGCTTCGTCTGGTGTTTGACGACCAATTGACTCATTAAGCATTTGGATAGTTGGACCTTTATATTCGGGAGGAACAATTTCGCATGTTTCTACCTCTTCCGCGATTTTTTCAACAAGATCAGGTCTTTTAGCTGCAATTTCGCGCAGAGCATTCAAAGTCATAAGACCTGTAACCGCGCTAATTCTTTCAACTTGATGTTTGTTAGGTTTTTTTCCTGATTTTCTATTAATTTCCGTTCTTACTTCTTCTGCGGCTGTTATCTCTCCAACTCCTTCAATATTATATGCAGCTCCGGATATACGATCAATCTTGGCAATTAAACCAGCCCAGAAGTTTTCTTGACCACTGGTTTTTAATAAAGAAAAGTATATTTGATCCAAGCCTTCCCACCCAGCTAAAACTCGTAAATCTTCAAGAAGATATCCTCTCTTAGGATTTTTATATAAATAATCATGCGCCCACAAACAACCAGGTCCCTTTGGAGATAGACCTCTATAAAATTCCATACCCGTATTACTATCCTTTTCCGCCATAGCTTTATTTTAACTTATAATAGTTATTATATACATAAATCAATATTTAGTCAAATCTAATTACATAATATACATATGTAGTAATTATTAACCGATTCCCAATCCCCCCCCATATCCCTCAAATCCCCCATCTTTCCCTTAATACCTTGTATAATTAGTTAATGCCTCAAAAAAAACCTAACCCAAAAATCAACGAACACAATCTTCGTCCGCAGACGCTTCGTGAATTCATTGGTCAAGAGAAAATTATCAAAACCCTCAAAATGTTTTTAGACGCAATGAAAAAACGGGGGTTAGCATCAGAACATTTAATGCTATATGGCCCACCTGGGATTGGAAAAACAACTTTGGCTTATATTATTGCTCACGAACTTAAAAGTGAAATCAAAGTTACATCTGGTCCGGTTTTACAAAAAAGTGGTGATCTTGCAGCGATTCTGACTAATCTTAAGGATGGAGATATACTTTTTATAGACGAAATTCACCGTATTCCTAAATCTGTTGAAGAAGTGCTCTACCCGGTTTTGGAGGAATATCATCTGGACATCATCATTGGCAAAGGTCCATCTGCCCGCACAGTCAGACTTGATATTCCAAAAATTACTATCATTGGTGCAACTACCAGACTTGCACTTCTTTCTGGTCCTCTTAGAGACCGTTTTGGACTGATTATGCGCTTGGATTTTTATAATGATAAAGACATGACGAAAATTGTCACACGTAGCGCTAAGCAATTAAGACTACCCATCACCCCAGAAGCAGCTATTTCAATTGCAAAACGTGCACGTAAAACTCCAAGGATTGCCAACAACATTCTTAAACGTGCCCGTGACTTTCTTGAAGTTAACCAACACTTAACCATTGATCAAAATATGCTCGACCAAGTATTTAGTCTGTTAGATTTAGATAGTATAGGCCTAAATCAACAAGACCGTAAATATCTTAGGTTAATTGGAGAAAAATTTCAAAATAGCCCAATCGGATTAGACACAATTGCTTTGTCAATGTCCGAGGATTTGCAAACCATCGAAGAATTTGTTGAACCATATCTTTTGCAATGCGGATTAATCAAAAAAACCTCCCGCGGCCGCGTTCTCACCCCCAAAGCCCTCCAGCATCTGAATATCAAGTCTTAGCCAATCCACCTACGAGGTTGAATCTATGGCGTCATTATGATCTAAGTATTGATATCATTTCAGTTTTTCTGCTTCCAGAATAATTCCATATGTGTCTGGAAAAGCAGGAAGATTTTTAATCTCTTCGACTGTAAACCATGCAAATCGATCCGCTTCCTCGTTTAGAGTAATTTTTTGATTTTTATCAATAATTTTACAAAGAAAACAATGCAACACTCCATGCCAGTCACTTCGAATGGCATCAAACACTTTTGGAATAAATTTTTGTATTTTAATATCAAGCCCTAACTCTTCTTTTGCTTCTCTTCTTGCTGTATCTTCTAATCTTTCCATATATTCCTGTCCACCTCCAGGAATCTGCCAATGATCTTGAAAATGATGATCTTCATCATCTTCGTTAACACGATGTGTCAATAGATAATTATTTTTATGACGAATAACAATAATGACAACAGAAATAATATTTTTTTTCATGTGAGCCCAGACAGAATCGAATACTGTAATTTCTAAATTTAAAAATTACAGTATAAACTGTCAAATATTAAAGTGCGCTCGGAGCGATTCGAACGCTCAATCTATTCCTTAGAAGGGAATTGCTTAATCCAGTTAAGCTACGAGCGCAATAGATACTTTAATTATTCCGTTTACACTGTAAAACTTTAGTAGTTTTACAGTGTTGAACTATGGGCTCTAATCCTTGAGCCTGGACGCAGATTTGAACTGCGGACCTGCTGTTTATCCATGTAAATCAATCTGAGCCTGCTGTCGGATTTGAACCGACGACCTGCTGTTTACAAAACAGCTGCTCTACCGCTGAGCTAAGCAGGCTCTACAGATTGATTTACAGGACAAGCAAACACAGCTGCTCTTTACACTGTAAAGAATAACAGACTTTACAGTGTACCGCTGAGCTAAGCAGGCTCTACAGATTGATTTACAGGACAAGCAAACACAGCTGCTCTTTACACTGATACTTTACAGTGTACCGCTGAGCTAAGCAGGCATTGTGTGTCGGGGACAGGAGTCGAACCTGCACTCTCTTGCGAGAACTAGCCCCTCAAGCTAGTGCGTCTGCCATTTCGCCACCCCGACTATTTCTAATTTAAAATTGTTAGGTATATTTTATCACAGAAGAGCTGAATATATAAAAAAGAAAAATTTTACGACTATATAGACATAATATAGTGAGTTTACTTAAAAATAGTCCTGCTTGTTATTCATTGATTATTGAAAATTTTTCTCCTCCTAACCCTTAAATCATAATTCTTAACTAAAATTGTTATTTCTTAATAACAAATAACTAATATCTAATAACTTACTTTCTTCTTATCGTATAAACATACGGATAATATATAAATACAGCAGGTGGGTCGTCAAGAATGGTTTTTTGAAAGGGAAAATAAAACTGATTGCGTTGACTTGTTTTGAGAAACCTTCTTGCATCTTCCAGTTGTTTGTCAACTTTTAAGTTCTGATAACCGGTAATATTGCCTTTTCCTTGTTGACTTGAGTGCCAAAAAAAATATTGATCAGGATCTAGTTGGAGTTTCAAATAAGCTAACATCAAATCAAATTCCGGTTCAGCGCTATATGATACCAAATCAAACTTAGTTTGCAGTCCGGCTTCATTTAAACTTTTATTTATTGTTTCTGCAACATCAGAATATTCAAAAAATGACACAAACCTTAATTTCACCTCGGCCGTAGCACTATTATCTTTTTGAGTAATTTTCTCCAATAATTCACGGTTAAATACTTGTTTTTTTAAATCACTATTAAATGCCCAACTATTTGGAGGAATCGGACTGTCCGCTATCAATCCATAATTGGATAAAAGATTTTTATTAAAAGCAACAGAGATTGCTTGACGTATGTCTTTATTTTTTAGAAAGGGTTCTTTAGTATTAAAAAATAAAGTTAATAATAAGCTATAATCAATTCCTCGGTCAATCTGGGTATTTCTCCAACTCTTAAAAATTTCTATAATATTTTTTTTAGTAGTAGTGAATTCACGGATTTCTCCAATTTTATATGCATTCAACAACTGAGTTTCATTATCATAAAATTTATAAATTAAAATTGGCATATTGTTTTTGTTTGGAATCAACTCAAGTTCTTTTAAATATCCGCCGCGCATTTTTGTTTTTTCGGTACGATAAAGTCCAGCCACTCCGATTGCAGGCCACTTAACAATCGGTTTAATTAAATAAGTCGGAAAAATGGGCAATGCCTCCCTAATTTCAAACTGAATCAAATATGGACTAACAATCTTAGTTACAACATCTCGAAAAGTATAGTTAAGATCCTCAGCTGTAAAAGCTTTTCCATCACTCCAAAATATATCTTTTTTCAAATGAAAACGAAATGTTTTATTATCAGCACTTCCTTCCCAATTTGCTGCTAACGCAGGGATTAAATTACCATTGACATCTACAAAAACCAATCCACTGGATATTTTTGAAGCAATTTCATCAGGTAGGTTATGATAATCAAACTGACCAACATAACCAATTGTATGGCGTTGACTGCTGATAACCTTATCAATAGTGGGAGACACCGAGACAAGGGCAACAATTAAAATAATTGATATTGTAAAACTTAAAAAAATTAAACGAGCATGCTTTTGTAAAAAAGAAGTTGTTAACCAATAATAAAAACGAATTTTTTTACGCATGAGTCTTTCATTTAATAAAGAAATTAAGTGCAGATATTATAAAAAAAATCACAATCATAATCACGGTCAAACGTAATGTTAGTTTTTCCACGCCCCTTCGAGTTTGGAACATCTCTCCTCCACCTCCCCATGCACTTCCAAGACCCGCTCCCTTGCCTTGAACTAAAATCAAAACAATGATTAAAATTGCAGAAACCATGTTTGCAAATAAAAGTATATTTTTCATTTTCAAATAACTTTGTTTAAAATATTAATAATTGTGGTAATTGACAATGCTGATAATATCAAATTTCCAAGATAACTCAAGTCAGTTGCCGGAATATTCAATCCAAAGATACCAAAACCTGGAAAATGCCAAGATTTAATTATAATCCATCCAAAACCTGAGCTCACTAAATGTAATAAAAATATATAAAATATAAACGATACTAAACCAAAGCTTATCAAGTTAAACGGTAATAATATTATTTTAGATAAAGGAATTAATAAATATACGGTTACTGTGATAAATAACGCAGCCAAGACAAATTCTTCAATTGTTTTTGGCAAAATAAATCCCTTATTCCACATTGCAGTGACAAATATCGCTGCTGCTGCAATTATTGGCGCTTTAAATATCTTTTTCATATGTCGTTACTTAATTATAACATCATTTTGTTTCTAAGTAGAAGATGGTATTTTTTCGCAAATCTGTGGGCCTCGTCTCTAAGTTGTCTTATTAAATTAAAACCTGGTCGATTGTTTTTAAAAAACAAGGTTGGATAACTAAATAGTCCTGATTGACTAACTGTTTTTTTGCCAATAATTATTCTATCTGGTCGTTTTGCAATACCAATCAGTGGAATTTTCAGTTTTAATTCATCTAAAATAAGTTTAATCGTATCGATTTGCGGTCTACCACCATCGATTATAAATAAATCAGGTTTTGGCCAATTTTGTCTCAAACGTCGTCTCATCACCTCGTGCAATCTTTCCACATCAGATTGAAGTTTTTGATTATTAATTTTAAAGCGACGGTATTGTTTTTTATCAACATAGCCGTCTGTCATTACAACTTGTGACGCTGTGGTAGAATTTTGCATCCAAGTACTGATGTCATAACATTCAATTCTATTTAATATATTTATTTCAGTGTAGTATGTAATAAGTATTTTTTGTAAATCATAAAGCGCCTCGTTAACCTTAAGCGATTGATTAATCTTACCTTCTATAATATCGTTCTGGAAATGCAATGTTGTTAAACGTTCAAGCATTATTAATCGATCACGGTAAATGATGGCTTTTTCATATGCTTTTTTATTGTTATGAATTATTAATTCTTTTTGCCATTGCTTTTTGACCTCATTAGTTTCTCCTTTAAGCAACTTAATTAGAAGCCGAATATTTTTTTGGTAGTGTTTGATAAGTAATTTATTATCTGAAGTTTTTTCTATGATATTCGGACAGGGATTGCACAAACCAACCTTTGAGTAGAAACAGGATTTATTACTGATTTTTTTGTCAGTACAAAAGGGAATAATTTTTCTAATTTGGCGTAGAATTATCTCCGTATTTTTTCTTGATGAAAATGGTCCAAAATAGATGGATTGTTTATTGTTTTCTTTACGCACAACAAATACTTTTGGATATCTGTCTTTAATAGTTATCTTTATATATAAAGGAGTTTTATCGTCTTTTAGTATTAAATTATATTTAGGTTGATATTTGTTAATTAGTTGACTTTCAAGAAGCAGAGCGCTAAATTCACTATCAGTTATTAAATATTCGACATGGTCACTTTTTTGAATAATAAGCGCTTCTTTTTGATTAAGCTCAGCATTTTTTATATGCGACTTAACCCGAACTTTGATATTTATCGACTTTCCAACATATAAAACCCTGTCTTTATTTTTAAATAAATATATACCAATGGTTGAGGGTAGATTATCTATATCTAGCATAATGTATATTATAGCAAGCCTTAATAACCTGGCAGGTTTGAAGATATGTTATTTGATAAGAACCTGCCAGGTTTTACAAATTATGGCCAGAACCCGCCAGGCTATAGTCCCTGAAAGGGATTATTCAAGTTATGGAAGATCATTTTTTCTTAAACAGTCTTTTTATAAAGAAGAAAATTATACTCCCTCCGATCACAATCATCCCAACCTTAAATCCCATATCCTGTGCATAAGTAATTATCTTCACTTTTTCATCCAAATAATTATGATTATTCATTGACACTTTAATAAATCCTTCATTATTTTGATGTTTAGGATCAACCTGGTAGTTCAATACAAACGTTTTTTTTTCCATCGGCACCATAGCTACGATCACGGTTGGATTCAGCGACACATTGAGGTTGGTAGCTCTGATATCCGGTCTTATATTGTAAACATACACGTTTTTGTTATTTGTAATTGTAATCGTAGTTTGATAAGTTTTTTTATCATTTATCTGACTTTCTATCTTTCCCATATCAACCTCAATCTCTCCAATTTCCCTAAAAGGTAAGCTTACCGGATTAATCACAATGTCTTGACTTTTATTAATCTTATACATTCCTGCTGGATATGGATATTCCGCAGACTTTCCATGAATTGCCAAAACAATATGATTAAGATCAAATGAGTTGTAATAATCAATTCCCGATGTGTTTTCCCAAGTGGGATCAATAGATATCCATTGCTGACTTGCCTCTTGATAATATTCAGGCCATGAATGGAGAATGTCTGATGTCAAAGAAATTGGTCGAAGTTGATTGTCTCTGGTAAATCCATAACCCTGAATTTCGCGAGAATAAATTCCTTTTTCACGGGCAAGCGCTACAAACAAATCAGAAAACTCTGTACAGACTGCATCAGATGGATTTAATAGCACTTTTTCAGCACCTTTGCGTTCTTCATTTTTTCCCACCCGATCGTAGTTATATTTGAGCGAAGACGTAACGTATTTATATATATCAGATACTTGACTAAGTAGAGGAATTTTATCAATTTGATTAATTTGCCACAGAGGCTGGGGTGATAATAAAAATGATTTTTGTTTTTGTATTAAAATATTATTTAAAGTTCGAAATTCATCTCTGCGTTTTGTAGTCAAACTAATCCCTGCGTCTAAAACAACGTCAACTTTGGATTTGGGAAAAAGATTATATCTGGCCATATAATTTCCATCATCGTCAAGAAAAACCTGTGAAGGCAGAGGATTTAATTGATTGACAAATATCTTTTGATAATCTGTGTCAGGTGGTAAGGCAACGTCTGTATAAACTGGAACGAGTTTTGGATTATATAAGTGATAAGTGAATTTTGATTGGTAATATTGCTCATCTCCAAAGACTGCATAGATTGTCTTAACTTGGGGATTCTCCCAGATAATTTTATTACCCTGGATTAAGGATGGCCTTGGTTTGGCAATGGAAATTTTACGGTCCGAATTATCAGGTAAATAAACGATTGCCCGATAACCACTGACTGATGTCTGATTTTCCAGCGTAGGGATAATTAGTTCCCAGATGTTTCCTGATACGTCAAAAATTTTCTCTTGTAAAAAAGCCAAGTGAAAACTATTAGTTGTATCTCGACCAATGGCCGGATCATTAAACTCAAGATTAAGAAGAATTTTCTCACCATCATTTACGACATTCGGATTTACCACTCCTTTATCATCAGCTGCGGTGATTTGACTAATCAAGTAATTTTTTGGGAATGCAATACTGAATTTTTTAACATAAACATCTGAATTCAAGTTAGTAATATTAATTGTAAAGATTACTTTAGCTGTTGTTATATTGTCAGTTTTTCCTAAAAAATACTCAACCTGATAATCACTTTTAAAATCCGCCGCCAATATCTTTGTGGATGATAATAAAAATAAAAGAAAAACTAGTAATAATACTTGAATTCTACGTACCATAAATTCATTATAGCCTATAAATCAATGTCATTGCGCGGAACGACGTGGTTATAATTCCGAGCGCAGTCGAGGAACAATCCCGTTACCAAAACCGTCGACCTGCGAGGTCGACGCCGGCTTAAAGATTTCGGTTTCTCATGTTCCCCCTTATTCTTCCCCCATAACCCCTTATAGTAACCGCAAAACAAAATGTCATCCCCGCGTAGGCGGGTTACAATCCCCTTTAGGGGAGATCCAGTCCAAAATCACCTTATTTATTATTTATAATGTGCATTATGTCTGGATTCCCTCTTTCGAGGGAATGACAAAAGCGGACATTTCGTTTTGCATTAGCTATAACTATTCCGCGTATTCGTTGATTAGGATTGTATTGTTTTATTCGTATCATACTTTGTTTTAAAGATACTCCGCCGTATATGACTTCTTATTCTTCCTTAATCCCTCCAACTCTCCCTGGTAAACCACATTTCCTCCCTCATCCCCAGGGCCCGGTCCTAAATCAATTACATACTGGCTATTTTTGATGACATCAACATTATGCTCAATTAAAATTACGGTATTTCCTTTTTCTACCAATTGGTAAAGCGTATGTAATAGCTTTTCAATATCATAAAAATGTAATCCTGTTGTTGGTTCATCAAGAATATAAACGGTTTTTCCAGAATCCCTTCGTGAAAGTTCGTTTGCCAGTTTTATTCTTTGCGCTTCTCCTCCGGAAAACGTTGGCGCTGCTTGGCCAAGTTCAATATACCCAAGTCCAACGTTTTGTAAGAAAACAAGTTTTTGATAGATAAAAAAATAATTTTGGAAAAATATCGTTGCTTCGTCAACTGTCATTTTTAATACATCATAAATATTTTTATCACGATAGGTAATTTCCAAAGTTTCCTGATTATATCTTTGTCCGTTACAAACATCACATTTTACATAAACATCAGGTAAAAACTGCATTTGAATTCGAATTAAACCTGCGCCTTGGCATTTTTCACATCGACCACCCTTAACATTAAAAGAAAACCTTCCTTTTTTAAATCCTTTTGCTTTTGCTTCAATTGTTTCAGAATACAAAGCACGTATTTCATCAAAAAATCCAATATACGTAGCTGGGTTTGATCTGGGAGTTCGGCCAATTGGTCTTTGGTCCACAAGATAAACGCGATCGACATATTGATATCCTAAAAACTGGGAAAATTCTCCCATTGTTTCCTGATAATGTCCGTCTAAATAATATTTAAGCGCAGGATATAGAGTTTCAGTCAGTAGCGTTGATTTACCAGAACCAGATACTCCAGTCACACAAATCAAATTACCTAGCGGAAATCGAACGCTAATTTTTTTAAGATTGTTTTGCGTACAATTTTTCAAGTCTAAAAATCCGCGTGTAGTAACCAACTCTCTTGTTGGCATTTTGATTTTTTTTAAACCGTTCAGATATCTACCCGTCAAAGATTTTTTTTCCTTAAGCATGGCATTCACTGTTCCAGAAAAAATAATCCTGCCCCCGTGTCTTCCTGCCATTGGCCCAAGCTCAATACTGTAATCGGATTTCATAATAGTTTCCTTATCGTGTTCGACCACAACAATGCTGTTTCCTAAATCACGAAGTTTAATTAATGTATTGATTAGTGCGTTTACGTCTTTAGGATGAAGTCCGATTGACGGTTCATCAAGTACGTATAAAACACCTGTTAACCCGCTTCCAATTTGCGACGCTAGACGAATTCTTTGTAACTCTCCTCCAGACAAAGTTTTTGCCGGGCGATTAATTGTTAAATAAGATAAACCAACGTTTATCAAAAATAATAATCGTGTTTTAATCTCTTTGATAATGAGTTTAGCAACGGAAATTTCATAATCGCTTAATTTATTATTCAGTTCTTCATTAAAATATTGATAAAAACTTTTAATCGACCCCTCCCCGACTTCAACAATGTTTTTTTCATCAATGGTAATTGCCAAGATTTCCGGTTTTAGTCGTTTTCCATCACACACAGGACAAACATCTTCCCGCACATAACGATTCACCTCAATTTCTTCCAACTGCCCGACGCTTTCAAAAAATCTTCTTTCCAGTTCTTTGATAACACCGAAATATGAATCAACTATTCCCGTTATTTTTCCAAATCGATTTGTACCAGTCACTTGATAAGTTTTACTGCTTCCATAAAGCAAAAGTTTAATTTTATCTTTAGATAAATCAGAAATCTTTTTATTTAAGTCAATCTTCTCTTCTTCGCACATTTGTTTAAAGATTCTTGCATGCCAACTATCTGAGAAAAACATTTTTTCATAAGGAATAATTCCACCCTCATTAATTGAGATATTTTTATTAATAACAAGATCTGGATCAATTCGATAGATTGTTCCCAAACCCTTGCATTTTTCACAAGCGCCAAGCGGAAAGTTAAAAGAAAACATTCTTGGTTCAATTTCAGGAAGTGATAAATTACATTTTGGACAAGAAAACTTTTCTGAAAATAGGATGTCTTTTGAATTGCTTTTTGATAAAACAACCAGCCCATCAGAGAGAGAAAGTGACTGTTCCACAACCGGCCTTAGTCTTGAAATTAAATTTGCAACAAAAATCTTATCTTTTATTTGAGAATAACTGGCTGTAAGCTGATCTATCATAACATCAATGCTGTGTTTATTTGTTTTAATCAAAGAAATATCATCGTCAATATTAAAGATCTTATTATCAACACGAACAGTTGTGTAGCCTTTGCTTTTTAGATTAATAAATAGCTCTTTAAACTCACCTTTTTTTTGTCTGACAATCGGTGAATAAATAATAAATTTTTGTGGTTTAATTTTTTCAGTTTGACAATGATTTAGAATTTGAATTCTAACCTTTTCAATAATCTCATCCAGCGACATTCGCTTAATTTCTTGACTGCATTTTGGGCAATGAGGATGCCCAATACGAGCAAACAACAATCTAAGATAATCATATATCTCGGTAATCGTTCCAACTGTTGATCTGGGATTGTGAGAGGAGCTTTTTTGATCAATGGAAATTGCAGGCGACAGCCCTTCAATTGAATCAACATCTGGTTTGTCCATTATTCCAAGAAACTGTCGAGCGTAAGTTGATAAAGATTCCACATAACGCCTTTGTCCTTCCGCATAAATCGTATCAAACGCCAGTGAAGACTTGCCAGATCCAGATACTCCAGTAATCACCACCAGTTTATTTTTTGGTAATTCAACACTCACATTCTGCAAATTATGCTCCCTTGCCCCCTTAACAATTATTTTATCCATATTTTTATGTACGGACAGGTCGCGACCTGTCTCTACTGTCTTTCCCAATAACTAATATCTATTATCTCTTCCAACAATCGGACGTAATAAATTACGCCCCTGCATTATTCTCAATTCATAATTCGTAATTCTTAATTTATTTTTCCTCCTAACCCCTAACTACTATCTACTAACTACTATTTTTTCATCTCTCTCACCTTATCCCTTATTCTTATCGCCAGCTCAAAGTTCATCTCGTTTGCCTGATTTTTCATCTCTCTTTCCAATTTTTTAATAATTTTTTTCTGCTCCATTGGGGTTAATCCTTCAGTTTTAATCTCATCAAGTTGTTTTTCCAAATATATTCCGCCGTAATTATCTTTAATCAAATCATCTGCCTCATCTGCCTGTGCAATTTTTTCTCTAATTGGTTTGTAAATTGTTGTTGGCGTAATATTATTTTTCGTATTATATTCGATTTGATATTTGCGTCTGCGATTAATTTCTTCAACTGCGCCTTTAATTGATTTTGTTTCAACGTCAGCATAGAAAATAACAGTTCCTT
>Ga0210058_1002132_pt1 | contig 16628 bp, 9 predicted proteins | sample CryGeymeta201511_FD_183979 | JGI IMG/M metagenome (GOLD analysis project Ga0210058, IMG submission 183979) | Groundwater microbial communities from Crystal Geyser aquifers in Utah, USA - Crystal Geyser metaG 2015-11 (SPAdes) (version 2) | ecosystem: Environmental > Aquatic > Deep subsurface >...
TGGGAAATACTATGATGATTCTTCTATTACCCGCATACAAAGAATTGGAAAAGATGGGCAAAGATTGTGGGGAGATGAGGGGAGATATATTTATACATGGCATGGTATCAACGCTCCTTCACCTTATCTCGGGCAAAGAAAACCGGATGGTGTTTTTTTGCTCTATTATAAACAGAATATCGGAAATACTATAGTGAGTTTTAATCCCGATATGAGTACAAGATGGGAAAAAACAAATACCTGGTATCCCTTTGATAAACTAGTACCGGATGAAAACGGAGGAGCCGCCTGGGCAAGATTTGTATACCCGGCAGTTTGGGATACGGGATTCACACTTATTGCAAATAGAATGGATGCAAATGGAAATTTACTTTGGAGTGACAGTGGGATAGTTATCGATCGAAAACTACCTGGTTATGGATATAGTACGCTGGAATTGCAACAAAAACTATTGAAGGATGAGTCATTCATTGTATTGCGAAGGAATTATTTTCAGGCTGTTAAAAAGAATGGCGAATTGGTTTTTAAAGAAAAATATTACTATAGTGATTCATCAAAAAATAAATATGGGTTGGGGATTTTTGACAGTGATTCTTCAAATATTATAATTTCATGGTTTGCATCAGAGTCAACTAGTAATGTGTCAAAATGTCAGAAATATAGTGCTTCACTTCAGAAATTATGGGGTGAAGATATCACCATCTCAACAACGACACCTGAAGACTGGGTAGTGATACCAGATAACCGTGGTGGATTAATTGAGGTATTTAGCGTTTACTATCCTACTTCACCAGGGATATTAACTCAGCAAGTAAGTAGCAATGGTTTTTTGGGAGAAGTACTTACAAACTTAAAAGACGATAATATCTCTTTGAGTAAAGATTTTCATTTATATCAAAACTACCCTAATCCTTTCAACCCTTCAACGGTAATCAGTTATCAGTTGTCGGCAGCCGGTTTTGTTACTTTAAAGGTTTATGACGTACTTGGCAATGAAGTTACAACTTTAGCAAATGAAGAAAAACCGTCGGGAGATTACCAAGTTGTTTTTCCCACCCAAGGAGAAAGTCAACACCCCCAACTATCAAGCGGAGTTTATTTTATTGAACTCATGATCAATCATAGTAAAAGAGAACTCATAAAATGTATCTTACTTAAATAATAACAAAGGAGCGTTAAATGAAAAGATCGATGTTCGTATTAGTTTTTCTGTTTTTATCTTTTGAATTACTTCCAGCCCCGTATAATACCGGGATGGTTACGTGGAGACAGCCCGATGGAATTACAACTTTTACTGCTCAACTTACCGGAGATGAGTTTAGCATAAAATTTACCACAAGCGGTGGTTACGAAATAAGAGAAGGTGCCGGGGGATGGTTTTTTTATGCAATTTTGGACGGTACTGGAAAAATCGTGCCGGGAAATTTAAAAGTTGGAATAAACGCACCTCCATCAACTTCGCTTAACATGGCACCTTCTCCAGCAGCTCAATCTGCGATTAACCAGCGGAAATTAGATTTTCAACAGCAACTGATAGAAGCTGATGCCTGGTATAAACAGAAGATATTAGCGGCTAATGGTGAACCTATCTCTTTAAAAATAGGTGTAATATTAGTTGATTTTGCTGGCAATCATGAACACTACACAAATTCTTCAAATTTTCCTAATGGTTATCCAAGTCAATTATATAATGATATGCTTTTTTCACAAAGTACTTATATTGATATAAGTGGAACAAATAACGTACACCCTGAAAATAAAAAAGTCTTCGGATCATTACGTGATTATTTAAATCAACAATCGTGTGGAAAATTAGATATAACTGGAAAAATAGTTAACCAAGTTGGTCAACCTGAAATTTTAAATCCACCTGATCCATTGCACCCAGATGTGCCGAATGGGTTTATGTCAGTGGAACTAAAGACTACTGGAATACTTTACCTAACGGATTATTTTCCAATAGTGAAGTTGAAGATAATGCAGAAAGCATTGGAATTCAACTCAGAGATGCTAACGGTAATTACATATATGACGAGATTATATATATTTACGCAGGTTTGAATTATACCGGTGAAGGGGGATTACATCCCGGCGCTCCTTCAGGTGGAATAAAATTTCAAATGAGTGAACGGTGGTATCACGGCGATCCAAATGCAGCCTTTTTTTCGCATATCGGTGTTTATTGCCATGAATTTGGTCACTTATTAGGAGCGCAAGATGAATATGACGGGGATAATTCAATAGACCCGACTCGTTGGGATTTAATGAGCAATGGGAATTATAATGGACCCACCGGAATGGGAGAATGCCCAGCAGGTTTTGATCCTTTTTACAGAATAAAGTGGAACTGGGCTAATGTTAATTACTTGAACGATATGAGTTATAATAACTACTCAATTACTTATAATTATCAACAGCCTAATTACTATCGTTTAGATAATCCGTTCAATCCCGGTCAATACTTTTTAATTGAAAACAGGCTAAGAGCAGGTTTTGATAAATATACACCTAATGATCCGCTTTATCCCCCCTCTCCAATTCAATATGATCCTAACGGAAATGAAGGAGGTTTAGTAGTTTGGACGATAGATGAAAGCGCTTCTTATGGTGACAGGGTAGATTTAAGGAGTGCGTTTTATGACTCCGATCCTTACTACAACCCCCAGTTTGGTACTGCCGATCCATTTCCATATAATAATCCTGATGGGATAAGTGGAGTAAATATTAACGACAATACGATACCTAACAACAAGATTAGAAATAACGGTAACAACACAAAAATAAATTTTACGAATATAACGTGGAATGCAAGCACAAAAAATATTTCGCTAAATATTACTCGTAATTTTGCTAATGATTTTGTAGTTGTTTCGAGCAATACAACATGGTCATCTTCCCAAGTTATTAATAAGCATTTGCTTATTATGCCAAACACAACCTTAACAATTAATCCGGGCGTGACTTTACAATTTGACCCAACAAAAAAAATAATAATATCAGACAATGGTACGCTTAATGCCGTAAGTACTGGTAGCCCTATTATATTTACTAAAAACGGAACAAGTAACTGGGCAGGTATTGAATTGTATGGTGTGGAGTCAAATTTAATTGCATCGAGTTTGACTATTCAAAATGCGACAAATGCAATCACGCTACCCAAGTCTAAAAGTATTAGTTTGAGTAATATAAATTTTAGAGATAACACTTCTACTTTTTCGTTTTCTGGTTCATTTGAGAATGCTAATCAAATAGATGTTCGTAACTGTAAAATAATAAATACTCCTTTCAGTTTGACCAACACAAATAACGGTGGTTTGACGCTGAATTATTATAATAATACGTTTAATTCTTCACCAATTTCAACGCTGGGGAATATAACACTAACGTTAATAAATAATGATTTTAAAGTCTTTGGTCAAAATTCTATTACATTGTCAGGTGATAAGACAAATGTTATAAAAAATAATATTTTTTATAACACTATCATATCAAATACGACAAAAGGGAATTCCTTAATTACATATAATTGTATATATCCTACTCCAACTTCGCAAGTAGCTGCTTTATTTTCAGGGCAAGGTAATTTTTCCGCTGATCCATTATTTGCAGTTCCTGGTAATCTTGAATCTCAATCATTACAACAAAGTTCTCCATGTATAGATATGGGTGACCCGACTATGGATTATAATAATGAGCCTGGAAGCAATGGCGGAAGAATAAATATTGGTTCATTAGGCAATACAACTCTTGCTACAGTCATTACCCCAAATACATCTCGCAATTTAGCTGTAATAAGTTTGCTCGGCAGTTTAAGTTTGTCTTCATCCAGTAACTGGAGTGTAAATAGCAATTATACCATTTTGGATGACAAGACATTAGAAATTCCTAATCTGCTAACAATAAATAGCGGAATCTCATTAACTCTTAAACCTGGGGTGAAGTTAAATTTTTTAACCGGAGCCTCTCTTGTTGTCAATGGAACACTTACTGCAAATGAAACAAGCACAAACAAAATTATTTTCAACAGAAGTGGCGCGACCGGCTTATGGGGATCACTTAAATTTGATGGCACAGGTGCGACATCTTCAATATTAAGTAACGTTGAAGTGTATAATGCAACAAGCATACAAATATTAAATGATGCGAATGTTACAGTTAAAAACTCAATAATTCAAAATTGTAATCAAGGTGTTTATATATATAACGCGAGTCCGCAGATTATTAATAATCAGATAAGCGACCCAATCCTGCATGGTATTTATGTGAACGCCTTAAATAAAAGTCCATTAATTCAAGACAATACTATCACTAAGACATCCGGAAATGCAAATTATAAATATCAGGAAGGTATCATACTTTATAACGGTACTAATGGTTACATTACCCATAACAGTATCAGCGGCTTTGATCATGGTATATATGTGGGCGGTTCAAATGCGTATTTCACAGATTATACCTGGCAGAATCATTACCCAAACAATAAATTTACCTTTAATAAGGTGGGTATCCGGATAGGATGGGGAGCCTATCTTATAGGCGGCTATGGGATGAATATTTGTTGGAACAATAATATATCTAACAACGATAATTATAATATTTTCGTTTATGCAAGCAGTCGAGCTTTAGTTCAAAATAATTATTGGGGTGTTGGTAATCTGAAACAATACGTCGACCCCACATCTACATGGGAAATCCTACCTGCTCTTTCAACCGATCCTTGGCTTCCCCAGGGCGGATCGCAGGCAATAGCTGTTGTCAATACTTCATCATCACAAGTTCAAACGTTAGAGACAACAGACAAATCAACCTCCGTATCGAATACCACATCTATGGCTAAGGGTCAAGTCTCCAATGATTTAGGTACTGAAAAAAATGAAGATGAAATATTAAAAGAAATTGGACTAGAGAAAGAAGGTAAAATTGACGAGGCAATTGAATATCTTAAAAAGATGGTGAAGAACAAAAAAAATAGTTTGTATGCAATTACTGTGTTGGGTGGATTAAAAGAACGCTACGGTAAAGAAAATGTACAATTGTATTTTGAAGACCTTTTAACAGACCCTAACGAAGGGAACAAACCGAGAATAAAAAAACACCTTGCTGGATTCTATTTAAACAAAGATGAAGACAATAAAGCGACAGCTATATTTGATGAACTAAAGAACAGCAAGAGTTCCAAAAGAGATAACTTTGAAGGACTCTTGGATAAATTCAATTACATGCTTCATAAAAAGAAAGATGTCCTTTCAGCTAAAAATCTTTTAGCTGAAATGAAAAATAAATTTTCTGATGATGAGGATGCAATAATGCATATTTCAACTGCCGAAATGCTAATAACTGAAGGCGATAATTTTGCTTTGGGTAAAAAACAAAATAAAACAGAAGCTGCACTTGAAATAGAAATACCCAAAGAGTATACATTGTTTAATAACTACCCAAATCCGTTTAACCCGATAACAACAATAAACTACCAATTACCGAAAAGCGGAAGTGTTACACTAAAGATATTTGATATTCTCGGTAAAGAAGTAAAAACGCTTGTAAATGAGCAGAAAGAAATGGGCAAATACACTGTTCAGTTCGATGCTTCATCACTTGCAAGCGGTATGTACGTTTACCAATTACGCGCAAATGATTATACTTCAACTAAAAAAATGTTGCTGCTCAAGTAAAAAATATGAATTCATTGTAGAGCCATGCCATGGCATGGCTCTACATTTTAGTACAACACAATCACAAAGAAAGGAGTTCATTATGGAACAAAATCTTATCTCGGCGGTTATTACAGCCGAAGAACTAACAGCGGTTAACGCCGCAATAGAGACCATCAAGGAAAAGCTGCCGTTCCTTGTAACGTTTACCGATAATCAGAAAAAAGCAATTCACAAGCTCGGAAATACTTATAAACCGTTTGCGGATGATGCGGCAGAAACAGTAACTCTTTATCCTCAAATAATGAGCGGTACGTTTGATAAAGAAGAGTATTTGAGGGATTACCAATTGTACAAACGCCTTTCCGAAATAGACGGGAAACTCGCCTCACTCTACTCGGCGGTAGAAGACACTCTTATGGCAGCCGGAAGCGATACGTTAAACGGTTCGCTGCAAATTTATAATGCAGTTCAACAAAACAAAAAGAAAATTCCGGGGTTGGATACCGTAGCGGCAAAGATGGAGGTCTTTTTTGAGAAGAAAAGGGCTATAGTTACTCCACCGGCAAAATAATAGGAAGGAATTTACTCCCATATGGGACCTCCGAAGCCTCGTGATGAAAGGAGAGTGGTTAGTCATGAGGCTTTTTATATTTAAGCTGACCGTCATTAAAAACCTCCAAGGTTTGTGGACAAAGAAAAAGGACAAAAACCTTGAAGGTTTGGTATTATTGAAATTAAGAGGGAATAACAGTTGGTTCCCGGATAATCTCGGTTGGTTCTCGTCCGATGTCGGGAAATACTTTGCCGATGTCTGGAGATGCCCCGTCGATGTCAGGAGAGACTCAGCCGATGTCCGGAGAGGCTCAACCGATGTCGGGAGAGGCTCAGCCGGTGTCTGGAGAGACTCGCTTGATGACCGGAGACACTCAGCCGATGTCGGGAGATACCTGGCGGATGTCCGGAGACACTCGGTCGAGGTCTGGAGATGCTCAACTGCTGTCCGGAAAGACTTATTCGGCGTCTGGAGATGTCACGCCAATGTCTGAAAGGGTTTTGTTAGACTCATCTTTTAATGCCCAAAATTGTTCCATCCATTCCATTCCAATTCGATAAAGAGTCTCAAAGTAATACAAGGAAAAGCAGCGGAAATCTCCAAAACTGCTTGTTTTAGCTGAAAACCTAATTGGTACGGTTTCTGGTGTAAGGAAGCTGTTAAATAAAAGGATAATTTTAATGAAACTAAAACAACTTACTTTTTTATTCGTATTCGTACTCTTAACGGCTTCCGGACTCTTACAAGCCGGCGTTCAAAGTACAGCTACAGTTACGGGAACAGACAAAGGCGTAAATGTTACTTTACCTGCTCATGGCGGAGCCTTCAGCGGGACTTTTAAAGCTACGGTTAACGGCAACCCGACAAGTCTATACTGCATTGATATAAATCATAACCTCGTCTATAATGAAAATTATCAGGACGTGGAAGCAACGGATTATTCGCTTGCTTATATTTTAAACAATTATTATCCCTTCAAGAATGGTTACGCTGGAGAATTGAGTGTCGAAAGAGAAGCTTCGGCTGTTCAATTAGCATTGTGGCACCTTTCAGATGCGCTTGATATTAACAGCGTAAGCAGTTATGGAGGAAATAATGTTAGTGATATTAAAACCAGAGCTTTGGCAATTGTAGCCGACGCAAATTTGAATGCACATAGTTTTAATCTGAACACATTCGTAATCAACATTCCGGCTCAATCTTTTGCTATTGGTTCTCCTGTAACATTTACAGTAAAAGCTTTTAACGATCAAGGTTTGGCAATGCCTAACGTTCAGATCACTCTTTCAGTTACCCAGGGAACATTGAGTCAAACAAACGTTACAACAGATGTAACCGGTGTTTCTCCGGTTGTTACGTTAACTCCAACCAGCGGACAGACCACAGCAACCATCACCGCAACCGGCGTTGTAGGAATTCCTTCGGGGACAAAATATTACCATGTTGCCAATCCAAACGGAAAGCAGAAACTTATTCTTGCAACTCCAACAACCGATTCAAGAACGATCAACAAAACCGTTAACTGGTGTAACTCGTTTAATTTGGTACTTAATAAAGTTGCCGATAAAGCAGTTGTAACCGACGGCGACATTATCACCTACACAATAAAAGTTAAAAATACCGGAACCGGAAATGCTCAAAACGTTGAAGTTTCAGATCAATTAGCTTCAATTTTAGATTTTATTTCCGCAACACCAAACGGCGTTTACAATCCTACAACCGGAATTTGGAATGTCGGCACGGTTAACGCAAATGATTCCGCTTCATTAGAAATTAAAGTAAAAGTAAATTACGGAAACACTACCGCCCCGACTTATGATCTTGGCGCGGCAACAGCATTCAACTTATTTGTAATTGATACATTAATTCAACCATCTTCAGATGCTGAAGGTAAAGTAGCTGTTGGCGGTTATGCCGATCTTAGAAATTACAGTGTTGGCGACAAATTACCGGCTAACTCAGGCGATGTATTAGTAGTTGGAAATCATTTAACATTTTTCAGCGGTCGTGTTTATAACGGCAGAACAACCTACGAGAACTTCATTACTTCTACAACTCAGTTCACTTCAGACGAAGGAATTTTTCAAGATACAGTTCTTGATTTCAGCGGTGCAAAAAATCATTTATTAAATCTTTCCAACCAGCTTTCAAACTTAGCTGAAACCGATACCGTCGGCTTTGAATGGGGAAACGTTCAACTAACGGGAACAAATCCGGTTCAGAACGTATTCTTTGTTGAAGATTCCTTGATCAGCAAGGCTAACAACTTCACTATCGATGTTCCGAACAATTCTACCGTTATCGTAAATGTTAAAGGAAATTCGATCACGTGGAAAGGCGGATTCAGTGTAGTTGGAACCCAGATGGATAACGTGCTAATCAATTTTTATGAAGCAGATACGGTAAAAGTTTCAGACATCAACATTACCGCTTCGTGCTTAGCTCCTAAAGCGGTTCTCGATTTCCCGCACGGATTGATCACCGGACAAGTTATGGTTCGCTGCATGTTCGGCGCCGGACAATTTAATCTCAGTCCGTTCAACGGAACAGTAAACGGAGATACTACCATTGCAAATTTTGCATCGATCATAAGCGCAACACAATTAAGCATGCCGAGTATTGTTGATGTACCTGTTTCGATGGCAAGAGTAAACGCAAACCCGACCGGAACAACCGGTGTTGAGAATGGAACAGTAGCTCCGAAAGAATTCAATCTTTTACAGAACTACCCGAATCCGTTTAACCCGGCAACAACAATTCAATTTACCGTTGCTACACAAGAAGCGGTAAAATTAGTAGTCTATAATTTGATTGGACAAGAAGTTAAAACACTCGTTAATAACGTACTCACCCCAGGAAAATATTCGATCAGCTTTAACGCAAGCGAATTAACCAGTGGAGTTTACATTTACAGAATTTCTTCACCGAGCAACACGATTACAAAGAAAATGACGCTGTTGAAATAATACAGCGAAAGAGCCCCCGCCTAAGTCTCCTTCTGAAATGGGAGACAGGAATGGTCCAAGCCCGGTAACAGATACCGGGCTTTTTCTTCCGAAGATTGGAGAATTATCTCTCCCCGCCTGTAATCCGACAAATAGATCATATCGATAATCAGTCTCATAATAAAACAAAGAAATCTCTTTAAATCCCTCAAAAAAGCCTTTTTTGCCTATTTTCGCTTTGGTACGATTTCTGGATAATAGATAGCAAGTTTTAACAAAGGTGAAAAAAATGAACAAAAAATATTATACAGTAGTAGTTGCACTTTTAATAGTCAGCATGGTTTCTTTTCTTCGTGCAGGTGTTAACAGCACCGCTCAAGTTACCGGAAAAGACAAAGGCGTTGGAATCCACCTCCCCTGGCCCATAAACGATGATTATTTTGCCGGAACTTTTAAAGCCGTTGTAGACGGAAATGCAACAAGTCTCTATTGTATCGATCTCTATCATCACCTTGCCTATAATGAAAATTATCAAGATGTAGAAGCTACAAACGATACACTCGCCTACATTTTAAATAACTATTACCCCTATAAAACAAGTTACTCCGGCAAGCTTTCAGACATCAAACGTGAAGCTGCCGCTATTCAATTAACGCTCTGGAATATTACCGATGAATTAAATTTAAGTACGCTTACCGGACAATATGGCGCTGATATTAGCGATATTTTAGCACGAGTTGCAGAAATAAAAGCCGATGCTTTTGCTAACACCCATAGTTTCAATCTAAATACTTTTGTAATTAATATTCCGGCTCAATCGTTTACCAACGGTTCTCCTGTAACTTTCACCGTACAAGCGTTCAACGAAAACGGTTTGGCAATGGCTAATGTACAGATTGCGTTATCTACTACCGGCGGAACTTTGAGTACAACTTCAGTTACAACGGGAATCAACGGAGTTTCACAGAATGTATCGTTAACACCAGCAAGCGGACAAACAACAGCTACAATTACCGCTACCGGAGTCGTTGGAATTCCTTCAGGCACAAAATATTTTCATGTCGCTGATCCAAACGGAAAGCAGAAACTTATTCTTGCAAAACCGACTACAGCTTCAAGAACTATTACAAGAACTATCAACTGGGGCAATTCATTCAATCTCGCTCTTACTAAAGTTGCAGACAAAACGAACGTAAGCAATAACGAGATCGTTACCTACACAATCACTGTAAAAAACAGCGGTAAAGGAAACGCGCAGAATGTCCAAGTATCCGATCAATTAGCTTCCATTTTAGAGTTTGTTTCTGCAGTTCCAAGCGGAGTTTATAATCTTTCAACGGGAATCTGGAATGCGGGAACGATCAACGCACATGATTCTGCATCATTAGAAATTAAAGTAAAAGTAAACTTTGGAAATGCTTCTGCTCCGACTTATGACTTTGGTGCTGCTTCTGAATTTAACTTATTCGTACTTGATACGTTAGTTCAACCATCTTCCGATACTGAAGGAAAAGTTGCGGTTGGCGGTTATGCTGATTTGAGGAACTACAGTGTTGGCGATAAACTTCCGGTAAATTCCGGAAACGTCTTAGTTGTAGGAAATCATTTAACTTTTATCAGCGGAAGAGTTTATAACGGGAAAGCTATTTATGGAAATTTTATTACCTCAACTACCGGGTTTTCTGCCGATGATGGAATTGAGAAAGATTCTGTCATTGATTTTGGTGCCGCTAAAATTCATCTAATAAATTTATCTAATCAATTATCCGCTTTAGCTGAAACTGACACCGTAAAATTTGAATACGGACATGTTGAACTCGTTGGACATAACAATGTAGAAAACGTATTTTATGTTGATGGAGCCATGTTATCCACAGCTAATAATTTCACAGTTGATGTTCCGAATAACTCAACAGCAATTGTAAATGTTAGCGGAAACTTTGTTGAGTGGATGGGCGGATGTAACGTAATCGGCACAACAAAAGAAAAAGTGCTGATCAATTTCTTTGAAGCTGATACGCTTAAATTACACGGCATTAATGTTACTGCTTCAATTTTAGCGCCTAAATCGGTTTTAGATTTTTCAGCCGGATTAGTAACCGGACAAGTAATGGTTCGCTGCATGTTCGGAGCCGGACAATATAACAATAGTATGTTTGACGGTACTATTACCGGGGGTTCATCTATCGCAAACTTTGCAACTATCGTCAGCGCTACTCAATCAAGTATGCCAAGTCTGATTGATGTGCCGGCTTCAATGGCAAGAGTTACTAACAAACCTGACGGAGCTACCGGTGTAGAGAACGATAATGTTATACCGAATGAATTCAATCTCTTGCAGAACTATCCGAATCCGTTCAACCCGACAACCACTATCTCCTTCTCGCTTGCAAACGACGGATTTGTAAACTTAACTGTCTTTAACATTACCGGAGAAAAAGTTGCGTCACTGGTTAACAGAGAATATCAAACAGGAAATTATACAGTAGAATTTAACGCAAATGATTTACCATCCGGAATTTATCTCTACAGATTATCTGCAGGTAACTTTGTTTCAACTAAAAAAATGATCCTTATGAAGTAGTTTTCACTAATCAGTTATAAGAAAAAGCCCGGCAGCATTGTCCGGGCTTTTTTATTGTTCACCCGCTTATTTATTCTCTTTCAATTTTCCATATAACAAAAGTCCTAATCAGACGACAAGAGTTTAATCATGCCTCTTTTATAATTTGCCGCATCACGTTAAGAACTAATTGTATTGTTTCTAATATTTCTGGTCGGAACTTAAGTGAAAGAATTTGGGTTACCCTTATAAATGCCTCTATCAATTCCATTACAGAACACGAAAGGTTTTATGAAAATATTTTATCTGGTTACATTTCTGGCTTTGTTCAATTCAATTCAATATTCACAATGGGTTCAAACAAATGGACCATCCGGTGGCGACGTTTCAGCTATTGTTTCTTCAGGTTTAGAGATGTATGCCTCAACCGGACAAATAGCCGGTTTCGGTTACGGTTCGGGAGTTTATAAATCAACTGATAATGGACTAACATGGAAATCAATAGATTACCCTGTTGTAAATCGGGAAGATAAAAATGTATCCTCGGTTACGGTCAGTGGAGATTTTATCGCTTTTGGCGCGCAAAAAGGTTTAGTAATGATCTCACACGATAAAGGAATTACGTGGACGAGAACATTTGCCGGTTCAGAGGCTATTACCGGACTGGTTACCGATGGGACAAATTTATTTGCAGCTACCAACGGCAGCGGAGTGTATGCAACTCCATTAATTTCGACATCTTGGGCAAAAGTTAATACCGGGTTAACCAATAAAAAAATTACTTCTTTACAACTTGCGGGAACAACTTTGTACGTAACCGTACTTGGTGGAGGACAAATTTTTTCTTCGACCAATAACGGTGCAAACTGGACTGCCTCTTTGCTCCCTTCAGCTGTATTTAATACTTACAATTCCATTTTAGCTAATAATAAATTGTATGTAGGAACACAAAACGGGGTTTACTATTCCCCGGATAATGGAGCAACCTGGGTTGGACCAATTAGCGGATTTTCTTATAGTTCAAACGCCTTTGCGATTTCCGGAACAACACTTTTTGCCGGAAATAGTAGTGGATTATATTCTATGCCATTAAGTGGCGGTAATTTCACAACGGTGACAACTCAATTTGGTGTTCTTTCTTTATTAGCGGATCCTTCAGGTCTTTGGACAGGAACACAGGGGACATTCGCAAGTTACGGCAAGGGACTCTTGTTATCAACTAATAACGGTGTGAGTTGGTCACAAGCAAATTCCGGACTCGCCGGCTCAACCATTCAAACACTTTTTCCATTTGGTGATAAAATATTTGCTGTGAAAAATCCAACAGGATTATATTCTTCAACAGACAAAGGGGCGACATGGATTCTTTCCGATGCCCGGGCATCTTCGTACGATGCCTTAGTTCAACTTGTAGCTGAAAAAAACGGAAAACTCTTTGTGGCTGCAAATAATGGAATTATTACATCATCCGATACAGGTAAAACTTGGGATTTTCTCACTACGGGATTTACCCCACAAGCCTTGTTCGTCTATGGTTCAAAACTCTTTGCCGGTGAGCAGGGTGGCGTAAGAATTTCAACCGACGATGGAGTAAGTTGGGCGCAGGCAAACAACGGATTAACGGGATACCTTAGTGCAAATTGTTTTGCTTCAAATAATGGGAAGTTATTTCTCGGATTGTATGGCGATGGTGTTTACACCTCAATTGATAGTGGAACAACGTGGACAGAGGCAAGTACTGGATTATCAAGTCGTCGAATTCGATCATTCGCCTTTATTGGCAATCTTGCACTTGTTGGAACAGATGGCGGTGGAGTAAATAAAAGTACAGATGCGGGATTAACATGGACTGCAAGTAATGCAGGTCTGAGCAGTGAAAATATTTGGTCTTTAACTTCTACCGGCGGCAAAGTATTTGTGGGTTCTAATGATGGTGTGCATATTTCTTATGATAGTGCTGCAACCTGGCAAAAAACAAGTCCATGGCCAATGATAAGTAATACGTTGTGTGTTACTGCAACAGATATTTATGACGGGACTTATTATGCAGGAGTTTGGAGAAAATCACTTTCGGAATTTGTAACTGATGTGAAAGAAAATTCTCAAATCAGCTTTAAAAGTTTTTCTGTTGAACAGAACTATCCGAATCCGTTTAACCCGGTTACAACAATCTCCTTCTCGCTTGCAAATAGCGGTTTTGTGAATCTTTCAGTTTTTAATATGATCGGGGAAGAGGTTGCAACGTTAGTTAACAAAAATTATCAAACAGGAAATTATACAGTAGAATTTAACGCAAATGATTTACCATCCGGAATTTATCTCTACAGATTATCTGCCGGAAACTTTGTATCAACAAAAAAAATGATCCTTATGAAGTAGTTTTCAGTAATCAGTTATAAGTAAGAAGAAAAAGCCCGGGGCATTGTCCGGGCTTTCCATCTACACAAAAGTATTTACGCTACCTTAAAAACAGATTTACGTATCTGCCCTATCTTTCATTATTGAGAAACTGAATAGAATCAAACGTTTGTATAGCATTTGCGGTTTGTGCTGTTTACAAAGAACTGGAACGGCAGCTCAAAAATAAAAACTCAGCGTTGAGTCCCGAAAAAGCAATCGCCATCTTTAAGACGATATATGCGCTTACTATCGTTACCCCCTATTCACAACCACGTTACACAAGACTTCTAATTAAAAATGATGAGCAAGCTCAATTATTACAAATATTCGAATTAGATTTTGGGTGTCCCAGTGCGTAAGACAGGACTTTTATTTTGATTCGTCGCACCATGCAAATTAATGCTTTGAATGTTGCGGCGAATTCTTTTTTTTTACTCTTCACTATCCGCTGCCGGCATTACCACCCAAAGAATAATGTAAACGAGTATGCCGGGAAAAGCAATACTGAAAATAGAAATTAGCACGTACCCGATCCGCACAATTGTTGGATCCCAGCCAAGCCATTCTGCAATACCGCCGCAAACTCCGGCAATCATTTTATTGCTTGATTTTTTTAACGCTGCCATAAATATTCCTTTTGTTGAGCGAAAGTTATTTCAAAAATATCAGAACATCAACTGTAATTTATTAGCGAAACTTGCAAAACCTATTCTACTTGACTAAGTTTTGTACAGTTATTTATTTGATTTTCCATAACATTACCTGGCAAAGCCAGGATTAAATAATTTGTAATCATCGAATGAATGATTGCATGGTTGCATGCCTGAATGAAAAACATTCATCCATTCATTTTCATTCATCCAGGCACTTAACTATTTTCTACTCAGCAAATATTCTTGCCATTCTGCGCAGAATATTTTTGCTAACTATCTAAAGAGGTTTCATTTTGACAGAACAAGAAGAAATATATCAAAAAGTGGAAGAGCTCTCTTCCGAACTTAATTACAACGCAAAAGAAGTTTCAATTATTTTAGCGGCGGGGCACGGTAAAAGAATAAAATCGCATCGCTCAAAAATGCTTCATGCAATCTGGGGTAGACCGACTGTTGAACGGGTTTTCAATGCGTCAAATAAAGGAATTCCTTCGGTTAATTCAATTTTAGTTGCCGGCATAAAAGCGATGGATGTGATGTCGGTTATCGGCAAACGAAAGCAAACGCTTTTCGCTTACCAGGCAGAACAAAAAGGAACCGGACACGCTGTGCAAGTTGCGCTCGAAAAAATTAACGCAAAAAAATTTAACGGTAGTGTGTTTGTTTTCCCCGGTGATATGGGACTTATCAATAAAGAAACTGTTGCTATGTTCCGCAAAGCATTCAAAAAATCAAAATCTGATATGATGGTGCTTACCGGAATTTATGAGGGGAACTCTGCAAATAATTCATACGGAAGAATTATTCGTGTAAAAGGAAAAGACGTTGAAGGAAATCCATGCGGAAGTGATTGTGGTAAAGTTATCGAAATAAAAGAAAACAAAGACATCCTTTCACTGCCGCATGATAAACCGTATCTTCTAAAATACAAAGGAAGAACATACTCCTACACTAAACAAGAATTGATTGAAAACCGTGAGTTTAATTCCGGCGTTTATGCGTTCGATTTTAAAAAACTCGTCTCCGAAATAAAAAATCTAAGCAGCAAAAATGTTCAAAATGAAATTTACATTACAGACCTTATCTCATTATTTAACGCTTCCGGTTATTCGGTTTCAGCCGTAAGCCCGGAAGATCAAAACGTGATAATGGGATTTAATGATAAATCTGTTTTGAAAGAAATGGAAAACATTTTCCGACGGAAAATTTACAATAAACTGAAAAACATTATTGAAATTGATGATCACGAAGACTTTTTTATTGATGAATCGGTTGTTGAAGATATTTTAAAAATGGATAGAGACGGAACTCCGCTTGATATCCGCATCGGCAAAGGCGTTTACATCGGGAAAGGAGTAAAGCTCAACTATGATGTTGACCTGAAAAAAAATGTCTTTGTGGATGGAAATGTTGTCTTCGGTAAAAACGTTCACGTTTGGGAGAACGTTCATCTTTCAACTTTCACCAACCAAAAACTTATCATTGGTGACAGTGTTGAAATTCTTTGGGGCGATATCATCAAAGGAAATATTATAATTGGCGAAAATACGAAAATTGAATCAAGCGTAAATATGACCGGCAGTGATGATTTCCCTCTGCACATCGGCAAAAACGTGCTGATTAAAGGGACAAGCTATATTTTCGGGTGTGTTATTGAAGACAATATTTACATTGAGCATAGTGTTTTAATAAGAAAGAAAATCACTAAACTTATCAAACGAAACGGTGAAGTGCAGAGAATACGATTCTTCCTTCCGATGCCTTCGGGAATTGATGCGATAGAAAATTTGTAAAGGATTGAAATTAGGTTTTGAGTTATCGCTAATCTTGATATACAACTTTCCCGTTTTTTTCCGCCCA
>Ga0210058_1002136_pt1 | contig 16591 bp, 18 predicted proteins | sample CryGeymeta201511_FD_183979 | JGI IMG/M metagenome (GOLD analysis project Ga0210058, IMG submission 183979) | Groundwater microbial communities from Crystal Geyser aquifers in Utah, USA - Crystal Geyser metaG 2015-11 (SPAdes) (version 2) | ecosystem: Environmental > Aquatic > Deep subsurface >...
ACCTCCTCCTTCCCATACCCCCACCCCAACCCCTCCTGTGGCGACCAATACCCCGATTCCGACTGCAACTCCGACTCAAACACCAACTCCTTCCCCAACTCAAACTCCCACTCCGACTCGAACACCGACGCCAACAAGAACCCCTACACCAACGCCAACCACTCCACCTGGGCAACCAACCAATACGCCTGCCCCAACCGCTACTAATACACCAGCTCCTACAGCTACCAATACTCCCGGACCATCGGCTACACCAACACCAACCAATGTTCCAGGCGCACCAACCGCTACCCCGACCGAGATTATTTTAGCTAAAGTTTCCGCTTCTCCAACAACGGTTGTGAAATTATTGCAAACAGGTATGATACAATCATTTATGTATTTCATTCCGGCAATTATTATGTTGATCGGATTAATATTATAATTTTTTAATAAATTTATGGCTAAAACAACAGATTCGAAGGCTGATTTCGGGGGAGCCCTTAATAAATTAGAAATTACACTGGAAGAATATTTGGTAAAGAAAGCACCATTTCAACTTCCTGGAAATGTTAAGGAGATCATCGTTAAGTTTGCGCCATATCTTGCGATTTTAGGGGTAGTCATGGGCATTCCGGGAATTTTAGCTCTACTTGGAGCCGGAACAATTCTAGCTCCTCTTGGATTTGTGGGGGGAATGATGACGGGACGACCATTTTTAGGAGTAGGATTTATTGTTAACGTTTTATTTTTAGGAGTAATGGTCCTACTTGAAGCATTAGCCATTCCAGGATTATTTTCGAGGTCCAAAAAAGCTTGGACTTTTCTATATTGGAGCGCACTAGTTGGCGTCGTCCAAAATATTGTCAGCTTTAATATTGGAGGGTTAGTCATTGGAGGTCTAATCTCAATGTATTTCCTTTTCCAGGTAAAAGAATATTATAAATAAACTTCGTGATATCATATTAGGATGAATCTTGATTCTTACGGTTATTTTTTGCCTGAGAAAAACTTGGCTTTGAGCCCGGCTGTGCCCCGCGACTCTTCAAAACTTTTTGTTTATAACACAAAGACAGACGAAATAATTTTTGATTATTTTTATAATATCGATAAATATCTTCCGAAAGATTCCTTTATGGTTTTGAATAATACTAAAGTATTGCCGGCCAGGGTTACCATGAATAAGGAGAACGGAGGAAAGGTTGTTTTGTTATTTCTTGTTAACGAGTTAACGAGTTTACGAGTTGGAAAAGCGTTGACTGATAGAAAAATCAATGTTGGGGAAAAAATATTTTTTGATCAAGAAAATTATTTAGAAATTATTTCTCAAAAAGAAAATATTTTTGACCTTCGTTTTAATTTCAGTCGGGAACATTTATTTGAACTTTTAAACAAATATGGAACAATGCCAATCCCTCCATATTTAAAAAAATCTCCATTAAAAAAAGACGAACTTTTGAAAAAATATCAAACAATTTTTGCCAAAATAGATGGCTCGGCTGCTGCTCCAACCGCCTCTTTACATTTTACTGATAGCGTATTTAATAAATTGAATAAAAAAGAAATTAAAAAATTATTCGTTACTCTCCATGTGGGTCTAGGGACATTTGCGCCAATATCAGACGAAAATATTAAACAAAAAAAACTCCATAATGAGTACTATGAAGTTGATAAAAAAACACTTCAATGTATCGATACATCGAAGCAAGAGGGGAAAAAGTTAGTCGCGGTTGGGACAACGGTGGTACGAACTCTTGAATCAATCGCTCGACAACATGTTTTTTCGTCCGCCACACAGTTGTCTTTGCTTTCAAAAACGGACCTTTTTATCTTTCCGCCCTACAATTTCAAGTTGGTTGATATTATGATAACCAACTTTCATCTGCCAAAGTCGTCTCTAATGATGTTGGTTGAAGCATTTTTGCAGTATAAAAAAAGCAGACGGAGTTTAGTAGAGTTGTATAGTATCGCAATAAAAAATAATTTCCGTTTTTATTCATTTGGCGATGCGATGATGATAATTTAATGTTGACAAAATATATCAAAACATTATAATTATATACATGGATACAACTAATTTACAGATACCAATACGAAGAGATTTAAAGATTGCAGCAACTGAGGCGGCTTTGGAGCAAGGTTTTTCTTCGCTTCAAGAAGCGGTTAGAGTGTTTATCAATAAGATGGCTAAGAAAACAATTGATGTTGTTTTTACGCCAAGAACTATAAAACTTAGTCCAAAAGCAATTAAAAGATACAACAGAATTTCTGAAGATATTGAAAAAGGAATTGGAATTTATGAAGCAAAAGACGTCGATGATTTGATGAGACAACTTAATTCTTGAGGATATGAAAATTCTTTATCAAAATAGCTTCAAAAAATCTTATAAAAAGCGATTCTTTAATAACAAAAGACTGATTAATATTATTTCTTTAAGAATCCAACAGTTTAATATTAATCCAAATGATATCCAGTTAAGAACACATACTTTATCAGGTGCTAAAAAGGGACTTCGTTCTTTATCGGTCACAGGGGATATAAGAATAATTTTTTATTATGATCAAAATGACAATGCGGTTTTTATAGACATTGGCACCCATAATCAAGTATATTAGACGAAATAATTTCTACTTTTATGAATAATTTTTTTAGAGTAAATCATAATTCCTCCAAGTCGAAAGCCCGATTGGGGGAGATTAAAACAGATCATGGAGTGATTAACACGCCGGCATTTCTTGCTACGGCGACGAAAGGAACGATAAAAACCCTTACTCCACAACAGGTAAAAGAAATAGGTATTCAGGGCGCCTGTGTAAACACTTATCACTTAGTCACTCACCCAGGGGCCGATGTAATAGAAAAGGCGGGGGGAATTCAAAAATATTCTAGACTTAATATCTTTACGATGAGTGATTCGGGAGGATTTCAAGTGTTCTCTTTGGCAAGAAATGGACCCCCACGGGGGCCCCTGGCGATTCCTCAAAAACAGTTGTCTTCGCTTTCTAAAACTTATCAAAAAAAAGCTGATGTTCGAGGTGAAGAAGAGCCATTCGTTATTAAAATTTCCGAGGATGGAGTGAAATTTCGCTCGATTTTTGATGGGACAATAATTGAGTTTACGCCGGAAAAATCGATGGAATTTCAAAAAAAAATTGGGGCGGATATCAATATAGCGTTTGACGAATGTACTTATTATCCGGCGACCCATGGGTATGCGGAAAAAGCCATGAAGAGAACACATGAATGGCTGAAACGTTGTATAAATTACAATAAATCCGAAATCCGAAATCCGAAATCCGAAACAAATTCAAAACGTTTTGAAAATTCAAATTTAAAAAATTCAAAAATTGTTTCGAGTTTCGATATTCGTGCTTCGAATTTAAATCGATATCTTTACGGCGTTATCCAGGGCGGAACTTTTGAAGATCTAAGAAAAAAATCGGCCGAGTTTGTGGTTTCGCAAGACACCCCTGGGGTGGCGATTGGAGGAGTATCGGTAGGGGAATCAAAAAAGGAAATGCGGGATCAGGTTAGATGGGTTTCTGATTATTTGCCGTCAGACAGGCCGGTTCATTTGCTTGGGGTGGGGCAGATAGACGATATAATTGACTTAGTAAAATATGGAGTTGATACTTTTGATTGTGTCGAACCTACTCGTTTGGCCAGAATGGGAACGATCTATCAAATAGGGAAAGCTCGATACGGGGCGCAGGTATCTTCGTTTTCTGTCCAAATAGAAATTACAAAATCTCTTTATAAAAATAATTTTGAAAAAGTTGATGTTGATTGTGAATGCTATGTTTGTCAAAATTTTACAAAATCATATCTTCATCATTTATTTAAACAGCGGGAAATCCTCAGCTACACCCTAGCAACCTTTCATAATTTGTGGGTGATGGAGAAGTTGTTTGAGGGGATAAGAAAGGCAATTGGAAAAGATTTGATTTAAATCGCAAAGTTGGGTATTTTAATTATCTCTCTTGTTTTATCATTGATAATCGCAGGAATAGGAGCAAGTATTCCATCTTTAATAAGTTCCTGAACTACTAATACCTCTAATTCTTTCCATACTGTCATATTTTTCTTTTTCGGATATATTTTCAATCGTTAGTTTTTTTAGTATTTCTGGAGCTACTATCATGGAGTAATTATACCAGATTTAGAAGATATTATAGGCCTTATTAAAAGTTTCAAAGTAAACTTCATTTTTTCCTTCCAGTTGGACTTTAGTCATTAGTGGCTGGTGACTAGTGGTTAGTGACATGTCAGTTATTTTCAGTCTCTTACCGTTCGGAAGGATAGTCCAAAGGCCTGGCCAGGGATAAAGCCCCCGGAATAAATTGTAAAAAGTGACTAGTGATTGGTGGATAGTGGTTAGTTTAAGCAAATCCTTTAATTTCTCAAACTCAATAAATCCATCGCTTTTTTCCAGTTTTTTTGTGTAAGTCGCTTCCTTGTGATTTTGTTCTTTTGTTCTTAACTCGTTAACCCGCCTGCCCGCCGAAGCTTCAGCGAAGGTGGGTGAACCCGTTAACTGGGTAACAGTTTTTTTAAACATTTCAAACCCTAAATCCGTCAGTTTTTTCTCTAAATCCGGCCTATAATCAGTATCTTTGATTGCGCAACTTTCTTGAGCAATAATCGGTCCATGATCGATCTCTTCATCCATTTTTATTATGGTTACTCCAGTGGTTTTGTCACCGTTAATCAAAGGAGTGGCAATTGGAGAAGTCCCCCGATATTTTGGAAGAAGTGAAGGATGAATATTCCAAAAACCATACTTGGGGAGAGTTAATAGTTCTTTTGGAATAAGATCGCCGTAGGCGTAAACGAGAGCAAGGTCAATGTCTTTGTCATCCCCTCGAAGGAGGGGATCCAGTGCTTTTGGTTTGGATTCCCGCCTCCGCGGGAATGACACATTATTAATAATCTTATATTTTTCCGCAACTTCTTTTACCGGTGTTGGTGTCATGATTTGTTTTCGGCCAACCTTTTTATCAGGCTGGGTAACGACTAATTTCACTTCGATTAATTGATTAATTGTAGTGTCAGTAATTAATTTTTCAAGAAAATCGGCGGCGAAATCAGGTGAGCCGAAATAGGCAAGAGATAATTTTTTCATTTTTTTAATTTAATAAGGGTTGGCGAAGTGCTGGCGGTTTTGGTTGGTGTAAGAGGGTATGGAGTGTAAGTTGGATAGGGAGTGACGGAAAGAATGTATTCAACGATTTTGTCATTTTTTTCTACCTTTTGTCCATAGCGGACACCGAGAATAAAGGTCAGAATTATTATCAAAACGATAATAAAGATATATGATTTCAACTTCATAAAATAATTATACTCCTTGACAAAACGAATAAGCATTGTATACTTGGGATAAGATCCTCCAAACAGGGATTTGAAATAAATCTTTTTCTTTACGCAATTCAAATCAAGGGAATTGAGGTCGCTTAGCGACCTTGAGAAAAATGATTTTCTTGATGAATGTTTTCATCAGGAGGCATTTAACCCTTAACTTTCTTGAGGGAAAAAGACCAAAACAACCCTTTTTACGGAGGATCTCTGGTTCCTCACTTTCATCTATGGCAGTATTAAAAAAACCTATTGTTGATCAACCCTTGGATATGTCGAAGCTAATTACGGGAGTTGAATCAAAACCGATCATTGTAGCTCCTAAGCCTAATTTACCGTCCCCGCGGTATGACCTACCGGTGGAAGAAAGACTAAAGGAAGACTTAAAAATTAGTTATAAAGCTAAAGGAATTTTAGATATTACTTTTGGTGGCTACGGATTTTTAAGACAAAACTATGTCTTGAGTCCAGATCAGGACATCTATGTTTCTACCTCTCAAATTCGCAGATTTTGGTTAAGACGGGGAGATGAAGTAGAGGGTTTGGCCCGTCCTCCTAAGGCTGGAGAGAGATTTCACTCTTTGCTTTTAATCAAGAAAATAAACGGTATTGAGATGACCGAAGAACAAAGTGCTAAGAGAAAAGATTTTGAAAAACTAACCGCCCTTCATCCAAATAAACAGATGAAGATGGAGACAACAAAAGACATCTTGTCTACAAGAATCATTGATTTAATTGCCCCGGTAGGCTTCGGACAGCGGGCTTTAATTGTTTCCCAACCAAAAGCCGGTAAAACGACTTTCTTAAAAGAAATCGCTGAGGCAATCGGTACCAACTATCCAAAAGCTTATTTAATGGCAATTTTAATCGGAGAGCGACCGGAAGAAGTCAATGAAATTAAAAGATTTATTAAAGGAGAAGTAGCTGCCTCAAACTTTGACGAGTCTCCTCGCCAACAGATAAAAGTGGCCAATTTAGCCTTAGATAGAGCGCGAAGATTGGTTGAAGTCGGTTATGACGTCATTATCTTATTGGATTCAGTTACCAGGTTAGCTAGAGCCTTAAATTTATCAGTCACCAATAGTGGTCGAAGTTTATCCGGTGGCTTTGATCCATCGGCATTATATCCTGCAAAAAAATTCTTGGGGGCGGCCCGTAACTGTGAAGAAGGTGGAAGTTTGACGATTGTAGGGACAGCTTTGATCGGAACCGAATCCCGAATGGACGATCTGATCTATGAAGAGCTAAAGGGAACCGGTAACATGGAGATTCATCTGGATCGTAAATTTGCCGACCGCAGAATCTTTCCGGCGATTGATGCGGAAAAGTCTGGCACTCGCCATGAAGAGCTTTTGTTTGATAAAGAAACCATGAATAAGGTTAATACTTTGAGACGGATGCTTAATTTACTAAACGGCGAAGAAAGATTAATGGCCCTAACAGAAAAACTTGGTAAAACTAAGAACAATCAGGAATTTTTGGACTCCCTAAGCAAAGGTGCGTGAATGATCTACTGAAGAACTACTTTGATATGGTGTTTTGGGGAACTATAAGATAGAAATAAAACTGTTAAACGGTTAAAACTTAAACTGTTAAATAAACTATTAAACCTTAAATATTAAACGTATTATGTCTTTGTTTAGTAGTTTAATGTTTAATTGTTTATTTAGGTTTTAACAGTTTAATACTTAACTGTTTGTATTTTTCCCCTTGACAATCTAATCTCACATACTCTATACTGGTATCTAGTATGGAAGATACAAAGAAAAGAGTCAATCGTATAATTGGTCAGTTGAGAGGAATAGAGAAGATGCTTGGCAGTAAAAGAGACTGCTCTGATGTTCTTCAACAAATATCGGCCGTTAAAAAAGCCATTGACGGACTATCAAAAGAAATAGTAATATCTGATATCTGTAAATTAATACCTAATGAAGACAGTGTGAAGATTGGGAGAATGGTGGAGAGAGCCATAAACTTATGATAGAAAATGTAATAATAATCGGTGGTGGGCCGGCCGGACTATCTGCCGCTATTTATTTAGCGCGAGCTAATCTTAATCCTCTAGTTTTTGCTGGATCGCCTCCCGGCGGTCAACTAACTCTTACTTCAGAAGTGGAAAACTACCCCGGTTTTGAATCGATACTGGGCTCAGAATTGATCGAAAAAATGAGAAATCAGGCCAAGAAATTTGGAACGAGGATTCTCGATGAGAATGTGCTGACGGTTGATTTTTCAAAATCCGGGCAGAAAACCTCCGCTGTTTTCCCGCTTCGTTCCTCAACCGCGGAGGTTAAAGCAAAATCCATCATCATCGCCACAGGGGCAAAGGCTTTATGGTTAAATATCCCATCAGAAACTCGTCTACGCGGTCGCGGAGTGTCAGCTTGCGCTACTTGTGACGGGTTTTTCTTTCGTGAAAAAACAGTTGCGGTCATTGGTGGAGGAGATACAGCTTTAGAAGAGGCGTTGACCTTGACGAAGTTCGCTAAAAAAGTATATATTATTCACCGACGGGATTTTTTTAGAGCATCAAAGATCATGCAAGAACGTGTAAAAGAAAATAAAAAGATTGAAGTAATTTGGAATAGTGCGGTTGAAGAGATAGTGGGAGAAACACACGTTGAGGGGATTAAAATAAAGACTGTCTTTGAAAAAAAAGAACAAAGACAGTCTTTAATAAAACTCAATGGAGTTTTCGTCGCCATTGGTCATAAACCAGATACAGATCTATTTAAAGGTCACGTAGAAATGGATGAAAAAGGATATGTAAAAATTTTGGAAAGGAGATCGACGTCGATCCGGGGAGTTTTTGTGGCTGGAGACTGCGCCGATCCATTTTATAGGCAGGCGATTACGTCGGCTGGGACGGGAGTTGAGGCAGCATTAGAGGTTGAAAGGTGGCTTGAAAAAATATAACAGTTATAATTATTATAAATTTTATAAACATTATAATCCTATGGAAAATCAAGGAAAAAAGATGCTTGAATCGGCACAAGCTCTCATCACTAAAACCGCCGAAAAAATGCAGTTAGACGGAGAGATGATCAAGCGTCTCATTGAGCCCGAATTCGCTCATGAATTTGCCCTTACCATCACCATGGATAGTGGCAAAAAAAAGGTCTTTAAGGGCTGGAGAATTCAACATAATAGCGCCCTTGGACCTTATAAGGGTGGAATCCGTTTTCACCGTGATACAGTTCGGGAAGAAGTTCAAGCTTTGGGAACGTTGATGTCAATTAAATGTGCAGTGGCAGGTCTTCCTTATGGAGGATCAAAAGGTGGAATTGTGGTTGATCCAAAGACACTTTCAAAAGCAGAATTGGAAAGACTCTCACGGGCTTTTGCCAATAGAATTGCTCATGTAATTGGAGAGAATATTGATGTTCCGGCCCCTGATGTTAATACGACTCCAGAAATAATGAGCTGGATGCTTGATGAATATCAAAAAGTAATAGGGAGAAAAAGTCCAGCTACTTTTACCGGAAAACCAGTTTCGATGGGTGGAAGCTTAGGTCGAACTGAAGCAACCGGACGGGGTGGACTATTTGTTCTTTTGTCTTTATTGGCTAAGTTAAAGAAAAAAGCCAAAGGGACAACAGTTGCCGTTCAGGGTTTTGGTAACGTCGGTTATTATTTTGCCAAACTGGCAACCGAAGTCGGTTTTAAAGTTGTGGCGATTTCTGATTCCAGATCAGGAGTCTATGATAAAAACGGAGTTGATTTGGATCGTGCTTTAAAAAATAAAAAGGAAAAAGGGACAGTTTCCTACGGCAAAACTATTTCCAACGAAGAATTATTGGAATTGGATGTTGACGTCTTGGTGCCAGCCGCTCTCGAGAACATGGTAAATGATAAAAATATGGCCAAAATCAAGGCCGGGATCATCGTTGAAATGGCCAATGGACCATTAACCCAAGAAGCTTATGAATACTTAGCTAAAAAGGGTAAAATCATTGTTCCTGATGTCTTGGCTAATTCCGGAGGAGTAACCGTTTCATACCTTGAATGGGTCCAGGGAAAAGCTGGTTACTTTTGGTCGGAAAAAGAAGTCAATGATAAATTAAAGATTATGATGGAAAAAGCGTTTGAGGCAATCTGGAAGAAATCAGTTGAGAAAAAGATGCCTTTGAAGCAAGCAGCTTTTGAAGTAGCGCTTGAAAGAATAACATCGGCAATGGTCTGAGATAGAAAATGGTAATGAGGGAATGGATACGGGTTAGGAAACTGGATAATAGAAGTTTGAATAAATCTATATTCTTTCTTCTGTTTTCTTAACCCGTTTCTAAACCCATCCTCCGTCTTTTTTGGTATAATATAAGCTTATTCTATGGTTGAAATAGGCGAGTTTATTATCTTTCTAAAAAACTACTTTTTATCCCGACTAATTAGCGCTGGGCAGATTTTTGAGGGCATCAAAGATATAATCGTTGCCTTTTTAATCGTTAAGAGAGGGAAATATTCTTCATCCTTTTTAAATACTTCCTTTTTGATGATCGTAGCCGCCGCCATTGTTGGCGGTCCAATTATTGCCGAAAATACCCCTTTTTTACAGTCATTGAACAATCAAAATAATTATCAAGCCTTAGTAGTTTCTTACAATCCTTATGGTGGTAGTTTGGGAACGGTTTATTCGGTTAAACCGGAAATTGTAAGTTATCGAGTGGTGGCGGGAGATAGCTTGGCCTCGATTGCGAAAAGATTTAATCTGGCCACCAATAGTATTAAGTGGTCAAATAATTTAAATTTAAAAAATGATTTAATTAAACCCGGTCAAGTTCTATTGATTCCTCCTTTTGACGGTATTATCCACAAAGTGGAGTCAGGAGAAACGGTGTATTCGATCGCAAAAAAATATAAAGTAACCGCTCAAAATATTGTGAACTTCCCGTTAAATGATTTTGTCGACATTGATACTTTTTCACTTAATTCAGGACAAACTCTTTTTGTTCCAGAAGGAGTGATTAAAAATAAACCGGTGATACAAACTCAATTTATAGCTTCAATTCAAGCTGGAGTTCGTGGCTCTTCAAACTTTATCTGGCCGACCTCTGGTGGAATTACCCAATATCCAGTTGTTTATCATATGGCTTTAGATATCGCCAATCCTTCTTCGCCTCCAGTTCTGGCGGCTGATTCCGGTACGGTTGTTTACGCCGGCTGTCTTAACTGGGGTTATGGCTGCCACGTAATTATCGACCATGGCAACGGATATCAATCACTTTATGCTCATATGTCTTCATATTCTCCCAATATAGGGGATTCAGTTTCTCAAGGAAGCCAAATTGGGGTTATGGGTTCAACCGGAAGATCGACGGGGATGCATTTGCATTTTGAAATCCGATCAGGAGGGGTTTTGCTAAATCCACTGAGCTTCCTGAAATGATTAAATAAACAAATAATAAAACCTGCCTGCCGGCAGGCAGGTAATTAAATAAATAAAAAAATAAGCAAATGTATTAATTAAAACATTTAATCATTTAAACATTTATTTGCTTATTTCTTTATTTGATTATTTTTACATTTATTTGGCTTCTGGAGACGCTTCCTTAGGTAGTTCCAACTTTGGACTAATCTCGGTCGTTGGAGGCGTAGGTAAATTTAAACCCGACTGGGTGCTTTCTTCCGATTTATTAGCTGGCGCTTCTTCTTTAGGAAGCATTTTTTTAAACTCTTCAAGTTCTTTTACGACTTTCTCATAATCAACTTTGTTTGTTTTTTGATTAATAAGTTTTAAAGTATTTTGCATGGCGTTGACAGCTTGAGGATAGTTTTTTACCTGAAAGTTGGCCCAGGCATAGTTATAGCTAGCATTTGGCCAATCAGGCTTGATAGAAACCGCTTGTTCAAAAAATCTTAAGGCATCATCATATTTATTTTGGGAATAATAAACCCCACCCAAACCAACCCGATAGACTGGATTTTGTGGATCGGCAAGTATTGCCCGTTGATATGCAGAAATTGTCCAGACATCGGCTTCTTGGGCAACGTTGATGATGTTTGAATAAATAACCGCTAAATTTTCCCAGTTATTGGCTCTTTGTGGATTCAAAGTGACAACCGCTTTGCCTTCAGCGATTCCGGCTTGAATTGCCTGAGTAATTGTTTGGCGATCTTGTTCAGATATTTTTTTGTCTTTAATTTTAGAAGATAAGTTGTTGGCAATGACAAGATTAGTTTGAGCAAAACTAGTTCGAAATCTTTCAATATACGGATTCAAGACTATTGCCTGTCTTTGGTTATCGTAGACTTCCTTAAGATTATTTTTGGCAATTCCTTCTATAGATTTTTTAAAATAATATTCGGAAGCATATGAACGACCGAGAAAATATCCGGAAGTGCCGATTAAAGCAAGGGAAATTACAACGGTTCCGATGTAGATGGGTGGTAGAGACGCAAGATTTTGCGTCTGTACATCGGTTGTAGTGGTTTGATTTATCAAACCTAAAACGACAAAAAACAAAAACCAAATGATTAGTGATGGAGGAAATATAAATAAACAAATAATTAAATAAATAAATGGAAAAATAAATGAAATTTTAGACTGGATCCCCATCTTCACGGGGATGACACGGAAAACATTAAATATTAACAATCCAAACGCCAATAATCCAAAAATTCCGGTTTCGGTGAGGATTTGCAAAATCGCCGAATGAGAAACATTAAATGAATTAATCTGCCATAGAGGAGATTGGTTATAGGCAAAATCCTTAATGCGAGTGAAAATAGCCGAGAAATTATCAGGACCGATGCCGATTATTGCCGTCTGTGGATTTTTTAAAATTTCCAAGGCCGCATACCAGGACAGACGGAAAGGGGGAATGATTAATGTAGGGGTTTGATTTATCAAACCCACATTAGGTTTTACAAGCGAATAGGCAGTGAGAAATAAGGCAAGCAGGTTAATGATCAATAAACAATAATCAATGATCAATAATTTTCTTGTAGGGGCGATCCCTTGTGGTCGCCCTTGTTTTATAATTTGTACGATTCCAATAATCGTAAAAAATCCCAATAAAATTGCCAAATCCAATTGTGAGCCAACTGGGGTAAAGGCAGGATTTTTTAGAAAGGAAAGAAATTGGGGGAGATTGATGTTTTTAAAGGGTTGGAAATAGAAAGCAATCGTAACAATAGACAAGATGATCAAAGATACCTTCATTATATAATGTCCGACCTTAAATGGACTCGCTGACAAGGACGGACCTTTCTGACGTGAAAGATAAAAATACAAAATTGCCAGAAAAACCATCATCACCAGTCCAAAGCTTGAATTGAGCAAGGCCTGAATTTTATTCGGTGAAGAAAATAAAGTTGATAAAGTAACAGCCGTTAAAAAAAGAATAATTAGGCTGTCAAAAGGGCTTTTTTGCCAAGATATTTTTTTTGAAATTAGGATCTGGATGGTAGAAATCAAGATAAGCAATAAAACTCCAAAGCCCAATAAATATAATTTATTAGTGACGAAATATTCTTGAGTGAAAGTAAGAAAGAAAAAAGGGAAGATAAAAACAAGAGTATTAAGAAGTAGAGACGCAAAATTTTGCGTCTGTACCTTTAAAATAGTAAAAATTTTTTCCATAATCATGGTTTAATCAAAGGCGAAGTAGAAGCCACAGGCTCAATTCGTAATGCTGTGAGTGTCTGTGTCTCAATTACATCTTCAACCGTATACACAGTTGCCCGCATATCTGCTTTAAGATCGGCGAGGGTAAGCTTTTCCGGTTTTGGGGGAGTTGGCGGTTCTCCAGGGGTCATATTAGTGCCGTAAACATTACGTGATATTTCGGTATCTTGAGTGATGTATATTGTATATTCTTTTTCTTGAGGAGTAGGTGGCGCAGTATCTAGAGCAATCATGGGAGGGGCAGCGGCTACGGGAGCAAAGGCTTTAAGAGTCAGGGTATTATTTGTTATGTTTACAATTTTACCGTTTAACGTATTGATAATCGGAGGAAGATTGATCATCGTTGCCTCAAAGGTATTTTTTAATAATGTTCTAAGATCATCTTGACTATTCACAGTTATATATTGGCCAACTTTAATATTTTTTACCGTCAGATTGGGAGTAGAGGCGGTAGGAAAGCCAGGAGCACCAGAGGGTGTAATAGTCTTGAATAGATAATTAATATTTGATGCTGGTTGAGATATTTGGGTTTTGTCCGTGACGAGCAATTTATAGGTAATTGTTTTGATTTGAGGGGTAGGCATGACCGGTGGCTGGTTTGGCATAACTGTTATTGCAATAGGGGCGGTTTGTAGCAAGGCATATTGACTGGAAATCGAGACAGCATTACCTTCGATCTTTTCAACTTTTCCGGAAAGAGAATTGACAGGAGAAGTAAGGTAGAGGATATTTGGAGAAACGGTCTGACCGTTTAATCCATTTTTATTCTTGTAATCAACAGTCATAAACAAAGCAAGTATTCCAAGCAAAATTATCCCAACGACGATTATTTTTTTATGATTCATAGTATCATATTATGCTTAAAAAAAGAAGTTGTCAATACTCATTTTGAGGCGCTTGTATTGGTGGACTTTTTATCTTATCAAGAGTTTGCTTGACGGCATCATATTCTTTTTGATTTATTTTTGGATCGATGTTTTGTAACGTAATTTCCAGTTCTTTTACAGCGTTTTTCATGTCATTTTTCTGAGCATAAAGCATTCCAAGTTGGTAATGTGCATCAGCCCAATTTGGTTTCAGCTCAGCTGCCTTTTTTATAGATTTAAACCCTTCAGCTGTTTTTTTCTGTGAAAGAAGAATCTGTCCCATTTGGAAATAATAAGCAGGATTATTTGGGTCGAGTTCCAAAGCCTTTTTCAAGGAGGTCAAGGCCGTTGTCTGAGGAGAATTTACCTCTGTTTCATTGGGCGTCTGTAATTCTTTTGGAATTAAAATATATATTTGTGCCAAATTTGCCCAGTAGTCTGCTTTTTTTGAATTTTGGCTTATTGCTATTTGATTTTCGTTTATTGCCGTTTGAATTGCTTCGATAAGCATTTGCTTGCTTTCCTTAGTAAAAACAAGGGGGGCAGACCCGGAAGCTGCTTTCTCTATGATATTTTGGGCGAGGACAAAATGAATTCTGGCAAAACCAAGATGATATTGTTCCAGATAAGGATTATATGAAAAAGCCTTTTGTTGGTTGTCATATACTTTCTTAAAACTATTTTCTTTAATACCAACAAGTGATTGTGAATAAAAATAATCAGCCAGATACAGAGAGCTTAAATAGCGTACTACTGAACCAAAAAGAACAGAGGCGGTGATGATGAGAATGACATAGCTGTAGAATGAAAAAGATTCTGAGAGGTTAAATACATATTCTTTATTATTTTTTCCGGTTTGGGAGGCAGACAAAAAAACCAAGAAAAAAACCAAAAGAGAGGGTGGAAAAATAATTACAATAAATAAAGAATATATAGAACCTAATATTATCGATAAATTTTGTTTTATTTTTTTTATCAGGGAAATAACAAGATACAAAAAAGAAGCAAGCCCGACCAGACCGGTTGTGGTTGCAATATGAAAGAGGGTGGATCTATCTATACTCACAGGAAATTGCCAAAGATTTGTCTGGTTATACCCCACGTCCTTTACACGATTAAAAACAGAGGAGTAGTTATCAATGCCAAAGCCCAAAAGAGCATTTGGAAGAGTTTTAAATATTTGAAACACGGCTTTAAATGATAAGGAAAAAGAAGGAAATAGCACTCCTTGTTTCGAAAAAGCAATAAAGCTAATCCCCAGGGCTAAAGAAACGATGATTAGTATACATATTTGTACAACTTTAGGAGCATCTTCTTTTTCCGAAAATGAATGGACAAGAGATCCCAGACTATACATAAATGTAAAGCCGATAAAAAAAAGAAGATCAAGAGGAATTACCCCGATCCCTTTTGTTGGTTCCAGGGAAAGGATAATGATGAACGAGGAAATAATAAATCCGGCCAATGATAATATCTGTAGGGGCGACCCTTGTGGTCGCCCTGGTGTATTATGCGAAAAATAAAAATATAAAATTACCAATGAAATTATCATTAAAAGACCAAAATTGGGATCAAGAAAGGCCTGCATCTTATTTGTTGTGGACGTGAAAAAAGAAAGAAAAATAGCCCCTAAAAATAGGAGTACAGGAATATCAAGCGGGCTGGTTTGGAAAACAAATTTTTTTGTGATGAGGGATTGCAAAAAAGATATTATTACAAGTAATAAAGCGCCAAAAGCAAGGACGTAAACGATATTTATTTGGACAAGATTTTGGAAAAAGATTTGGAAAAAAGAAAAAGGAACAAGAAAAATGAGGAGAGATAAAATAACGGATTTAATTTTATTCATTATTTAAATATAGAGAGAATTGGGAGAAATATCAATGACATTTTTCCACCACTATCTTCTACTTTCTATCATCTATCGTCTTTTTTGATTCATCAATCTGTTTTTGTTGTGCCTCAATGGTCTTTTTCAAAACATCCACCCCGCCTGCCATCGCTCTGTTCAGGCATTGCGGGCAGGCCCGTCGACGATGAGTCTTTTGGCCTCAATCAGCCCTGCCTTGAATGATCGTCCTGACCTATTGACAACGGCCGTCACAGATATGTATAACTTAATTATGACTAAGAAAGAGAAAAGAATTAAAAAGTTTGAGAAAGGAGAAATATCAAAGATAATTTTGGCAACTCTAGGAATAGGAGCACTTTTAGGTGGGACTATACTAATTACTCCAAATTTTCCAATAATAATCGGCACTTTTATTAAGTTAATTGAAGAAATTAAGGGTATTAAACTGCCAAAAACTAAAGTCAAAAGAACACTCCAGCAATTAGAAAAAAGAAAGATTTTAAATTTAGAAATAAAAAATAATGAAGTCTATGTTGAAGTTGAAGACGTTTGGAATAAGGAAATTATTAAATATTCTATCCAAAGTCTTCTTGAATTAAAACAAAAATCCAAATGGTTGGGTAAATGGTTTATAGTTATGTTTGACGTACCGGAAATTGAAAGAAACAAGCGTTATTACTTAAGAGGATTTTTAAAAGAAATAGGCTTTTATCAGTACCAACAAAGCGTCTATGTCTTTCCGTATGAATGTGAAAAAGAAGTAGTTTTAATAAAAAAAATCATTGAAGGCGGTAAATACTTGAGTTATATTATTGCTGATAAAATTGAATACGAAAATAAATTAAAAACCTACTTTCATTTACCTATTTGAAACGGCCGTTGGGGATAGGTGTGAGAAAGTTGATGATGAGTTTTTT
>Ga0210058_1002137_pt1 | contig 16585 bp, 16 predicted proteins | sample CryGeymeta201511_FD_183979 | JGI IMG/M metagenome (GOLD analysis project Ga0210058, IMG submission 183979) | Groundwater microbial communities from Crystal Geyser aquifers in Utah, USA - Crystal Geyser metaG 2015-11 (SPAdes) (version 2) | ecosystem: Environmental > Aquatic > Deep subsurface >...
GATGACGGACAAGAAATTCCCGTGGCATTAACAATGAGAGATAAGGATATGGTCATCCATAATGGTGATTTTGTAGTCTTCAAGGCAAACCTCCCATCAGGTCCCGTGGAGGAAAGAATAACCGTTGGTGATTTGAGAATTGTGCTCCAGTGGTTAAATAGGTTGTCATAATAATCTAATTGTGGACCGTATCGGACTTGAACCGACAACCTTTTGCATGCCATGCAAACGCTCTAGCCAATTGAGCTAACGGCCCAAAAAAACATTAAATTATCTTTTCTATTATAGCATCTGCCAAATAAATTAGTTCTAATTGAATTTTTTTGTCAAAATAGTGGATTGTACAAACACCTTTATAATCTTTTTTTAATGTTGGTTTTCCCTTTGTTCTTTTATCAATATAAGTTGGATAAAATTGTTTTTTTTCGATTGCTGTTGTCTCTTTCCAATATTTTTCAAGTTTTTTAATATTTTGATCAAATCGACATTGAATTCTCACTCTAAATTTCGAGTTATCAATTGTAAAAGATTTTTTTAAAAGTTTTAGATATAGTTTTATAATTAATGGGTTTGAGCTTCCTAAGGTTAAAGTTGAGCTTCTCCCATATTTTGCACCTTCCCCTAAATATAAAATACTTAATAATAATTTATATAAATAAATGTCAATTTTTTTAACCAAATGTGAGTTTTTTTCTTTTAATAAAAGTAGATATTTTTCTCTTTTTATCTTATTTATTCTAATAGCGGTTGTTCTTGCCTTTATTAAATTTAATTTATTGATTTTTTTAATCTTATCTTTATACCAAATTGGAAGAACTATATCCTTACACCAATAAGATAGAGTGTTTTTTAATATTGATATTCTTAATTTTTCGTTAATTTCAAAATATGTTAGTCCTTTTTTTCTTAATTTTCTTACCTTGTTAATAATAGCTTGATCGTGCATATATTTGTACTCTTATATTATAAGCGTACACAATTTGTATCTATATGTCAATAATTAAATATTCTACCTTTTTCCTTAATTAAAAACTTTGTAAACTTTATGAGCTCTTTTTCGCTATACTAAATTTATGGAGCAACATGCGATCCCTCGACAGATAACTAACTTTGAATTCAAATTAATTGGTTTCTTGACGATTAAACAGTTTATATATTTACTTGTTTCTATTCCTACCGGAATATTGATTTTTTATGTTTTTCCTATTCCCATTTTAAATATACTTCTCGGAATAATAATTGGATCAATTGGTGTCGCTTTTGCTTTTATTCCCATTAATGATCGACCAATGGAAGTCTGGGTAAGAAATATGATTAAGAGACTATCCTCTCCAACACAATATTTTTTTAAAAAACAAAATCCGGCTATTTATTTTCTAAAAAATTTGGTTTTTACCAATGATCCCCACCGCGTCATGTCCCACATTGATTCTCAGCAAAAATTATCAAAATATTTAAACAATAAAACTCCGGTAAATAATCAAAATAGAAAACAAGAAATCAGCAATCTTTTCACTGATTCATTTTCTTCGTTATTGGGCAAAAAAAACAAACCCCAACAATTAGCCAACCCACCACTAGTGGCTAGTCACCAGCCACTAGCCACCAACATCAAAGCCCCGTTCCTTACCGGATTAATAAAAAATTATAAACAAACTGCTTTAACTGGAATTATGATATATATAAAAAAAGATCTTTCTGGCGACCCAATTAGAATATTAAAAACCAATTCTCATGGAATTTTTGCAACTTATAATCTTCTCCCCCCATCTGAATATTTATTTGAAATCAAAGATCCCAAAGGAAATTTCTTTTTTGATACAATGAAAGTTAGGGTAGAAAATGTCAATGAAAAGCCAATTGAGATAGTTTCAAAAGAAATGATGTAGTAAATATATGTCCACAACTAAACACACATCCCCAGTAAAAGCATCGACTCAATCTTTTATAGAGATAGAGGAAATAAAAGATGATGTTGTCCTCATGAAGGATTTTTCTGCAGCAGCAGTTATTGAAGTTGGAGCTGTTAATTTTTGGTTATTATCAACTGAAGAGCAATCGTCAATGATATACGCTTATTCTGAACTATTAAATTCTTTGTCTTTTCCCGTTCAAATTTTAATCCTTTCCAAAAAAATTGATGTTTCAACATATTTAGATTATCTGGAAGATAAAATAAGCAAACAAAGTGCTGACATTTTAAAAAAAAGAATGGTCGGCTATCGGGAATTTATTAAAAGCATTATTAAAATAAACACTGTTTTGGAAAAGCGCTTTTTTTTTGTTGTACCTTTTTCGCCTCTTGAAATGGGAATCAGTGGCGCTAATCTTGGATCATTAAATAAAGAATATGTTTTTACTCGGGCAAAAACTGCCCTCTACCCAAAACGGGATAATTTGCTCCGATTAATTACAAAAATTGGTCTAAAAGGAAGTATTTTGCAACGTCAGGAGTTGACAGAACTTTATTATAATCTTTATAATCCGTCAGCCACTGGCCGGCGATTAGCCCCGATTGAAAGTTATACGGATGTGATTATGTCATCAGGATAATTATGTTCAACCTTTTTGGAAAGCCCACAACTAATCAGTCTCCTACCAATAAAATTGGTTCTATTGGGAGTGGTAATATGGCTGATTTTTTGGCGGCTGGCTCTGTTTCTGTTAAAGATTTAATTGCCCCGTCTTATGTTGAGGTAGATTTTAATAGTCTCAAGATTGATGATCGTTACTACCGAACCTTATATGTAGTCGGTTATCCCCGTTATGTTTCCCCCAACTGGCTTTATTCTTTAATTACTTTTGACCATCCTCTTTATATATCTATGTATATTTACCCAACTGAGTCAAAAAATGTTCTTGATGATATGAAAAGAAAAATTGCGGAAATGGAGGCAACTATAGAGAGTGATATTAAAGCCGGTAAAGTAGTTGATCCGACCGTTCAAGTTGCATTGGATGATGCTCTTTCTCTTCAAGCAGAATTGGCAAAAGGATCGGAGCGATTTTTCCAATTTGGGCTTTATGTGACCATTCCTGCTGATTCGTTGGAAGAATTAAATCGGATTACCAAAGAAATTGACTCGGTTTTATCGTCTCTTTTAATTACTTCCCGCCAAGCAACTTTGGAAATGGAGGAAGGATTCAAATCAACTTTACCGATTTTTTATGACAAATTAGGTGTTTGGCGGAATATGGACTCTACCTCTCTGGCAACAACATTCCCCTTTGCAACTGCTTCTCTTACACGCAACGAGGGAATTCTCTATGGGCTTAATCAACATGACGGTTCTCTGATTATTTTTGACCGATTTACCCTGGAAAATGCCAATGCCGTCATTTTAGGAAAATCTGGAGGAGGAAAAAGTTTTATGGTAAAACTCGAAGCTTTAAGGTTACTCATGATGGGAACTGATGTGATTATTATTGATCCTGAAAATGAGTATGAAAAATTAGTTCCAGCCGTTGGCGGAGAGTATGTAGTTTTTTCTTCATCATCTGATTACAAAATTAATCCGTTTGATTTGGAAAAAACCAATGCCGGACCTGATGAACTTTCCAATAAAATTCTTGACCTGCATTCATTGATGCGGGTAATTATGGGGGAACTCACTCCTTCTCAAGATGCCATGCTGGACCGAGCTTTGGTTTTAACCTATCGGGAAAAAGGGATAACTCAAGATCCGGAAACATTTTCACTTGAGCCACCTCTTCTTGAAGATCTTTTTAAGGTCTTTGCCGGTATGGAAACCCCTGAATCGAAAGAAATGGCTGACCGATTAGAAAAGTTTGTTTCCGGTTCTGCTTCAGGTATCTTCAACCAACATTCAAATTTTGATATAAAAAATCCTTTTACTGTCTTTGGTATCCGCGACCTTGAAGAGAATTTGCGGCCGGTTGCCATGTATATCGTCCTTGACTATATTTGGAATCGAGTCCGCCGGGAAAAGAAAAAAAGAGTCTTGATAGTGGACGAGGCTTGGTACCTGATTAAACAAAAAGATTCTGGTGCCTATCTACATTCTTTTGCTAAGCGAGCTCGTAAATATCATTTGGGCCTAACGACCATCACCCAAGACGTCGAGGATTTCCTGTCGACCGATGAAGGAAAAGCAATCATAACCAATTCATCACTACAGATTATTCTAAAACAATCGACGGCTGCGGTCGAAATAATTGCTAAAACTTTCTTTTTGACCGGAGGAGAAAAGCATTTCTTGCTTCAAGCTGGAGTTGGAGAAGGTCTCTTCTTCGCCGGACACAACCACGTCGGTTTTAAAGTAATTGCGTCAGATGAAGAAAAAGGACTAATTGAATAAGTTGTACAACTTGACAACATTTTTAGCTTCGTTTATAATGATTACATATGAAAAAAACCAGTGTTTTCCTGCTTCGTGACAATTTGGCATCTTATTTAGATGAGGTAAAAAAAACCGAAGTTCCTCTCGTGGTCTGTAAATATAACAAGCCCATCGCTGTTATTATGCCACCGAAAAAAGAAAACATTGATGACGATTTTGATAAATACTTTGGTTTTTTGGGAAAAAGCGGAGAAACAGGAGTCGAGTTTGAAAATAGGGTTAGAAGAAACAAAAAAGAACGAGAATATGTAAAAAAATTAAGAAAAGGGATTACATGAATAAAATATTTATTGATACTAATATTATTATATCTTTCACAAAAAATTATTTTATTTATTTAAAAGAACTTATTGAAAAACAAAAAAAGGGGGATGTTATGTTATTTGTAAATCCTGTTGTGGTGGCAGAGTTCTTTACTGACAAGAATCTTAATAATAATAAAAAATTTAAATTAGCTAAAGAATTTTTTCATAACTTTACTTCTTTACCTGTAAATAATGCAATAGGAATAATTGCAGGAGAATTATTAAGAAACAATTCAACCGTTGCCATAGGGGATGCCATAATCGCCGCTACCTGTCTTAAAAATAAACTGGAATTAATGACAAACAACAAAAAAGATTTCAAAAAAATCAAAGGGTTGCGGTTTTTTGATTTGGACAACAAAAAATTCTAACACCCTTCACCAGTCTGGAATGGGAAAAACTTTATCTATACATAACCGGTTTTTCGGTTTGAGGAAGAACTAGACTCATCCGACGTTCTTTTTTCGATACTCTTTCAATGAAAGCCTTTATTTTTTGGCCAATCTTTAAATTTTCGTCTCCTTTGAGTTTAGAGATGTGAATCAAACCTTCAATCCCAGATTCTAATTTAACAAAATACCCGTATTTTTCTTTTCTTGTCACTTCTCCCTCAACCTCTTTGTCTTTTGGATATTTTTCTTCAATGATTTCCCAAGGGTCCTTTTGAAGTCTTTTAAGAGAAAGGTTCAATTTAAAATCAGTCATATTTTTTTCAACAACAAAAACATCAATTGTGTCACCAACCGTCACGAATGAAGCGGCGTTAGAAACTTTTTCCCAAGAAATTTCAGAAATATGAATTAAACCCTCAACTCCTTCAACTTCACAGAAGACACCAAATTCTGAAGCTCCAAGTACCTTAGCTTTGTAAATTTTTCCTTCTTTTATTGCTTCAAATTTCTTTATTAAATCTTTATGAGAGATGTGTAGAACTGAAGCTTTTTGAGAAACGACTAAACGATTTTTTTCTTTATCAACTTCGAGAATCTTTACCTTGACTTTTTGACCGCGCATTTTTTCCGGTTGAGAAATAAAAGGTTCTGTTAATTGGATCTTAGGAATGACTCCGCGAATACCCATAAAGTTGATAAACACTCCACCTTTGCCATACTCTCCACACATAACATTAATTTCTTCTTCGTTATCTCTTTTTTTAATAAGAATATCCCATTTGCCTTTATCAAAAAATTTTCTTAAAGAAACGACCGGAAAACCGTTTTTTGACTCTTCACTAATAATCCTTACTAAAATTTTGTCCCCAACATTAAGATAAGGTATATAAGTAGAGATTTCTTTAATTTCAAGTTCACCTAAAATTGCCTGGGCTTTTCCACCAACATCAAAAATAATCCCTTTTTTTGATATCGAAGTAATTTTTGCTTCAATTTCCTTTCCTTTTTTGAGCAAGGCTGGCTTGGTTTTTTTAAGAAGCGAGTCCATGATGTTCATAATATAAATATTTCTCCTTTTTCCGACTTACGAGATTAATAATATACCAAACAGAATGCTCATTATCAAGAGAATCATTGATATTCAAAAGACTTTATGTTATATTATAGGGTGTTATGGAAAATATATTACTTCCCTCTTTGGCTGACAGGTTTATAAAACACCTGGGATCCCAAGGAAAATCGTCTTTTACAATCGTGGCCTATAAGAAGGATCTTGAACAATTTGTTGGCTACTTAACTACTCAAGAGATTTCTGATATTCGAGAAGTAAAAAGGGGACATATTGATGGTTTTATCAATAAATTGATTGCAGATAACTATACAAAAAAATCTGCTTCAAGAAAGTTAAACTCTATCAGAACTTTTTTCCGCTATCTAAAAAATGACGGTGTTATTGAACAAAATCCATCACTTGATGTTTCTCATCCAAAATATATTCAATCAGCCCCACGAATATTTTCTAAATTGGAATATCGGGCTTTAAGAGATTTTGCCAAGGAAGAACCTAGGACATATGCCCTAGTCGAGATTCTTCTTCAAACCGGTATAAAAATTGGAGAATTAGCTGGATTAAAAACTGAAGATATTAAAGAGTCAACTATCCATATATGCCAATATGGAAAAACACCAACTAGGGATATCCCGCTAAATAAAGCTGTGAAAAAATCTATAGAAGACTATCTTAAAGATCGATCTAATCAAAAAAATGATGGCCATCTTTTTATTACCCGAACTGGACATCCCCTACTTATTAGAAATATTCGCCAAATTATTTCCCGTTGCTTTCGAGAAGTTGGTATTGAAAAAGCAACCGTAAACGATTTTAGAAATACTTTTATTGCCCATCAACTTAAAAATGGAGCTTCTGTAGAATATATTGCTAAACTCGTTGGTCACCGTAGACTTTCTTCAACCGAGCGCTTCTTGAACGTGGTTAAAGAAGAGATCCAGAAAAAAGAAGGACTTGGGGAACTATAATTCTACATAAAAATTTCTAATTTTTAATTAACCTAATTGACCTAAAAAATATCCAATATCTAAATTCCAATTGGGAATAATTGGTTATTAATTAGACCAATTAGAGTAATTAGGTTAATTAGGTCAATTTGTTGTTTTTTCTCCTTGACAATCAATGTGTACTTGTTTATGATTTGTGGATAAGTTATCCACATTGTTAAATTATGTCCTTAATATCCTCTTACTGGGAAAGCTTTGTAAAAAAGCTTGTAGAAGAAAATAAAGATAAGAGATCGGTCATCCCATCTCTTTTAAATCAGGCAAAGATCGTTGAGTTAAATGATGATAAGATCTCTCTCTCTGTTGCTAGTCCTGGAGCTTATGATTTTTTAGCAAAAAGATCGCACGAAATTGAACAACGTTTTTTTAATCATTCCCAAAAGAAAATTGAGATAGAGTTTATTGTAAAAATGCCTTCGAAAAAAACTGTGTCCGCCCCCCTACTCTCTTTTGAGCCAAGTATTGAGGATGTATTTGCAAAAGCTGGTTTAAATAAAAAATATAATTTTGATAATTTTGCCGTCTCTACATCTAATCAAGTAGCCTATGCAGCCGCTCAAGCCGTCGTTAAAAACCCGGGTAGTGCCTACAATCCCCTATTTTTGTATGGGGGAGTGGGCGTCGGAAAAACCCACATTGCTCAATCTGTAGCTAAAAAAATATTGGAGGAAGACCGAAACCAAAAAGTTTATTTTTGCCCTGGGGATAATTTTACTAATGAATTAATTGAGTCTATCCGCGGAAAGGCCACCGGTCGTTTTCGACAAAAATATCGTTATTTAAATTTACTTATCATTGACGACATTCAGTTTATTGCCGGTAAAAATGCTGTCCAAGAAGAGTTTTTTCACACTTTTAATGCAATCGCATCGTCCGGTGGTCAAATTATATTAACATCCGATAGGCCACCAAGTGCAATTAAAAATTTAGAGGATCGTCTTCATTCAAGATTTTTAGGTGGTTTAACTGTTGACATTCAACCGCCGGATTTTGAATTAAGATCGGCTATTCTATTAATTAAGGCTAAAGAAAAAAATATCAACGTCGATATTGAGGCAGTTAAAATTATTGCAGAAAGAATAACTGACTGCCGTGGCCTTGAAGGAGCGCTTCTCTCGATTTACGCCAAAGTTTTTGGAACTAAAGAACAGGTTGATTTGGAAGCGGTGGAAATGTTTTTTTCTCAAGATAATAAAGAAAGTAAAAAAAGAGTCAATCCTTCCGATGTTATAAAAACCGTTTGCTCTTTTTATAATATTAAACAATCCCATCTTAAGGGTCCGTCTCGAGCCGCTTCAATTGCTTTTTATCGACAGATAACCATGTACATTTTATTAAGGGAGTTGGGATTAACATTGTCTGCCGTGGCTGAGATGTTAAATAGAAAAGATCATACGACCGCCCTCCATGCCAAACAAAAGGTTGGTAACCTTATTCTTCACGACTTAAATTTAAAAAAAGAGGTCGATACAATCACCCAATCACTATTTCAATCAACATAGCGCCCACCCTTTTTACACATATATTTTTTTCGATTCTTTTTGCCTTGAAAATCCAAATCTATTTTTATACACTTATACACACACTCTATTACTACTATAAATAGATATAAAACAATTAAAAATGAAAATCCAATTACAAAAAAATGAATTTTTAGAAAAAATAGAACTATCTTCCCGCTTTACTTCTTCTAAACTATCCTCCTCAACCTCTCTTCAAGGAGTTTGTCTTATTGGGGAAGAAAAAAATATTCATTTTTATTCAACAGACTTAAATTATTATTATCATTCAATATTAAAGAATGAGAATAATAATAAATTTAAAATAATCATTGAGCCAAAAAAAATCATCGAATTTTTATCCCTTCTCCCGGAAGTTAAAATTGAAATAGAGATAAAGGAAAAAGCCATAGTGATTACTCAAGGAAAGATTAAGGGTCAATTTCCTCTTTTTTCGGATGCAGATTTTCCTTTTCCTCCAAAAAACACAGAAGAAAGACAGAAGATAAAAACCTCCTTTTTTAAAGAAAACCTCCCTTTTCTCTTTTTTGCCGCCTCAACGGACGAAACCAGACCGGTGTTGACAGGGGTTAATTTTGTAACCAATAATGAAGATCTTCAACTTGTGGCAACAGACGGTTTTAGGCTCTCTCTCTTAACGCTAAAAAAAGACCTACCTTTTTCTTCAATGATTATTCCAACTGGGTTTTTAATAAACACACAGCGACTTATTAACAATGAAAAAGAAATAGAATTTAGCTATCTTAAAAACGAAAAGCTTTTAGCCTTTTTTATTGGTGAAAATGATATTTATGTACGAATGATTGAGGGAGAATATCCCCCTTTTGAAAAAGTTATTCCAATTGAGAAAAAAACCACCGTTACAATTGATGCCGATGAATTTTTAAGAAGCGTGAAACTTGTATCTGTTTTTTCCAGAGAGTTTTCCAATATTATAATAATGGAGGTGGAAAAAGGCTCTGTAAAATTTATTCCAAAAGTCGGACAAGGAGAAGAAGATGTTGTTTATCAGGAAGCAAAGATTGAGGGGGAAACCCAAAAAATAGCCTTTAATTATAAATATTTAATTGATTTTTTAAACCAAGCTTCTAAAAAAAAGGTTATTATTGAGCTACTAAGGTCAGATGCCCCAGCCGTTTTTAAAATAGAAGGGGTTAATAATTTTTTTCACATAATCATGCCTGTCCGGATTCAGGAGTAGAGAGTCGTTGTTAGAAAATTGAAATTAGTTTTTAAATACTATTTTCAAGTTTCTAATTTCTATTACAAGTTACAAATTTCCAACAACAAATTTCTAAAAAATGGAGTCTTTTATCTTAGACACTAATCTTTTCTTCAATATTGGAGCTGGCCTTGAGATGGGAAAAAATACGGAAGAGATTGTTGTAAAACTGACAGAAACAATAAAAAAACTCAAAAAAAATTCAAAAGCTAATTTTTATATGCCCCCACGGGTTGTTGATGAATTTTTAAGTTTTTTTGAGGATAAAGAACAAGGATTTATAAAAAACTTCTTATCAGTCGTAGATATTAAATCACCAAACTCATCTGGGGCTGATTTTTCCAGTAAGATATTTTATCAACTAATTGAAGATATTAGGAATCGTAGCTACCGTGGATTAAATATTGCTGAAGAAGAGATTATTAAAGCAGGAGAAATGACCTCAGGTAAAAAATATGAGTCCAAAAAAGATTTTCAGATAGAAATTGGAAAATTTATAAAAAACTTTCGTAATCGCTATCGTAATGCAACTAGAACAGGTTTTTTAGACAGTGTGGCCGACCTAGATTTAATTGTTTTATCAAAAGAAGTTAATGGTTTTTTAGTGACAAGCGACGAAGGGGTTTTGTCTTGGGGAAGATCTTTTGGGATTAAAGAGATGCCCGCCTCAGTTTTTCAGAAACGACTCGAAGATCTTCTTCTTTAGACACTTCTTCCTCGTCAGGAATAAGAACCGAAACCCAATCAAGCATTTTATCTGTAATGGTTTTTTGAGGGGCTTCTTGATATAGGAGGTGGGAGGATAAAATAGTAATTAATTTTTTTTTCATCTCCTCGGTTGGGACAACTAAGTAGAGATGATAAAAATAAGGAGATCGAGAAACAATCGTCAAAGTATAAAAACCAAATCTTTTTCCAAAATAAAAATGTGAAAGCATTTCCCATCGTAAAGTAACTCCTGCCGCATCAATTCCGAAAGTGGTAATTTTATTTTCAACATTAGGAGGGGGTGTGATTGTTAGGACGTAAAAAATAAAAACTAACGCCCAGATAGGGATAATTAAGATTTTATCTCCGAAAAAAAATACAATAAGAGATAATAAAAAAGCTACCGTTAAATAAAACTTAAGAATCAACATAGACTGTTTTTTAAATGGGCGCAAAGGAGCTCTCCATGAAAATTTTACCTGAGGGTTTTCATTCATGTATACAGAATACTAGTAAAGTTGAAATCTGTCAATTGTATGCTATAATAAATACTATATGGATAGTTTTAATAAGGTAATTTCATTTGTTTTGGGTTTGATTGTTGTTTTGGTATTTTTTGCTGTGGTTACAGGAAAAATTAATTTAAAAAGTAAAACAAGCACAACGTCAACTTCAAAATCAACCATAACTCCAACTCCTATTCAAAAAAGCAGCGGGGGTTTCTTTGGATTTTTTAAATCCGCCAGCCCAACACCTACTCCCACTCAAAAACCATCGTCAATTACAATAAATACAAGCGAAAACAATGTTTATAAACAAAATAATCAGGTTGCCAGCACTTCAAACGCAAAATCAATTCCATCAACCGGTTTACCAACTATATTCATCCCCTTACTCTTTTCAGGTTTAGTGGGAGGTAGTCTTTTGAGAAAATTTGGGAAGAAATAAATTAGGACAATGATTCCTTGGTATAAAATTCTTTATTTTAATAATAAACTACTAAATAGATTTCGTGCTTCATTGAACAATCGTATAGCTTCATTAAGTTCGTTATCACTTTTTTTTACTCTATCTCCTATTTCCTCGGCAATCTCCTTTTGTAATTTTGGGTCAGGAATGAGGATGACAGTATTTTTAATTTCATTTGGTCCAATTCTCATTCTCGACGACCCTGTAAGTTCATACTCCCATTGCTTTAATACATAATTACTTCTCAAAATTGCCCAAATATATTCAATCGATACCTCACTAGAGTCTAAGACAAGCGGAATAAGTTCGGTTGAACCAACACAACCATCAAATTTCGAATTAACAATAACAACTTTGCCCTTTTCTGGCTGTAATTTTGAAATTAGGATACTGCCATTCCTCAATAAAATTTTTTCTGAACCTAGTTCAGATACTTCTTGCCACTGGGTTATTCGTCCTGTATTTTCGTCAATCTGCTCTAACTCAACAAGTCGATAATAATCAGTGAGAGCGATTTTGTTCTCTTTTTGAGGTTTTGTTAATTCTCCAAGTTTTTTATTTGGATGCTTATTCAAAATTGATAGGAATTTTTCGCGCAAAGGATTATTAAATAGGCTATCAAGACGGGCAAAAGGATTGTCTTCTAAATCTACCTCAAAAATCCTTGATTCTGCATTTTCTTCAACAAGAGGTAAGCCAATTTTTTTAACAACAATTGATCGTGCCTCGTCAATAAGCCGTTGCCCCGTTTTCCTATGAATCTTTACTTTATCAAAAATAGAGTAAACTGAATCAAGAATTTTTTTTTGCTCACTAACGTCAAAATTATCGTTTGATAACGGCAAGTAAACCTCTATATTTCTACAGCTCTTTAAACTCAATTTATACTGCAGTGAGCCGACAGAGAATCTTTCTGTTTGCATTTGTCCAAATTCACTATCAAGGAAGTGGAGTAAAAATCTAGGTAAAACATTTTCGTCTTTTGTCCTTACTCTCACAATATTTTCCGTAAAATCACAAACTTCTATTTCTTTTTCTAAGATTCCTACTCCTCCAATCGTGCCGACAATTGTAATAACAACGTCATCCTTTTTTAGTTGATAATTTTGTATCCCTTGATGTATATATTTTGTGATTTTTGCCGCACCATCTATATTTACTTTTAGATTTTTTATATCAATTGCACGAATATAAGGAATTATGCTCATTTCGTTTTCTTGAATTACTGTTCCTTTTGGTAATCTTTTCCCGCCATCAACATCGGCAATCACTTTCAATTTTGTGAGTTTCCTGTTGCTTTTTTTTGCCGTTCGTAATTCTTCAATTTTGTTTTCAAAAATTGGGTTGAACCAAGCGCAATCCAACCGGTCATCTTCATCAACAAGATTAACCCCAAAAGTTAGGGGTATTTTTTCAAAAATAATTTTATTTGTAGTCGCCATTTTCAAATTTTCTAAATGAATTAAGAATATCGCCTAAATCACCCCAACCTTCTTTTTCGTCCGTTATTCTTCCGGCATCGTTATGCCCAACATCATTACTAATCGCCATAAATACTTTGGGCTGTTTTTCTGATGGGCTGGTCTTTTTGGTTAGGTAAAGCACCGAAGTCTTTACTCCAGCATCGGCATTAACAAACGTGTTTTTGGGAAGAGAAACAATTGCTCTGACAATATATCTTTCTCGCAACCATTCTCTAAATTTTTGCATGACCTTACCCTGGCCCTCTGTGTTAAGAACACTTTCATCAATGACTGTTAAAAGTTTTCCACCTGGTTTTAAGAGGTCATGATAACGTTCGATGAACATTATGTTTGATTTTAGCGACTTTGCTAAATTACCTCCGAGCGTTGCTATCCCGTATTGTTCTAAAACTCTTTTTTCATCCGGCTTGCTTTGCTCATACTTCATGCTAAATGGTGGATTCGTAAGCACCACATCAAATTTCTGATTCTCAAGTATTTTTTTCAACTCCTGTATTTCCGTCTTTCGCTCGTTATCCGTTCCAGATTCAACATATGACTCTTTGTCGAGAGTATCAGCCAAAAAAATATGGCTTCCACCATCGCCATGGAGATACATATTCATTCGGGTAATGGGAACAATGTCGTCTTCGCTTGCATCAATACCAAACAGGGATTGCTCGCGTATTTTTTTCTTTAGTTTCTCTTGATCAGTGGGTAAATTTTTTGCTTTATCAAATAAATCACTCAGTGCAAAAATCAAGAAGCCACCAGTCCCGCAAGAACCATCAAGTACTGTGTCTGGTTCATATTCCCCGGTGTTAACGTTTTTTTTGATACACAGTTTGGACAATTTTGTCATAAATTTAACAACGGATCGAGGAGTAAAGAATTGTCCCAATTCTTTACCACGCACCGTTGCCTCCAAAAATGTTTCAAAAACCTTGCCGTTTATATCATCCTCAACACTTCGTAGATTAAAATTTTCAACCATCTCAACGATGACTTTGATTGTTGATACAGAAAGATTTATTTTTTCATTTTTTTGAAAGATGCGTTTTTTTAAATTACGATTCACCAAGTCCTCCAGCTTATCTCGATAATCTTGAAAAAGCTTATTTATCCAGTTCTCATCTCTTGTTTGTTCAATTTTGTGTATACTAAACCTAAAATCATCAATTAAGACATTGAGCCCTTTTTCTTGTTTATCTTGAATTTCCTTATCTTCATTCATTTTTACAAAAAGAACCTTCGTAAATTCATAAAATGCCTTTTTGGGTCCAATTTTTTGTTTTCTTCGTATCAAATCATGGGCTTGTGTTAGAATGCCTTTTAATTCTTTAAGGTCTGGGGTACGAAATTCAAAAATTTCTTCTTTAGGAATGGACATTCCTTTCTTGAAACTGTTTAGCGATATTAACTCTTTGAGTTTTTTGTATTTTTCATTTGAATCGAAAAAATCTTCAAAACTCAATTCCAAAATAGGCTTATTTTCATCAATCCTTGCAAGCTTTGTTTTCATGCCATTGGTGGCTAAAACGAATTGGATCGGATTTTTTCCAATAAAACCTCTATTGACTACGATTGCATAGTCCTGTGCCTCGGTTATGTATTTATCTATCGGTTCCTCTGGATGTTTTGCTTCGATTATTAAAGCGGGAGTTTTCCCTATACGAAGCTGATAATCGGGGATATGGCTTTGTCGCTTTTGTCCCTTACCAATAACATACGATGGAATAGCGTGCTTGGTTAAAATATTCGTATCTTTATATCCTAAATCTTTGAGTAAACGGGCAACAAAAAATTGCTCAACATCACTTTCGTTGCGGAGAACTGATTTTTCGCAAAATTTGTTATTCATAGTAAAAACATAACACAATTCTCATCCGCATACAAGACATCTTTTTTGAAGCATCCTAAATTAAATAAATCGCACATAACGTGAGTTAAATTTATTATTTATTCAATAATTTATGACACTATTCCCCAAATCCTGGTATCTTTAGTATTCCTGAGGCAATAAATTTGACGATAAAAACTGAGCTCAAGGTAAAGATTACCCCGGCGATGGCTCCATAGACAACCCTTTTTCCATAGTTAAGTCTTTCCGGATTGGTTTGAGAAGTGGCAATAATAAATGATCCATATAAAAGATACAAAAAAGCAATTCCACCAGCTATAGCAAAGACGATATTTAATAGAGACTGCACTACCCCACCACCAGCCCCTTCTTCGGTAAATCCACCACTACCATCACCACCTAAACAACCAAGAAATGTATATTGTTTTCCCGGAGCCCCTGTTGGAGGTAAGTTTGTGTCGGGATTAACAATTAAACTTTCCATCGTTGAGGGGTCGGATGATATGTCCGGATAAAGACATTTTTGACAAGCCGACCAACTTTGAGGGGGAGGATTGTCTGGACAGTAACCGCAAAGATCACAGGCAGCATAACGATCTTGAGCTAAGACGAAAGAAGTATTAAGTATTAAGTAGTAAGTAGTAAGTATAAAAATGGCTAAAATTATTTTTTTTATCACGTTTTCAGTATAGCAAAATTATACATAGGCATATTGCTATAATGATTTTATGAAGAGGTTTTTTATTGGGGTATTTTTATTGATGATATTTTTACCATTTTTGATATCGGTAAAAGCTGACGAAATAGACGATATTAATAATGCCATCAATTCATTAAAAAAAGACCTTTCGAGTAAAGAGGTAAATTATCAAAGTTTATCCGTAAAATTGAATGAAATTAAAAATAAAATAGGTAGCCTAGAACAAGAAATAGTCAAAAAAGAACTTGAGGTAAAAAAGGGAGAACAGGTATTGGTTTATCAGCAAGAACTTCTTAATGAAAGGGTGAAATCGTATTATAAAAACGTTAATAAAAATTCAACCTTATTCTTGAGTGTTTTAGTAGCAGATGACCTATCAACTTCACTCCGAAAAATATTCTATCAAAAAACAATCGTGGATGAGGATAAAAAAACGATTATTAAAATTGTTTTGTATGTTAAAAATCTCGAAGAAATAAAAAAACAATTAGAGATAGAAAAATCAGGGCTGGCAAAGTCAAAGATTGAAGTTGATAAACAATCTCAAATTGTAGCCGAACAAATAAATCAGACAAAAACAAAAATTGCTCAGTTATCAGCTCGTCAACAAGAATTAATTGCGGCAAAGTTATCAAGTGTTCCTGTTCCAAGATCCGCCGAAACTTCCTTAGGAGGTTGCAAGAGTGATATTGATGTTGATCCTGGCTTTGGTTCGCGCTTTGCCTTTTTCAGTTTTGGTGTTCCGAATAAGGTTGGACTTAATCAATATGGCGCAAAGGGAAGAGCAGAATCAGGACAAGATTATGAAACAATCTTAAGGGCTTATTATAATTTTGATGAAATAAAAAAAGCCGACACAAATACACAAATAAGGGTCGATGGCCATGGAACTTATGGTCTAGAAGATTATGTTAAGCGTATTTATGAAGTTCCCGAAACATGGGATATAAAAGCCTTGAGGGCTCAAGCTATTGCAGCACGTTCTTACGCTATGGCTTATATAAATAA
>Ga0210058_1002159_pt1 | contig 16485 bp, 13 predicted proteins | sample CryGeymeta201511_FD_183979 | JGI IMG/M metagenome (GOLD analysis project Ga0210058, IMG submission 183979) | Groundwater microbial communities from Crystal Geyser aquifers in Utah, USA - Crystal Geyser metaG 2015-11 (SPAdes) (version 2) | ecosystem: Environmental > Aquatic > Deep subsurface >...
GCCGGTAGGCACGCCGTGCACCGCCTTCTGCGGATCCGCTTCGCCTGACATCCGGTCATCGACACCGGCAAGCCACAGGCCGGCCGCCAGCTCAACGCTCTCGTTCACCAGCACCGTCACCCCGGCCTCGCGCAACGCGGCGCACACCGCCTCGACGCCTTCCCAGTGGTCATGGTTGCCGAGGCAGGCGAACACGCCCAACCGGGCGCGCAGCTCACTCAGCTCAGCAGTTGCGCCCGCGAGAAACCGCAGCGAGCGGAAGTTGACGAAGTCGCCGGTCAACACGACCACGTCGGGTCGGCAGGCGTTCGCCAATGTCACTACCCGCTTCAGCGCCGTCCGCCCGAAGAACGGGCCGACGTGCAAGTCGGTAAGGTGCACCACGCGGAGACCGCTCAGCGCCGGCGGAAGGAACCGCAGAGGCACCCGGTGTTCACTCACCTCAAACCGCCGCGGGGCGAGGAGGACGCCATACCCAACCGCCGCGGCCGCAAGTACCCCTAACGCTACCGCCCACACATGAGCGCCAAGCAGCTCTGTCATGGGCGGCGCGCCCCCCCTGCTCTGGTATCGGGCGCTGCGGGCGGGACCAATACGCGAAGTGCGCCGGGGCAGACGGTGAATGTCGCCGGCGTCAAACCGAACGCGTCCCCGTCCATCTGCAGACCGACCGGCGGGTCGCTGTCCACCTCAATGCCAGTCACCGGGAAGTACGACACCTCCGGTTCGTAGATGTGGTCGCCCGTCAGGATGAGCGGCAGCTTCCGCAGGAGTCTCAGCTTGGGGGCGGCAGCAATCAGGCAGACGTTCAGCCGCCCGTCGTCGACTTGCGCGCCGGGCGACATGCGCATACTGCCGCCCGACTCCCACTCCGCGTTTCCGACGTTGACCATCAGGATCGGGCCGCGCTGTTCGCCCTCGCTACAGCGCACGGTCATGTGAGTCGGGCGGTATCGCAGCACGGCAAGCACAGTGGCCAGCATGTAGGCCCGTTCGGCGCCGAGCACTCGCTTCATCCACGGCTTGAGGCAGTGGATCACCACTGCACTCACCCCGGCGCTGGCAGTCAGGCAGGCGTAGCGCTGCACGGGGGAGCCGTCGTTGTGGCAGTCGATGCGAATCAGGTCCAGCGCCGCGGTGCGTCCCGCCTGCAAGGCAGCGATTCCGTCGGCAATGGTCAGGATGCCCAGGCTGCGAGCGACATCGTTGCCGGTGCCGCCCGGCAGAATCGCCAGCTCCGGCCGGTCACCGCCACGCGCCATGATTCCCCCGACCACCTCCCGGACCGTGCCATCGCCACCGACGGCCGCAACCACCGTGTAGCCGTCGGCGGAGGCAGCGACCTCGGTTGCATGCCCCGGGGCGTTGGTCACCACCACGTCCTTGGGCGCCACGGCGTCCTGCCACTCAGCCGCAAAGCGCTCCCAGGAGGCCGACCCCAGGCCGCCAAAAGCTGCGGGATTGACAATGAACAGAATCTTCGACATAGGCCTCCGCCTGTGCACGAGTGTTGCGAGACCGCGCTCAGCCTTCGCCTGCCGGCTCCGCCGGTGTGCTCTCCTCGCCGGTCCCCTGCGGCAGCGCCTCCGCCCGGCGGCTCTCCTCACTCTCGTCGAAGTGGTACGCCGCCGCAAACTCGGCCCCCAACAGCAGGATCAGCGCGCTCACGTAGATCCACAGCATGAACACGACAACGTTGGTCAGTGGGCCGTAGAGGTTCTGGTAGGTGGTCTCTCGCGAGATGAACCGCGCGAAGCTGGACTTGGACAACTCCCACAGCACGCCCGCGACGGTGGCTGCCTTCAGCGCCAGCATGCCCGGCACTTTGGCGTTCGGCAGGAACTTGTAGAGGAGAAAGAAGAGCGTGATCGAGAGCACAAACGGAAGCGCTGTCATGGCCAGGTGCCACAACCGCGGGAACTCTGGCGCCGTGATGCCGAACAGCCGGAGCTGCCAATGCTGCAGAGCGGCCAGCGTCGTAGTCGCCAGCAGCGAGGCCCCAAAGAACACCCCGGCGCACAGCAGCGTCAGCAACGCGAGCGATTTCCGGGCCAGGTACCCGCGCAACGGCCGACCCGCCCACCCGGCACTCATGATCCGTTCCAGCGTTTCGTAGAACTGCGAGCTTGCCCACACCAGCGGCAGCAACCCCCAAAGGCTGCCGGTCATCCAGCTCGCGCTCCCGTGGCGAACGGCGTTCATCTGACCGATCAGCACGTCGGCCCCCAGCGGGATGTTCTGGCGGACCAACTGAACGGCCATGCGATATGCCTCGTCCGGTCCAAACCACCGACTCAGCGCCCACAGCCCGAGGAAGCTCAGCGGAATCAGCGACAGCAGCCCGTAGAAGCTCAGGGCTGCGGCGAGCAGCAAGCAGTAGTCTTCCGCAAACCGGTTCCACGCTTGCCAGGCAAGCCGGCCGCAACGCGCCACGCACAGAGCGGGCGGAGTCGCCAGCAGTTGTCTCACGACATCCATATGTTCACCCTCTGGGAAGCAGTCCGTGGCGCCCGAGCAGCGCGCGTTCTTTGATGGGTCGGATCATCGCCGTGCCGACACTCAAGTAGACGATGACGAGGAACAGGACGACGCGGTAGCCGAATCCCGGACCGACGTGTTGGTTGAAGAAGTATGCCACCCCGCCGCCGATGAGCGGCGCGACGACCTGCGGGACGGTGAAGGCGACGTTCCAGACGCCCATGTACTTGGCTTCGTCTCGCTCGGGAAGCAGGTTCGTGGCGAAGGCCCAGTCCACCGCCATGAATGCGCCGAAGCCCGCGCCAAACAGGAAGGCCGCACCGAAGGCGACTGGGAGGGAGTTCGTCAGCAGGAAGATCGGCGCCGCCGCCCCGGCGATGGAAGTCGACGCGTAGACGATCGTCTTCTTCGACATCCGGTCGCTGAGGATCCCCGCCGGGAAGTTGCCCAGCAGGCCGGAGATGGTGGTAAGCACGAAGATCTGTGTGACGGTCTCCACGGGCTTGGGCGCGTGCAGCGTGTCGCTCACGTAGTACAGCAAGCACTCAGTCGCTGAGTAGAAGCCCACCCGGATCCTGCAATCCGTTTTGAGCGGCGAGCAACTGCGGCGTTGGGAAATGCAGACCGTGCAGACGTTCCTGATCCGCGTAGCGGGCAAATTGGCCCGCGGCAGTCGTCAACTCACCCTCAAGACCCCCAAGGAGCATTTGCACGCCCGCCAATGGGCGGCCTGGGTGGCAGTCAGCGCCTGATCGCCTGACCGTCCCCCCAAACCAAGTCGATTCCGTGACGCGCCGCCGGCGCGTCAGGGAGAACTCTGCCTGGCACGCCCTACCGCACCAGCGCCCAGGAGTGTCTCGCCTTCCGGAGCCGTCAGGACACCGCCGCGAAGCACCGTTTCGGCTCCCGACCGCCCTCGCGCCGGTTCCCAGACCCAGACCCCGTTGCACCCTCCCCGCCGCCGTCCTGCGGGCCCGGGAAACGAGGATTGCAGGATTTGGGAGGTAGCCAGCCGCGACGACATCCGCACCCTCGCCGACGGCCAAGTCCTCCTCCGCGACGCCGACGGCAACCGCTACCGAATCCCCAACTACCACCGACTGGACGCAAAGAGCCGGAAGCTGTTGGAGCCGCAGCTTTGAGGAGGATGTGCCTGCCGCCTCGCTGCCCTGAACTGGACTGTCTGGGAGAGACGCTTCATGTCTCCCAGCCCACAAACATGCTATCGAGGGACTCGAAGTGCTCAACCGCCTCGCCCTGTCGGCTCCTCTCGAGGGTCTGCGCGGTCAGCTCGTTGGGGATCTCCACGAGGAACGGCAAGGCGCCTCGCAGGGAGATCTGCGTGTAGAAGATCCGGATGGCCTCGGTCGGCGTGGCGTGAGCCCAAGTCGCTCGAGGACATGCTCTGCCGGCGCCTTGGCCTCCGGCTCGATTCGCGCGTGTACGACTTGAGGTCTTCATGGTGCTGGTACTGTGTCGCGTTCGCAACGCAGTACCAAGCTCGCCCGGGTAGCCTCGAGGCAGCACCTTCGGTCTCAGCCCCGTCGCCGCACAGCTCACCCCGCCTCGCCAGGCAACAAGAACAGCCGCCCCTCCCCCGCATCCAGTGAGAGCTGCAGCCCCTCCAAGTCGGGGCTGTCGTCGAGGACCGGCGCTTCTTTGCCGGACCACCTGTCGACCTCCACGACCTTGCTCGGGTCGACATCGAACGCGACGGTGGGCCACTGGGCGTAGGCGAACTCGTAGTTGCAGAGCAGGACGGCGCGGCGGCCGTCGGCGTGGGTGAAGGCGCCGATCAGTAGGTCGAACTCGGGATCGTAGCCGGCGCGGGAGAGGCTCTTGAGCGGGGTGCCCTTCAGCGCTTCCGTCACGTCGTCGCCCGGCTTCACTCGGGACACGGCGGTGCTGGTGAGCTGCATGAGGGTGGGGCCGAGGCTGCGGAGTTGCTCGTTGAGCCGTCGCGCCTCGTACCAGTGGCGGGTGCGCCGGTTGTTGCGGCCGATGAGCGCGCCGCCCTTGGGGAACTCGTGGCTGAACGGCGTGTAGTAGCAGAAGTACAGCACGCCCTTGGCGCCGTACGCGATCGAGGTGAAGACCTGCCAGCGGAGCTGGGCTTCGGTCGGGTCGGTATGGGGGCCGAAGGGCATGGCGTTGAAGAAATTCCAGAACGGAATCTTCTCCTGCACCGCGTACTTGCGCATGACGGCGAGGTTGGCACAGTAGCCGTCGCGGCCGTCGGCGCCCGGCTTGAAGAGGGGATAGTGGTCCATGCTGAGCACTTCCGGCTTGTAGGCCTGGCAGAACTGCGCCACGTGCTCGTCGTAGGTGGGCGTGCCAAGCTGTTGCGCGTTGGCGTAGTTGGGGAACAGGTTCACGTAGACCATCTTCCCCGGCCGGGCGGCGCGAATCGCGTCGGCCTGCGCCCGCAGCTCTGCGAACTGTGACGCGTTCGGCTCATCTCGCAGCGAGTACCCCCAACACGCCGGGCCGTCGGGCAGGTCGACAGGTTCGCACCCGTGCGACACCACGAGCGCCTTCAGCTTGTACTTCTCACACAGCTCAAGCTGCTGCTTCGCCAACGCCACCGTCCCGGCGCCGAAGCCGCCCAGCACCAGGTTGAAGTGCGCCCCGGCGATCTCCTGATAGCGTTCGTCAGCCCGTTCATCCATCGGCGGGTCCACCCAGAAGCCAATCGCAAACTCGTCCTGCATGAAGCGCGGTTGTGCCTGCTCGCCCGCCGGGCCCTGCGCAGCGGCGTTCCGGGCGCAGCCGGTCCAGAGCGATCCTCCCGCAAGGAGTACCATCCACGGTTGCAGTGAAGAGCGGGTTGCCATGAGACTTGTCCTTTCCTTCTCCTTGTCCGGCGGTCAGCTCGACTGCAGCCGGTACAGGTGCGTCTTGGTGCGAACGTACAGCGCGTTGCCGGCGACGGCCGGCGAGGCCATGCAGCCGGCGGCCAACTGGTTGCTGGCGACCAGCGCGGGTGGGTCGCTCGGCTTGAGCACGACGCCCAAGCCCTTCTTGTAGTCGAAGAAGTAGAGGTGTCCGGCCGCATACACCGGCGAGGCGGTGAACCCCAAGCCGCTGCCCAGTCGCTCCTGCCAGCGCGCCGCACCGGTTCGAGCGTCCAGGCAAGTCGCCTTGCCCTCGTCCGAGACGAAGTAGAGAGCGTCGTCGACGAGGATTGGCGACGACATCTTCCCGACGTCCCGCTTGTAGGTCCACGCGATGTGGCTCTCGGTCACGTCGCCCCGCCCGCCCGCTCTGACCGCCAGCAACGCGGCTTGCCCGAACCCGGTGTTCACGTAGAACAGCCCGTAGCCGAACAGCGGCAGGGCTGCATTGGAGAACCCCGAGAACCGGCACCGCCACAGCTCCGCCCCGCTTGCCGGCTCGTAGCCGTGCACGCACTCCGCGCCGATGGAGACAAGCTCGGGTACCCCAGCGACAGCGACGACGAGCGGGGTGGAGTACGCCTTCTTCAGGTCGCCGTCCTTGCTCACCGTCGTGATGTGCGAGCGCTCTGTTCGCCACGCGACCGCACCGGTCTGCCTGTCCAGCGCTGCCACGTACTGCACGTCGATCCCGTCGTAGTTGAGGAGAAGGTAGTCGCCCCACCGAATGGGTGACGACCCCGCGCCCCGGAAGTGGTCGCACTTCATCTCGGTGTTGCGCCAAAGCACCGCCCCCGTGTTGGTGTCAACACAGGCCGTTCCGTCGCTCCCGAAGGTAGCGTAGAGGCGACCCTCTTCAAGGACAGGTGAGGGTGAGGCGTAGCTGTTGAACTCGTGCTTGTCGGCGGGCTTGGGGATGCCGAACAACTCCACGTCACGCACCACCTGCCCCGTCTCCCGCGCGAAGCAGACGGCGCGTCGTGACCGGCCCGCGTCAGTCGCCGTCGTCACCCAGACCTGGTCGCCGTGGACGACCGGCGAGGACCATCCCCCACCAGGAACGGGGGTCTTCCAGCGCACGTTCTCCGTCTCCGACCACCTCAGCGGGAGGTTGGTGGCGACAGCGTGTCCGTCGTTCTGCGGCCCCCGCATCTGCGGCCACGACTGCGTGACGGGTTGCTCCGCCCAGCAGAGACCTGAGGCCAGCCACAGCGGCAGGAGGAGTCTGTTCATGGGGGTACCATTCTACTCGATGCCAAGCGGCCGAGCGCTGCGGTGGAGGGAGCGCCCCGCGGGGGCTCGCGCAAGCGCTCGCGCACCCCCTCGCGCACCCCCTCGGACGGCGAGGCGCGAAGGACCCAGCCCGCTGCCGGTGAACCTATCCCCTGTGGCACAGACTGCACAACCTCCGGATTCGCCTGCTCCTCCTCGGGTGAGCACCGACCCGCGAAGTGCCGGGGTCACCCTTCGCGTCCTGCTCCTCGCCGCAGTGCTGGTCCCTGCCAACGCGTACTGCGTGCTCTTCATGCCGTACGAGCGCAACATCTTTGACCCCACGTTGGTGGCGCTCTTCTGGAACGTGCTGTTCCTGCTGGGGGTGCTGCGGGCGATCAACCAGGCACTGCTTCGCTGGCGCCCCCGGGCGGCGTTCAGCCGGGCCGAGCTGCTCTCGCTGTGGGTGCTCCTGGCGGTGGCCACCAGCGGCGCGGGGATGGACAGCATGCAGTGCACCTTCATGACTATGCAGGGCGCTGCACGGTTCGCCGGTCGCGAGAACCAGTGGGACGAGCTGTTCCTGGACCGCGTCCCGCCGGCCTTCACCGTCAGCGACGAAGACGCCCTCGACCGGCTGTGGGCCGGGCACAGCAGCATTTTCGACCGCGGTAACCTCCGCGTGTGGATTGGTCCGGTGGCCCGCTGGTGGGTGTTCATGACCGTCCTGTGGACGGCGCCTATCGGGCTGATTCAGTTGCTGCGAAAGCGCTGGGTCGAAAATGAGAAGATGGGCTTCCCCATTGTGCAGCTCCCGCAGGACCTGTCCATGGAGCGCCTGCGCTGGCTCAACCAGCCGACCTTCTGGCTGGCTGCCGCCGTGCCGGTGTTCATCAACCTGCTCAACGGACTGCACACCTACCACCCGGTCGTGCCGTCCATTCCCACTGCCATGTTCGACCCGCGACTCGACTTGGGGCGCCACCTTGTGGGGCTGGGGCGGCCGTGGAGTGCCGCCGGGGGAATGCTGTTCACCTGCTTCTACCCGTTTATCCTGGGCTTGGGGTTGCTGTTGCCGGCCGAGCTGTGTCTGTCGATGTGGTTCTTCTTCCTCATGTGGCGCGTCGAGATGGTCGTCGCCGCCTGGCTCGGGTTCAATCAGGTCTGGGATGCTCCGTACACCGTCTCGGCGGGGAGCTACCTGGCGCTGATCGGGTTCCCGCTGTGGGCTGCGCGTCGGCACTTGTGGACCTTGGTGGCGAGGGCGTTCCAGTCCAGCCGGCGCGACCCCGGTGAGCCGCTGAGTCCCCGCGCGGCGGTGGCGCTCTTTGCCACCGGGTTCGTGGTGTTGGTGTGGTTCGGCAGGACAGCGGGCCTCAGCCTACCCGTGGCTGTCGCCTTCTTTGCCCAGTACTTCCTCATGACGCTCATCATTGGGCGCATCCGGGCCGAGATGGGGTTGCCCACCCACGAGTTGGAGCGGATGGGACCCACCGTTCTGCAGGGCACTCTCCTTGGTCCGCAAGCGCTGGGTCTGCAGAACCTGACTTCACTCACCGTCTTCTTCGGCTTCACGCGCGGGATGCGGAACATCCCCTTCCCGCACCAGTTCGAGGGGCTGCACTTCGCCGACCGCGTGAAGCTCGACGGCCGTCGCCTGCTGCTCGCCACCGTCCCGTTCATCGCCCTGGGGCTGGGGTGGGCATGGTTCTGGACGCTGTTCCTGTCGTACAACCGGGGTCTGGGCACCTACCGCGGGCCGTTCCATACGTGGTTCGCCGGCGAAGCGTGGAACCAACTCGCCGGCTGGCTGAACACCAACGCCCCGCCGGCCAAGGGACGGATCGGCGCCGGTCTCCTCGGCTTCGCCCTCTACTGGGCCGTGATGACCGTCCGCACCCGCTGGCTTGCTTGGCCGCTCCACCCCGCCGGCTTCGCCCTGTCGACCACCTGGTATATGGCCCACATGTGGCTCCCCATGCTGCTCGCCTGGACGTTGAAGACCCTCACCTCCCGCTGGCTTGGCCTCTCCGCCGTGCGCGGGTTGCGCCTGGTCGCCTACGGCCTCATCCTGGGCGATGTCGGCACCGGCGCCTTCTGGATCATCTACGCCATGGTCCGGCATGTTCCGGCGTATGCGTTCTGGCAGTAGGGAGCCCTGCAACCGTACGTGAACTCAGTCGACTTGCCCCAAGAGACTCTCGATCTCCTCGATCAGCACCGGGAGATTGGGGGCCGCAAACGAGAGCTTAGGGGCGGGGACGCGGTTGTGCTTGAGGTCTGGCGGCTCGTGTTTGTGATGCGGAGCGGTTGCGGCCAGCGCCAAGTCGCCGGGGTGGGGCTGGGAGTCGTACCAGTAGAGCTTCTCGCTGCCACGCCAGGCTTTGTAGCCGTAGCGCACGAGGCAGAGGGAGCCGGTCTCCGAAGTCAGGCGTTCACTCACGACCAGCCTTAGCCCTTCCGGGAACATGACTTCGCCGCCCACCGTAACGACTCGCGTTCCGCGCCTCGTGGCGACAAGAGTAGCAGAGACGATGGCTGGGAACCGCTGCTGCAGCGTGTACAGGAACTCCTCGTAGCTACGCAGCGACTGGAATGGGTTCACGGCGGGCTGCTCGTTCGATGAGTCTCGCAAGCGGAGAGCCGCCCCTCAGCGAAGCCACAAGCGCCCGGTACTGCTGATGGCGACGGAGCCAGATCTCGTAGGCACCGGCCCAGTCGCCCCAGTCCAGCACCCAGGCGTCCTCGGCAGGCTCCTCGCCGCTCACGTAGGATTCGTAGAACGTCTCCGACAGAACACCGTACTTGCGCTCGTACGCCAGCAGGTCTTCCTCAAGAGCGTGGATGTCTCGCAGAATCTCGTCCAGCGTCATGACGCCACTTCCTCGCGGCCGGCCGGTTCGCCGCGGCCGAGGGTCGGCATTGTACGCCTGCCACCGCAACCGGTCAACCTCGGCAGGTAGGCACCCAGGCTCCCGACACAACTCACTTCACGCCGGTTCCCACCGGCACTACCTGAAACAGATCCACCCACGCCACCCCTGCGCTGCCAAGCGCGATCCCAGCGCCCGCTCGCCGCATGTCGGCTTCGGGCTTTACGTCGAAGCTGTACTCCTGCCACTCGGTCGTCAAGGCGTACTGCTCCTCACGGAGCTTGCCCAGGGAGAGGTCGAGCTTCACGCCGGCGGTCTTCGCCTTGGCCCAGAGGGAAACGTGGTATTCCTGCCCAGCCTTGAGCGACACCGGGAACGGGCTGAGGCTGGGCGTCGCGTGGGCCGTGGGGGCGGTGAGGCGTAGCGAGTGGCGGCCGTGGCGGGCGACTCGGGAGTCGACAAAGAACGTTGCGCCCGGCGGGATGCTGGCGTAGCAGCCGTCCGCCGTGCCGACGCTGGGTTGCTGCTCGTAGCTGGGGTTGACAGTCAGGTTATCCGGGTCGAGGGAGAGGTCGCCTGTCGGCAGCGGTCCCACGGCGATCGCGTAGGCGCGCCGGCCGAAGGCGTCGATCGGCTCCTCGATTGCGCCGGCAGTCACCTGCACCTTGCGGTCCTCGAACAGCACCTCCGCGTCGCCGGTGAAGTCGACGCCCGACAGCTCCAGCCGAACGGTCTGTGGCCGGTTCTCGGTGTTGACCGCCAAGAGCGTGACGATCCCTCGGTCTCGGCAGGCGCAAACGTGCACCGTGGGCAAGGAGCACTTCACCTCGGGTTGGGGCTCGACAGACAGCAACGCCGGGGTCAACTCCGCCGTCTCCAGTGCCAACGTGCCGCACTCGGCCCACATGATCGGAGACTTCGGGAAGCTCAGGCGCGGCGAGCGAATGAAGTACTGAATGCCGGTCGCGCCGTGGATCAGCGCAAGGTAGGTCATGACGCGCTGCTCCGCCGCGGTCGGCTCTCGGCGCCACCACTCGCCGCCGCCGAAGCACTGCGGGACGATCCAGAGCGGCTTGCTGAAGTCGAAGGCATCATTGAGAGCGTCGGCGATGCCGTTGACGGCCGTCACCGCGCCCTGGGGAATCGGGTACGGGTCGGCCATGACGATGTCCATCGTCCCGACAAACTGCCGCGCGTGGTCAGCGCCCTGGCAGAAGACGACAGTCACGGGGTGGTACGGGTCCAGCTCCTTCACAAGCTGATAGACCTTCTCCAGGTGCGAGATACGGTCCGCTGCCGGCTCGTCGGCGATGTACCAGCTCAGTAGTGCCGGGTGATCGCGAATGGTCTCAATCTCCGTCTGCAGCGCCGCCCACTGCTCGGCGGTCATCTCCAGGCGGTTGGACCACATGAGGTGGTAGTTCACCTTCATGCCCAAGGCGGCGCACCGGTCCAGGTACTCGACGATGGGTTGGAGCGCGTCGCTCGCGTGCGGTCCGCCGTGATAGGGCGAGAAGAGGTTGAAGCCGTGGACGACCTCCTCGTCCATCACGCCCTCCTTCAGCGGGTAGTACGTGTAGTAGCCGAAGGGGATGAACGGCAGCCCGTCCACGATCAGCCCGCGGCTGAGGTTGTCGATCTTCACCTCGTTGGTCTTGGGTGGAGCTGTGCGCAGTTGGACGGGGCTTTCCGCGAGGACTTCCTCCCCGCGCAGCACGCTGCAGGTCAGCGCGTGGACCCCGGCGGTCAGCCCGTCCAGCGCGACGGGCAGCGCAGTCCGGCGCGCCGCAACCGACCGCGTCACCTCAGGGACGCCCTCGCCGGTCAACCGAACCGTGAGTCCCGCGAGGTCCACGTCGTCCGCAACATCACACACCACGTCCGCCGTCTTCTCGCTCGTGTACAACGAAAGGCGCGGCAGCACGCGCAGCAACGGCGCGCTCGTCACCTCCAGCGGCGCGAGCCGCAGTCGCTCCTTGCCGTCGGCCGCGTCAACGACTACTACGGCAAACGGGAACCGACCCTTGCCGTCGACCGTTGCTTCACACCGGACCTCCGTCGGCGTGTCTGTGAGAGCCGCCTCGACCGGCTCACCGACGCTCTTCGCACTGCCGGTGGCAAGCTCGGCATGCACGCGCACCCGGGCCGATCCGCCGGGTGTCTTGGCGAGCTGCAGGGCGAACGGCACCCGACCGTTCCGCACTCGGTCTGGCCACTTCAAGCCCCCGAGCGCCAGCCCCGTCTCCGCCGCCGGCCCCGGCTTGAGCCGCGCCTCGATGGTCTGCGTGTACTTCTCGCCCTTCTTCAGCGCCTGCGACCACCACACCGCCCCTCCCTGCGGTGTGCAATACAGGTTCAGCCCGCGCTGCGCCGTGAGCGTCAGTGTCCCGAAGTCCGTCGTGAACGTCTGTTCCGTCGCGTTGGCGAACGGATCGGTCCGGCCGGCGTCCGGGCACTTGAGCTCGCCGTCGCGCTCCGTGCCGCCCGCCACCACGCGGTACTTGGCGTCGTGGAGCCACTGCTTCCCAATCCCGAACAGCCCCTGAAGCTCCGCGCTCTCCGGGTCCAGCAGCTCGTACGTGTACTCCAGCCGAACGGTGCCGTCTTTGTGCGCGATCACTCTCTTCTCGACGGCAAAGTGCTCAGCCCGGTCACGGATGGTGAGCGCCGGCTCCTCGGCACCCTCAGTGAGCGTCGCTTCCGGGTGGCCGTTCTCCGTCCGATAGTACACGTCCTGCCACGCGTGGTGGACGACAAACTCCGACGCGTTCGGGGCAAACAACGGAATCCCCCGGGAGGTCACCGAAGTGCCCCGTCCTGCCTGCCAGACCACCAGGACGTCGCCTACCAAGAAGGTGCTGCGCTGGAGGCCGCCTTCCTGGGCGTGTGCCAAAACGAGTACGCTAGCGGCCAACGCGGCCCCCAACAGCCAGGGGTGGCTTGTGTGCAACTGGGCGTCCATCAGGAACCTCCACGGACCATCCGACCGACTTACCGACACGGCCAGGTTCGCGACTGGGTCCAAGGGTCCTTCCGCGAAGCGCGACCGGCCGCACCGCGCGATCTCCCTACTGCCACAACAAGCAAGCCAGAAGGAACGCGAGCAGGCGCAGAGAATCGCGATTCTCCTTCCTTCCGGCGCTCCCTCCGAGAGGGGGTTGCGGACGGGGGCGGTGGGCCCGATAATCTACGGTCGCCCACTCAGACCAGAGCCAAGGAGTCTTGACGTTGCCCTCCCCGCTTGATCCACACCGCTTTGAGCAAGCTGCTGCGCACGCCCGCGCGTATGTGGCGAGCGGCCACCTGCCTGCTGCCCTGGTTGCCGTCGCGAACCGGGAGGCTACGGTCGCTGTGCGCGCGTTCAACGGGCAGGCGGAGGTGGACCCTTCGCTTCACGACCGGATCTTCGCCCTTGCCTCCATCACCAAAGCCATCGTCGGGGTCGGCCTCGCCCGCTTGGTGGATCAGGGCCGGCTCGACTACTCCGACCCGGTCGCCAAACACGTGCCCGAGTTGGCGGAACCGAGCTGGCGCGCGAAGATCACCGTCGGCGACATCTTCACCCACTCGACCGGCTTGCGGAGCAGCGCCCTCACCGACTTCGCCGACGCGAGCGAGACGGGACGCGAGCTGAGTATGCTCTTCGACGACGCGCCGCATTACCAGCCGGGGACGCGGATGCTGTACAACACGCTCTCCTATCAGCTTCTCAACGAGATCGTGCGGCGGCTGCGGGGGCTGAGCATGTCGGGCTTCCTTGGGGAGTACGTCTTCGCGCCGTGCGGCATGGTAGACACCGCCTTCGCGCCGACAGACCCGGAGCGCGCGATGCCGGCGCTCGACCACCCGATGGACACACCGGAGAAGCTGGCAAAGTACGGCCGGCTGGAAGTGTCCGGCGGCGGCCTCTGGTCGACAGCCCGCGACCTGATCCGGCTCGCCCAAGCGCTGCTGCAGCCGGGCAAGCTCATGTCGCCCGCCACCTTCCTGCTGCACACGGAAGCCCAGCCCAGCCTGCCCTGCCTCAGCGAGACGGGCCGCAGCCGGCGCACATTCGGCTGGAACAAGGAGCCGCAGGCGACCTTCCCGCAACAGCCCGACGCTGGCTTCTACCACGGCGGAGCCACGGGCACGCTCCTCTGGATCGACCCGGACACAGAGCTAATCTTCGTCTTCCTGACCAACCGCTGGATCAACAGCAACGACGAAGCATTCGCAACACTGAGCCGCCTGTACGCGTAGGACCAACCCAACCGTAGCGCGCGGCGCCAACGCCCACGCGACACCCCACACGTGACCCATGACACTTGACACCTGACACCTGACACCCGCCCCGCGACACCCAAGGAGGGATCCCCCCAATGCAATACCGCCAACTCGGCCGAACCGACCTCGAAGTCTCAACCGTCTGCATGGGCTGCTGGGCCATCGTGGGCGACTCGACCTGGGGCGCGCAGGAGGAGGACGACGCCATTGCGGCGATCCGGGCGTCGCTGGATGCCGGAGTCACCTTCTTCGACACGGCGGAAGCCTACGGTGGCGGCTACTCCGAGGAGCTGCTGGCCAAGGCGCTGAAGGGCCGGCGGGACGAGGTGGTCCTCGCCAGCAAAGTCAGCCCCGACCACCTCGACGCAGCCACGCTCCGCGAACGCTGCGAAACCAGCCTTCGCCTGCTCGACACCGACCGCATCGACCTCTACCAGATCCACTGGCCCAGCCGGCGGGTGCCCGTTGCCGAGGCGTTGGCGACGCTGAAGGCGTTGCGGGCCGAGGGGAAGATCCGCGCCATTGGCGTCTCCAACTACGGCACGCAGGATCTGACGGAACTGCTGGCCGCCGGCCGCGTGGAGTCAGACCAGCTCTGCTACAGCCTGCTGTTCCGCGCCGTCGAGTACGGCATTCAGCAGAAGTGCGTAGACAACGACCTCAGCCTCCTGTGCTACAGCCCCCTGTGCCAGGGTCTGTTGACCGGCAAGTTCGCCACCGCCGACGAAGTGCCCGAGGGCCGCGCCCGGACCCGGCTGTTCTCCAAGGACCGGCCGCAGTCGCGTCACCAGGAGCCCGGCTGCGAAGCGGAGCTGTTCGCGGCGCTGACCGAAGTCCGGCGAACTTGCGAAGCCCTCGGCAAACCGATGGCCGAGGTCGCGCTGGCGTGGCTGTTGGTTCAGCCGGGAGTAACCGCAGTCATCGCCGGCGCCCGCAACGCCGACCAAGCCCGCGCCAACGCCCGCGCGGGCGACCTGGAGCTGCCCCCGGCCGTCGTCGCGCAGCTCTCGGCAGCGACCGACGCCGTGAAGCAAACGCTCGGCCCCAATGCCGACATGTGGCAGACGGAGTCACGGATGCGGTGAGGGAGGCTGGCGGTTGGGGCGCGCGGCATTCCCCCACGCATGCAGAGCGCGACCATCGGGTCGAACTCGGGCGGGGCGCTGCCGAGGTGGGTGAGTCTCAGGTGCGGCTGTTTGACAGGATTGACAGGATGAGGTGGGCCAATGGCCCTCCAATTGGGCATGGGCCTCACCAGCACGCTGGTTCCGCAACCGCCGCCTCCACGGACTCAGCCGAGGGAGCCGCGTCCGTGCGCCGTTCCCTCCTGTCGATCCTGTGCATCCGGTCCGAGTGCGTGAGTGGTAACAGAGGCGACCCAACAACCCGAATCCCTCGCGGTCCAGCTCTGCCCAGCGGAAGTCAGGTTCTCGTGCGCATAGCGGAGCCACTCCGCCGCCTCATCGGGCAAAGAGGGTCACCCCCCGCTCGATCTCCGTGAGGAACGGATGGTCCTTCAGGCCCGCCTACACAGGGCAAACGCCCGTCAGCGACGCCGCGCCAGCCAACACCAACAGCACTGACAGCGCCTCCGTTGGCGGCGGGGTTTCAATCCACGCCCCCGGGTGGGGGGCGAGGGAACCGGTACTGGGGTGGGGGGTGGGGGTCGTGTTTCAATCCACGCCCCCGGGTGGGGGGCGAGCGTGCTTGTATATTGGTGGTATTGTCTTCGCAGTGTTTCAATCCACGCCCCCGGGTGGGGGGCGAGCGATGCCCCCCGAGTGCCAGTAGCTCTTTTTTTGGTTTCAATCCACGCCCCCGGGTGGGGGGCGAGCTGGGGCTGGAATTGCACATGGACGAGGCCGCCTGGTTTCAATCCACGCCCCCGGGTGGGGGGCGAGCAGGAGACGGCCAACAGCCTCCACGTTGCAAAGGTTTCAATCCACGCCCCCGGGTGGGGGGCGAGGTTGGGCGGGTGCTTGGCGGCAGACCCTTGCAGGTTTCAATCCACGCCCCCGGGTGGGGGGCGAGCTGCCTTTCCGGAGAGCTCGCTGACCAGGACGCTGTTTCAATCCACGCCCCCGGGTGGGGGGCGAGTCTGCAACGGCGCAGGTTCCGGGCTGCGCGAAAGGTTTCAATCCACGCCCCCGGGTGGGGGGCGAGCAAGCCTGCAATCGGACCGGGGACCCAGCATGAGTTTCAATCCACGCCCCCGGGTGGGGGGCGAGCGGAATCAGTCGCTGTCCTCCGGCGGGTGACAACGTTTCAATCCACGCCCCCGGGTGGGGAGCGAGCGAGTTCAAAAAAAAGTTGCCGCTCCCCTTGCGGTTTCAATCCACGCCCCCGGGTGGGGGGCGAGCCACGGCTGCTGACATACCGGACGACGCACTATGTTTTAATCCACGCCCCCGGGTGGGGGGCGACCTAACACCACGTCAAATTCCCCATCCTCATAGGTGTTTCAATCCACGCCCCCGGGTGGGGGGCGAGGTTCGGCCGTCCGTGTCGTTCGCTCTCTTTTTTGGTTTCAATCCACGCCCCCGGGTGGGGGGCGAGCGAGGTACTCGCGCAACTGTGGCACCGGTGGCGCGTTTCAATCCACGCCCCCGGGTGGGGGGCGAGCCGAAGGGGGCAGGTGACCCAGCGCGCGCCGGGCGTTTCAATCCACGCCCCCGGGTGGGGGGCGAGCGGGAAGGCAGGCGACGTCGTCGCGGCGCGATGGTTTCAATCCACGCCCCCGGGTGGGGGGCGAGCTCCTCCCA
>Ga0210058_1002203_pt1 | contig 16263 bp, 10 predicted proteins | sample CryGeymeta201511_FD_183979 | JGI IMG/M metagenome (GOLD analysis project Ga0210058, IMG submission 183979) | Groundwater microbial communities from Crystal Geyser aquifers in Utah, USA - Crystal Geyser metaG 2015-11 (SPAdes) (version 2) | ecosystem: Environmental > Aquatic > Deep subsurface >...
CGTATGCAGATCAATGAAAAAATCGTAAATTGTAAATTGTAAACGGAGTAGCGATGTTCAAATCATATTATCCAAAAGCGAGCGAGATAGATCGCAAGTGGTTCGTGGTGGACGCCAAAGACCAGATCCTTGGCCGCCTGGCGACGCGTATCGCGCGCACCCTGCTGGGAAAACACAAGCCGACATTCACGCCGGGCGTCGAGATGGGCGATTATGTGATCGTCCTGAACGCAGGCGCTGTGGCTGTGACCGGCACGCGCACCAACAGCCGCATGGCGACCAAGTTGTACCATCATCATTCGGGCTATCCGGGCGGCCTGAAAAGCATCACCCTGCGCGACCAGTTGCAGAAGCACCCCGACCGCGCCATCCGCGCGGCTGTCTGGGGCATGTTGCCGCATAATCGCATGGGACGTTCCCTGCTCAAGCGCCTGAAAATCTACGCCGAGGCCGAGCACCCCCACACGATGCAGAAGCCTGAACCCCTGGCTTAGGAAAGGAATTAGAAAATGTCTGTGCAATATTATGAAGGCATTGGCCGCCGTAAGGAAAGCACCGCCCGCGTCCGGTTGATGAGCGGCGCAGGTAAGTTCACCGTCAACGAGAAGGAAGCGGAAGCCTACTTCACCCGCCTCGGCGACTTGCAGGCGATCCTCGCTCCGCTGGCCTCCGCGGGACAGGATCCCAAGTCCTACGACATCAGCGTCAAGGTCGAAGGCGGCGGCGTCACCGGCCAAACCTCGGCCGTGCAGTTGGGCATCGCCCGCGCGCTGGTCAAGATCAACGGCGATTGGAACTCCGCCATGCGCAAGGGCGGGTTCCTGACCCGCGACGCCCGCATCAAGGAACGCAAGAAGCCGGGTCTCAAGCGCGCCCGCAAGGCTCCTACCTACACCAAGCGCTAGTTCGTGTTGCGTGGTACGTGTTGCGTATTGCGTGTTGCGTAACGTAAATTGAATAAAACGTAATGCGTGACGAGAGTTTCGCATTACGTTTTACGTTTAATCAGGCGCAACCATGTAGTGGCGACTTCAGTCGCTAACCACGTAGTGACGACTTCAGTCGTTTGATCTTGGGGGACGAATAAATTCGTTACTACATGGAATTAAAGGATTTTGGATATGGACTTCTCCCTCGTCACTTCAACGCTCGATGTACTCCGCCTCCCTTCGACCTCGCGGCTGGTCCTGCTCGACGCGCGTACCCTGGCGGACGCGCACGTGCCGCCCTTCCCGCCTGAGTTCCCCGCGCTGTTGATGGGAGTTGACTCGCCCGAATTGGCCGCGCATTTGCGGGAGGTGTTGCTGACGGTGTATCCAAAGAAGCACGAAGTGAATTTAGTCGAAGGTCAAAGGCTTGCCCTGAGCGAAGTCGAAGGGTCAAAGGTCTTGCACCTTGCCGATCTTGAACCTTCGACTTTCGACTTTCGACCCGCGACCTGCCTCTACATCCCCGCGTTGGCGGAAGGGACAGCCTTCGAGTCCTTCGCGGAGATCGTTGCGCACCTGCGCGCGCCGGACGGCTGTCCGTGGGACAAGGAGCAGACTCACGCCTCCCTGAGGACGCACCTGCTGGAGGAATCCTACGAGGCGCTGGAGGCAATTGATGCTGGTGATTTTGCCTCCATGCGCGAAGAGTTTGGCGACCTGCTGTTGCAGATCGTTTTGCACGCGCAAATCGCCAGCGAAGCAGGTCACTTCACGATGACGGATGTGATGAATGGCATCCACGACAAGATCGTCCGCCGCCACCCGCACGTGTTTGGGGATGTGGAGGTGGACGGCGTGGATGGGGTTTTGCAGAATTGGGAGAGGTTGAAAGAGGAAGAAAGAGGAAAGAAGAAAGAGGGGAAAGGGTTGTTGGATGGCGTCCCGCTATCTCTGCCCGCGCTGACGCAGGCGCAGGAATATCAGGACCGCGCCGCGCGTGTCGGATTCGACTGGCCTGAGATCGAAGGCGTGTTGGACAAGGTGCGGGAGGAGATCGAAGAGATCAAGCAGGCGGAAAACCAGGAGCAAATCGCGGCGGAACTGGGTGATTTATTTTTTGTGCTGGTCAACCTGGCGCGCTGGAAGAAGGTGGATGCCGAGTCCGCGTTACGGGGGACAAATTTGAAATTCAAGAAGCGCTTTGGTTATGTGGAGCAGAACGCGAAGAAGCAGGGTCGGAATTTATCCGATATGACTTTGCAGGAAATGAATACCTTGTGGAATGAGGCGAAGAAAATTGGGGCATAAAACTATTCCGGCGGAACCGCGCCAAACACTGGCAACCCTCATTATTAGTAGTGCCACTGTCCCAAGGAATGGAGATACCGAAGAACGAAGTAGTCTCCATACTAAACGGGAGATAGCTTCGGGAAGAATTGCCCTCGCAATGATGTGGTGAAAGTTGCTGGAATTTCACATTGAATATGCACCCTTGAAGTATAATTCCACGTGTGGTGTATTAAGAACAGGCAGATAAATGTGACCGCTGTTATGTTATTTGTAAGGAGGGGAGACCCTAGTGGCCAAACTTTACCCAGAGCATTTACCAGAAAGTATCACAAACGACCCGAAACGAAATGCGGAAAAGAAAGTTTTTGAAACGCTTTCAGGGTTGGGATCTTCGTTTGTCATTTTTTATAGTGTGGCATGGCAGTCGCGTAAGGATGGTCGGGCGCGTGATGGGGAGGCTGATTTTGTAATTGCTCACCCAGACTTTGGTGTGCTAGTTTTGGAAGTTAAGGGTGGTGGTGTTTCGTTTAATGCACAAACTGGAGAATGGACTACCACCGATCGATACGGCGAAATCTTTGTGATTGACCCCGTAGAACAGGCGCGTAAAAGCCACTATACATTACTGGATAAACTCAAAGATCTGCCCGAATGGGATAACAGCCGTTTTCTCACAATTGGTCATGTGGTCTGTTTTCCTGATGTGGTTGTGGAAAATAAGCCTTTGAAATTGGATCTGCCCCGTGAAATCGTTATTGACTACAATGATCTAAGAAATATCGAAGAGACAATCCAAAAATCATTCGATTATTGGGCTGAAAAAAGCAAGCGAGTGCCTTTGGGCAGGGATCGCCTGGCAATGGTTGAGTCCTTGTTGGCGCGATCATTCAAGCTTAATATACCGCTTGGCGTGGAACTGGATAGGGAGGATGAAAAACTAATCCAATTAACTGAAAGACAATTCTTGTTGCTCAATGTTCTTGCCATGCGTCGCCGGGTATTGATTGCGGGATGTGCAGGGTCAGGAAAAACCATGTTAGCGGTTGAAAAAGCGCGGCGGCTTTATGAGCAGGGATTCAATGTCCTTCTTACCTGTTTCAATGCGGCTCTTGCAGATGATCTTGCACAGCGCTTACCTGATGTAAGCGTTTTGCACTTTCATGGATTATGTAAGGAAATGGCAAACAAAGCAGGCTTTGCTATTCAATTTGCAAAAAGCGAACAGGAATACAATGAGGTTGTACTTCCTGATATGCTGATGAAAGCCGTAGATGAAACGGGACCAATCTTTGATGCCATCATTGTGGACGAAGGACAGGATTTCAAGGAAACCTATTGGATTGCGCTTGCGAGTTTATTGAAGGAGAAGGAAGGCATTTTTTATGTCTTTTATGACGACAATCAGAATCTATATGGTGGAACAGCGTCATTAAAAGGAATTGTTGATGAAGAACCATTCTTACTTCCTGAGAATTGTCGAAACACAAAATCAATCCATAAATTGGTGAGTGCTTTTTACAGTGATCGCTCCAGAATTGTTTGTAACGGGCCTATGGGAAGAGTACCCGAATTACACACTTATCGAGACTCCGTAGAAATGATCAAAGGAATACAAAGCGTTCTTTATAAGCTCATCAATGAAGAGCACATACCTGCCGAAGATATTGTGATCTTAACTCCACACGCACAAGAGCGAAGCGTGTTAAAGTCTGCTTCAAAACTTGGGAATTTCTCCCTGACTACAAACCCATCCCAACATAGAAACGAGATCCAGGCTACAACGATTCATCGCTTTAAGGGGCTGGAGCGCAAAGTGGTCATTCTGGCGGAAATAGATGGGAATTTCAAGTACAATCCAGAAATTCTTATGTATGTAGGAAGCTCCCGAGCTCGCACACATTTATTGTTTTTCGTTGAGCAAAATGCACCAAAGGAAATAAAGAGCATAATTGAAACTTCCTGCAAGCCAACCTAATAGAGAGAAACTATGTCACGTACACTCAAACAGTGGGAAGCATATCTTGTCGGGGCAATGCCGCGCGTTCAGTTGTTGAGTGAACTTGGGCTTAACATTGAAGACATGCAAGAAATCGCAGGTCTGATCAAGCAGGAAATAAAAAAATATCCAAACTTGCATCCTGCTACAAGAAATCTTGTGAAAAATTATCCTTCCACTTTGGTGTCTTTTCTCGCAGCCTTTGCTGCACAAAATACAGAGCGTGAGTTTTGGGACGCGTTAGCCAGATTGCTGGATGTCAGCAGTGGAGACCTTAACAATGCCAAATGGCGCAACCATTTTATTGATATTTTGAAGAAAAATAAAAAACCAATCTTTGAAAATATTAGTTTTTTATATGTTGGCAACATGCGCATTCATGGTGGGATTCCTTCTTATTCACTGGGGGATTTTTTCGCAAACATGCTTATGCCCGCGATTGAGAAGCCTGAATATATTGAATTGAAGGGCAAAGAATTACTTGATGCGCTCTTTATGCGCTCCGCCGTTCAATTATTTACTGACTCCACCGTCCGTAATTTCTTCGAGTTCAGTGATGATATAGGATTGGAATTTCTCGAGTCTAGCCGCCGCGTTGCGCGTGAATACATCGCCAAACGCCAAATCTCTTCTGACCACAATCTCCCGGCTTATGTCGTTCAAAAACTGATCACTTTTCTGGAATATCACGAAGACGAAAAACATGGTCTCAGGCGTCCGCGTATTCAATTTGACGCTGACGAAGGCTTGGTGCTGGAACTGCCAGAACAAATATTAAGCGGCACGAATGTGCGCGGCCATGAAGTCCGCTGGCAGGTTTATCAGGGCAACAATATCCTCAGGGAAGAAAAGGTGCGCATTGCTTCTCGTGGTCGCGCCTCATACACCAAAGAGACTCGAACGATCCTTGGCTATATACTTGATCCATTTCAAGTTTCTTTCAGTGTTGCGACAGAAAGTGGAGAGTTTCACCAACTGCGCGAGTGGACATTTGACATTCGTTCACAGGATGTACCCAATTTGCTTGTCTTCCGAAAAGAGGATGGCAGTCTATTGCGTTGGTCGCAAGCGCTCCCTGCCCAAGATCTTATCCTTGTTTATCCAAGTGATATAACACTGCAATTTGAAGGTGGCGCTCACCTAAGCCATGAATTAAATTTGCAGGCAACAGGTTGGCATCAATGGAAGGCAGAATTATGGTCATTGCAAAACGCCTGGTCGCTGAATATATTCAAAGGCGATGAAAAAATTGCAGAAATCCAAATTCAAAAACAATTGGAACTTCCCCGATTGATCGGCGAGATTTTCGCTCCCAATCTTGATCCCAAACCCTTATATGTTGGCGCGCCCCCGTTCTTGAGAATTCCGCTACGTTCTGGCGTCACGGTAGATGACGAACTCAAACACTGGCATGTAGAGATCAATTCAACCTGGGAGGCAGAGCCGTTCTTGCATAAGGTTTTCAAGTTAAGTGAAAAATCTGAATCAGTAATAGCAGATGATACAGCAATTCAATTTGCTCTCGGCGCCGTGTTGGGTACTGAGCCAAAAGGAACTTACGCTCTGCGCGTGCGCGGTCCACTGGACACGGATGTCGAGTTTCCCTTCCGCGTTTGGCACTCCTTACACATCACAGATCTACCTGAATTCATTTTGCCATCTGAAAACCAAAACATCACTTTTCATATCACGCTCCCTGTCTCTGCTAAATTAGAAATTCTTGCAGGCTCTGTTGGAATCAGCGTTACAAGTGAAGATGATTGCTATTCTATTGAATTGGATGAAACCGCTTCACGCGTTGATTTGAACCTGATCTGGCCCCATGAAGATTTGCCCATTCATGTGCCTTTCTCCTTGCCAATTTCGCGCCTCGAATGGCGTTTTGTTTTGGGGGAAGATTCCAAACTCGAATGGTCTAACCGCCCGATCCGCAAGCCAGTGGATGCCTTTTTGCAATCCACTCAAACTGCCGCGCTGCTTGTTCACATGCCAGGAATTGAAAACCATACAAGGCGGATGGCGCTGCGCCTGATTGATCCTGAAAAGCCAAAGGAGTTTTTGCAGGAATTCCCATTGCAGATCAGCGTTTTAGGTGGCGATCATGTCCGCTTTGTGCTCAATGCAAAAGATACGATTTGCCAGCACACCGATATATCGATTTTTGAATTTCAATTGCTGATTGCAAACGCGGAAGGCCTTTACCAGCCTGTCACCCTGCTTTCGTTTACACGCGACTTAGAAGTATCAAATGTCCGCACAGAAGAATCGGAAGAAAGTGTATTTCTGTTGTGGGATGAATCTGTCCCTTTGCGGAGTCGGCGCGTATTTATCCGCTCCATGTGGAAACCCTGGGCAAATTCATGGAATATCAAAATCCCTGGTGAGGCGCGTGGCAAATATAACCTGCTTGCCGCGGGATATAGTCTCCCGCCCTCCTGGTACGAAATCCACTTCTACATTGCCCCATCATGGGAACCGGATATCACATCTGCTCCTGAAGGCTCAGCGCATATCGTCAGGACTATTTCGCCAGAAAATCAAATCGGTTGGCTGGATAAAAATCTTCTAAAACGCCCTGAGACATCATTTGTGAATCACCTCGAGCGTGCCTGTATTTATGTTACTTTGGGCGAAACCGCTAAACGGGATCAAGAGATTCAATTCTGTTACTCTCACATTGAACAGACAAAACCAAAAGATTTATTTGCATTTCATGAATGGCTTGGAAAATATGACCCAGAAACAGCGCGCGCTGTGTGCATGAAAATGTACTATCCTGAACAACTACAGCGCTTGTATAACACATATAAACCTGGCGAAGATTTTCGGCAGGAATATCAAAGTCATGTACCCAAAACAAGCATTAAACCCGAAAGCGCCATTCTGATTATTGAAAATGAGAATGAACGGCCCGTGATTTTCCACGCCTTGCGCGAGCTGATCAAGAATAGAGACAATAGGTTTGTGAAGATCCTTGCAGGCATGGTCGAAGATGGAAGAATTTCTGACGCTGACGCGATTGGATTGCTTAGGCTTGACGAGGCGTATCTGTTAAATGAATTGAATTCTAGTCAACCAACAACAGTTAACTTGCGATTATTGTCTGGTTTATTGCATGAAAAAGACGAGTTGTTGTCAACACTTTCCAACGATAAAATTATTAGCTTGATCAATGTTGAACAGGACTCGAAGACGATTAATAAATATCTTGGAATTCTAATCACCCGTGAAGATAAACGTGGCGTGGAACTTGTCATGGATCGTTTCCAAAAAGGGCTTATGCTTGGCGGAGAAGTGACAGGGCTGTTAGGAAAGAATCCAAGATTCTCATTTCAAGTTTTGTCGAATGCCTCACAAATACATGCTCATTCTATTCAGCTCTCTGAATTAGCGCGTAAATATCCAATTGAAACAGGCCATATTGCAACTAAAATGTTTGTCCACACTCCCTGTGGGTGGGGTAGAATCGATTCGATTAAAGACGCAAGCGGTCTTGACTTACAATTTGTTTCAATTGAAGAAAAGCAATGTAAATTACATACCACGTTGTACCCTAATACTTCACATTCTTTGGAAGCGATACTTGATGTCGAAAATGAAAAGATGAATATTCTTGGAGCAGAGAAGTTTTATCAATGTGGATTATGTGGCTTTGTGGCTACTACTCAAAATTTTATTATTCGTGACCATACCCGCGAATCACACGGCGGGATGGGGGCATCCTTTAGTCCAATCCCTCCCCGCTTGCCTATTCGCGGGGAATTAAAATTTAGTCAGACTTACCCGGCATAGAGGAATTTATGGCAATCCATCCACTTGATACAACCAATCATATCCGCGAGACCTACCTTCGCTACCTAAAAACAATTAAACCATTTCAGGATGAAGGTTTTCGTAATGCATTTGCCCAGGCTATTAACGAACCGAATATGTTAGTCAAAGGTCCACTTGTTGAGATTGCGCTTCCATATAAGAAAGACAAGAGCATTAAAGGCTTGGTAGAAGAAGGTATTCTTTCGCCAAAATTCGCGGATTTAAATTCACCCGATTTGCCCTATGATCGTAAACTTTACACCCATCAAGTTAAAGCGATCAAAAAGGCAGTTGCTGGAAGAAATCTGGTCGTCGCGACAGGTACAGGCTCTGGAAAAACAGAGGCTTTCCTGGTTCCCATTTTGAATTACCTGTTCCGAGAAGAAGAAGAAGAAGAAGAAACGCTGAGCCAACCTGGTGTCCGCGCCATGTTGCTCTATCCAATGAATGCGCTGGCGAACGATCAAATGAAACGTTTGCGTCATCTTCTGGAAAACTATCCAAAAATAAAGTTTGGTCGTTATATCGGAGAAACGGATAAATCTGGTGATAGGAAAAAAGCCATAAAGTCTTTTAAGGAGATTTACCCACAGGAAAAAATATTAGATAATGAGTTGTTTACCCGCAAGGAAATGCAGGAAACCCCCCCCCACATACTATTGACCAACTATGCCATGTTGGAGTATTTGCTTTTGCGTCCAGCAGACTCATCGTTGTTTGATGGCCCAACAGGGAAATGTTGGCATTTTATCGTTCTTGATGAAGCGCATGTCTACGATGGAGCCAATGCTACCGAAATGGCAATGCTTCTGCGCCGCGTTGTGGATCGCGTGGTTGGCGCTCAACCGGACAAATTACAAGTCATTGCCACCAGCGCGACTCTTGGTGATGGTAGAGGCGATTTTCCTGAGGTTTTGGAGTTCGCAAAGAATCTCTTTAATAAAGATTTTGAGTGGGAGCAGGATGATCCTGATCGTCAAGATATTATAGAAGCGGACCGTGTCCCAATTGAGGCGCTTGGAGAAATTTGGGGAGCAGGAACTTCAGCCGCCTATCAGGAACTAACTGGATTGGTAGAAAATCGTCCATTGAAACAAGATGAAATGTTAGTTTATCTTTCAAGATTTGATGCAATTTTTCAAAAGCATAAATTGCCTGTTCCTCTTCAGAACGCGAACAAAGAAGCAAAGAAAGAGCCAGTAGCTGCGCTTCAACGTTACTTGTATGAAATATTACGTGGAGACAAAAACGTTCATGCAGTTCTAAATTCCTTGAAAGAGAAAAATGCCCGTCAATTGGACGATCTGGCGAAAGATGTTTTTCCCGATATTGCCGATTCTTCAGAAGCATTGATCAACCTTGTGGCTTTATCCGTCTTTGCGCGTGCTGACTCAGAAAGTTTGCCTCTGCTTCCTGCTCGCTATCATGTTTTTGCGCGCGCACTGGAAGGCGCTTTTGTCTGTTTGAATGAAGAAGCGCATAAGAAACTTCCTCCCAACAAACAAGGACGGCTATTCCTGCACAGACAAAAGTATTGTCCTCAATGTAAAAGCCGGGTTTTTGAATTGGCAACTTGTACTCGCTGTGGAACGGCTTATTTGATTGGTGAAGAAAAGCCTGGCAGTGAGATGGAAAGCGACAAAGAAGGATTTGTGCCTATCCAAAGCGCAAATTACCTACTCCAAAATAGCGCAATTTATAGCACTGCGGTAGCAAAGAAGACGCAATACTATACGCTCATTTCCAAGTTTTCTGAAATAGATGAAGATGAAATTATTGCAGATCAAGAATCCACACCTGATGATCTAATCGAGAATTTACATCCGAACGAATTGCAATTATGTAGCTCCTGCGGACAAGTCCAATCTCAAAGCAAGCGAGTATGCGATTGCAAAGACCCGCTTATTAAAATAAATGAAGTGGAATTGGGTCGCAAGAAAACGTTAAACCGATGTGTCAGTTGCTCTACAAGATCCAGCGGCGGAGTTGTCTATCGATTCCTTACAGGGCAGGATGCGCCAGTCAGCGTTCTGGCGGATGCGTTATATCAACATATTCCAGATTCGACGGCAAAGAATCATCATGAGTTGCCTGGACATGGTCGCAAGATGCTAAATTTTACGGATAGCCGCCAAAATGCCGCTTTCTTTGCGCCATACATTGAACGCGCCCATGAGAGGAATTTACGTCGCAGATTAATTATGCTTACTTTACAAAAGGATCCAGAAGCAAGCAAGGGGCAACTCCGCTTGCATACAGTTATGGAGCGCTTAAGATGTCGTATTGAGGAGGAAAAAGTATATCCATCAAATGAGTATGGTTCTGATAAAGAAAAACGGGCAGCGATCTGGATGATGCAGGAATTCTCTCCTTTAGATCGCCGAATTAGTCTGGAAAGACTTGGCTTGCTGAGATTTGAACCTGATATACCTGAAAACTGGGATGTTCCTGATTTCCTTCAAGCTCCTCCGTGGAAGTTTAATCGTGAACAAGCGTTTCGCCTAATCGTAAATTTACTCAACACATTACGTTATCAAGGCGCAATCACATATTTATTAAACGAAAAAACGGATTTGCTTCTTGACGCCAAAGATTCTTTTGCGCCACGCTCAAAACCGTTTTATGTCAGATTAGAAGGTAGCGTAGCAAAGAAAGGAATTTTTAGTTGGATACCTTCTGCACGTGCCAACGCCCGTATTAATTATCTGAAACGAATTCTTACTGAAAAGAAGCATTCAGAATTAAACGCTGATGAAGTCGCAAGAAAATTACTCGCCGATCTTTGGGAATACCTAACTTCGACATCCAGCCCGTGGAATAGTTGTTTTGAGAGCAAGGACATCCCGGGAGAAGGAATTGCTCAAAGACTTTCACATAAGGCATGGAAAGTAATTCCAACCGATGGTAAATATTCTGGTTGGATGGCTTGTGATAAATGTCAAAATATTACATTTGGGAATATTGAAAGAGTTTGCGCTACTTATGGTTGCACAGGACACCTTGGACAATTATCAGAAACATCTATTGGATTTAAAGATAATTTATACAGAGATGAGTATCTTTCAAGCAAGCCTGCTGTATTACTTGCGAACGAGCATACCGCGCAATGGACTTCACGAGAAGCGGCAAATGTTCAAAACCAATTCATTCAAGGCAAGATTAATGTTTTGAGTTGCTCTACAACGTTTGAATTAGGCGTGGATGTTGGCGACTTGCAAGCAGTAATTATGCGTAATATGCCTCCCACGACCGCTAATTACATACAGCGGGCAGGGCGCGCTGGTCGTCGTACAGATTCTGCTGCATATGTATTGACTTTTGCTCAGAGACGTTCCCACGATTTAAATTATTTTGCCCAGCCTGAAAGTATGGTTTCGGGAAAGATAAAACCCCCAATCGCAGTTCTTTCAAACGAAAAAATTGTTCGCAGGCACCTTCATTCAATAGTTTTTTCTGCGTTTTTCCGTTGGGTCTTTGAAAACTATGGAAAAAAGTTCGAAAACGTTGGAGAGTTCCTTCTGGATGAAAATGGAGAGAAAGGAATTGACCTACTTAATAAATTCCTGGATCAAAAACATCAAGACCTTCAAGACGCTCTCCTTCGGGTTATTCCAGACGGATTAATGGATAAACTTGGCGTAAAAGACTGGACTTGGATCAACGAATTAACAAGTAATGATAACTCTAAATCTCTTGATCTTGCAGTGCAGGACTTTATTAGCGAAATCGAAAAGCTAGAAGAATTACGTATTAAAGCTCGCGCAAAAGACGACGCCAAAAGTGATCAAGAGGCTACAAGATTGCGCAAGATCATTAAACAAATTCGTGAAAGACCTTTGTTTGGCTTTTTGGGATCAAGAAATGTTCTGCCTAAATACGGATTCCCAACCGACGTTGTTGAGTTAAAAACCAATCACCTTACATCTATTCCAGAAGCGTCAAATATTCGATTGGAGCGCGATTTGCGAATGGCAATATCTGAGTTTGCCCCAGGCAGTGAGGTTGTTGCAGCAAAAAGAATCTGGTGTAGCCAAGGGGTTCGACTGCCACCGAATAACAGAGTTTGGGAAGAGATTCACTATGCAGTTTGTAAACAGTGCAAGAGGTTTCATTGGGGATATGTTGAAACAGACGTGCCGCCAATTTGCAAATCTTGTGGAGAAACTCTTTCTGGACACACTGAAATGAAAGGAAAATTTATCGTTCCAGAGCAAGGATTTGTAGCAGCGAGTAAAACTGAAACTCCAGGTGAAACTGCGCCTCAAAGAACATACGCCAGCCAGGTATATTTTACCGAGTACAGATCTTCAAAAGAGGATCAAAGCGAAGAAAAGGAATTGATTCTTGATGAAAAATTAACTTCCTCGAAACTCGCTGTATATACTGGATATTCCAATCATGGCTGGCTTGCCATGGTTAATGATGGTTTTGGTCGTGGTTTTAAGATTTGTAACTGGTGTGGATGGGCAGAGCCAGTGGAGTTAGCGCCTGGATTGAAAGGCACAACAAAACACAACAATCCTTTGACAGGAAAACCCTGTAATGGAAGTACTAAAGCATATCACTTGGGTCACAGATTCATGACTGACGTTCTTGAGATTAGTCTTGATGGAAGCCACCAGTTATTACATGGGCGTTCATCTATGATGTCATTACTGTATGCTCTCTTGGATGGTGCAAGTGATGCCTTAGGGATTCGTCGAGACGATGTGGATGGAACTCTTTTCTATAAGGATTTTCGAAAACCACCTCACATGATTCTTTATGATACAGTTCCTGGAGGCGCTGGTCACGTGGAGCGCATCAATAATAAATTATTGATGGTGGCAAAATCTGCTTTGAAAAAAGTTTCCAGTTGCGAATGTGGTGATGATACAAGTTGTTATAATTGCCTTCGCAACTACCGAAATCAGTTCTACCACGATGATCTTCAACGTGGCATGGCGGTTAAATTGCTGGAAGAGATGTTGAATAAATAAATTGTCGCGGCTTATGTGGAGCAGGGCGCGAAGTCAGAGGGACGGAGTTTATCGGATATGAGTCTCGAAGAGATGGACGCGTTATGGAACGAGGCGAAAACAAAGGGGACATGAATTTTTCGGCCAGCGTCAACCGTTGCCCGATACCCTGTGCGAGATCACTCTCGCGTTACGTTATATCCCTTGCTCGATGGAATCAATCGCGTGTTTGGCTTCGGCCAGGCCGACGTTGTAGGCCTCACGATATATTTTGATGGCTTCGATCTTGTTGCCGCGCTGGAGGAGTTCGCGCACCTTGGCGTTGACTGCCTGCGTCGGGTCTCCTTCCATGTACTCGATGTTCAACCTGAGGTAGAGGAACTTTATCTTATCTTCCAGTTCGGCCACGCGGGCTTTGAGGGCGTCGAAATCGTATTGGTCCATGGTCGCTCCTTTGGTTTATTCACAACGGAATTTGGCAAGCGCTTCCTGCAATAATCCTTCGGCCGCGCCGTCCTGCGGGGTGTAGACCTTCCACGCGAAGACGCGGTCTCCGCAGACCCAGCTGGCCGCGCCTCCAAAGGGTAGGTCGGGGCTGATTGTGGAGACGATGGGGATATAGAGAACATTCAGGTTGCCGACAAGTTGAACCTTGAGGTTGCCCGTTTGTGCGTCTAGGTTGTCACTGATGATAGTGTCGAGCAGAAATTGCGAGTCGGAGGTGCCCGGCGCGTGGAGCCAGATCAGATAGATAAGCAGGATAGGGTTCATATTGTAGGCGGTCAGTTCGCCGTTTTCGTAGGAACTCGGCAATTGGGGATTGTCTATTGCTTTTTTATCCATGAAACTCATGTAGTTTGGATGGCCGATGCAGAATCCATATTCGCAGAACAGGTTTGTCAAGTTGAAGGCTGTGGGAGTCGGGTAAGGCCGGTTCGTTGGGATGGGCGCGGGACTTGGGATGGCCGCCAGCGTGGCGTTGACCGCGATCTGGATCTGCACATTGGGGTCAGGAGTCGCTTTGAGACTGCAGGCGGACAGAAGCACAAAAAGCGCCAACAGCGCGGCAAGCCTGGTCGCTAATGGAGAAAGCAGGGGGCGAATTAACATGCTTCTATTCTACCCGACATGTAACGATTCGCAGACTGATTTTCGGACTCCAAAGTCTCCTGACTTTGGAGTCGGTCAAAAGTCGGGAGACTTTTGACTCCGTTGAGCCGATTTTTCGGATTGCCTTGACGGGAATCCACATTTCGTCTATCATACGTCCACCCATCCCCCCTGGGGGGGGTAAGGAAAAACTATGGAAAACGACACCAACTCGCTCCGACGTTTGAAAACCATCGAAGGCCATTTGCGCGGCATCGTCCGCATGGTCGAGGAAGACGCCTATTGCATTGACGTGATCCGCCAGATCCAGGCGGTGGAGGCCGCGCTCAACAAGGTCAGTTCCCAGATTTTGGAAAACCACCTCAATTCCTGCGGTCATCACGGCCATCAAAGGAGACAACCTTAAGGAGCGCGAGCGCGTTCTGGGGGAGATCACAGAAGTGTTCGAGATGGCGAATAAAGTTTAGTTAGTTTGGTAGTTGGATAGTTTGGTAGTTTGGTAGTTCGGTGGTCGAGGGGCGTATTGATCACCGTGTTGCGTGTTCCGTTGTCTATTTGTTTACTTGTCTACGTGTTTACCTGTGTACATCCACCAATCGTAAATCAAAAAGGAGATAACCATGACCACAGTTACTTATTCCGTCCCCGCAATTTCCTGCGGACATTGCACCCACACGATCGAAACCGAAGTGGGCGATCTGCAGGGCGTCCGATCTGTGAAGGCAGAGATCGAATCGAAAAAGGTTGTTATCACCTTCGATGCGCCCGCCGACGAGCAAAAGATCAAGTCTCTGCTGGCCGAGATCAACTATCCCGCTGAGGGGTTGATCGCGCTGTAATTGGTAAATGGTAATTGGTAAGTAAGTATCGCACACTTGCCCTGGTGTGCAAGTTCCAGGGAGATTTATCTTGCGCCTGCTGGGGGCAAGATAAATGTCGCGGTACGAGGATCAATTACCAATTACTAATTACCAATAACCAATTACCAAATGACCGACACCAAACAACTTACTCTTCCCATCACCGGCATGACTTGCGCCAACTGCGTCGCGACCGTCGAACGAAATTTGAAGAAACTCGACGGCGTGAACACGGCGGTTGTCAACCTTTCGTCCGAGCGCGCGACGGTGGAATTTGACTCCGCCAAACTCGCGCTCGGCGACGTGATCGCGCGCGTCCAACGCGCGGGCTACGGCGTCGCCACGGGCGAAGCGGACCTCGTCATCAAGCGGCTGGCGGACGACAACGACGCGCGTCGCCTGGAAAAAGCCCTCGCCAAAGTGGAAGGCGTGACCGAAGCGCAGGTGACGTTTACCACCGAGAAGGCGCGCATCAAATATGTGCCGACCGTTGTGAGCCAGGCGGAAATCCGCGAGGCAGTTTCAAAGGCCGGATTTGAAGCGTTGGAATTGGGCGGTTCGGCGGAGGACGCCGAAGCCAAGGCGCGCCAGCACGAAATTGACACGCAATGGCGGTTGCTCGTCGTCGGCCTGATCTTCACCGTCCCGCTGTTCCTCTTTGCGATGGCGCGCGATTTCCGCCTTCTGCCCGATATGTTTTACCAGGCCGTCTCCATGGCTGGCATGGAAGCCGCGCCCGCGCTGTGGACCAACTGGCTGATGCTGGCGCTGGCCGCGCCTGTGCAATTCTACGTCGGCTGGCAGTATTACGTCGGCGCGTACAAAAGTTTACGCAACGGCTCGGCCAACATGGACGTGCTCATCGCCATGGGTTCATCGGTGGCGTTCCTGTATTCCCTGCCCATCACATTTGGCTGGCTCGAAGGCCACGTCTATTACGAGACGGCGGCGGTGATCATCACGTTGATCCGGCTCGGCAAATATCTCGAAGCCCGCGCCAAGGGACGCACCTCCGAGGCGATCAAGAAACTGATGGGACTGCGCGCCAAAACGGCCATCGTCGTTCGCCCCTCGACTGAGCTCGGGACAGGCGCGGGACTTGAAGTTGAAGTGCCCGTGGACGATGTGCGCGTCGGCGACGTGGTCCTCGTTAAACCCGGCGAGAAGATTCCCGTGGATGGCGTGGTCGTCGAGGGCCGGAGCGCGGTGGACGAGTCCATGCTGACGGGGGAGTCGCTGCCCCTCGAGAAGAAGCCCGGCGACGCGGTCATCGGCGCGACCTTGAACAAACTGGGCATGTTGAAGTT
>Ga0210058_1002204_pt1 | contig 16262 bp, 15 predicted proteins | sample CryGeymeta201511_FD_183979 | JGI IMG/M metagenome (GOLD analysis project Ga0210058, IMG submission 183979) | Groundwater microbial communities from Crystal Geyser aquifers in Utah, USA - Crystal Geyser metaG 2015-11 (SPAdes) (version 2) | ecosystem: Environmental > Aquatic > Deep subsurface >...
GAAGCGCTGGTGAGCCGCGCCATTGATGAAAAGGCCGACGTGATTCTGGTGTCGCAAATCGTGACGCAAAAAAACATTCACCTGGACAACCTGACCAAACTGGCCGACCTGCTGGAAGCCGAGGGCCTGCGTGACCAGATCATCCTGGTGGTGGGCGGCCCGCGCATCAGCCACGAGCTGGCCAAAGAGCTGGGTTATGACGCCGGTTTTGGCACCAAGTCGTATGCGGAGGATGTCGCGTCGTTTGCGATTCATGAGTGGTGCAAGAGGCATTGAGGCTGGCGGTTTGGTGGTGGACATCTTTTCCAGCTTGGTTGGTTTGCCCCGCGCGGCAACCGGCAGGGGCGGCCACCTCATGCTGGAGTTCCAGAAATCGGTGGCCACCCCTGCCGGTTACCACGCGAGTTTGTTGGCGTGCGAAAGTTGATGAAGATGAAGTCAAATGCAAACACCGACTGAAGCAAAAACAGCACCAGGCCTGCGGTTTTGGTTTTCCAGCCACCAGCGCCAGCGACGTGGCTGGCTTTGGCGGCTGACGATTTGTGGTACTCCACCATGAGGAAGCCGCCAAAGACTGCCGCGGCGCGGGTTAAACGTGAAGTAAACGAGGCACACGAAGCAAACAAGGCATTTGAAGCACACAAAGCATGTGAAATGATCAACACCATTTCCTAAAACAAAGGACACACCATGCAAAACATCACCAGCCTGATCCGCCTGCGCATCAGCGCCCACGACGCCCACTACGCCGGCGGCCTGGTCGACGGCGCACGCATGCTCAACCTGTTTGGCGACGTGGCCACCGAGCTCTTGATCCGCAGCGACGGCGACGAGGGCCTGTTTGTGGCCTACGACAGCATCGAGTTCCTGGCCCCGGTGCACGCCGGGGACTACATCGAAGCCACAGGAAGCATCGTCGCTATGGGCAACACCTCTCGCAAAATGACGTTTCAAGCACGCAAGGTCATCGTGCCCGCAGGACTTGCGAACCAACCGAGCGCTGCTGACGTATTGGCCGAGCCTCTCGTGGTCTGCCGCGCCAGTGGCACCTGCGTGGTGCCCGCCAGTTGCCAAAGAAACAAGGCTCCAGCCCAAAAGAATTAAGGGCAAGCTGCTATGAACAAACTCATCATCACCGCGGCACTGACCGGCGCTGAAGTCACCCGCGCACAGCAACCGGCGCTGCCGATCACGCCCGAAGAAATCGGCATCGCCGCCGCCGAATGCGCCGCCGCGGGTGCCGCCATCGTGCACGTGCACGCGCGCTTGCCCGATGGCACACCGACGCAAGACAAAGAGGTCTATCGCCAGATCATCACCGAGGTAAAAAAACGCTGCGACGTGATCGTGCAGGTCTCTACCGGCGGCGCGGTCGGCATGACGGCGACCGAGCGCCTGGCGCCGGTGACGCTGAAGCCCGAAATGGCCACTCTGTCGATGGGCACGGTCAACTTTGGTGGCGACGTGTTCATGAACCACCCCGCCGACATGGAAACCTTTGCCCAGGGCATGCGCGCCCACGGCGTGAAGCCCGAGCTGGAAATCTTCGATACCGGCATGCTCACCACGGCCAACCGTTGGCTCAAAAAAGGCCTGCTGGACAGCCCGGCGCACTTTGACTTGGTGCTGGGCATTCCCGGCGGCATGGCCGGTACACCCGAAGCACTGATGTATTTGCGCTCGCAACTGCCGCCCGATGCGACCTGGACCGTGGCCGGCATCGGCGCGGCGCAGTTGCCGCTGGCCACCCTGGCCATCGTGCTCGGCGGCCATGTGCGCGTTGGTTTTGAAGACAACGTGTACTACCGCAAGGGCGAACTGGCCAGCAGCAACGCGCAGCTGGTGGCACGCATCGCGCGCCTGGCCCAGGAGCTTGGGCGAGACCTGGCCACGGCCGATGAGGCGCGTGTCACGTTGGGCATAAAATAGGCTTCTAGCCCTTATCAATCAAGCGTAAGAAGCTACATTAAAAGTAGCATTTAATAGCGCAGCGAAGGCGCTGCCCGCAGCACTCTCATTTTCCCTATGACCCGTATCCAAGCCAACTTGCTGCTCACGCTGGTCGCGTTGATCTCGGGATCAGCGTTTGTTTTTCAGAGCCAGGGCATGGCCCACGTTGGGCCAATGGCGTTCACCGGCGTGCGGTTTTTGCTCGGCGCCCTGGTGGTGTTGCCATTGATGCTGTGGGAATGGCGCAAGCTGCAACGCACAGGCCTTGCGCTGCAACCAATGGATGTGCTGCAGATTGCCGGTCTGGGGTCGCTTTTGTTGCTCGGCGCGGCGATGCAGCAGATTGGCATCATGAGCACCCGCGTAACCAACGCCGGGTTCTTGACAGCGTTGTACGTGCCGCTGGTGCCGGTGCTGGGCTGGCTGCTATTGCGCCATCGCCCGCACTGGTCGGCCTGGCCGGCGGCGCTGGCTTGTGTGGTTGGCGCGTATCTGCTCTCGGGCGCGCAAGACGTGGCGATCAGCCTGGGCGACTGGTGGATCATTGGCTCGACGCTGCCGTGGGCGGTGCATGTGATGTTGATCGGGCGGGTCGCCGACCGCATGGCGGCGCCGTTTTTGGTGGCGGGTGGGCAGTTTGCCGTGTGTGGTTTGGTAGCGCTTGGCTGGGGCTTGCTCTTTGAGCCGCTGAGCTGGACTGACTTGCAAGCCGCCGCCCTGCCGATTGCTTACACCGGTATCCTGTCGGTAGGCGTGGCGTTTACCGCGCAGGTGGTGGCGCAGCGCTACGCCTACGCGACCGATGCCGCCATGCTCTTGTCGTCCGAGGCCGTCTTTGCCGCTGCCTTTGGCTACGTTCTGATGGATGACCGCCTCAACGCGGTGGGGCTGATGGGTTGTGCGCTGATTTTCATCAGCATGCTGGGTGTGCAGCTGCTGCCGCTCTTGCAGAACCGGCACCTCTGAGGCGATTCAAGCACGCATCAGCGTGCTCTTTCCAAACAGGCTCTCCACCAGATCGACCGCCAGTTCGGCCGTCTTGTTGCGCACGTCCAGCGCCGGGTTGAGTTCGACGATGTCCAGCGACGCCATGCGGCCGGTGTCGGCAATCATTTCCATGCACAGCTGCGCTTCGCGGTAGGTGGGGCCGCCGCGCACTGTGGTGCCCACGCCGGGCGCAATGTCGGGGTCCAAAAAGTCCACATCCAGGCTGACATGCAAATGCGTGTTGGCATCGACCAGCGCCAGCGCCAGTTCCATCGCGTGGCGCATGCCCATCTCGTCAATAAAACGCATGTCAAACACTTCGATGCCCATGTCGTGCACCAGACGCTTTTCACCGGCGTCGACGCTGCGAATGCCAATCTGGCGAATGTCTTTGGCGTTGAGCGCGGGCACATGGCCGCCGATGTGGGTCAACTCTTGCGGCCCTTGCCCGCACAGACACGCCACCGGCATGCCGTGAATGTTGCCGCTGGGCGTCATGGTGGCGGTGTTGAAATCGGCGTGCGCGTCAAACCACAGCACGCGCAGTTTTTTGCGCTGTTCGCGGCAATGCCGCGCCACCGCGCTGATCGAACCAATGGCCAGGCAGTGGTCACCGCCGAGCATGATCGGCAAGCGCCCAGCTGCGAGCTCGGCGTAGGTGGCGTCATGCAGCAGCTCGTTCCACTGCGCAACTTCGGGCAAATGCCGAAAACCGTTGACCGCCGATTGCCACGGGTTGACCGGGCCGCTGAGGTTGCCACAGTCCTTGACGTCGACGCCAAACTGCGCAATCGCCTGCGCGATGCCGGCCACGCGCAAGGCCGCCGGGCCCATGCGCGCGCCCAGGCTGCCCGCACCAATGTCGGTCGGCACCCCAATCAGGCTGACAGCTTGCGCACTCATGCGAGGATGATATCTTTGATCACACCAGGCGCCGTGCGGGCGGGTTGGGACTCAGGCTGCAACAGCACAAACAGGTCTTTGGGGTTGACCAGCTCGGGAATCAGGTTCACCGGCTGGCCCAGGCCAAGTTCTTTGGCCAGGTCACGCATCAGGCGCAGCACCGAATAGTCTTGCAGCGCAAAGCCGACCGAGTCAAACAGCGTGATCTGTTTTGCATCAGCCCGGCCAGCGGCCTGACCGGCGAGCACTTGCCACAGCTCGGTCACTGCAAAGTCAGCCGGCAGATGCTGCAAATCGCCTTCGATACGGGTCTGCGGTTCGTACTCTACAAACACGGCGCTGGCGCGCAGCACGTCGGGATGCAGCTCGGTCTTGCCGGGGCAGTCGCCGCCGACGCCGTTGATGTGCATGCCGGGCTCGAGCATGTCAGGGGTGAGTACGGTGGCGTTGGTTTTGTCGGCAGTCACGGTGGTGACGATGTCGGCACCGCGCACGGCCTCGGTCACGCTGGAACACAGGCGCAGTCGCAGCGTGGTGTGGCCCAGGTTGGTGATCAGTTTTTCGGTGGCGCGCGGGTCGGTGTCATACAGGCGCAGCTCTTGCACGCCCATCAGGTAATGGAACGCCAGTGCCTGGAATTCGCTTTGTGCGCCGTTGCCGATCAGCGCCATGGTTCTGCTGTTGGGCCTTGCCAACGCCTGTGCCGCCACCACCGACATGGCGGCGGTGCGCAAGGCGGTGCTCAGCGTCAACTCGCTCAAAAATTCCGGAATGCCGGTATCGACATCGGCCAGCACGCCAAACGCCATCACGCACGGCAAGCCGTTTTGGGTATTTTTGGGGTGGCCGTTGACGTATTTGAACGAATAGGTTTTGGCATCCGAAATGGGCATCAGCTCGATCACGCCGTCTTTGGAATGGTTGGCCACGCGCGCGCATTTTTCAAAATCGTTCCAGCGCAGGTAGTCGGCGCGAATGGTGTCAGCCAGGCGTTGGAAGACCGTGGGCAGCCCCAGGGTGTGAACGGCGGTGGCCACGTCCTGGACGCTGAAAAACTGGGTGGTGACGGGGTGTGGCAGTTTCATGATGAGAGTCTCCTTGGAATAAGAAGTAGTGTCCCAAAGCACGGCAACAATGTAAATTGACAGTTTTGTATTTATAAAGGCAACTATCTAGCAAAATGTTAGCAATAAATACTGTTTTGGCATTTTTATTCGGGGCCATGTGTTTTGACGAGTCCAAGCTTCACTGCAAACCCGGCACGGCGACTGGGCTAGCCATGAATTCCCGCTGCCAGCGCGCCAGCGACCATACCGAATCAGCCGGGCGCTGCGCTTTGCGGAGGTCAAGGAGGAGGCCGAAGGCCGGGGGACACGTAGCAAAGCACATCGCCCGGCTGATTCATCAATCACCGCGATGACGCCCTCGACCCAAGCTCTTGCGCCTGACTTTGAATCTCACCCGGCCCCGCCCAGACACCATTCGTCAGCACTATAGTGGTGGCTTCTTTCCTTTTGACCCACGAACACACAACCATGCGCATCTGGCAACAACCCCTCTCCCTGGACATCCTCACCCGCAGCAGTTTGGATACGGCCGTCAGCCATCTGGGCATCGAATTTGTTGCCGTCGGCGACGACTTCATCAGCGCGCGCGTGCCAGTGGACGCGCGCACGCGCCAGCCGTTTGGCTTGCTGCACGGCGGGGTGAGCGTGGTGCTGGCTGAAACGCTGGGCTCGATCGGTGCCAACTTTGCCTGCCCCGCGGGGTACATGGCCGTCGGCCTGGACATCAACGCCAACCACTTGCGCGGCGTCAAAAGCGGCTGGGTGACTGGCACCGCGCGGCCGGTGCATCTGGGTCGCACCACACAGGTCTGGCAAATCGACATGGTCAATGACGCGGGCGAGCCCAGCTGTGTGTCGCGCATCACGATGGCCATTTTGGCGCCCAGGTAGTGATGTAGAAAATGGGCCTCCAGCCCTTTCAGAATATGCGGCAAAAGCTCTTTATTTGAGAGCAAATAGGCAATTTTTCAGCAACCAATACGGGTTTTCCCCAGCAGGCCGGGGCACATAATGGCCCACGACAGACCCGAGTTGTACCAGCTCGGGCATTGTCCGGTCCAACTTTCTGGAGTGCCCATGTTTCCTGAATACCGCGCGCTTATCACCGAGCTCAAGTCCACCGACGCCCACTTTGTCAGCCTGTACCAACAGCACAACGCGCTGGACCAGCGGGTCAAGCGCATGGTGTCGCGCACCGACCCCAGTACGCCCGAAGAAATCGAGAAGCTCAAAAAAGAAAAACTGCGCCTCAAAGACGAGATATACACGATCCTGAAAAAAGCCGCGCAAGGCTGAGCGGATCGCAACGGCAAGGGGCCGTCAATCGGTGGCCTTGGCCAGGCGCTCGCTGCGCCAATAGACATCGTCACCGATGCTGCCGTCGCTGCGGTGACGGTTAAGCACACGCGCCAGCACAAACAGCAGGTCCGACAGACGGTTCAAATACTGCCGTGGCGTGCTGCGCAGTGCGTCTTGCGCCTGAAGCGCCACCACCGCGCGCTCGGCGCGGCGCGCCACGGTACGGCACACATGCGCCAGCGACGCGGCGCGCGTGCCAGCTGGCAAGATAAATTCCTGCAACGCGGGCAGCTGGCCGTTGTACACCGCCAGCGCGTTGTCGAGCGCCAGCACAGCTTCGGGCTTGAGCAGCTCAAAACCAGGAATCGACAGTTCGCCACCCAGATTGAACAACTCGTGCTGAACCTGCACCAGCAGCTGGCGCACTGGTTTGGGCATGTCTTCGCACAACAGCACGCCGATGTTGGAGTTGAGCTCGTCGACGTCGCCCATGGCATGCACACGCAGGCTGTTTTTCGACACGCGCGTGTTGTCACCCAGGCCGGTGGTGCCGTCGTCACCGGTGCGGGTGGCGATTTGTGTCAGTCTCTTGCCCATTGTTGGTCTCCTGTCGTGGCTATTGATAAGGGATTATCGGGGCTTGATAATGGCCCGATCAGGCGCATGTGCATGTTGGTTTGGCAGCTTGCCTGAGAGGAGGTCTGTATGTTGCACGTACGTCCACCGGCTGTTGCCGGCAGTTTTTATCCGCAACCTGCGGCTGTGTTGGCGCGCGATGTCCAAAACCTGCTAGCCGGCACCACCGCCAAAAGCCAAGGTGCGCCGGTTGCTGTTCCCAAAGCCATCATCGTGCCGCACGCCGGTTACATCTATTCGGGCAGCACCGCCGCGCTGGCCTATGCGCGACTGGCAACCGCGCGCAGCCGCATTCGCCGCGTCATCCTGCTCGGGCCCGTGCACCGGGTGGCAGTGCGCGGCCTGGCTTTGCCCGGCGTTGATGCGTTTGACACCCCGTTGGGGCGCATCCCGATCGACCAGGCCGGTGTGGCCGCCACTGCCAGTCTGCCACAAGTGGTGGTGAGCGTCGCCGCCCATGCGCAGGAACATTCGCTGGAAGTGCAGCTGCCATTTTTGCAGACCGTGTTGGACGACTTTACCCTGGTGCCGCTGGCCGTGGGCGACGCCACACCTGCGCAAGTGGCGCAGGTACTCGACACCTTGTGGGGCGGTGACGAAACGCTGATCGTGACCAGCTCGGACCTGTCGCACTTTTTGCCCTACAGCACCGCGGTTGAAGTAGACCGCGAAACCGTGCAAGCCATGCTGAACCTCGACAGCATCGTGTCGCACAGGCAGGCTTGCGGTGGCACGCCGGTCAACGGCCTGCTGCTGGCCGCGCGGCAACATCACCTGCACCCTGAGCTGCTCGGGCTGTGCAATTCGGGCGATACGGCGGGTGACAAGTCGCGCGTGGTGGGCTACGCCGCACTGGCGTTCACGCCGGAGGCACCCCATGGCCACTGAAACGGATCGCACCGGGACCACACTCCAAGGTCAGGTTTTGCTGACCATTGCCCGCGCCAGCATCGCCCAAGCCCTCGGCCAACCCGCGCCTGCCACCGCTGAGCACGGCACCTGGTTGCAGCAGCCCGGCGCCTGTTTTGTCACGTTGACGCAAGGCGGCGAATTGCGCGGCTGCATCGGCTCGCTGCAAGCGCATCGCCCGTTGTTGGCCGATGTCAAGGCCAACGCCGTGGCTGCTGCCCTGCACGACCCGCGCTTTGCGCCTTTGCGCCTGCCTGAGCTGGCTGACACCGACATTGAAGTGTCTCTGTTGTCAGCGCTGGAGCCGCTGCACTTTGCCAGCGAAGCGGACGCGCTGGCGCAGTTGCGACCCAACGCCGATGGTGTGGTCTTTGCATACCAAGGCTACCGCAGCACCTTCTTGCCGCAGGTATGGGAGCAACTCCCCAGCGCCGACGACTTCATGGCGCACCTCAAACGCAAGGCCGGCTTGTCCGCGGACTTCTGGGCTCCGGGTGTACGCCTGCAGCGCTACACGGTAGCCAAATTCAAGGAAGGTGATGCGCCGTGAAACTGTCCACACTGACACCGGAGTCCAACTACCCGGCACGCTACTGGCACTGGCTGGATGACGGCCGCATGCAGTGCGACCTGTGCCCGCGCGACTGTCGCCTGCATGAGGGCCAGCGCGGTGCCTGCTTTGTGCGCCAGCGCGTGGGTGACCAGATGATTCTGACCACCTACGGCCGCTCGTCGGGTTTTTGTATCGACCCGATCGAGAAGAAACCGCTCAACCACTTTTACCCAGGCTCCAGCGTGTTGTCGTTTGGCACGGCGGGCTGCAACCTGGCGTGCAAGTTTTGCCAGAACTGGGACATCAGCAAATCATGCGACATGGATCGGCTGATGGATCAGGCATCACCTGAGTCGATCGCCGAAGCAGCGGCGCGTAACGCTTGTAAAAGCGTGGCCTTCACCTACAACGATCCAGTGATCTTTGCCGAATACGCCATGGACGTGGCCGATGCCTGCCATGCGCGCGGCCTCCAGACCGTGGCCGTGACGGCGGGCTACATGCACGATGCGGCACGGCGCGACTTCTACGCCAAGATGGACGCGGCCAACGTCGACTTGAAAGCCTTTACCGATGACTTTTATTTCAGACTCACCGGCTCGCACCTGCAGCCGGTGCGCGACACACTGGTTTACCTGAAGCGCGAGACAAAGGTCTGGTTTGAAATCACCACGCTGCTGATTCCCGGCCACAACGATTCGGATGAAGAGATCACGGCGATGTGCCAATGGCTCATGACCGAGCTGGGACCCGATGTGCCGTTGCATTTTTCGGCCTTTCACCCCGACCACAAAATGCCCGACGTGCCCGCCACGCCACTGGCCACGCTGGTGCGCGCACGCCAGATTGCCCGCAAAGCCGGCTTGCACTACGTCTACACCGGCAACGTGCATCACACCGAGGGCGACACCACCTTTTGCCCGGCCTGCCACGCTCCGCTGATCGAGCGCGACTGGTACCTGATCAAGCTCTACCGGCTCGATGCCAACGGCCACTGCCCGGACTGCGGCGCAGCAATTGCCGGGCGCTTTGATGCCAAGGCGGGCCACTTTGGCCGCCAGCGCATTCCGGTTCACATGGGTCGGTGAGCTTGATTGGGTGCGATTGAAAGTGATGTGGCAGATGACGCGATGCGTTGGCTTTGGCGCCACGCGACTTTGAATCGCCCTCCGCTTGATCCAGTTCAAGGACATGGCAGACCACGTGACATAACAATCAGCGCCTGTTCCCTATGTGTCAAGTTACCGATGAAATCCGTTTCGCTCCCCCTCTTTTCCGAAGCCAAGGCAGCAACCGAAAAACCGCAGGGTTGGCCGTTTTTGCGCTTGGGATTCCGGCCGTTTTATGTTGGTGCGGCGCTGGTTGCCGCGCTGCTGGTACCGCTGTGGCTGCTGCTGTTTCTGGGGCATACGGTCGTCACACCAGCTGTGCCGGGACTGCTGTGGCACGCGCATGAGATGCTGTTTGGTTTTGCAGCCACGGTGGTCATTGGCTTTTTGATGACCGCGGGTAAAAACTGGACCGGGCTGGCCACACCGCGCGGGCCGCTGCTGGGCGCTCTGGCGCTGCTGTGGCTGGCCGCACGGGTGGCGGCGCTGGGCAGCTCCCCCTGGCTGTATGCTGCTCTGGACTTTGCGCTGTTGCCGATCATTGCGCTGATCTTTGCGCGCCTGTTGCTGCGCGCCAGGAACCATCGCAACCTGCCGCTGGCAGGCATTTTGAGCCTGCTGGCACTGGCCAACGGCGTGTTTCATCTGGCCGCCAATGGGGTCGTGGATATCTCCCCGCTGACCCCGCTTTATGCTGGGCTGGCGCTCATCACCCTGATCGAGTGCGTGATTGGCGGTCGCGTCATACCCGCATTCACCATGGCGGCCAATCCGGGGCTACGGCTGGTGGCGTCGCCAGCAGTAGAGCGCCTGGCGCTGGGCCTCACCGCTGCGGGCCTGCTGCTGTGGGTAATCGCGCCTCCCAACCCCTTGACCGCGCTCTCCCTTTTGGCCGCTGGCGTAGCGCAAGGCTGGCGTCTGGCCGGATGGCGTTCGGCACTGACGGTTGGCAAGCCGATTCTGTGGATATTGCACGCGGCCTACGCCTGGGTTCCGGTGGCGCTGGCGCTGCTGGCGCTGGCCCAGCTGGGCTGGGTGGGCCATTCGGTGGGCGTTCACGCACTGGCGCTGGGCTCCACCGGCGGCCTGATCCTCGGCATGATGACGCGCACCGCGCGTGGCCACACCGGGCGGCCGCTGGTGGTTTCAAAGGCCGAAGTGCTGGCTTATGCCTTGGTGTTGGGTGCCGCATTGGTGCGCGTGATCGGCGCGCTGCTGCCTGCTGCGGTCTATCCGATGTCATTGATGCTGGCCGCCACCGCCTGGAGTCTGGCGTTTGGAATCTACCTGGTCAAGTACACGCCTTGGCTGTTGCAAACCCGGCTGGACGGCAAGGACGGCTGACCCTCAGTTGCTGGCTTGGGCGCGCAGCGCCTGCAGGTCAGAAATGTGAATGGCGCGTTTGTCAATTTTGATCAGACGCTGGTCTTCCAGGTCGCGCAACAAAAATGCGATCAGCCGCTGCTTGCCATTTTTCAGCGCGTAGCCTTCCACGTCCTGGATCAACGCTTGCAGTCGACGCGACACACCACCGAGCATGTGCATGGCAAATTTGGGGTCGCGCGCAATTTCGGCAAAGACGCCTTGCTTGCGCACATGCAGCAATACCGCCGCGTTGAGCGCTTGCGCGTTGAAGATGTAGGGCTTGTCCAGAAACATGATGGCTTCGGCAAAGCTTTGACCAGCGCTGAAGATTTCAATGACCTTCTCGTGCCCCTGCGGCGACCCCACAAACAGTTTGACCTGGCCCGAGACCACCATGTGCAGCGATTCGCAGACGTCCCCGGCCCGAAACACCGTCTCGTCCTTGGTCAGTGTCCTGATGTCGCAGATGCTGGCGGTGCGCTTCAGCTCTGATGGCGTCATGGCGCTAAACAGCGCAGTTGACGCCAGGAATGCGGGCAAATCAAGCTCGGCCATGGTCACTGCCCGTTCGGTCATTGCAACGCCATTGCCTCGCCCTGTGCATCAAAGGCGATCATGTTGGCCAGTTGACCCGCCTTGATGTTGGCGACCATGCGCTCCAGCGCCTGGTCAATGGCGGCTTCTTCCGGTGCGGCGTTGACGCTGCTGGTCAGGCTGCTGGCCAGCACCACGCGCCAGTCCCCCGCAAACTGGGTGGCTTCGGCCTTGAGATGATCAAAACTGCGCAGTTCAGCAGGCGACTTATCCACACACATTTGCGGCAGCAACGCGCCGCCGCGCACGTCAAAGGTGTTCTCAGCGTATTCGCGGTGCGTGCTGGGGATGACGAAGCGGTCCTCGTAGTTGGCAATCGCCATCACGTGGTACATGTCTTCCACTTCCTGCTCGCTCATCTGCACCTGCTTGAGCGCGGCCAGATTGGGCACGCCGTCGACATGTTTGCTGCGCTGGTAAGCGCGCATGGCCAGCATGCGCTCCGGCACGCCGTCGACATGTTTGCTGCGCTGGTAAGCGCGCATGGCCAACATGCGCTCCAGCGCGCGCTCCACCGGCATGGTGTCGCCAGCAGTCAGCAAATTGGCCAGGTACTTGACGGGGATGCGCAGTTGCTTGACATCCGGAATCTCGCCGTTGGTACCAATATCACCCGCGTTGGCCGCAGCGCTGATGGGGGAGAGCGGCGGCACATACCAGACCATCGGCAGCGTGCGGTATTCGGGGTGCAGCGGCAGCGCCACTTTCCATTGCACCGCCATCTTGTAGACCGGGCTGTTGCGCGCGGCATCCATCCATTTGTCGGGAATGCCGTCGATGCGCGCTTGCTCAATGACTTTCGGGTCAGTGGGGTCGAGAAAAATGTCGAGCTGCGCCTGGTACAGATCACGGTCGCGCTCGACGCTGGCGGCCTGCTGGATGCGGTCTGCGTCATACAGCAGCACGCCCAGGTAACGGATACGGCCGACGCAAGTCTCACTGCACACGGTGGGTTGACCCGCCTCAATGCGCGGGTAGCAGAAGATGCATTTTTCAGCCTTGCCGCTTTTCCAGTTGTAGTAAATCTTTTTGTACGGGCAACCGCTGATGCACATGCGCCAGCCGCGGCATTTGTCCTGGTCAATCAGCACAATGCCCTCTTCTTCGCGCTTGTAAATGCTGCCAGACGGGCACGATGCCACACACGCCGGGTTCAGGCAGTGTTCGCACAGGCGCGGCAGGTACATCATGAAAGTGTTTTCGAACTGGCCGTAGATGTCCTTCTGAATGTCATCAAAGTTTTTGTCTTTGCTGCGCTTGGCAAACTCACCACCCAGAATTTCTTCCCAGTTTGGCCCCCATTCAATTTTTTCCATGCGCTGACCGGTGATCAGGCTGCGCGGGCGTGCCGTGGGCACGTTGTTGCCCGCAGGTGCGCTTTGCAGGTGCGCGTAGTCGAAGGTAAAGGGCTCGTAATAGTCGTCAATCTGCGGCAGGTTGGGGTTGGCAAAGATGCGCATCAACAGTTTCCACTTGGCTCCCTGGCGCGGCTCAATCTTGCCGTTGGCCAAGCGGTGCCAGCCACCGTTCCATTTGTCCTGGTTTTCCCACTCTTTGGGATAACCAATGCCGGGCTTGGTTTCGACGTTGTTGAACCAGGCGTATTCCATGCCGGGGCGGCTGGTCCAGACGTTTTTGCAGGTGACTGAACAAGTGTGGCAACCAATGCACTTGTCCAAGTTAAGCACCATGCCGATTTGTGCGCGTATTTTCATGTCAAATCTCTCTTTCTTGCACCAAAAACTGTTGAATCCATCAACCGTGAAATTGCCCCAACTACGACTTGCACAACTCGCACAACTCGCACGTCTAGCGGCGTGCGTTGGGTGTCCAACGTAGCAAAATCAAGGAGGAGGTTTGGGCGCAGCCCAAACCGGGGGACATTTGCGTAGTTGGACACCCAACGTGCGCTGCGGGTAAAGCATGGAGGCAGTGAGGAGCCGGACAGCCAGCCCCCATCCCTGCCTTCCCCCAGCGGGGGAAGGAGCAATACAGCCGAATTCATGCTGCGCTCCCCTCGTCATCCAGCCAGTCCACCTTGGCCATCTTGCGTAGCACCACAAATTCGTCACGGTTGGTGCCGATGGTGCCGTAGTAGTTGAAGCCGTAGCTGAACTGCGCGTAGCCGCCAATCATGTGGGTGGGTTTGAGCACAATGCGCGTCACCGAGTTGTGGATGCCGCCGCGGCCACCAGTGATTTCCGAGCCCGGCATATTCACCAGTTTCTCTTGCGCGTGGTACATCAAACACATGCCATTGCGCACCCGTTGGCTGACCACGGCGCGGGCGTTGAGCGCGCCGTTCAGGTTAAAGAGTTCGATCCAGTCGTTGTCAACAATCCCAGCGGCTTTGGCATCGTCTTCACTGATCCAGACAATCGGGCCGCCACGGCTCAGTGTCAACATGTGCAGGTTGTCGCTGTAGGTGCTGTGAATGCCCCATTTTTGGTGCGGGGTGATGAAGTTCAGCGCAATCTCTTTGTTGCCGTTGGGTTTGCGGTCTTGCATGGCGTGGGTGGTCTTCAAGTCCACCGGTGGCCGGTAGCTGCTGAAACCTTCGCCAAACGCCGTCATCCACGGGTGATCCATGTAGAACTGCTGACGCCCGGTCAGGGTGCGCCATGGGATCATCTCGTGCACGTTGGTGTAACCGGCGTTGTACGACACGGTTTCGCTCTCGATGCCGCTCCAGGTGGGCGAGCTGATGATCTTGCGCGGTTGCGCCTGGATGTCGCGGTAGCGAATTTTTTCGTCTTCGCGGTGAATCGCCAGGTGGGTGTGGTCCAGCCCGGTTTGTTTGCCCAGGGCCTCCCAGGCCTTCACCGCCACATGGCCATTGGTTTCAGGCGCAAATTGCAGGATGACTTCGCAGGCGTCGATGTCGGTCTCGATTTTTGGCATGCCGCAGGTCACGCCGGCATCGGTGGTCAGGCCATTGAGCTGACCCAACTGGGTCACTTCAATTTTGGTGTCCCAACTGATGCCCTTGCCGCCATTGCCGACCTTGTTCATCAGCGGGCCAACCGCGGTGAAGCGCTTGTACACATTGGGGTAGTCGCGCTCCACCACCATGAAGCTCGGCGCGGTCTTGCCCGGAATCAGGTCGATCTCGCCCTTCTTCCACTCTTGCACGCCAAAGGGTTGCGCCATTTCGGCTGGGGTGTCGTGCATGATGGGGGTGAGCACCATCTCGCGCTCCACGCCCAGGTGGCCGACGCAGAGTTCGCTGAATTTCTTGGCAAAACCTTTGTAGATTTCCCAGTCGCTGCGCGATTGCCAGGCCGGGTCGACCGCGGCACTCAAAGGGTGAATGAACGGGTGCATGTCGCTGGTGTTCATGTCGTTCTTTTCGTACCAGGTGGCTGATGGCAGCACGATGTCTGAATACAGGCAGGTGGTGCTCATGCGGAAGTCCAGCGTGACCACCAGATCCAGCTTGCCCTCTGGAGCCTGGTCATGCCAGACCACCTCGGTTGGGCGGCCCTCTTCACGACCTAAGTCTTTGCCTTGCACGCCGTTTTTGGTACCCAGCAAGTGCTTCAAAAAGTACTCATGCCCTTTGCCGCTGGAGCCCAGAATGTTGGAGCGCCATACGAACAGGTTGCGCGGCCAGTTGTTGGGGTGATCCGGGTCTTCGCAGCTCATGACTTGGCTGCCGTCTTTGAGGCCTTTGACCAAATAGTCTTTGGGATCCATGTTGGCGGCTTCGGCAGCGCGTACCACCTCAATCGGGTTGGTCTTGAGCTGTGGCGCGCTGGGCAACCAGCCCATGCGCTCGGCGCGCACGTTGTAGTCGATCATGCTGCCGCCAAACTTGGCTTTGTCGGCCAAAGGTGACAGGATTTCATCGACCCCCACGGTTTCATAGCGCCATTGGTCGGTGTGAGCGTAGAAGAAGCTGGTGCCGTTCATCTGCCGGGGCGGACGAATCCAGTCCAGCGCAAAGGCCAGCACGGTCCAGCCGGTTTGCGGGCGCAGTTTCTCTTGGCCCACGTAGTGCGCCCAGCCGCCACCGCTTTGGCCAATGCAGCCGCACATCATCAGCATGTTGATGACCCCGCGGTAGTTCATGTCGGCGTGGAACCAGTGGTTCATGGCCGCGCCAATGATCACCATCGACTTGCCGTGCGTTTTGTCGGCGTTTTCGGCAAACTGGTGTGCCACGGTGATGAGTTGCTCGCGTGGCGTGCCGGTGATGCGCTCTTGCCATGCGGGTGTGTAAGGTGTGTCGTCGTTAAAGTCTCTGGCCGCCATTTCGCCTGGCAGGCCACGTGCCACACCGTAGTTGGCCACTTGCAGGTCAAACACGGTGGCCACCAGGGCCTCGCGCTGGTCACCTGCTTTACCGAGTGAAATGCGTTGCACCGGCACGGTTCGCACCAGCACGTTATTGGCTGCGTCGCCCGTGGCGTTGTTGGGGAAGTGTTCGCTGACGATGCCACCAAAGTAGGGGAAGCCGACCTTGGCCGTCTCAGCGCTGGCCTGCTCACCTTCCATCACAGTGAGTTTGAGCTTGACCTCGGTGCCATGGCGCGCTTCCTTGGCTTCCAGGTTCCACTGGCCCTGGTCGGCGCGGCCATCTGCGCCCCAGCGGAAGCCAATGGCGCCGTTGGGCAGCACCACTTTGCCGCTCATGTCCAGCGCCACGGTTTTCCACTCGGGGTTGTTGGCAGCGCCGAGCTTGCCATTGAAGTCAGAGGCGCGCACATAGCGGTCGGGCACCATCACGGTTTCGCCGCTGGGCAGCACCTTTTCTTTCAGCATCACCAGCATCGGCATGTCGGTGTAACGGCGCACGTAGTTGTCAAAGTACGCGCTGCGCTCACCTTTTTCCGGGAAGTAAAAGTCTTTCAGAATGACGTGGCCCATGGCCATGGCCACCGCAGCGTC
>Ga0210058_1002211_pt1 | contig 16235 bp, 16 predicted proteins | sample CryGeymeta201511_FD_183979 | JGI IMG/M metagenome (GOLD analysis project Ga0210058, IMG submission 183979) | Groundwater microbial communities from Crystal Geyser aquifers in Utah, USA - Crystal Geyser metaG 2015-11 (SPAdes) (version 2) | ecosystem: Environmental > Aquatic > Deep subsurface >...
CTGCCCGACGGGCCGAGCACTGCCACAAACTCGCGCGGACAGACCTCGAACGAGACGCGTTCCAGCGCCTGCAACCCGCCGTTGTTATCGGGGAAGGTTGCGCTCAGATCGCGGACGGTGAGGATGGGGGAGGCGGACATCGGAATTACCATTTACCATTTACCAATCACCGATGTAACTGGTAATTGGTAAATGGTGATTGGTGGTTACGGCACAAACTCATTCGTGAACGCGGCGTTTAAATCCAGCGCCGTGGTGAGCAGGCCCATTTGGAGCAGGGTGTCCTGCATATTCTGCCAGGCCTGCAAGTCGGAAAAGCCTAGGCGCTCTGTCTTCCACAACTCAATCGAACGCGCCAGCACTTCCTTCTGAATGGTCTCATCCGCCGCGGCGAGTCCGTCCACGTATTTCTTGCTGATCTCGAAAGCCGCGTTCGGGTCGGCAATCGTATCCGCCAACCCCTTCAACATGGCCGAGACCATGCGCTTCACGAGGTCGGGATTTTCGGCAATCGTCTTTTCGTTGGTGATCAACCCGTTCGACGCCAACTGCACGGTATCGGCCACGAGCAATTCGTTGATCTCATAGCCCTGGGCGCGCAACTGCACCGGCTCGTTGGCCGCATACACCGAAACCGCCTGCACCTGATCGGTGGCGAGCGACTCCACCTGCGTGAAACCAATCGGGGTCAGCGTCACGTCCGCGTCACCCAGCCCCGCGGAAAAAAGCAACGCGTCCAGCCCGATGTAATTCGCGCCGAACAGCCCGGGCAGTCCGATCTTTTTGCCTTTCAAATCCGCGGGCGACGTAATCCCCTGCCCGGCCTTCGATACCACCGCCACCGGATACTGCTGATACCAGGCGGCCACGTACACCACCGGCAGTCCCTGTGCGCGCGCCAGCAAAATCTGCTCGCCCGAAACCACCGCGAACTGCAACTCGTCCGCGCCCACCAGCGCCATGGCATCCGTCTCGAACGAATAATCGAACTCGATCTCGATGCCCGCCTCCTTGAAATAGCCTTTCTCGACGGCGACGTACAGCGGCGCGAACTGGACGTTGGGGATGTAACCCAGCGGCAGTTTGACGCGGACGAGATTCCCCGCCTCATTCCCGACCTTTCGCGGGCTACAGGCCATCAGGCCGATTGCCAGCCCGAACGTGAGTAAAACAATCTTCTTGAACATGAAATCTCCTATTCATTTTTTACGATGCCCTGAGCGGAGGGTACTCCCGCAGTCGAAGGGCAGGTAACCAGAGGACAATTGTTACTTTGGTCACCCATCCTTCGACTACGGGTCTCGATACGCCCGAAGAACACGGGCTACTCGACCCTCCGCTCAGGACGGTGGTTTGAATATTCAACATTCCTGCCAAACCAGCAACTTCTTCTCCGCCCACGCGACGAGACCGTACAACGCCAGCGCCAGCGCGATCAGCGTGAACACCGCCACAAAGACCAGCGCCGTGTCATACTGCCCGCGTCCCACGTTGACGAGGAATCCCAGCCCGCGATTCGAGCCGACCAGTTCACCCACCACCGCGCCGATGACCGAGAGCGTCGCGCCCACGCGCAGTCCGCCGAGGAAGACGGGCAGGGCGGCGGGGATTTCCAACTTGAGAAAAATCTGGCGATGGCCGGCGCGCAGGGAGCGCATCAGGTCGTACAGCGCGGCGGGGACGGCGCGCACGCCCACCACGGTATTCACCAAAACGGGGAAGAAGACGATCAGCGCGCAGATCAACACCTTCGAGAACATGCCCGGCCCGAACCAGATGACCAGCAACGGCGCAATCGCCACCAGCGGCACGGCCTGGCTGGCGACCAGGTACGGCGAGAGCAGGTTCTCCAGCAGGCGCGACTTGGCAACGAGGTATCCGATCAACGTGGCGAAGAGCGCGCCCGCCAGCAAGCCCACCAGCACCTCGGCCAGCGTGACGAACGTGTGCGAGAGCAGGCTCCCATCCACGAGGGCGCGCAGGAAGCGCGTCCACACGTCCGCGGGCGCAGGCAGGATGAAGGCCGGCAGTCCGCCCAGGCGCGCGGCCAGGTGCCAGGCCAGCAGAAAGGCGGCCACGGAGACGAGTCCCAAAATGGGGCGGAGGGAGTCAACGCGTTTGGTGAGGGTGGTCATAATTTTCTTTGGACTGCGGAGTCCGAAGTCTCCCGACTTCGGAATTCCAACGTCTGGAGACGTTGGAGTCCGTGCGAACAACAAAAAAGCGCCTCGCGGGAGGAAACCTGCGGGGCGCGGAAACAGGCGCGAGGTCACGCGCGAAGCGGAAACAAAACCCCGAAAACAAAGAGCGTTTTCGGGGCGTGAATCCAGCCAGACCCGCGCGGGCCTGTCGTCGTCACCTTCTTCTATCCAGACTGTCACTGTCGGCTCCGGAGTTGCGCCGGATCATGCCGTAGTACCGAATTAATTCGGTACTACAGGCTCGTGGGCTGTACCACCGATCGGGAATTGCACCCTGCCCCGAAGGTTTGTATTTGGTTGTTGGAAATTATACAACATAAACCAGGTTTCCTGGAGAACCTGGTTTATGTTCCGCTACTCCGCCTTGACGATGCACTCGACCGGGCAGACCGAGGCGCACTGCGGCGAATCGTGATGACCGACGCATTCGACGCAGGTGGCGGCGTCAATGACGTAGATGTCGCCTTCGCTGATGGAATTGGTGGGACACTCGGGCAGGCACGCGCCGCAGGCGATGCAGTCTTCGTTGATTTTCATTGCCATGGGAAATTCTCCAATTTTAAGATGTGCCGCCTAGATTAACCCATCGGCAAACGAGCGTCAACTGACAAACGTCGTGAGTTTGGGTGATTTTGTCATTGACTGAAGCAGAGAAGGCGCAGTTCGCCGCCAGCCGTTCGAGGATTTTCGGGTATTCGAGGACGGAGAGGGTTTTGATGTCCATGACGGGGGAATTATACCTAACCCCAGACGTCTACGGAGTCTCCCATTTCGTCTTTCGTCCCTTGTTTGGAATGGTTATGCAAGCTGCCTATAAGTGAACTTCTGTTTCTTTTAGGTATAATAAGCCAAAGGACACACAAAGGCATAACTTATGGCGCGCCAAATTTCCGAGAAAAAACAATATGGGGTTTTTTACACGCCAAAACGTGTTGCTGATGTTCTTTGCAAGTGGGCGATCAGATCGAAAAGTGACAAGGTTTTGGAGCCTAGTTTCGGTGGGTGTGATTTTTTAGAATCTTCACGTTCTAGATTTATTGAAATTGGCCTACAAAAGACAATCGCTGAGCGAAGATTATATGGCGCAGACGTTGATCCATCCGCATTTAGCACCCTTTCAACATTTCTTGCAAACCCAAACGGGCATTTCAAGCAAAAAGATTTTCTCAGCCTTTCCATAAACTCATTCCCTGTAAGTGATGCTGGATTTGATGTTGTGGTCGGAAATCCACCTTATGTCTCGCATCACAACATGTCCGACGAGCAAAAAAAGACAGCTTTAAAATCTATAAACAATGGTGATTTTGAACTTGGTGGAAAGGCAAGTTTATGGGCATATTTTGTATTACACAGCTTGAGCTTTCTCAAACCAGGCGGTCGAATGGCTTGGGTCTTGCCGAGCAGTTTTTTATATTCCGATTACGCAAAGCAAGTGCGTGAAATTTTGTCAAATCGGTTTGAAAAATGCCTGCTCATTAATCTTCATGAGAGACTGTTCATTAGTGATGGCACCGAAGAGATTAGTGTAATTACACTGTGCGAAGGATTGGTTGAGTCTAATCCGCATCCTAATATGCAAATAATATCTGCATCCAACACCAGTGAAATTGAGAAGGTGATTGAGCGATGGGAAAGTAAGAAATCAAACGGTAAATCAAATATTCAGGCTAGCAACAGACTATCAAACGCCGAGATGAGAAAACTCTTTGAGCAATTGTCTGCTGACAGTTTCACCAAACAACTTGGCGATCTGTTTGATATTCAAATTGGGATAGTTTCAGGCGCTAATTCGTTCTTTATTTTGAATTCTGAAAATTGGAAAAAGCACAGCCTTTCAGATAAAGTTGCAAGTTATGTTTTGACAAAATTTAGATTTGCCAAAGGTGTAACTTTAGAGCAAGAAGATGTTGAAACAATCCTCCAAATCGGAGAAGATTGTTTATTGGTAGACACATCTAAAACAGACAAGATTGATGACAAACTGCAAGAATACTTGGATTCGTTTCCGAAAGACAAGATTGAGACTATAACCACATTTGTTAGAAGAAAACGATCTGGTATCTGGCATCGCTTCAACGACAAGCGCATTCCAGATGCCTTATTTCCATACATGCAGAACAAGGGAACATGGATTGTTATTAATAAAGCGCGCATAAATGCAACGAACTCGATTCACAGACTTTATCGCAGAAGCGAAGTCACCGAAAAGGAATTGAAGCTTGCCGCAATTTCGATTTTAACCACGTTTAGCCAATTGTCCGCTGAAATTGAGGGGCGCACTTATGGCGCAGGTGTTTTGAAGCACGAACCATCAGAAGCGGCGAAAATCAAATTGCTTATGCCTGAAGTTGAACTGGAAAAGATTGACAGCACAATTAAGAAAATTGACAGTCTTCTTCGGCAAGGTTTACACCAACAGGCTCGTAAATTGGCTGACGAATTCCTGCTCGAACATTATTCTGGCGACACGAAGTATTCTTATTCATTCTTCGACAATGAACTATCTGCCTTACAAAGCAGACGAATGCCCTTGAAAAAACTGTCAAGGAAATAACATCATGGCAAAAGATGCTAGTGCTGACAAGATTCGCAAACAACTCCTCAAGCAATTAGAAAATGAGGAGATTGATTATGGACGCATTTTAGAATTGTCTTTGGAATTGTCAGAACTCGACGAGGAGAACGTTCGGTTTTCGGTAGATGCAAGTCATATAAGCCGTTTAGGACGTGAATTAGTCGTCAAAAAAGAAACCGCGGTTTCAGAACTTGTAAAGAATGCCTATGACGCCGATGCAACCCAAGTTACCCTTACTTTTGAAAATGCAGACTTGGCAGGTGGGAGATTGGTTATTGAAGATAACGGGCATGGCATGACCCGTGAACAATTGATTGCGGGATTTATGCGATTATCCACAACCGATAAGATTCATGAGCAATATTCCCCAAAATATAAACGTCTTAGAGCAGGCAGAAAAGGCATTGGGCGATTTGCTGCACATCGTTTAGGCAAGAAATTAAAAATAGTTACACAAACTAAGCAGTCCTCTTCAGCCTTACAAATAGATATTGACTGGTCACAATTTGAAGCTGATCAAGATCTTATTATTATTTCCAATCACATTACGGAAATTTCAAAAACGCAAAAAAACGGCACAACCCTCATTGTTGATGATTTGGAAGATGGTTGGACTGTTGCATCTCTTAAAAGCGTTTATAGATACTTGGCAGATTTGTTACAACCATTCCCCATTTCAAAAATACTGGAGACGGATTCGAAAGATCCTGGGTTTGCAGTAAAAATATTTCGTAGTCTTAATGACGAAAGGGAAGAAGTTGCCAGCACAGAGAAGTTGGTATTCGAATATGCGTTAGCAGAAATAGTGGGAAGTGTTGATAAAAATGGTGGGATAAGATGGTCGATTCGAAGCCAACAATTGGATATCAACGAAAGAAAAAAGTTAAAAGCGGGCAATTTAGAAATGGAAGCTAATGGTTTCCAGTTTTTGAAAAATGTTAACTTAAAAGCTTTTTACTACATTTATAACGGAAAAGACTCTAACTATCTTCCTGGTCACATCAATACTCTTATTGCCACATTAGCACGAGATAGAGGAGGAATCCGAGTTTACAGAAATGGCTTTAGAGTTCTTCCTTATGGAGAGCGTGAAGATGATTGGCTTAGACTTGATGAAGAATCTGCACGAAGGACTCTCCTTCCCCCTTACAGGAATCAAAATTTTTTTGGTTTCGTAGAATTAATAGATCCAAATGGTGATGTGTTTGAGGAAACGGCAAGTCGAGAATATTTAATAGATAACCAAGGCTTTCAAGAATTAATAAGGTTTTGTCGAATTATTCTAGAAGCCGCCATAACTCGCGTGGCTGAAGCTCGTGGCAAAAAAATAAAACCAACCAAAAGGGAAATATCTCCATCCGAAAAAATAAGGGAAGCTGTTGACAAGATTCGTCGCGCGAAAGATGAAATAGAGCGCTCATCAGGCGATAAGACAATAGAGAAAATCAATGTCCAAAAATCTGATACAGTAAAAGCAATTCAAAGTGCAATTCAAGTACTTGAGGAAAGCGTTGGAGCACAACAAGAAAAAGAAGAAGAATTGCTCAACGAGATTTCAATGCTTAGAGTACTGGCAAGTTTAGGACTTTCGATTGGACAATTCAATCACGAAATTCGCAACATGTTTCCAGCGTTATTAGCCGACACATATTCACTTATTCATTCAACCTCTGGCGATGCACATGAGAAAGCTCTGCGATTGAAGAAGAATGTTCAAAGTTTTAGGACTTATACATCTTATTTCGATAAATCTGTGTCGGCAAATGCAAGGAGAGAAACCGTTATTCAAGATGTAGGAAAAATCCTGCGCTCTTTTTGGGAAGTAATCACCCCTGCCTGTCAGAGGCGAGATATCGAATTTCCCGAACCAACGATTCTTGAATATGACCTCTTCACTACTCCCATGCACTCATCAGAATGGATGTCTATCCTTTTTAATCTGTTCACAAATTCACGGAAAGCTATTGCACGAGCTGGACGTGAAGCGGGTAAAATTTTGGTAACCGCAGGACGGGAAAAGGGTAAGATATACGTTGATTTTTCAGATAACGGCGATGGTATTCCTCCCGAAAACCGCGAGCGAATTTTCGATGCGTTTTTTACAACATCTTACACAGGTCAAACCGATGAAGATGCAGATGAAGACGATGATCTTCTCGGAACAGGTCTTGGTCTGAAGATTTTGAAGGATATTGTTACCTCATATAGCGGAGAAATCTCTCTCGCAGGCGCTCCGCGTGGATATGTAACTTGCTTTCGTGTTGAAATCCCAGAAGCCAGCAAGGAACAATTGGAGGCATATGATTAAATACCTGTACCTCGACGATGAAGAGATAACAACCATAAAGCCGTATAGAGATATGGTTGTTGAACATTCCAAAGAATTGCATATTGATGTAGAACACCCTGCAGCCTTTCAAAACAATTCGGCATTAATAACTAGATTAAAAGGGTATCAAGGTCTTATTCTTGATTGGCGACTGGATGAAATCTCCAGCAAAACTGATAAGAAGAAAGCCGATTTTCGTGCGGCTACGCTTGCTCAAGAAATAAGAACCAGAGAGACGGAAAAGAAGATTCATCCCTTGCCCATTGTTGTATGGTCACAGGAAAGCAAATTGAAAAGATCATATCAAGGCGATTTCACATCTTACGACCTTTTTAATTTTGTCTACAAAAAAGAAGAGATTGTCGACAATCCTAATATCGTACATGATCAACTGCTGTCCCTAGCTTTGGGATACAAGTTTATTGATAAATTCAAGAGCGCGAAAAAGAAATTCGATCTTAGCGATCTCTTGAAAGCAAAAGACTCCTATGTAGACATCAGAGTGCAAGAATATTTCAACTCAACCGCTCGTACTGTGCATGAAATTGCTCGCTTTATTATCCAAGACCTTTTGCATAGACCAGGACTGATGATTGACGAACTCCGTCTAGCTTCACGACTCGGCATCGATAAAGACGCATCCAAAGATTGGACAAAAGTCCTTGATCTAATTGCGAAGTACAAATACTTGGGACCATTTGGCGAAGCTTGGGAGAGATGGTGGGCATATGGTGTTGAGAAAGAGTGGTGGCTTCCAACAAGCGATCAGGATTCCCCGATCAGTATATTGAATGCGAAGGAAAGAGTAGAAATCATAAAGAAGAAAACTGGTCTTAGGAATTTGATTATGGCCGAGCCGATTAAGCCCAAATACCATACTCGTTTCTACACAATATGCGAATATACAGGAAAACCGCTAGACCCGATTGATGGAGTGATTATTTCGGAAAAAGAGCCTCAGCCCTGGCAGGAAAGAAGGTATATTTCTTTGGATACAGCACTCGAGCGGCGCGGAGAGTATGACCCGCATCCGACGGAACTGGAAAGGCTCAAAAACATAAGGCGTACAAGGGGATAAATTTATGTCGCCCAGAAAAGACAACTCCTCCGCAATTCGGGCAAAAATAGCGTCGGGTCTTGGTAATCTCGCGCAGTTGCTTAATAAAGAAAAGATTGTGCGAGATGTAAGCCCCCTTTACAAAGCTGCTGAAATGTGCAGGAATAATGCTCCTGCAAAAGGGATATGGGGATATGATGTTGAGCCCCTTATTTTTCGTGACCTTGGTGAAATAAAAGTTTTTCAAAATAAATTCGATACCAGTAATGCAACAATAACTTTTTCAATGACTGTAAAAGGAAAGTGCGAGCCAAGCGAAGATGAAGATCCGCTAACCACGCTTGGTATGCAAATAATTATGAGCGGGGAGTACGAAGATGATACTGATCTGAAACCTGCATTCAGTGCATGGCATTTAGATCGCCATAACTCGGAAAGCGAGTCGGCATTTTTACATCCTCTTTATCACTTGTCTTTTGGCGGGATGCATCTTGAGAGTCAGCTGGATAAAAAGAACACACCTGTCATATTGGCGGATACCCCTCGTATTGTGCATCTACCTATGGATGCCATTCTGGGTATTGATTTTGTGTTGACTAACTTTTGGCAAACCTCTGCGTTAGGCTTTCGTAATGAAGGAGCCTATGTAAATTTATTAGCTGAGTCGCAAAGAAATCTTTGGAAACCGTACTTCGATACACTACATGGCTTTTGGCAGGCAAACGCGCATGCGCTATCATGGTCGCCGATTGAAATTATTCCACAATTAGCGAATAATCTGTGATTTGTCTCCTGTGCGGACATTGCGGTCAAGAATCCTTTGTCTCCTTTGTGCCCCATCGCTTTTAGGCTCTTTCGTCTTCGTTTTCAAAGAGGGGCAGGTTATGTTTGAACCGTGACTTACGGGATACTTTTTTCACCCTTCCCAATTTCCCTAAATTCTTAAGAAGTGTGGTAAACTCCCGCCGCTCCTAAAAAGGAGCGCAACGCTTCTGGGAAATTGTTTTGATCACTCTGAATGATAGCCCGACGCAATCAGTCGGGCTTTTTTGTTGGGCAGGCGGCTCTGAAAAGAAAAGCCTGGTTTGCAAGAAGGCAGTTAGTCGGAGTCATCGGAACGATCCCTTTAGTTTCATAGTTCGATAGTTTTGTAGTTACGTAGTTTGGAATTTCCAACTACCAAACTACGTAACTATCCAACTACCTAACTGGTAAAGGAACCAATGACAACCGATTTCACTTCTTTAAACCTGCGCGAGGAACTCGTGCAGGCCGTCACTGCGCTTGGGTACACTGAGCCGACCGCCATCCAGGCCGCCATGATCCCCGTCATGCTCACCGGCGCGGACGTGATCGGCCAGGCGCAAACCGGCACCGGCAAGACCGCCGCCTTCGCCCTCCCCATCCTCCAAAACTACAAATCCAATCGCAAGCCGCAGGCGCTCGTGCTCGCGCCCACGCGTGAACTCGCGCTCCAGGTGGCCACGGCCATGCTTGCCTATGGCCGCCTGCTCAAGGCGAACGTGCTCCCCGTCTACGGCGGACAACCGTACGCGCCGCAGATCAGCCAGTTGAAACGCGGCGTGGACATCGTGGTCGGCACGCCCGGCCGCATCATGGATTTGATGGAACGCAAGGTGCTCGACCTGAGCGACGTGAAAACCGTCGTGCTAGATGAAGCCGACGAGATGCTCAACATGGGCTTCATCGAATCGGTCGAAGCGATTTTGTCCGCGACCCCGATTGAGCGGCAGACTGCCCTCTTCAGCGCGACCCTGCCTGCGCGCATCCGCGCCCTCGCCGCTCGCTTCATGCGGGACCCTCAAGCGGTTTCCGTTAAACGCGAGACGATGACCGTCCAGGCCACCGAACAGCGCTACTACCTTGTCCACGAATCGGACAAGTTGAACGCGCTGACGAATCTCTTCGAGATGGAACCGATCACCAGCGCGCTGGTCTTTGCCCGCACCCGCGCTGAGACGACGCGTCTTGCCAGCGAACTGTCCCTGCGCGGTTTCCCGTCCGAGGCGCTCAACGGCGACCTTGAACAGAATACCCGCGAACGCATCCTCGGGCGCTTCCGCGCCAATACGCTGAAAGTTTTGGTCGCCACCGACGTGGCGGCGCGCGGCCTCGACATTGACGACATCTCGCACGTCATCAACTTCCAGTTGCCCGACGACCCCGAAGTCTACGTCCACCGCATCGGGCGGACGGGACGCGCCGGCAAGACGGGCATCGCCATCTCGTTCTTCACGCCGCGTGAGCGCCGCCGCCTGCGCGACATCGAAGGCTTTACCAAGCAGAAACTCACGCTGGCGAAACTTCCCACGCAGGAAGATATTTTCAAACGCCGCGAAGAGCAGTTGATGGAGCAGATGAAAGTCTGGCTGGCGCGTGGACGCGCCAAGCGCGAACGCGTCATCGTGGAGCAACTCGCCGCCGAGGGACATGACGTGCTCGACATCGCCGCCGCGGCGCTGAAACTGTCGCGTGCGAGCGAGAAACAACGTCCCGTCGCGAATGTGTCGGAGGTGGTCGAGAGTCCCTACCAGCCGCGCGAACGCGCGTTTGGGCGCGGCCGCTCCCAGGTCCGTGGGCGAGGCGATTCGTCAGGACGAGTCTCACATGAGGCGGGCATGATCCGCCTGAAAATGAGCACGGGAAAATATCACGGCGTCCGCCCGAATGACGTAGTTGGGATGATCGCCTACCATGCCGACATCCCCGGTAACACCATCGGCAAGATCCGCATCGAGGACATGCGCACGCTGGTGGACATTCCCGAACAATTTGTGGAAAAGGTGCTCGCCAAAAACGGCGATTACCGCATCGGCAAACACAAGTTCGCGCTCGAACGCGCGTAAGGCGAGATAATATCTCGCCCCTACAAAAAACAGCCCACGAATTTTCGGGGGCTGTTTTTTGCTTGACATGCGCTTCCATTGCGATTAGACTTTCGGATAAGTATTGCCTTAATCGAAAAATGCAAAACATCCAACCCATCCAATCCTTTGACCAGATCAAACTCCTCGCGGACGCGCGCCGCATGGACATTCTACGCCTGCTGATGGCCTCCCCCGCCACGCTCACGCAACTGGCGCGGACCTTGAAGCAGTCGCCCGCATGGATTCGTCACCACGTCCTCGCCCTGCAATCCGCGCACCTGGTCGAGATCGCCGAAATCCGCAGGACAGGCAAAGTGACCGAGAAGTTTTACCGCGCCAAAGCGGGCGCGTTGCTGTTGCAGGAGATCGTCCTGCCGAAGAGCAAAAAACCATCCGTCATCTTTTCGGGCAGTCACGACCTGGCGCTGGAAGGCATCGCCGAACATCTTGCGAAACACGTCACCCTGCTCAATCTCCCCGTCGGTTCGCTGGATGGGCTGGTGAACCTGCGGCAGGGACTGTGCCAGGTCTCCGGCTCGCACCTGCTGGATGAGAGCGGCGAATACAACACGCCGTTCGTGCGTCACCTGTTCCCCGACCGCGATATTGAAATCGTCACCCTCGCCTACCGCACCCAGGGACTGTTGCTCACCGCAGGCAATCCCAAATCCATCCGAAAGATTACCGATATCGCGCGCGCCGATGTCCGCTTCGTGAACCGCAACGCGGGATCGGGCACGCGCCTCTGGCTGGACGCGGAACTGCGCCGACTCAACATCCCCGCGGAAAATGTCAACGGTTACGGCACGGTCGTGAAGACTCACACCGAGGCCGCCGCGCTGATCGCATCGGGCAAAGCGGACGTTTCGCTCGGCCTGCAAGCCGCCGCGCGCCAGCACGGACTCGACTTTATTCCCCTGTTTGAAGAACGCTACGACCTCGTCCTGCCGCGCGAGAACGAATCCACACTTTCGCCCCTGCTCGATTATTTACAGACCGCGGCCTTTCGCACCGAACTCAACACGCTGACGGGCTACAACCCAGCCCACAGCGGTGAGCAAATTATTTTGTAACGCAAATTGCCAATTTGCGCTACATGGCAAATTGGCAATTTGCCCTACCCAGGAGCCCCCATGAAACGCATCATCACCATTCTCTTTTTGCTGGCGCTGTTGATTTCTGCCTGCGCGCCTGCAACACCCATCGCGACCGAAGCGCCACCTGCTCCGGCCAATCCAACCCTCATCCTCGCGACCACCACTTCCACGCAAGACTCGGGTTTGCTGGATGTGTTGATCCCGCTCTTCGAAGCGCAGACCGGTTATACGGTCCAGACCGTGGCGGTGGGCACGGGCGCCGCCCTCAAGATGGCCGAGGAAGGCAACGCGGATGTCCTGCTCGTCCACGCGCCGTCCTCCGAGGTCGCCCTGATGGACGCCGGTTGGGGCAAGGACCGCTTCCTGGTCATGCACAATGACTTTGTGATCGTTGGCCCGGCTGATGACCCGGCAGGCATCAAAGGTACAGCCACCGCGGTGGAAGCCTTCCAGAAGATCGCCGATGCGGGCGCGAATTTTGTCACCCGCGGCGACGATTCCGGCACCAATAAAATGGAAATCAGCCTGTGGGGCAAAACTGCTGCGGACCCGACCGGGCAGGCCTGGTACATTGACTCCGGCCAGGGCATGGGCGCCACCTTGACCATTGCCTCTGAGAAAATGGCCTACACGCTCACTGACCGCGCCACCTATCTTGCCAACAAGGCCAACCTGCAACTCGACATTCTCGTGGAAGGCGATGCCAGTCTGCTGAACATCTACCACGTCATCACCGTCAACCCCGATAAGTGGCCGAAGTCCAATTACGAGGGTGCATTGGCGTTTGCCAACTTCATGGCCGATCCCGCCACGCAAACCATCATCGGCGAATTTGGCCTCGACAAGTTCGGACAGCCGCTCTTCTTCCCCGACGCGGATAAGACCGACGCAGATTTGGGTCTGTAAGGTAAACATAAATAGTAGACAGGTAGACACGTAAACAAACGGTTCATCACTTGTTTACGTGTTTACTTTTTTACCTGTGTACATTCCTCCATGTCTGACCTCTTTCCCATCACCCTGCTCTCCCTGCAAGTCTCCACACTGGCAACGCTGATCAGCCTGCTGGTCGGCCTGCCGCTGGGGACTGCGCTGGCCCTCAGTAAATTCCCTGGGCGGGCGTTTATCATGAGTCTCATCAACACAGGCATGGCCCTGCCGCCCGTAGTGGTGGGATTGTTCGTGGCCATGTTGCTCTGGCGTTCGGGGCCGCTGGGTGACTTGAAGTTGATCTACACCCCCGCCGCCATCGTCATCGCCCAAACGATCATCTCCGCGCCGGTCGTGACGGGACTGACCGCCGCCGCGCTGCAACAACTCGATCCGCGCCTGCGCCTCCAACTCTACGGGTTGGGGGCTTCGCGCATACAGATGATTTTCTCCCTCTGGCGGGAGGCGCGCCTGCCCTTGCTGGCCGCGTTGATGGCGGGCTTCGGCTCGGTCATCTCGGAGGTCGGCGCTTCGATGATGGTCGGCGGAAACATCAAAGGCCAGACGCGCGTGCTGACCACAGCCATCGTGCTCGAGACCGGCAAGGGCGAGTTCGAGACAGCCATCGCGTTGAGCGTCTTCCTGCTGACCATCACCTTCCTCGTCAACTGGGCGCTGACCGCCATCCAGCAGCGAGGCCGCCAATGACCGCCCTGATCGAGATCCGCGACCTGCTCGTGCGCCGCGAAAAACAGACCGTGCTGGAGATCGAGCATTTGTCCGTGGAAGCGGGCGAGGTGCTGGCCGTCGTTGGTCCGAACGGCGCGGGCAAGAGCACCTTGTTCCTGACGCTGGCGCGTTTGCTCAAAGCCGCGCGCGGAACGATCCACTTTGATGGAACCTCGTCGCTCAACACGCTGGAGTACCGCCGCCGCATCGCGCTGGTCTTGCAAGAGCCGCTTCTGATGGATGCCAGCGTCAAAGACAACGCCGCTATCGGATTGAAATTTCGGGGAACCCCCAAAGCGGAGGCGGAGCGCCGCGTCGCTCACTGGCTGGGAAGGCTGGGGGTGGCGCACCTGGCAGAGCGTCCCGCGCGCAAACTTTCGGGCGGAGAATCCCAACGTGTCAGCCTGGCGCGCGCGTTCGTCCTCCAGCCTGAGCTGCTCCTGCTTGACGAGCCTTTCACCGCCCTCGACGCCCCCACCCGCATCCGCCTGCTGGAGGATTTAAAATCCGTGCTGTCAGAGACAGCCACCACCACCATCTTCATCACGCACGATCTGCAGGAAGCCGCCAAACTTGCCACGCGCATGGCCGTCATGCTGAACGGACGCGTCCACCAGGTGGGGGAACCGCGCGAAGTCTTCGCCCATCCCGCGGACGCGCAGGTGGCTGAGTTTTTGGGAATTTAACGGCAAACCCCGCAATCACTTGCGGGGTTTGCCTTATGCAAAATCGGAGGAGGAGAGAAAAATGCCAGCCGGGTTTTCGGCCTGTTGTTTTTACATTGGGTCGTGGTCAGGATTGGCGCCGCACCATTTGCAGGTGGACTTGTCAATCATGTTGCAGGCGGTGGCATTCGAGCATCGGTGGGCAAGGATGCGCGGCAACTGTTCGGGCAGGTGCTCGGCGGGATAAACAACCTCCGCTTCGAGCGCAATTTCGTGACCCGCGTGCTCGCAATACTGGATCTTGTCAATTTGCCAGGTACGGAATGCCATGTCAGCCTCCTGACTACACCTACAGTTTACGGGATGGGAGAGAAAAATTCCAGTGCACAGCATACGGAGTACCTATGACACGCGTCATAAATCGGTCTGACAATTGGCTTGTTTTTTGGATGACATCTCTCGCCTTTGTCTGGTTTAAAAATTGTGTAGGACAAATTGGCGATTTGTCCTACAGGCCCGGCGCCGCGAGTCGGTTTTCACATCGTTATCGTTTAACGATTGAATAAACTCTTTGAAGTCTTGGTTCAGTGCCATATTTCCACCGATGATATTCCTGACGGATCTGTTCCAATGCTTCCAGTCGGGCCGTTGAAGATTGCGATTGCCAGTAGGCAAAATCACTCTTTTGCTCGCCGAGTTTTATTTTAGTCACAACTTTTTTGATTTTAGTGGTTTGTTGCATGGCTTAAGTATACACCGTGTTTTGGGTTTGTAATCAATGCGGATGTCCATCCAAAAACGTGACGGGGATCACGCCTTCACCAAATTGATATTTGCCGGCATCTCATTCCAAGTCCGGCCTTCAAGTTCCCTGCCTGCTTTCTTCTTTTGTACGCCGCCCCATTGCTTGAAGAAGAAGGGGACTCTGGCTTTCAGGCATTGGTCGCGCACGCCTGTCACCCATTCCCTTTCCAGCGGACGCGCCGCGAAATTTACACCTTCGCGCTTTCCTGCAATTCTTCGAGCGGTTCGCTATCCATGAAAAGCGTGTCGGGACAGAAATCCTGTCCGCCCTGCCATTGGATGCTTCCAAGCATGGGGCGGACGGCATTGAACATGCGCGGGTCTTTCAATTCTCGGAATATGCCTTTATCCAGATAAGGTTTAACGTCAAAAAGTTTCACTTCACCATTTGCAAAGGTGAGCGTAATCGTAAAATCTGGATTTGGATGAACCTCAACAACTCTTGGATTCATAGTACACCTACTTGAGCGGGTCAATCTTGAAAACGGTTTCGCCCTGGCTGGCGAGTTCCCAATCTGCCATTAATTCGTCCTGGTGGATTTCAATCCACGCCTGAACGAGGCGAAGTTTTTTGGATTTCATCTCTCCTTCCAATACCTCACCGTCGGGGATGGAAATCACCACTTCGTTATCCTGATATTTGATGTGGATGTGCGGCATTTTATGCCTGCGGTTATCGAAGAAATACATCGAGACGATAATGCCATAGAACATGGCGATGATTGCCATAATGTTTCTCCTTCTCTTTTCTGATTATAACCAAAACCTGCCGTAATCACTGCGATGTCAATCCAAACATCAAAGCGACCGCTTCCGCTATTTCTCTCACCGCCGGTCAAGCTGCAGGATATTCCCGCCACGATCGGCAAAGTAGACCTCGCCGGATTCGTTCACGCCGAAGGAGGTGATCGCCGCGCCGGTCTCGAAGAGGACGGTGGAGACCGAAGTCTCTTCGCTCGC
>Ga0210058_1002220_pt1 | contig 16191 bp, 13 predicted proteins | sample CryGeymeta201511_FD_183979 | JGI IMG/M metagenome (GOLD analysis project Ga0210058, IMG submission 183979) | Groundwater microbial communities from Crystal Geyser aquifers in Utah, USA - Crystal Geyser metaG 2015-11 (SPAdes) (version 2) | ecosystem: Environmental > Aquatic > Deep subsurface >...
ATAGCTTAGGGTCATCCATTCAGGTTTGTTAGGAAGTTTTCCTTCTTTCTCGCGGAAAGCTTCAATAACTTTTAATCTCTTCAGCATTTCTTCTTTTTTCTGCTGTGAAGTCTCCACTTTAACCTGATCACGCAATTCATTGAAGAGGGCTTCGGTATCAGTTTGTTTTAATAGTTCCTTAACTGCATCTCCGCCGATACGGGCATAGAATTTATTCGGATCATTTTCCGGTAGTCTGTCATTACCGGCTGGTAAAGAATTAAGTACTTCAAAATATTGATCTTCCGAAATAAGGTCTTTGCGTTTAAGACCTGTGGGTCCAGGATTCATGACAACATACGATTCGTAATAAATTACTCTTTCAAGTTCTTTAGTGCTAAATCCGAGCATATTTCCAATTTTGGAAGGAAGCGAGCGGAAGAACCAAATGTGGACCACCGGAACAGCCAGTGCAATGTGCCCCATTCTTTCCCGGCGGACACTTTTTTGTGTTACTTCAACACCGCAACGATCGCAGACGATGCCTTTGTAACGAATTCTTTTATACTTACCGCAGTAACATTCCCAATCGCGCGTAGGACCAAATATTTTCTCGCAGAAGAGTCCGTCTTTTTCCGGGCGAAACGTTCTGTAGTTGATTGTTTCCGGTTTAGTGATTTCGCCGTGTGACCGCGCTAAAATATCATCCGGGCTCGCCAGAGTGATGGTTATATTTGTAATTTCTCTTACTGTATTTTCTTGATTTCTGAAGGACATTTATAGTCTCCTTATCCGCCAATGGCGGACTTTAAAAATTGTTTAGCGTTAATTTATATGAATATCCAAGCCGAGACCCTGGAGTTCTTTAATTAGAACATTAAACGATTCCGGTACATTTGGTACCGGTAAATTTTCACCTTTAACAATAGCTTCGTATACTTTTGAACGACCGGAAACATCATCACTTTTTACAGTCAGAACTTCCTGTAAAATATTTGAAGCTCCGTAACCTTCAAGCGCCCAAACTTCCATTTCACCAAATCTTTGACCACCAAATTGCGCTTTTCCTCCGAGAGGTTGCTGCGTAATTAATGAGTATGGTCCGATAGAGCGGGCGTGAATTTTATCATCAACCATGTGTCCAAGTTTCAACATATAAATGTATCCGCAAGTCACTTTCTGATGAAATTTTTCACCGCTTCTTCCGTCGTACAGTTCTATTTTACTGCCTTTATCTAACCCGGCTTTCCCGAGCCATTCTTCAACATCCTCGAGTTTTGCACCGTCAAAAATTGGAGTCGCAAATTTTACGCCGAGAAGTTTACCAACCCAACCCAGAGCAGTTTCGTAAAGCTGCCCGAGGTTCATACGGGAGGGAACGCCAAGAGGATTCAGAATAATATCTACGGGTGTTCCGTCTGGCATAAATGGCATATCTTCAACCGGAACAACTTTTGAAACAACGCCTTTATTTCCGTGGCGTCCGGCCATTTTATCACCGACGGATATCTTACGTTTTTTAGCGACATAGACTTTTGCAAGCTGTACAATTCCCGGAGGTAATTCATCGCCAATTTGAATTTTAATTTTTTCTCGTTTGAAATCTTCTTCAAAATCAGAAAGTCTGTCAAAATATTTTGCATATAATTTCTGAACTATCTGATTTATTTTTTTAGAATCGAACCAACCTGCTGTATAGTCAAGTTTTGTTACATCGTCAAGGTCAGAAAAAGTTTTTTCTTTAATCGAAGTTCCGCTCCGAAGGACTACCGAGCCGTCCAAATCACGAATACCGGTTGAAGTTTGACCATCGCAAATGGTCGTTAATTTGTCTATTAATTTTTTATAGTGCGCTGTAACCTTTATTTTATGTGCAGATTCGATTTGCTCAAAAGATTTTTTCTCAACCTTTTTGCCGTCAGCTTCTTTTTTCTTTCGACTAAATAATCGTGTTTTAATAACAGTTCCGCGAATACCAGGGGAAGCTTTAAGTGAAGCGTCTTTTACATCGCCAGCCTTATCTCCAAAAATAGCGCGAAGCAATTTTTCTTCAGGAGTTGGATCGGTTTCTCCTTTGGGAGTAATTTTCCCAATAAGAATGTCGCCTTCTTTAACTTCAGCTCCTACATGAACAATACCGTTTTCATCAAGATTTTTTACGGCTTCTTCGCTTACATTCGGAATTTCTCTCGTAAGTTCTTCTTCGCCACGTTTGGTTTCTCTAACTTGAAGTTCAAATTCTTCGACATGAAGAGAGGTGAAGGTGTCATTTGCAACAAGTTTTTCACTTAAGATGATAGCATCCTCGAAGTTGTAACCACGCCACGGCATAAATGCAACGAGAACATTTTTCCCCAGCGCTAACTCCCCTTGGTCTGTTGCGCAGCCATCGGCAATAACTTCACCTTTTTTAACGCGTTGACCTTCTTTAACAATTGGCTTCTGGTTAATGCTGGTTTCCTGATTCGTTCCCGTGAATTTAATAAGATCATAACTTTCTCTCCGGACATCATCAAAACTGGTAATAGCTTCCAAAGATTTTGGATCTAAATCATAAATAACCGTAATCTTATTTGCATCAACAGATTCAATATAACCGTCATCTGCGGCGAGAATAACCGCACGTGAGTCAACGGCAATTTTTCCTTCGAAACCGGTGCCTACAATAGGCGCTTCTGTAACCATTAAGGGAACTGCCTGACGCATCATGTTCGAACCCATAAGAGCTCTGTTTGCATCATCATGCTCGAGGAACGGAATAAGTGTAGCCGCGGCGCTTACTATTTGAGCTGGGGCGACATCCATAAATTGCAATTGGTCATGATGAACAATGGGGAATTCACCTTTATTACGTGATTTAATACGCTCATTGACAAATTCATTTTTATCATTCAGTACGGCATTAGCCTGAGCAATTGTATATAAGTCTTCTTGCTCTGCAGTCAAGTAAGTCAATTCTTTTGTAGCTATTCTTCCTTTAACTTTCCTGTATGGTGTTTCAAGGAAGCCATATTTGTTCACCCTAGCAAAAATGGTCAATGAAGAAATAAGACCAATGTTCGGACCTTCAGGGGTTTCAATTGGACATAACCTGCCATAATGCGTATAATGAACGTCACGAACTTCAAATCCGGCACGCTCTCGAGTTAAGCCGCCAGGTCCTAAGGCAGACATCCTTCGTTTGTGAGTTAACTCGGCAAGAGGATTAGTCTGATCCATAAATTGAGAAAGAGGATTAGTTCCGAAGAATGCATTAATAACACTACTGATCGTTCTCGCGTTTACTAATTCTTGTGGAGTAAAGTTCTCTGAATCGCGAACATTCATACGTTCTTTTATGGTTCGTGACATACGTGAGATACCAACGTTGAATTGCTGTTGAATTTGTTCCCCTACGGTTCGAACTCTTCTATTTCCCAAGTGATCAATGTCGTCTGTTGATTCCAATCCATTTTTCATACGAATGATATAGCGCATAATTTCGATGATATCAATTGGGGTAAGGACGGTAGTGGTTTCCGGAATATCTAATTTTAATTTATCGTTCATACGATGACGACCAACGTCGCCGAGATCATAGCGTTTATCATTAAAGAAAAGTTTTTCAATGAGAGAAGCGGCGGTATCTACATCCGGGGCTTCACCGGTTCGAAGCTGCCGATAAATTGCAAATAAAGCTTCTTCTTTAGTATGAGCCGGATCTTTTCTCAAAGTGTTTAGAATTAAACTCTGATCAGTATTTACTTCTTCACTTATAAATTTAATTTCTTCTACTTCGGCATCTTTCACTCTTTCAACATCTTCTTCGGAGAAAATGCTTTCTCTTGAGAGGAAAATTTCACCGCTTGAAGTATCAAAAACATCGCTGGCGATCATTCTGCCAATATAGTTTTCGATTGGAACCTTGTTTACGTTTACGGTTTCGACTAGATCAAAGAGTTGAAGAATTTCTTCATCATTAGTAAAACCTATGGCTCTTAACAAAGTTGTTGATGGGAATTTTTTTCTTCTGTCAATGTAGACGTATAAAATATGATTAATATCAGTTGCAAATTCAACCCATGAACCTTTAAGCGGGATAATTCTTGCTGCATAAAGAGGAGTGCCGTTTGGGTGAATAGTTTGCGAAAAAGCCACACCGGGCGAACGATGAAGCTGAGTTACAACTACCCTCTCTGCTCCGTTGATTACAAAGGTTCCTTGTTCCGTCATAAACGGAAGGTTACCGAGGTAAACTTCTTGCTCAACAGCGTTAATAAATTCTTCGGTATCCGGGTCTTTTGTTGCAAGCCTCAGTTTTGCTTTTAGAGGCGCAGCAAATGTAAGTCCCTTTTCAATACATTCCTGAATAGAATATCTGGCTTTTTCGATATTGTATTCAACAAAATCCAGCCTAAAATTTTCTTTATTATCAAAAATCGGGAAATTGGAAGTAAAAACAGCTTGAAGACCTGTATTCTCGCGTTGCGAGGGTTGTACATTACGCTGTAAAAATTCTTCAAAAGATTCTTTTTGAATATCGAGTAAATCCGGGATAGGAAGAACCGATTTAATTTTTCCAAAGGAAATTCTTTGATTAGACAAGTGAAATCCTCCAATTAGTTTTCAAAATCATAGCATATGTCCTGTATCATCATTACAAACAATAAGAAAAAGCGATAAGACGGAGTTCTCCGCTTATCACTTTTTAAGAAAAGGGAACGATGAAATAAAAAGTTAATAATTATTTTACTTCTACTGTAGCGCCGGCTTCTTCAAGTTCTTTCTTCAGTTTTTCGGCTTCGTCTTTAGAAACAGCTTCTTTAACTGATTTTGGCGCACTATCAACAAGATCTTTTGCTTCTTTTAAGCCTAAACCCGTATGAGCGCGGACAACTTTAATTACGTTGATTTTTTTCTCGCCTGCGGCGATGAGGTTAACATTAAATTCAGTTTGTTCTTCGACCGGTGCAGCGGCAGCGGCAACAGCAGCACCCATAACAACAGGGGCAGCGGCGGTAACACCGAATTCTTCTTCCAATGCTTTTTTCAGCTCAGAGGCTTCCACCAGAGTTAAGTTTTTTATTTTTTCTACTAATTCAGCAACTTTTTCAGACATTTTTGATCTCCTAATTATTTTCTTTATTAAAATTTATTTAAGCGGCTTTTTTCTTGGCTATTTCGTCGACCACACTAACAAGCTCGCGAAGTACAGAATTGATAACACCAACAATTCCGGAAGCAGGGGCATCAAGACTTCCCAAAATTCCTGCAATGATTTCCGGTTTACTCGGAAGCGTAGCCAGCTGATCAAGTGATTTGCCGTCAAAGTATTGAGATTCAATATAGCAAGCTTTTAACGAAAGCTTTTGCTTCTCTGAGTAATATTTTTTTATAATCTTAGCCGGTGCAACAGAATTTTCACCCGCGAAAACCGCGCCGGTCATTCCGACTAAGCTTGCATCGAGTTTTTCATATTTTCCAGCCTGAACCAATGCTCTCTTCAATAAAGTATTTTTAATCACTTTGTATTGAGAACCATGTTTTCTGAATTCTCTTCGAAGGTTTTTAATATCTTCGACATTAATTCCGCTGTAGTCTGTTATGAATAAAGCGGTAGATTTTTTAACTAAATCTACTACCTTTTCTACAGCCTCAACTTTTTCGTTCTTGTTCATTTTTCTCCTACATCATTTTAGTTATTGACATGGAGTCGGATAGAAGCATTACGGTGCGTAATAAACTTTTAATGTACAGCAACTTCTTCTTTAGATATCTTTAAGCCTGGTCCCATTGTTGACGAAAGAAAAACACTTTTAACGTAAGTTCCTTTCGCACTGGCAGGTTTAAGTTTAACAATCATATTCAGAAATGCGTTCGTATTCTCGACTAATTTGTCAGTTTCAAAATTTAATTTACCAACAGAAACATGTACAATTCCGGTCTTATCAACCCGGAATTCAATTTTCCCGGCTTTAACTTCTCTTACAGCTTTTTCAACGTCCATGGTAACCGTACCGCTTTTCGGATTCGGCATCAACCCTTTGGGTCCTAATATTTTCCCAAGCTTACCAACTTCAGCCATAACATCAGGGGTTGCAATAAGTACATCAATATCTGCCCATCCGCCTTTAATTTTTTCCAAATAATCTTCTAAACCAGCGAAATCAGCCCCCGCATCCAGAGCTTCTTTTGCCTTTGGACCTTTAGCCATAACCAGCACTCGAACCTCTTTACCGGTTCCGTTTGGCAGAGAAACCGTACCCCTAATCATCTGGTCTGCATGTCGCGGGTCAACACCTAAGCGAACTGCACAATCAAGAGATTCAACAAACTTTACCTTTGTTTGGTCTTGAAGGGTTTTAACCGCTTCGGCTATTGAATAATCTTTGTTTTTATCTATAGCTTTATTAATTACTTGAACTCTTTTTGAAGTTTTCATATCGAAATTATCTCATTTTAATAAGTTAGTCATCTACCGTGATGCCCATGCTTCTGGCGGTTCCTGCAACCATACTCATCGCATGTTCAACATCATTTGCATTAAGATCAGGCATTTTAAGTTTGGCAATCTCTTCAACCTGAGATTTAGCTACTTTTCCTACCTTTATTTTGTTTGATTCAGCCGATCCCTTTTCAATTTTAGCTGCCTTTTTTAAAAGCACAGCCGCAGGAGGAGTCTTGGTAATAAAGGTGAAAGATTTATCAGAAAAAACTGTTATAACAACAGGGATAATTAAGCCTTCTTGGCCAGAAGTTTTTGCATTAAACTGCTTGCAAAACTCCATGATATTAACACCTTTTTGACCTAGAGCAGGTCCTACCGGGGGAGAAGGGTTCGCTTTTCCTGCAGGAATTTGTAATTTAATATACCCTGTGATTTTCTTAGCCATTATAACGTTCCTTTAGAAATTACTTCTCTAACTCTGCTTGTACAAAATCAATCTCGACAGGAGTTTTTCTGCCGAAAATTGAGACCATAACTTTAATTTTCATTTTCTCTTCGTTAACTTCCTCAATAGCGCCGGTAAAATTATTGAATGGACCATCAACAATTTTAACGAGATCGCCGGTTCTAAAAATAGTTTCAATTCTTTCAGTATCTGAATCTTGGGTAATCCTGCCCACAATTCTTTTAACTTCATCTGGTTGAAGCGGATTTGGGTTATTCTGTGGACCGAGAAATCCCATAACAGAGGGTGTATTAAGGACGAAATCCTTTACCTGTGCATCCAGTTCCGCTTGCAAAAGAATATATCCCGGGAAGAAGTTTTTTGTTTTGCTTCGTTTCTTCCCATCGCGTACCTCAAAAACCTTTTCAGTAGGAACAAGGACTTGCTGAATTTTTGTTAAAAGTTTTTCATTATCCATCAACTCAGTGTCTATAAGATTTTTTACCTTGTTTTCATGCCCTGAAAACGTCCTAACTACATACCAGCGAGAATCCATCAATTATACCTAAAATATTCCTTTAAAGACCTGAGTGATCGCCATATCTATGACGTAAGTTAGTGCAGCAAAAATAAGACACACCGCAATAACCACATAGGTTGATTCTTTGAGTTCATCTTTAGTCGGCCAGGTAACTTTTTTCATTTCCTTGACGACGTCGTTAAAGAAGGCTTTAATTTTATTAATCATAATGTTGAAACTTTCTGCACGTCAGGAGGGACTCGAACCCCCAACCTGCGGTTTTGGAGACCGCTGCTCTACCAATTGAGCCACTGACGTAGCAAGTACTACTTGGTTTCCTTGTGAATAGTATGCTTTCTATCCCACCGGCAGTATTTTTTAAATTCCACACGGCTTGGGTGATTACGCTTATTTTTTGTTGTGGTGTAATTTCTTCTTTTACACTCTGTGCACTCTAAGGTGATTATTTCTCTCATAATAACGATACTTTTTATATTTATAAACTAATTGAGCTGACGACCGGGATTGAACCGGTGACCTCATCCTTACCAAGGATGTGCTCTACCAACTGAGCTACGTCAGCGGAGAGGGTACTCTTCTGAAAAATTCTAGAGAGCGGGAGACGGGATTCGAACCCGCGACCAACAGCTTGGAAGGCTGTGACTCTAGCCAACTGAGTTACTCCCGCAGTTGTAATATTTTCAATATTTTAAGAACAAAACTCTAATGTGGGCGGCGAGGGATTCGAACCCCCAAAGGCGTATGCCAACGGATTTACAGTCCGCCCCGGCTCTCCAACTCCGGCGTCCGCCCAAATTTGACAAAAGAGACACAAAATTACCAGCATTTTCTTTAAAATGCAAATTTATTGGATTTCAAATATAATACTTTCTTTCATAAATGAAAATTTTTTGGGGTTCAAGAAAGAATTTTTATAATATTTTACGAGTTCTTCCCTTACGGGATAGATAAGAGTTTATTTTGAGACGATTTTGACGTTGCAAATCTACTTAAAACTGTTGGATTTTTCTAATTCTCCGACGATTAAAAAGTAGGGCAAAAAACCAGTATCCATAGTTACCCCGAAATGTAATCACTTTGGAATGATTGAATGGCTGCATGTTTGAGTGAAAAACATCCATCCATTCATCTATTCATCCATTTATCTTCATTCGGTCATTCTATCGTTTTATTTATCTCATTAATATTCTGCCAATCTGCTGCGGCGGAGGATTACTCAAACTTTTTTATTTAGGTACTAAAGCAGTATCGAGATTAAGCGACACTTCATCCAGTATGTAACGACCGTGTAAGCCGTTTGCACCGCACGTAAGACGCATTCAAAGCGCATTCAAGACGGAGTGAGGATTTGTTGGTTGTGCGTAGATGGTGGAATGTTGATGGTTAGAATGGACGAAGATAGTGGGAAAAGGATAAAATTTACTCTTTTTCAGACAAAGTTGCCTGTCATATGCTAAAATTCTACAGAAGAGGTTGTAGTCCATTTATATTTTGCATTTTGTTTTTGGATGATAGTATTGTAGATAACACCGCTTATGGACTTCCGGAGAAGAGAAAACAATTCTTCGGTAACCGGCAAAGAGATTTTTTCAGGCATATCCCCCGCAAAAATTTCAAGGAACATCAAAGAGAAGGCAAATTCATCTTCTTTTTCCTTTGGATTGTTTTTAATGAAAAAGATAAAAATGAAGGTGACTGGTTCTATCGGTGAGAAAAGAGTATTTGCAATTTCAGTAATAATGTCTTCCTTTATAATTCCCTCACCAAACGAGAAGTTTTTAATTAAAGTTAGCTGATTATCGGGAACGATGCGGTTCACAGGAGTTAGTGTTTGTTCTTTTGTAAACGCTGCGTTAGCTTTTATAATTTTGTTGTACGTGTAAGATTTATCTCTTGAATTTTGTTTCCAGATTTGTTTAAGCGCATCATTGTTGGCGATAAACTTCGCGAAAGAGGAAGTCAGCCCGAACTTTTTTCTGTTGGCGATGGATTTATCCGAATTGCATATGTTGTAAGATTCGGGGCGGATGGAGACGAAATTTTTCCCGCGGATATTTCTGTAAACGTGCTTCCCTACTCTGCCGCTTGCACTGCCAAGGATTCCGTTTGTTACTCGAGCCATGGTTACCTCCTAAGATATTTTTGGAATGAAAATTTATAGAATTATGAATCGAAAGATAAAAAAAGAGATTGGAATAAAGCATCCACAAGTAACAATGTTTGATGGAGAATTGTTGATGGTTGATGTAAATGAAATATGGAACTTCTATTTATCTGATGGAACGGCAGACCGAGTTTATAAATATTTTTTTTTTTTTTGTTGTCACATTTAACTCCAATGAAGTTAAGAATGTGAATCAAAATCAATAAATATTTTCTGAATATTATAAAAAATTTATTTAGTTTCGTTTATGCAAACGATCAAGTTTTATCTTGTCCCGTCTTTAAAAGCCATGCTCAATGGGAAAGCAACACAATTAGAAATAAATTTAGTTATCAAGTTTGCCCACCAATTTGCCGTTACCAGATTATCTCAGTTAGTGACGAATAGAAAAGTTTACCTTGATATTTATCCGCACAACTTGAATACTATTGCTTTAGACTGTATAGCAGAAATGTTTGAGAGGGATGAAAAGAATAATTTTATTGAATTGATTCAATATTTCCAAAATAAAAATATTGCAGAGTTATATGATGAAGAAATCATTTCAAGTTTTAGAACTTTAGTATTCTCAAAATTGAACGACAGAATTTACCGAATATACAATGAACGAGATCCGGTTCTGGGTAAAATTATAAGAAATATTAAACTAATTGTGAAAAAAGAAAATAGTGTCTATAAATTCCAGCGGTTTGGTACAACTTATTTGGCTCTTTGTGGAGAGGAAGAAAGGGATTATCAACTACCAGAATTCCAGATTGAAGAACTACAAAGTGAGGTAACTTTACTTTTAAAGGGGAATGAAAATTTCAAAAGATTTATCAATCGTTTTTTTTCTGATCACCGTCATCTTATCGCCGAAGTATTGAAAGTCGTTCCGTTTGGCTTGCTCTATCAAAGCGTTTCTATCTGCAAGAAAGAGAATTCTTTTTTTAACTCCGGCTTTCCAAAGACGATAAATAATATGATAAGCAACTAATGTTTTACCCGTTCCTGTTGCCATGGTAAGCAGAATCCGGTTTTGTCCCTTTGCGATTGCTTCAACAGAACGGTTAACGGCAATTTGCTGAAAATATCTTAACTGCTTGGGTGATTTGTAATCATATTCTTGTTGAACAATAATTTCTTCAGAAGGTTCGGTAATGTCCTTATAGATTTTATATTTTTTCCATAATTCTTCAGGTGAAGGGAATTCATTCATAGAAAGATAGGTTTCAACTTTCCCATTTCCGGCAGTCCTGTCGTGCATAACAAAACCGTTGCCGTTACTGCTGAACGCAATGGGAATATCTAAGATGGAAGCGTAGTCTAAAGCTTGCTGAATACCTGAGCTTATAGAATGGTTATTGTCTTTGGCTTCTATAATCGCAATGGGAATGTTTGGTTTGTAATAGAGAATGTAATCGGCTCTTTTTTGTGTTCCCCGCGACCAAAGATTTCCTTTAACATAGATCCTTCCGGCGGTAAAGGAAAATTCTTCACGGACTTGTTTATCAATATCCCACCCGGCTTGCTTAATAGCAGGTGTTATAAATTTAGTACAAATGTCGCGTTCGGAAAGTGATTTTATTTCCATTTATTTCTCTATAAATATTATTTTTAATATTCCCTTTAATAGCTCGTAATGTGTTGCTTTAATAGTTTTAACTATACGCTGAATTTTATTATTATGAAAATAAGGAACTTAATTAATACTCAAAAGCATTGGTTTTAAAAATAAAAAATGGATGTGTAAATAAAGTTAAAACAATTTTATTGTTATTGTTCTATTAGAGCCAATAACTAACTCTATTTTGCGTCCCATACAAAGGGTTCGTCAATCCGGGCTGGTTGTTTAATCTATAAATATTTTAGTTCTTAACGGGTCAAAAAAAAATAGCCAAAATGCATTTTTTTCTTGCATTATTTAGAATGGGTTATTACATTTTAATTGTTCGAAAACAAATTCCACCAAATTCAAGGAGGCTCTTATGAACCAGGCTCAAGAGAATGAGTTAAGTATGTACATAACGGTAGATACCTTATGCACAAACAACGCTCCCATTGTTAAATCTCTCCCAATCTTTTCCCAACAACACTCACTACCACAAGATTTAATTGCGCGTGTAAATATGACGCGCGGAAAGCAGGAAACCGATATTACCGGTATAACCGAGTACAAGAAGCAGAGTGCGTTAAAGCTTGTAAGTAAAACCGTAAAGGCAATAGGCGCGGCAAAAGCTTTTGCGCTTATTACAAAAAACAACGAGCTAAAAACGGCGGTTGATTATTCAAAGTCGGATTTAATAAATCTAAACGACACCGGATTGGCGCAAACAACCCAATCGATACGCGACAGGATAGGCGGGCTTTCGGTTGACTTAACTGATTACGGTTGGGCGCATCTGAAAGCGCGGAACTACAGTCTCTTATTGATAATTATAAAACGATTGAGCAAAAGCCTCGCACAGCTAAAGCGGAGAGTGTTGCGACAACCGCTCAAATTGCCGAGCTGCTAACCGAAGGGAAAGGTATATTGGAAGTTATGGACAGCCATTCACTTTCTTTTAAGGAAACAGAACCGGTATTTTTCAGCGAATATAAAAACGCACGGGAGATAATAGACTTCGGCAGAAGAAGTGAAGACCCTGTTACCCATGCATAGATAACAGCACTATAGGTTTATATTACTCTGATAAAACATGCGGCGGATGATTTACGGTTTGCATCCGCCGCGGGTAATAATTACTTTTTTATCAATTAAAACTTTTACCCACGCCTTGATATATAAATGCTAAAAATTACTTAAATTAAAAACAGGCAAACGCGGTTTGTTTTGGTAATGATAGATGGTGATGTATAAATAATTGAAATAGTCAATTAGTTGGAAATCAAACTCTCTTTAAGACATAATTATAAACGCATTTTATTTATATGATAAAGATTAAAACTAATAAACAGTTAAATATTATTTTTATTCTGTTGGCTTTCATTTTAGCTGTAATGTTTACTTTTATAAGAAAACAAGATTATAAAAACGTGGCAGTGGAACTTAAAGAAATTCAATCCGCCACCAAGTATCAAATTCAATATCATGAGCTTGAGAAGGATTCTTTAAAAGAAATCCTAATTCAAGAAGCGCACGAAAGTAAAAAACTTCATTCAATTTTAGTATATAAGTTTAATGGTGAAATAGAGGAGCAATATAATTTTTTTGCGGATGATTTTGATGAAAAACAACTCACCTTTACGGACTTAAATAATGATGGGACTGAAGAATTATTATTTTTATATAAAAGAAACGATTCTCTTTTTACTTCTGTAATAGACCATAAAAAAAGAAAATTCCTAATAGAAGAAGAATTGGTTCTGACGAGACCAAAACAAAAAATATTCTCAAATGATTGGGATCTGACAATTTATGCGGGGGGAGTAACTTTTAACAGCAACAATGAAGCAAACCTTGTATTTTCAATTTGGGCAGGATACTCAATACTCCCCCGCGGAATTTATTCTTACAATATTGTTAGTAAAAGTGTGAAAAAGTTTGAATTTGGCGCGGCAGTTCATGAATTAGTTTTAAAGGATTTATTTAAGAATGGAAGAAAAGAAATAATTGCTGCATCTGCGGCATCCGGGAATACCTGGCGGCTTAATCCGAGACCCATGTATGATGATTTCAGCTCTTGGTTATTTATTCTAAACCAGAATCTTGATTCTATTGCAGTTATTGAAGCAAAAGGAGCGAATTCTGTTATCAACATTGGTTTGGATGCAAATCAGAATTTGTTTTGTAAGTTGTACACCCCCTCCTTAAAACAGTCATTAAATAAAATCAATTACCAGGGAAAGATACTCAACTCACTACATTTAAATCCAAACAAACAATATCTGTTGTATTGCGACGATAAATCAACGAATAGAATTCTCCTAATATGTAAGGACACACTTAAGGTTTTTGATGCTGAATTAAAACAAACAGGCAGAATTGTAAACAAATACTTAGATGACGGAGGAATTTTCTTTTTCAATCTTGATGATGATCCGGAGAATGAGATATTTTATACAGACCAGAATAAATTTTTAATCATTGACGACAATTTAGAAATACTTAAAAAAGTTGATAGAAAACTTAACAATGCAGTTGTACATTTCAATTTTTCAGCCGCTGAAATTAGCCCCGGTAAAGTAAAAATTGCGGAGGATGGATATCACACCCGCTGGGAATATGAAATAACAAACATCGAACGATATTACCTGATACCGCTTTACCTCTTTTCATTCTTTTTCGGCAGTTTAGTTTTAATATTCTTGATGAAATACCTGATAGTAAAATCATCTATCATTATCTCGTATTTTCTCAGTTCAACCAACAGATCTCAAGATGCAATAATGATATTTGGGAATAAGTTGAATCTAGTGTTCGCAAACAAATCTGCCTTCCGGATGTTTAATTCTAAATACTCTTTCTGGCTGAACAAAAAAAACACTTTAGCTGAAACCGATAAAGAACTCCTTGAACTAATTAAAGAAACATTAAACGGGAACCGAAGGAAGACTGAAATATTATCCGTTCAAAAGAATGATAAGTATTTGAAATATAAATGCACTGCAATTCCTCTCAAAGCCCCCTGGAAATTAAATATAGCAGCGTATATAAGGTTAGAAGACATTTCCAAACAAATAATTAACGAGCGGCAAAAAGTTTTAGCACACTCGGTACAAAAAGTTGCTCACGAAATTAAAACACCCCTCGCTTCAATTCTGCTTAATCTTGACTCGGCGGAAGAAAATATAAATACCGGAAGTGAAGATTTATTGTTGGATATAAAAACCGCCCGACAAGAAATTTATAGAATTAGAAACTTCATCAACAGCTTTTTAAAATTGTCAAGCATACATTTACCTACTTTCCAGCCTATAAAAGCTGAGTCGTTAATAAATAATGCGCTGCTTCGTTTTACCGCCTATATGTCTCGAAATATAAAAATTGACCTTACAGGGGATTTACAAGAAAATGTGCTTTGCGATGCTTTTCAAATTGAAGAAGCGCTGCAGGTATTTATAGAAAACGCTATTGATGCAATGAACGGTGAAGGAAAAATAATAATTCACTGTTGTAAAGAAGCGGTGAACAAGAAGCATTATTTACAATTTAATATTTCTGATGAAGGACCCGGTATAGATGAAAAAATAATAAACTCCCTTTTCGATCCTTATACAACTACAAAAATGCACGGCAGCGGAATGGGATTGGCTATCGCAAAAAAAATATTAGAAGACCACAACTGTAAAATAGAAATAAAACCTAATGACGGACGTGGAACAATTATTGTTTTCAAATTAATAATTGCAGACTAAAAATGGATGAAATGAAAACTCCCAAAATTCTGGCTGTTGATGATGATTTAACTTTTGTTGAATCATTAAAAAAAGTATTGACCGGTAAATATTATTACGTCGATACTTTATTAACCTCAACGGATGTTTTAAAAAACCTGGCAAACACAAGCTATGATGCTTTATTGTTGGACGTTAATATGCCGGGGCTCAGCGGTATAGAAATATTGAAAGAAGCAATTGTTCGTTTCCCTCATTTGCCTGTAATAATTATATCGGGACAGAGCACTATAAAAATTGCTGTTGAAGCAATGAAACTTGGAGCGTACGATTTTATTGAAAAACCCGTTGATGCAGCAAGATTAAACGCCATTATAAAAAACGCGATTGCTAATAAAGAATTGAGGGAAACCGCCAGCAGGTGGATAGGTGAAGTGGCTGAAAAATACAGAATGGTTGGCGATAGCCCACAACTTAATAAAGTATTTCATGAAGTAGAAATTATAGCCCCCGCATCAACCAAAGTTCTTCTTACAGGAGAAAGCGGGACAGGGAAAGAGTTAGTTGCATGGGCGCTGCATTACAGAAGCGACAGAAAAGAAAAACCATTTTTAAAAATTAATTGTGCTGCTATTCCGCACGATTTATTGGAAAGCGAATTATTCGGTTACATGAAAGGCGCTTTTACAGGCGCATCGCAATCCAAGTTGGGTAAGTTTTCTGCGGCAGAGGGAGGTACTTTACTACTTGATGAAATAGGAGAGATGGATATTTCCCTGCAGGCAAAACTGCTGCGGGTACTTGAGGAAAATGAGATTGAGGTAATCGGTGATCCGATACCGCAAAAAATTGATGTGAGAATAATCTCTGCTACAAATCAAAACCTTATGAAAAAAGTTGAAGATGGGAAATTCAGAAACGATCTATTCCACAGGTTAAATGTATGCCGTATACATATACCGCCGCTGCGCGAGCGTAAAGAGGATATAATTCCGATTGCATATTATTTTATTGAAAAATTTAACAACGAGTATAATAAGCAGATAAAATCTTTAACCACACGCGCAGTAACTATGCTTACAAACCATAAATGGGAGGGTAATATACGCGAGTTAAGAAATGTTGTAGAGAACATTGTTTTGTTTTCAAGAAAAGACCGGATAGACCTTGAAGATATTATTGCCTCATTAAATAAACTTAGCTATAACGAAGAAATAAAGCCGGACGGAATAATTGCGCTTCACGAAGCGAAAGATGAATTTGAAAAAGAATACCTTCAAAAAGCGCTCTCCGAATTTAACGGGAAAATTAATGAAACC
>Ga0210058_1002231_pt1 | contig 16155 bp, 9 predicted proteins | sample CryGeymeta201511_FD_183979 | JGI IMG/M metagenome (GOLD analysis project Ga0210058, IMG submission 183979) | Groundwater microbial communities from Crystal Geyser aquifers in Utah, USA - Crystal Geyser metaG 2015-11 (SPAdes) (version 2) | ecosystem: Environmental > Aquatic > Deep subsurface >...
GGATAGTTTTTTTACCGATTATATTGTTGTTTGATATTGGATACTACTGGACTACGCGCTCCTCTTGTCTGCAATGCGGTAACGTGAATGAGTTTGTTCGCCAGTCTTCGTTGAGCTTTCATTTAATTAAAGAAGTAATTAGGGTGTGGGGGAATAGAATTGGACGATAGATGATAGAGCGTAGAAGATAGATATTGAAGATAGAAAATAGAAGATTAATTTCAATGGAAATTACTGAATTTGTTACTAGGTGGTTACAAATTGCCCTTGACATTTTTCTGATGTCTGATATCATATGTCTGATATGAATCAACTACTTACAATCCGTGACCGAAGACAAATTACTTTTCCTCGAGATGTGCTTGAAGCATTTGGTTTGGGTGTTGGGGACAAACTATTTTTACAAAACGAAGGGAATAAACTAACCTTATCTCCAGTGAAATCTGAGAGCCTTGATCTTCTTTCAGAAATCAAAAAAATTGTAAATAATTCTAAAATCACTGAAAAGAATCTTCAAGAAAACGCCAGACGATATCGTAAAGATTTTGTAAGGCAAAAATATTCATGACTACGAAGAGGATAAAATTGGTTTTTATTGATACGAATATCTGGTTTTCGGCATTTTATAAAACAGGAATTTGTTCTCAGCTAATTACAAAACTACGTGAAAAAGAAATCACAATTGCTATCTCCGAATTAGTATTGGAAGAAATAATCAATACGTTTCAAACAAAATTACCTCAAGCGTTGTCTTTAGTGAGCGAATATCTTCAATCTTTTAAAGTATTAATCTTTAGAAATCCGGGAAAACAAAAAATGTTAGCGTATTCAAAATTGGCAGATAAAAATGATTTGCCAATTTTAGTTTCTGCGATAGAAAATAAATGTCAATATTTAATCACTGGTAATTTAAAAGATTTTTCAATTAAAAAAATAAAAAAAGAAACTAATTTGCAGGTTGTCTCTCCGGTGGAGATGATGAAAATAATTGAAGAATGCTAAGCGGAGGGATTTGGGGGTATCACAATTTTCTTCATTGTCAAATTCGGTTTTGCTTTTCACCCATTTTTGCTGGTACAATTATTGAATATGACAGAACCATTAAGAAATGAGCCATTAAACGTTCATGAAAATCAACCGCAGGCGCAAGGTGGAGGAGGTGTTAATGGGGCAGAACAAGTTAGAAGAATAGTTGAAGAAGCAAAAGAAAGACCAACAGCTCCAGGAAATTTATCATTAGAAGATTTTAGAGCAAGAGTGTTGGAAATGACTTATGGGGGAGATAATCCAAACAAAGAAGCAGTGACGAGAATAGGGGCAGATTTGGCTTTTGCAAATAGGAGGGCAGTTGCTGACAAAGAAATGACTTTCTCCAGACGAATTGAAACCTTAATTAAAACAATAAAAACTATCGACTCAAAAACAGCATCAAATGAGTATAAACTACCGCAACTTACGATTGATATTCTAAGTAAGATTAATACAACCGATTTACAAAATGGACAAGGAGAAGGAGTCATTCTTTATTCTTTAATTGAAAGGTCGCTTGGGAAAAGCCACTTAGATAGCGCGGAATTAAGAACCATGGCAGTAGAAATCTATCGTCTAAGATATGTTAATGATCAATTAGCGGCAAAAGTAGTTAAAGAAATTATCGGGGAGATGAAAAAAAATAATTTTGATATTAATAGCGATCCAGTTCTTATTAGTGTTGAAACGTTTATCAATTCGCACGAGACATCAACAAAAGTCAGAAATTACGCCGGCACAAAACAAGAGCAGTTTTTAAGTACTTCCATTTCAGAAATGATAAATCCGACTCGAGAGGGAGCAGATGGTTTAATATCACGGAGAAGAGTAAGTGAGATATTAGGACACCCGGAGGATAGTTTTGAGGTTGAAAGCGAGTTAAAAAGAGCAAGAAGTGGTTTATTACGTGCCTATAATGCGGTTCGAGATAATGGTAATAGTTCTGTTGCGCAAGCAAATTTTCAACAACAGTTGCAAGAATTATTTGCGCAGGGATATATTACTCAAGCGGCAGCAGAACAGGTGAACCAATATTTATCAAATCTGTTTGAAATTCAGTCTAAATTAGGCGAAATTAACTATGATGGTTCAACATTAATTCAAGAAATGGCAAGAGCGGGTGTGCGTCTGACAGGAAAAAACAGAAATGTTCTAATGGCATTGGAAAACGGCGAAGTATTTATTGATTATCTGACAAATAAAGGTTATTATGACCCTGTTCTAAAACATCTGGATTGGGAAAAAGTTGTGGAAGATGTTGAGGCGATTTTTGACAGTGTGTTGAGCGTGGCAGATGGGCATTTAAATGATGAATTTGATCACGCGTTAAACCCAATGTATGCAGGTCATTTTTTAGATGTTTTACTAATGAGGATTGAGGATCTTTCTAGTGATTTAGGGAACATGGATAGAGGGAAAATAGAAGTTGATATAGATTATATAAATTGGGTGAAAGATCCACGTTACATGAAGCAAAATGTTTATGGAGGCGGTCCACTTATTGCATCTGCAAGAAAAGCAACCCGTAAAAAAGACTTGGCAACCAGTATCCATGAGGATTTACGTAATGAAATGAATCATAAAATTCATAATAAAAGATTTCTTCATAATAGTGAAATGATAGCAAGAAAAGGTTTGGGTTGGGAGCAGTTGAAAAATTATTCAGAGATGATGAGAATGGATGATTTTGACAGAATGACAGCAAAAGATGAAATATTAAACGAGGCTTATAACTTATATCTTCAAGCGATTGAAGAGGATTTGGCGTTAAACTACCATGTGGTTGGAAACGAATGGGGATTTGAAGATATGGATGGTTTGGACTCAACCCAAAAACGCGTAATATCTCAGTTAACGGCAAAATATGCGCATACAAGAGAAGAAGATGAATCAAATGATGCTTTTGGAAAAAGAATGCGGAATAAGGTTTTGATGGCGTCAGGATTAAGTAAGGGATTAACCGGTGAATTCTGGGGAAAGCTGTTATCGGGAAGAACTCCAATTTTATGGGAAGAGTATAAATATAAGGATGCAAATGGTGTGGAAAGAATCGGAATGAAGGTGAAAGCAACTTTTATTTCCGGACATCATATTGGTTATGAAAAGATGATTGGAGGGTTGGATCCAACACTTTTAGCGGAAAGGTTTAATTTGCCTAATCAGCTTAAACTACTACCTGATCTTCCGGTTCCAAAAGATCCTAATAATATGCCGGAAGCGTTTGGGAAAATGATGTGGCTTTATGAAAAAGATATGGTTTATTGGTATGCCAAAGATCGAAGGACAGCAACGGCGTTGGGAAGAACACAAAGATGTATTGAAGCGGATAAATGGGTGAGACCGATTAGTGAAAGGGTCAGAATGAAAGCGGTTGATGCACTTGTACGTTTAGGATGGAGAATGGTTGATTATCGAAGTCATACGATTTATAGTCCTGATGGAACAATAGATTTTATGGCTTCAATTGATAGTTTGCGAAGATTGGGTCCGGTGGCGATTAAGGTGTTTATGGATGATATGGATGAAAGCGGTGATGTTAAATTGATTAAACGTGAAGATGTACAACAATTAATTGGAATTGACAAGGCAGGAAATGAACTTAACGGTAAGGAAAAGGGCAATCTGAAAGCAAAGGTATATGAAAAATATATTATAGAAAATATATTTAATACAACTCCATCACAGTTTGTTTGTTTGGAAAACCGGCGATTTAGCACATATGGCGAAACGTTTATTATGGATAGAACTTCCGGTTATCTTAATGGAATTTTTCAAACATATGGTTATCCACCCAACTTAATTAATGGACAGGTTCAGAAACTTTTTCAATCGGCTTTGTCTTTGGCAGAACGATGTGTTCAAGAACAAAAAGCTAAAAGTGGAGCCAGCATGCAGTATGTTTTTGGCCGAGAGGATTTATATTCGGCGCAAGATGTGGTATGGAAATATTTTGAGCTAAGTCGTAGTGATGTTGGTAAGATTCATTTAAAATCCGTAGACAAAGTGAATCCAAACATTAAAGATTCAATAGATTTTTGCAGCGAAATAACTAATAAACAACAGTTTATGGAAATGCTTGAAGGTTATTTAGGGCAAATCCGAACACATTTGGCACAAGACTATTGGGATGATGAAAATTTAACAGTGGAAGCCAATCGATTACGGCAAAATCACAGTCCTTTGCCGCAAAAATTGTTGGGGGAAAAAGTGACACTGGTACAACGTTACTCAACTTTATATATAGAGGGAGATGGAAATATAGAATATTTAATCGGAGGGAATAATTTTAATTTTCATGATTTTAATATGTCCGGCGGTGGTAGTAGGTTGCATGGAAGAATGTGGCAAGAGGTGGCTGAAGGAGCGGAGAAGGCTAATAAAAATTTTATGCAAATAGGAAAGGGATTAGTTGCTTTTGCAGTTAATAAAATGGAGGATTCTTCAAAACAATTGGAACAATTATGGAAAGAGTCAGTCGTTAAGCCAATTAAGGCGATGTATGAAGCTTATGCAGGGACAATTGGAGAAGATTCGCCAGCTGGTCCGCTTGCGCGTGATTTAGGGAATGCGGCATTACGCGCTATTTCGTATGGTCCACTTGGTCGTATATGGGGATATGGGACCTTAAAAAAATTTCGAGAAAAAAATTTTACCGGAGCAGAACAAACTTTGGTGGCAGATGCGGTTGGATCCAGTCCACAAAGAGAATTAAACGCGCTAACTAATGGTGATGAAATAAGAAGGGCAGTCACTGTTTTAATTAATGAATGCCCAGTGATTAAAGAAAATGAAACAACTAATGTTGATTATGAGCCAAGAAAAGAAAATGCTTTCTTAAAAATGTTTGGGTTGGGTTGGTTTGGTAGATCAACCCCTAAACCTATTAAAGAACCGGCTAAAGTAAACGCACAACAAATGTTGAAAGCCGTCGGAGAAAGCGCACGTTCTAAATTAATCGAAACAAAAGGACCAGTTTCCACAATTGCACTATTATTTGCTTTATTAGCTTTATTGTGGCTAGCGCGTAAAAAAAATAGTGGGAAGCAGTAGAAAATATTAACAAAATATATTGTATAGTTTAAATATGAAGCGGATTTTATGTTTTTTTTTCATTGTCATTTTTTTTTCTTTTCTTCCACATTTTAAACCAGTAAAAGCACAGTTTGATCTTTTTGAGTCAAAAATGGCAGGTATGAATTGTGGTATACCGGGATATAAACCAAAAATAAACCTCAAGGATCTTATTAAAAACGCAGAGGAAGAAGATTATTTTAAAGACTTTAAAGAAGAAAATGAATGTTGTCCAAAGGAGGCAAATGTACTTTGTCCCGATATAGAAAACGGTGTCTTAGGAACTATAACAATATTTCTTAATAAGGTCCCTTTTATCGGGAAGGCTTTAAAAGATCTAAACGCAACGTGTGACGGAATGAAAAAGGTGCAAGGACAGGTAGGTGATGGCAGATGTGTTTTTGGGGTGGTAGATGAAAAAACCGTTCCTAATAAGTGTTATTGTGTTGATGAAGATTTAAAAAGCGATCCATTAGCAGCAGTGCAGAAAATGTGTGAGAAATATGTTCACAATAATCCAGCAGAGTTTAAAAGTTGTATGTATTGTGCCTCAGGTCAGTTTGAGAATGGAGAAACCACTAGTAAGGAAGTTTTTGACCGTGGTTATTGGACCGGGCTTGGATGTATTCCAACAGATTTTGACAGTTTTATCACTCATTTTGTGATGAAAATCGGGATTGGGTTTGCCGGAGTGGTTGCACTTCTATGTATAATTTTTTCAGCAATCATGATTCAAACTTCAGCCGGAAACGCAGAAAAGGTAAAGAAAGCACAACAAAATATGACATCGTGTATTTTGGGATTGATTCTGATCATCTTCTCAATTTTTATTCTGCACTTGATTGGGGTGGATATACTGCGAATACCTTTTTTGAAGTGATACGAATAATTAGGGGTTAAGGGGCTAATAGCTAGAAGTTAAGGGTTATGAGTTAGGAGGAAAAACAAACGGGAAAGAGCGATTTTATGCGAATGATGCGAATATGCGAATTATGATACGAATGAAAACGGGTTATGCGAATAAGAAAAGGGGGAGTTGAGGGATTTGGGGGAGGTGGGGGCGATGGGGGAAATGAGGGTTAAGAAATGATCAATTTTCAATTATCAATAATCAATCAAGTTAATTAAATAAGTTGAATCGTTAAAAACAGAGTAGGGTTGGTATGTCAACCAGAGGCAGTTGGAGGTGGTTTTTGTGGTTGTTTATTGCCAAAATTTTTACCACCGAAACCCGGGAGTTTTTGGAATATTCTTTGGAAAGGAGTGAACTGACTGGCAAATAGAGCATATTTGCTGGTTTCACCAATATAGGTGCCAACACCGGCAGAGACTCCACCAAAGAATGAACCAAATCCAAAATCAAGAGGCATTGGTTTGGGAACAAGCAGTTGTTGCACGGTTTTTAGCAAATCCGGAGTCATGAAAAGAATGGCAATTGAAATCAAAGTTGCCATATGTTCAACCCCAATGCCGTATAAAAACGGTAGTTGAAAAAAAGTGTTTGTTTGTGACATATTGTTAATTAAGACCTCTCCCATCATGAAGATTGCAACTGCTGCGGGAAAAACAATTAACTGTGAAGCCAAATTTTTTATCCACGAAGAAAAGGTACTTCGTCCAGGAACAGCTTCGAGCATGAGATAGAGTGGAGAAATGATGATGTAAAGAATAATTTTGGTGTATGCGCCAAAAAGAAAAAGAAAAATTCGGAAGAATATAAATACGACTGTTATTAAAATTAACAAACCAATAATAAGTGGTATTAAAAAATTTGCACCTAAAAATATTGCCACTACTTTAAAGAAATTATTTGCAAAGGGTTGGAATATAAATTGTGCAATTTTTGCAAGAGGAACTGTAATTCCAATTCCGGCAGGTTGAGCTTGTCCTTCGGGAATGGCATCTATGGCTTTTTCATAGCCCTTAGCTTTATCATAAAGCCATGGAAAAATAATTAAATACCCAGCCAAAGAGCCAACTATTTTAACTATTCTTCCAACAGTAGGAATAAGATTAAGCATTGATTGTGGGAGAACCCAAAGAATGTTCCGAATGTTTCCGGCAATAATGTTTCCAAAAATCAGGCCCGGGCCTGCTTGAAGATATTGACTTTGCAAATTGGGAACATCCAGTCCATTACCAACTGAACCAAGAATTGAAACGATCATAATAATTAAAACATACATCAGATCAATCATAAAACCGGCAATGGCGAAAGAAAAAGTGATGTAGAGAAGCGCCATGACAATTTTGGGAAGTGCACTTTCAATTGAGATGACGGTTTGGGGATTGATTTTAGTTCGAAACATGATCATGAAGCCAACCGCCACAATCACAAGAACTAAAATCATATAGGCAACGTCACGCAGCGGTTTCCACACACCCATCAGACCCTTAATGGAGTTAAAGCCAATTCCGGCAGCGTAGGTTTTGGGAACAAAGCCGGCGTTTTGCAGACCGTTTGCCACCCAATAAACACCGGATGCAGGCGGATTGACGTAGGGCAAAGCAATCAGGTTTGCCATGAAGCCAAACAAACTGTGATTGAAATTGGTTTCATTATCTTTGGGATTATCAGTGCATGCTTCGCCCACCAATCCACACATAACAGATTGGATAATTGCAATGGAAGCTTTTCCTTCTTTGGTGGAGTTAAGTTTTGGATCATTAATGATTTTGTAGATTTCCTGGCGATTTTTTTCCATGACATCAGGCTGCGTGGCTTGAGGTTTGTCTTTGTTGATGAAATGCAAAAAAAGACTAATAATAATAAAGAAAGTACCAACAATAATAACGGCCTTTTTGGTGAAGGAAAAAGTCTTGCGCAGAATCGAATTTATATATGGCCAGTAGATTGAGAACATAATATATTTATCATATTAAAAATTATTATTATGTGCAAGAGAGGAAAGATAGACGGTAGAGGGAGGAAGATGGAGGAAGGTAATTATAGACTGGATTCCCGCCTACGCGGGAATGACAAAGTACTGAGAATGTAATGGGGGAAATGACCCCGTTAATTTATTAGTTAAAATTAACGGGGTAAAGGGATTTTGGGGAGTTGAGGGATGTGGGGGAAATTAGGGAGATGAGGGTGATTGGAGAAAATGATAGCTTAAAAAGCTAACGTAAGATCCCTCGCTAACGCTCGGGATGACAACAATACTATTTTTTTACTCCAAACGCCGCCACGTACTTTGGATATGGATAATAGGTGTTTTCGTTGAAAGGTTGGGGATTTTGAAGTCGACCATAGAAAGGATCAAGTGCCCAGATGTTATTGTTAGCGTCAACATCAACCACCCAAAAGAAATGCCCACATCTACCACAACTGGGGCTATCATCGGCGAATTCACCCAACACTACTAGAGTCCAACCATCTTTAAGATATTGCTTAAAAGCATCGACTACTTGATTGGCAACGCTACGATTAAAAACCAGATATGAAGTAGTTTGAATTCCATGACTTTCGATGGTTTGTTTTAAACCGGAGATACTTGAACCGTCACAACCAAGAGGCGCATTTAAACTTTGATAAAAATCAACTGTGTAAGGCGGATTAGCAATTGGTTTTGCATATGAAGCCAGAACCATGGAAGCGGTGGTTGGACCGCAACCAGCTTTGCAAAGCGTGCATCCTTGTGGGAGGGAATAGTTGTCAAATGCGCCGTTGCATTGGGCAAAATAGGTGAGATTGTCCAGAGTTTGGATGGGGGATGTGAGGGGTGTCGGGGATGTGAGGGATGAAGAAGTTGAGTCGAAGGAAGGGAAATCAGCGGTCTCACTTCCAATTGGCATATTAAAAAGAAGTGCAAAAAGATCCGCTAGCATGGTTAAATCAGTTGAACCCGCCTCCGTCTCGTCTGCCGACGGACTACGGCGAGGCAAGTCGGTTGAATCAGTCAAGTCAGTTAAATCAGTTGAATCGGTTAAATCAGTTGAATCAGTAAAAATATTGGGGTTATTTATTTGGTTAATCAAATCATTGGCGCGGGCCCATTCATCGATTTCCTTTTGCGCAAGGTTAGTTTTACGGGTGAAAACATATTTTTTTAATGTTGGCGAATACGAGATTCCCAGATTTTCGGTTTGATAGATTTTTCCGTTTTTTATGTCAGATAAGCTAATTGGTGAATTTTCCGGTTTGGTTGATTGTTGATAATCAAAATTCTCCACAATAATCGGTTTTACTGGTGGGAGATTCATAAACATAGCAATTGTGGGATTGATTGACTTGGGAATAATTCTTCTTGAACCATATTGAGTGGGGATTGGGGAGATCGGGGGAGTTGGAAGTTGAGAAGTTGAAGATGGACGCTTGAAATTAGAAATTAGAAAAATAAGAAGGATGAGAAGGAAAAGAATGATGACGGTGATAATAAGTATTTTTTTCATAAGTTATTAAATATTACAGAATAGTTTGGTCCTATTGGTAACGGGTTGGTAACAGGATTGCCACGTCTTATAATCCTCGCAATGACATTATTGATTTTTATAATAATCCCACAAATATTGACAATATGTTCGGTTGCCAAGACGCGAATAGGGATAACTGCAGTTTCCATGATAACGGAGTCCGGCGCGATTAGCTTCTTCCTGTGTCCATTCAGTTGGGCTGGTTGCTCCGCTATCGGTTTTTAATTTTAAAGCAGCGGCAAAGATGTTATCACGCAGATCACAGGGATTTGGCGTGTGAATATAACCGCCATATTTACTAATACTATTACCATATTGTCCCCAAGCATTGGGACAATAACCGGTGCATTTTCCATTCCAGCAGCATTTTGGGCAGTCAGTGCGACCATCGCTATCGCGGCCAGTGGTCATTTGCATTGGACCTTGTTCACTGCAGTTGGCAATGGGGCAGGTGATGCCGCTTCCCGGATTTGATTTTTGACCAATTTCGACATCTGTTAAATTGAAGACTGCCGGGTTTTCAATACTGATTATTCCTTCAAGAATTTTGTATGGAACACCGACTTTTTGGCTGGCTTCAGTGATGAGGGATTGAAGAGAAGCGGGGGTTGAGATTGGGGAAATTGGGGAAGATTGCCCCGTTAATTTGTTTGGTGAAATTAACGGGGTAAAGGGGTTTGGGGGGTAGGATGATGAGGTGGGTGGAAAAGCTGATGGAGTTGAAAAAGATGTGATATCTGGAGAGTTAAAAAGAAGACTGAATAAGTCGGCTATCATTTGAAGGTCGTTTTTAGTAGAGATATTTGAATTGGTTAAATCAGTTAAATCGGTCGAGTCAGTTGAATTGGTTGTTTTTTTAACTGGATTAATGGTTGGCGCGCTAATTAATAATAATTCATGATTATTCTGATAAATATTTTCTTGTTCGGCAATTAGTGTTTGAATGGGTTGACTATTATCAGTAACAATAAATAAAGATTGATTTTGGAAAATATTCGTAAATCCATTTTGATTTGCCCAATGGTTGATTGCATCAGCTGAATCGCTTGCAGTTTTTTGAATAAAAAAACGATCTAAAAAACCTGAATAGGCGAGGCTAAACTCATTAGTTGTTAGTGGTAGTTGTTTTTTTAGGTTGTTAAGTTGTTTTATTTGAGGATCTTGATAGACAATTGGAGTTTTTGATTTAGTTGACACACCCCTTTGTTTCCCCTCTGAAAGAGGGGAAGACTTGCTATCTAGACTAACTGTTGGGAAAGGAGAGCCGGTTGTTTTAGAAGGGTTTTTTGGTCGGTGTGAAAGCCAGTAGAATAGGGTAGATAGGACTAATAGGATAGATATGGCAAAAAAAATCAATTTATTTGTATTCATAGGTTGACAATTATAATTATTTTATTCATAATAAAAATATGAGTGGTTTCTTTGATTTTATTAAAAAACCGGGGCAGCAATCAACACCAACTGCACCTCAACCAACGATTAGCCCGCCCACAGGCGTTGCTAATAGTGGATTTGCTGTGCCGGTGGCAATGGGGGACGTGGGGGATTTGGGGAATGTGGGGGTTGTGGGTCAGGGAAGCTCATATAATGGGATTGGTACTCCTCCATCTGGGAGTTCATATAATGGAATTGGTACACCACCTAAACCGAAGATTGAAATGAGGGATTTGGGGAATGTGGGGGTTGTGGGGGTTGTGGGTCAGGGGAGTTCTTACAATGGGATTGGAGCGCCGCCAAAGCCAAAGGAAGATGTGGGGGATTTGAGGGTTGTGGGGGACGTGAGGAAGAAGAAGGAAGGGAAGGATCAGACGGATCAGAAAGATATGGGAAATCGGGGAGATGGGGGGGGATTGGGGAAGATTGGGGGAAAGAAAGAGGATGAGGGTCAGAGAGATGTGGAAAAGATGGGGGAAAAAGGAGGGGTGGTGGTAAATTCTCAGATTGATAGTAAAAAAAGAGTGGAGTTAGATCTATTGACTCATTTAACTCAACGATCGAATCGGGTGTTTATGTCCGCGCAAACAAAAGCCAAAGAATTAAAAAATCAACTAATCGACAGTGAACATCTATTACATGGATTATTGGCAGACGGTGAAATATATAAATTATTGACAGAATTAAAATTGCAACCGTCTCTTCTTGAGGAAGAACTAAACAAGATATATAGACAAGAAAATAATGCGGGAATTGCTCAATTGTCTCCGCGGGTGAAACGGATTGTTGATAATTCTTTGGTGATTGCCAGAAAACTGGGTTTTGAATTTATTTCTCCGGAGCATTTGCTACTTGCACTATATGAAGAAGGCGAGGGGGTGGGAGCGAGAATATTGGCAAAATCCGGTTTGAAAAAAGAAGAATTAAATAAGAAAATTTTGGGGAAAAAAGAAGACTTGGAAGAGGGTGAAAAACAAACAGCAGTTGCGAAAAGAAGTTTAGTTGAGCAATATACAGTTGATTTAACTGCTAAAGCAGCGCAGGGACTTTTAGATCCGGTGGTGGAACGCTCTGAAGTGGTGGAGCGGGTGATTCATATTTTATCCCGTCGAATGAAAAATAATCCGGCATTAGTGGGTGAGGCAGGAGTTGGAAAAACCGCGATTGTTGAAGGATTAGCAGAACGGATTGTTGCCCATAAGGTTCCAGAGCCATTATTAAATAAACGAATTTTATCACTTGATTTGATGAATGTTTTGGCTGGCGCATCGCATCGGGGTGAATATGAGGAGAGGATGAAAGATTTAATTGAAGAAGTGAAAGGAAGCAACGGACAGATCATTCTCTTTATTGACGAAATCCATAATATTATCGGCGCTGGTGGCAGTGAGGGAAGTGGTGATGCAGCAAATTTTATTAAACCGGCACTTTCCAGAGGTGAGATACAACTTATTGGTGCAACCACACTAACAGAATACCGAAAATATATTGAAAAAGACGCAGCTTTAGAACGAAGATTTCAACCGATTGTGGTTCCAGAACCAACAGAAGAGCAAGCAATTAAAATGCTTAAGGCAATAAAAAATAAGTATGAAGCATTTCATCGAGTTTTGATTCCAGACAGTGCGATTGAAGCAGCGGTGAAATTATCCAAGCGTTATATTGGGGACAGGTTTTTACCGGATAAGGCGGTTGATTTGATTGATGAAGCAGCTTCGGCCGTACGTTTACCTTTAATTTCTCTGCCTGAAGAAATTCAATCAATTGAAACGAGAATAAAAGAGCTAAATCAGGAAAAAGCAGAAGCGGAAAAAAGCGGAGACAAGGTGAAGGTGAGAATTCTTAATTCACGCATGGCTGACATTCAAATCTCTCTTGATGAAAAAAAGGAAGAATATAACATGAGAAAAGGCCAGACAACAACTGCTGTAACAGTTGAAATTATTAAAGATATTGTGGCAAGATGGACTGGAATTCCGGTTTCAAAAATTTCAGGATCAGAGATGGAAAAACTGGCGAACTTGGAAAAGATTATGCATGAACGATTAATTGATCAAATGACAGCAGTGACATCGGTTGCGCAAGCCGTGCGTCGAGGCCGTGCAGGACTGAAATCAACCCAAAGACCAATTGGAAGTTTTGTTTTCTTGGGGCCAACCGGTGTTGGGAAAACCGAACTGGCAAAAACACTGGCGGAGATTCTTTTTGGACAAGAGGAAGCCATGATCAGATTTGACATGACAGAGTATATGGAAAAACATGAGGTGGCTAAGCTTTTGGGTGCACCTCCGGGCTATGTTGGTTATGAAGAAGGAGGAAAGTTAACCGAAGCCGTGCGACGTCGACCCTATTCAGTCGTGTTGTTTGACGAAGTAGAAAAAGCCAATGCGGATATTTTTAATATTTTACTGCAAATTCTTGATGATGGTCGTTTGACTGATAATAAAGGGCATACGATCTCTTTTAAAAACACTGTTGTAATTTGCACCTCAAATATCGGCACAAAACTAATTCAAGATGAGATGTTAAAAGGAGGAAAGGTAGAAATTGAAGAACCGCCAATGCTCTCAACCTATACGTTTTCACCAAGAGGAAGAGAAATTTTAACAATCGGGAATAAGTATTTTGAGAAAGACGGCGCGGTTTGGAAAAACATGATGCTGCTAGATTATTTTTCCGGAAATCAGGTTGAGAAAGTTGAAATCCAACCAGAGAATAACGATATTGATAAACAAATAGGTTTCCCGACGTTTGGTTTTGATACGCATGCAATCTCTCCACAAGGGGTTGAAACAATCACTAAAGGTGAGCAGATTTTTATTCGGACAGCCACCACGGCAAAAGTTTGGAAAAAACAAACATTAATAGAGTATTTTAAAGATCATGTTGTAATTAACGCACTGCCTGATGCGCCGGAAGAACAACTTCCAACCGGTAAATTAAAAACGCATGCTTTTTCTCTGGATGAAAAAGAAATTGTGACGACTGGTGGCCGTTTTTGGCGTCGAAAGGGCGGGACAACTAACTGGGAAACGGGAATCTTAGTTGAATATTTTGGGCAGCAGAAAGCGGAAAAAGGCAGTTTGCCATTAACACATTGGGATATTCATACTTTTTCTCCAACCGGAAAAGAAATTATTATCGTGAATGATCAAATTTGGTTTAAGGAGATAACGGAAACGGTTTGGCATGGTCAACTTTTGAAAGATTATTTTGGTCAGAATTTTCCACTGGAAAAAGAGACTACAGAAAAGCAAAAAATCGAAGAAGAAAACGACATGAAGAAATACGGGAACATTAAAAACAAGGTGATGAATGAGTTGCGCAAATTTTTCCGTCCGGAACTCATTAATCGTTTTGACGAAGTGATTATTTTCGAACCGCTGAAGTTTATTCATATGATTGAAATTGTACGATTGCAGTTAAAGGGATTAACAAAGCTGCTTGAAGATCAGGATATTGGATTTATTTATACTGATGCTGCCGTCAAAGAAATTGTCCGTAATGGTTTTGATCCGATATACGGCGCTAGACCGCTTCGTCGGGCAATTCAAAAATTAATTGAAAACCCAATCTCAACCTTAATTATTGAAGGAAAAGTTAAACCCGGTAGCCAAATTTCTATTGATTTTGACGGAACGGGTTTTATATTTAATATTGAGCGAATGGAGGCGGTTTCGGCGCAAAATAACCAAAATGCCGATGTGAAAAAAGAGTTTAAGTGTGAAAAGTGTGCTAATCAATTTACAACTGTGATTGCAGCGAATTCTACGGTTGTTTGCAGTAAATGTGCGAGTAAGCAGTTGCAGGAAGTGAAAGCGGAGGGTAAAGATATGGGAAACAATAAGGGAGATATGGGAGAAAATGAAAAGAAAGATGAGAAGATTGAAATGAAAGAAGTGGAAGGTGCGGTAGGAAAAGATCAAACAGGAAAAGCAGACGGGACCGAAAGGAAATTAACTAACTAATATGGAAAAATCTTTTACTCCCTTAAATATTGATGCTTTAAACCAAGGCTTTGATGAAAAAAAAGTAAATAAATCGTCCAATACAATATTATTATTAATTGCAACATTTACTGCGGCGGTGTTGGCAGTGATGCTTATAATTTTGATACAAAAAAAAATAAGTACGAATAATATAAACAACAATTCAACTGACAATACCGTAATAATTTCACCAACAATCACTCAACCCCCGACCACAACTCCAATTATTTCAGAACCAGTACAACAGCCGACTTCTAGTTTATCAGGTACAATTATTCCTACGCAAATAGTGATAATTAGTCCAACCGAAAAAATTGCTTCTCCGACTGGGGAAATTATTAAATGATACGAATGAATACAGGTTATGCGAATGATGCGAATATGCGAATTATGATACGAATAATGCAAAAAATGAAATCAGGCGCTGAATAGTGCCTGATGCGAATCTACAAATATACGAATGATACGAACATATAAATAATAAATGGGGGATTTAAGGGATTTGGGGAATGTGGGGGAGTTGCGCATACTTGGAATGACATAAAAATATGGAAATATTTACAATTTTAAATAACTGGCAGTGGTTGATTTTTTTATTGCTGATTGTTAGTTTATTCTTTGTTTCTCACTCAACAACCAATGAATTATTTTATTTCCTACGGATTTTTTTTAAATCAGAAAAAACGGTTTTTGGTTTAGTATCATTAATCTATTTACCAGGAACGATTATGCATGAGATGGCGCATTTTCTTATGGCAACAGTATTAATTATCAAAGTTCGCGAGGTGAAGATATTACCAGAGTTTGAGGAAAACTATATTAAATTAGGAAAAGTGCTTTATGAAAAAAAAGATTTTGTGCGTGGTGTATTAATTGGAATTGCACCAATCACGATTGGTCTAGGATTTTTATGGTGGTTGGCGCTGGTGCAAATTTTTCCAAATCCAATCTGGTACGTTAATATATTATTGGGCTATATAATATTTTCAGTTTCTTCAACTATGTTTTCATCAGCCCAAGATTTGGTTGATTTAGTTTATATTTTCCCGGTGTTTTTTTTTGCCGGAGTAATTATTTACATTTTTAATATTAGAATTGATTTGTTATTTAATAACAGTAATTTAATAGATGAAATCAATCAAGTCTTTGCAATCATAAATTCCTATCTTTTCTTGTCGTTGACCTTGAATCTTGCTACAATGATAGTGGCGAGGGG
>Ga0210058_1002238_pt1 | contig 16117 bp, 8 predicted proteins | sample CryGeymeta201511_FD_183979 | JGI IMG/M metagenome (GOLD analysis project Ga0210058, IMG submission 183979) | Groundwater microbial communities from Crystal Geyser aquifers in Utah, USA - Crystal Geyser metaG 2015-11 (SPAdes) (version 2) | ecosystem: Environmental > Aquatic > Deep subsurface >...
GCCCACGACGCGGCCCGACGCCGACCGTATGCAGGCCGTCACCGTGGCCGGCTTGCTCAGGGAGTACATGACAGTCAGCCCGCGGGCGCGCGACACTGCCGAGACCTGCGTGATCCGCAGCACGCTCCCCGAGGACGGCTCCACAACCAACCGGAAGCGACGCGGAGTCCGGCCGGTCAACCGGAAAGCGTAGTGCTCCACGGTTCGCAGATAGCGCCTCTCGCCGGTGTCCAGATCAACCAGCGTGGGGGTCAGGCTGTGCGGCAGTTCGCTGAGATCAGGCACGGTCAACACTGCGTCCGTCCCGCCCCCCGCGTCAGAGTACACCACGAAGTCCCACTCCTTGCTCCCTGACGTTACCGGCCCCTTCGTGTCCGTCTGAAACCGCGACAGGCCCGCCGGGTTGTCGGTCAGCCAGTCGGGCCGGGAGAACTCAACCACGACCCCGGAAGGGCTCGGTGGCGGCTTGGGCGACTCCTGCGCGTAGCCGTCGAATCCGTCCGTGGCAACAGCGCTCGCCCGCGCCTCGATTGCGTCCTCGCTCCGACCGTCGCCGACCCGGAGCTCGACCCCCCAGCCCGCGCCGCCCGTGGACACCGCCCGGTCATCAGCAAGCCGCGGCTGCCCACGAGTCGGACCTTCCGGGATAACGAGCGTCAAGCCGTCCACGAGCGTAAGGATCCAGTATCCCATCCACGGCTTCAGCAAGCAGGAGCTTCCCGGCGCATACGTGACGTAGCGCCCCCCTGCCGAGTCCCAGCCGTAGGCGACCTCAGCGACCCAACCGGCGGCAACAGCCTGCGCCCAGGTCTTCGTGTCGGCGCCGCGCCGAACCTGGCATTCCGCGAGCAACGCCGTGCCTTGGGGATGGACGTAGCCGATGAGATGCCAACCCCGGCCACCTGGCAATGCCACATCGTCCCCGCGTTCCGTTCCGGACACAGCGACTGTGGTTCCACCTGCTCCCGGCACGAGCACCCAGTACCCCAGTCCGCAAACCACGCTAGCCAGTAGTGTGTACGCGCCGGATGCCCAACCGTAGATCACAAGCGGATCGAAGTAGGGGCCGAAGACAGCCTGAGCGCTCGCTTCCTGAGGCGAGACGGGCACGGATGCCATATTCCAGCCGGGCGGGATCGCCGACCACTGCACGGTGAGCGGCGGTGCAGTATTGGCACAACGAAAGCCGATGCCGCTGTCGCCGCCGAGGAAGTCACCGGGGCTGTCGCGATATGCGCAGCGGAGATCGCCGACGCCCCTGCTGCCCCACGAGCCCCCACGCAACACACGATGGTTTGAGCTGGGGGGATCATTGGGATCCTCGCGGCCGTCCGTGGCGGAGTACGGATACGGACGGAGCAGGCTGCTGCACCACTCCCAGACGTTCCCGGACATGTCATACACGCCAAAGGGGGTCGGCGGGAAGCTGCCCACGGGGGATGTGTACTTCCACTGGTCTTCTCCTTCCACTCCGGTGTCGTCGGGCCAAGGTGTGAAGTAGTTCGCGAGGTCGTGATTGGCTTGCCCGGTAGAGGTCGCGTACTCGAACTGCTGCCCACACCGAGCGGCATACTCCCACTCAGCCTCGGTCGGCAGTCGCGCTCCAGCCCACTGGCAGTACGCGCGAGCGTCGTACCACGTCACCGCAACGACGGGATGCTGCGGTTGGTTGAACAGGGGGTCCGCCCAATGGTTCGGCGCGGCATGCCCCGTCGCCTGCATGAACTGCCCATACTGAGCGTTGGTGACCTCGTTCCGGTACAACCAGAAGCCGGCGACCGTCTGCTGGTGCGCAGGCAACTCGCCTATCGTCGCCGGATCCAAGCTGACGGTGCTTCCCATTGTGAACGTCCCGCCGGCAAGCCATACCATCTCCGCGCCATCGACAGGATTGACCTGGGACCGCGACCCCGGAACGTCACCCGCGGGGGCGACTCCCATCGGAGGGCGCGGGAGTCCCCGCGCCCCTGTCCACTCACTGGACTTGCCCCAAAGGCCCCCACGAGCACACACGCGACGACCGGTCCTGCACGGCTAACCAGACGAACGCTTGACATGCGAGTCACGCTTCTCGCCTCCCTGCATACGCAGCAGCCTCCGTCACCTGCACCTCCAGGCACCTGGGCCGCCGCGTGCCAGTACACCCCCGAGTTCTCCACCCCCTGGCCAACACCTGCCAGACGCACACAAAGACGCGCCTTCCTGCCGCACGCACCAGGCCGGGCGGAACAAGGTGCCGCACGCCGACCCGCCAATGGGCACTCCCGCCACAAACGCCCCGCCCCCTCCGAAGAACCGCCCCTCCCCGCAATGTTCGCGCCGCGACCCCACGCCAGTCCTCCTGGAACGCGCACAGAGCAACAGAGACGCCCGCCGCACCAGAACGGCACAGCGGGCCTGTCGTCAACGGCCACCAGCGGTCAGCCCGCCCCAAGTCACTTGTCAGTATATGCCCCCATTCCCTGCACGAAGGTGCAGGGGCGTTACAGACATTGAGTATCGACGCCCCCTACCGCGAGGTGATCCAGCGTCTCGATGAGCTGAACAGGCACTTGGTGCGGACCTACTGCGCGAAGTCATACTTGGCGGCCTGTGAGCCGGAGTACTGCACGTATCGGCTGCTGGGAACGTGCGACTACCTTCGGGTGGTCCATGCTCTGGCTGAGAACCGCGGAATCGACATCATCGGCAGGAAGCTGCTGTGACAACTGCCCGACAATCCGCCTGGGACCGGCTGCACTTCGGCGTAGCAGATATGCACTTCCAGCCCAGGCGAGACGGGTCGTATTCGCTGGTCGCCGCGTGCTGCCTGAACGCTCCTTAGCGAGGACCTGCGTCGTCCACCAACCGCCCGCGTCAAGCCGGGATGGCTGTAAGTGGTGAGCGCTCCGGAGAAGATAAATGATTCATGGCGACCACTCGTTCTTCCTCGTGATCGAGGGTCTTGACGGCTCCGGGAAGAGTTCCGTAGCGCGCTGGCTTGTGACCGTGCTGCTGGATACTCTCGGCCCCAACGTCAAGCTGACGTTTGAGCCGCATGATCCCTCGTGTGCAGGGCTGTTCATACGGCAGGCCCTCATGAGCAAGATCCGGGGAGGTGTCCCGCCCAACACACTGGCACTGGCCTTCGCGGTGAACCGGGCAGACCACTGTGACCGGGAGCTCAGGCCGTTCTTGGAGGGTGCGCAGCGATCACCCCGGATGCTTGTGTGTGACCGGTACTACCTGTCATCGCTTGTGTACCAGAGCAGCCCAGAGCTGTCGATGGACGGTGTTATGGACCTGAACTCGGCGGCGATCCGCCCGGATCTGACCATATTCCTCAGTGCAAGCAATCGGACTTGCTACGACCGACTCAGGCTTCGTCAGGAAGGCAAGGAGCTTTTCGAAAGGAACCTGGACCAGACTCGACGCAAGTACCAGAACGCCATCCAGTTCCTTCGAGGGCGCGGTGACAAAGTTGTGGAAGTCGACGCTGATGGTGCGGCATCAGAGGTGTTGACCAGGGTCATCGATGCTCTCGCCCCACATGCGCCACGGTGGCTGGAGATTCAACGTCCCCTGCCCACCGAACCGGTCGACCACGTGTTCGTACCTACCGAGACGACGATACAAACGGTCGCGGAAGCCAACTTGGGCTCCCAAACACCGAGAAACCCATCGGACCTGCACCCGTTGGGCGATTTCGTCCAGTCCCTGCGAGACAAGGTCACAAGGGCGATGTGGGCCATTCCCTTCGATCAGGCCGCAACGCTCTTTCTCGATGGAATCAGGTGCAAAGGCTACGAAGTGCGTGGCAGGCTTCCGTGGACTGATCTCGACGCCTTCGAGCTGGAGTACGCAATGCCTCTCGGCATGCGCCAACACGGGGCGGCGCTGGTTCTGGGCAACACCCAGCGGTACGATATGATCGTCAAGAAGCTGATGGCCGACCCGAAGGTGAAGACGCTCGACCGGATGTCGGACTTCCTCTTCGTCTTCGACGCCAATCCCTCCCACCTCATCAACACGCACTACGAAAGGGATATCCTGGACTCCGGCGACTCAGCGTCCCTGTCCCCCTCTCTCACCGTGCTGACGAGATCAGACCTCGCGGACATGGTAACTCAGACTGCGCTCCGTCACCTCCAACGCGAGCGTCCCTTGGCGGTTCCGGAGCCGCGCACGCTCAAGCGCGCCCCGGAAGACTGCGTGCCGCGGAGCGTGTTCGAGCCAAGTTGGCGAGTGGCCGCCTAGGGCATCCAGCGCGCGCTGAGGCTACTCCCCAAACCACACCGGGCTGCTCCACGCGATCTCGCCGTCTTTCTGCTGTACCCGCACGTAGTAGTAGGAAAACCCGGGCAGCGGTTCGGGGTCGACGAAGGTCAGGTCGCACGACTTGCCTTCGGCGTTCTTCGTGTAGACGAACTTGTTGGAGCGGCAGACTTCGACGCGGTCGAGGTCTGCCGGGCAGTGCACGCGGACTGCCACTTCGACGGACTTGCCTGCCGGTCTGGTGATCTTCTCTCCCATGAGGTGGCCGTCGACGCGGACGTCGAGAGCGATCTTGGCGGCGGTGGTGCCATAGCAGTGGCGGGCGCGGAGGGCGTCGAGAATGGACTCCCGGCTGAGATCGGGGGCGTAGACGCACGCCTTGCCGTAGCCGCCGGTGTGGTCGGGGCTGGCGATGACGCCGAGGACGATGCCACGCGCCCAGGCGTCCTGCAGGAAGTAGGCGCCCGCGGGCGTGGTGGCGCGGGCTTCGCGGGGGGCGCCGCTGTGCTCGTACGAGCCGCGGCTCTGGAAGACCTCGGCCACCGGTTGGGCGGTCTCGTCGGTGAAGTCCCAGTCGACCGGCACGTTGCCGGTGTCGGCGAGTTGGTGGGGGATCTGCACGAAGTTGGCTTTCATCTTCCGCAGCGCTTCCCACACCTCGGCGGGTGTCTGGCGGTTCATCGCGTTGAACCAGCGCGGCAGGTACGGGTCGGCGAAAATGAGGTTGCGATGGCCGTAGAAGCCGTAGGGGTGCTTGGTCGAATACTCCTCGAAAGTCGAAGTCCACTCCTCTGCGAGGAAGGTGAGGAACTGGCCGGGGTCGTCGTTGGTCCGCGCCAGCTTCGCCAGGTAGTTCCACAGGTAGGCGTTGAGGTTGTAGCCGTGGTCGGTGGCGCAGGCGAAGTCGTGGTGGACGAGGTCGCGCATGTTGGCGTAGCTCTCGTCGACCGATTCGTCGCCGGTTCGGTTGCAGATGGAGATGTCGGTGTGGTCGTGCAAGTCGCCGAAGTAGAGGTTGAGCTTCCGGTTGCCGTACTCAATCGACGGTGTGGGCATGTCTTCTCCGCGCTCGACGCGCACCTGACCGGGCGCGAACAGGTCGGCCGGCTCTGTTAGCGGCCCCCACTTCGCGGAGGCCGTCGACTGCGATGCCGGGTCGAGTTTGAGCGACGCCAACTGGATGTCGCTCTTCCCGGTAGCCGACTCCTGCTCATTGTCCCACCGGCCGGGGGTGTCGTCGGTCTGGAAGGCAATGGCCGCGCGGTCGCCGGTCAACGCCAGACAAGGGACGCGGTCCATGCCCTTCTCCGGCGAAACGACCGCCGGTTGCGACCAGGCGCCGCCATCGAACGACACCGCCGACACCTGCCACGCCCGCGGCCTGCCGGCGTTCCCCGTGCCGCCCGGCTGGAGCAGTGTCCGGCAGGCGACCCACAGCCGCCCGGACGCGTCGAACGCCGCCGCCGGCGCCTCGGCGTGCGCCTTGAAGACCGGCGAAGTCGCGGCGTAGTCCGTCGGGGCGAGGAGCCCAGCCGGGGTGACCTTCGTCACGATCAGCCGGCGGGTCCGGGTGGCACCGGTGGCGTAGTTGCGCGTGCTGGGGCCGGCGTCGATGACTGGCGGGCCCATGGTGGCGTCTTCGTAGAGGAGCCAGAGCTCTCCGCCATGCGCCAACAGGAGCGGGTGGCGGTCGATGCTGGGGGCTTTGGTCAACCGGCGTTCGGTCTGCCAAGTTCCGTCGGCGTCGCGGGTTCGCAGGTACACGTCGAAGTTGTTGTCGCGGAAGCTGTGCCAGGCGACAGCCAGTTGGCTGCCGCCGACTGCGGCGATCGACGGCTCGTAGTTGGACGCCCCGGTCTTGGTCAGCCGCGCCGGCGCCGAGGCCTTGCCGTCCGTCAACGACGCGGCCATGATCTGTCGATAGCCGTCGGGGTTCGCCTCCCAGGCCACCCACAGCGTTCCGTCGGCCCACGCGCCCGCCGGTTTCACGTCCACCACTTCGGCGCTGCTGAGGCGAATCGGCTTGCCCGGCCCGGTGGCTCCGCAGTCTACTGCGTAGATGTCCCAGTTGCGGTTTCCCTCTGCCGCGTACAGGACGTAGGCCCGATCGCCGGCGGCTACTGCCTTCACGCCCAGCAGATACGTGCCGGCGCCGCCCAACACCTGCCACTGACCCAGGCGCCGGAACTTGTCGCCTGCCGTCTCGTAGCGAGCCACCTGCAGCGAGTCGGCCCCGTCGCGGAAGCTGTCCCAGGCGAGGTAGAGCGAGCCGTCGTCGGTTCGCGCCATTGCGACCTCCTCGTTGAAGCCGTTCCCTTCGCTGACTGAGGTGACGCTGGGCAGTTCGGTTTCGTACAGGGCAACGTCGTCGATCCAGATCCGGCCGGGAGGCGCGCCGTGCGAGGAGGGGGCGATGATCAGCAGCGTCATTGCCCCAGTCTGTTTGACGGGGATCGTGGTCGTGTACTTCCGCCAGGCATTGGGCAAGTCGGTCCACGCGCCGACGAGCGGGCGTTCGGACTCGGTTCGGGCCGTCTTGGGGTCGGTGCCCGGGTGCACGACGCGCAGTACCAGCTTGGTCTTGTTGGTGGCCTTGGCCCAGACCTCGAAGTCGTACCGGTAGCCCACCCGCACCGGCACGCGTCGCTGCAGGATCAGCGCCTGCTTGTCGCCGGTCGCCTCGCCGGTCAAACACGCCTTGCCCGAGTGAATCTGGCCGGGAGCAGTGACCAACTCCTGCTTCGGGTCCGGCGTCCACCCGGTGAGGTCCTCCTCGAACCCGCCGTTGGCGAGGAGGTTGACCGGGGCCGCCGCGGCAGCGATCCCGACTTGGATCAGGAGCGCGACGACCGTGCAGGCAGAACAGGTGCTTCTCATGGCGCGACTTCCTTATCACTCAGAGATTCCTCGCACTATTCGCCCCCTCTGGTCGTTGCCCTTTCAGTGTAGCCGCATTGGTGCGAACTGCGTCACGTCGTCCGGCGGCACGGTGAAGGCGTCCAGCTCGTCGCGGCTGCGGCGGAGCAGGTTCATGCCGAGCAGTCGGCCGGGGAGGTCACCGGCGAACAGCTCCCTCAGCGACAGCGCTCCCTCCACCACGAACCGGTTGCCTGTCACGCGGACCTCGGACTGGCAGGTCGGCACGTCAGACTGCTGGCGGCCGTTTCGCGTGCGCACCTCCCGATGGACGTTGCCTTTGGCCGTGAAGACGAGGAAGTAGTATCGGTCGTGAGTAGCGCCCGGGTCGAGACGCAACGCCACCCAGTTCATCCTCAAGTTGTCCCGGTCCGGGTACTTCTCGGGTGGGAACAACTCAGCTTCGAACGCGAAGTACAGTGACTCGTCCAGCCACAGCAGCCGCACCTGTGTCGTCAACGAAGCCGGGCTGAGGCCGTTCTGTTGGTGTTCGAGCGGGACGACCAGCGCACTGTCCCACGCTGTCTCCGTGAGCTGCCCGTCAAGAGTGGGTGCCGCTTCCGACCGAGGGATGTCCCGTGGCACGGGCGGCTTGGGTTCCGCCGGCAGGGGACGGATCGGCAAGTGCACTGTCTTCGTCCGACCGCGGTTGCGGATCGTTGCGGCGATGGTTGTGCTTCCGGTCGGTAGTTCCACCACTTGCCGGAATGCGCTGTCGCGACTGGTCGCCACCGGGGCGTCCTCGATCCGCACCCACGCCAGCTTGTCCGCAACTCCCTCCACTTGCACGCGCTGCGCCCCATGCCGCACGCCGACTGCCCGCGCCGTCGCAACCATCAGGGGCCTGTCGCCGATGGCCGCCAACTCACCAACCAGCAACGCCCGCGCAGTCGTCAGCCGTTCTGGGTCGCGCTCGAAGTCCGTCAACCCGCGGATGAGCGTGCTGCAGAGGCTCTTCGACGGGTCGTCTCCGGGCAGCCGTGAACCCAGAGCACGCGCCACGCGAGCCTGTTCGCGGGTCAGTATCCGCAGCAGCTCGTAGTCCTCGATGCCGTCCCGCAGAAGCATCAGCCGGAGGCTGGGGAAGGGGTCACTCGAACCGAATACCTCGCCGGGATAGATCAGCAGCCCGTCGCCGTTGGTGGTGGCGAAACTGGTGACATGGGCGAACGGGTCTTCCCCCCACCCGTGGACCATCGAGTAGACGAAGCCCTGAATATCGTGGAGCGCCATCATCCAGCAGAAGACCCGCGGGCAGACGGCGGCGTCGTCCACCAGCCAGGTTGGGTAGGGGTAGGTGGGCACGCAGCACGTGTACCACCAGACCGACTCGCCCTGGCGCTGCCGCGCGGCCAACTCGGCGAAGTCGAGATGGCCGACTGAGTTGGCGTCGCCCAGGTCTGGACACCAGATATCGACAGCGCCGAACAGCGGCTCGATCGGCCGGTGAGTGACAAGCTGTGGAAGACCGGCCGCGTACTTGTGGAGCTTGCGGCCCAGTTCGCGGATGTCTTCATGCTGAGCGGGCACTGGCTCATCAGCTTGGTAGTAGAATGCCTTCCCCAGCACGCCGAGTCGCCGGAGCCTATCGACCAACGGCCGGAAGTAATCCGGCTCGTCCAACCGCCACGGCAGCCGGAAGCTGTGCACCCGCGGGTCGGTCAGGTAGGCGTCGGCAGCCGCCGACTCCACCGGGACAGGCAGTTCGTACCCGCAAAGGCGGTAGCGCAGCAGGAACTCGTAGTACCGCCGCTGGACTTGCGCCCACTCGTCCGACCCCTCCGCGTACGATTCGCCCTCGGTGCGGCAGTGTGCGTTGAGCCAGTCGCGCACAGCCGGATAGTAGAGCGCCGCCGTGGCCCGCAGCGTCGGCCGCTGCGGCAGCAAGACGCGGGAGACGTGGACTTCCAGCGGCACGGTTGCGAGCGGGCCGCGCTGGTCACGGAGCGACAGCGGGCCGCGGTATCTGCCCGCGACACACGTCGCCGGCACGTGCACGGCAACCCAGAGTGGCTGGTTCTGCCTGACGGACACGTCGACCCGCGGCACCGCGGCGACCGGCACCAACGGGTCCGGCCACCAGCCCGGCTGAGTGACGCGGTTCTGAGAGGGGACGCGGACCTCGACGTAGCGGACCCAGTACAGCTCGACGGCCGCACTCGGGAGCACCTCCCCAGACTCAGAACGCAAGTCCGCAACCGACCCCTCCAGCCCCCGGAGCGGCTGACTGCCGGCCCGCGCCACGACCTGCCCCGACTCATACTCGTTCCGGACAGCAGTCAGCGCCAGGGCGGCAGAAGCAAGAGCGGGCCGCCCCTCATCGCGGAACACCTTCCGCAGGCTGCTCTCCGTCCAGACCTCAACGGAGGCCTCTTGCGCTCGGCCCGGCGCCCGCCCGCAGAGCACGACGACCACAACCGCGACGCCCATCCGTAGGCAGGGCTTCCGGCTCATGGACTCCCTCTACTTCCGCGCGGTCTTGAGGAACTTGGCGAGGTCGGCACTCACCTCGTCGGCAAAGGAGTTGACGCGGCCTGTCATGTCGGAAATGGATCGCGTCGCGTAGCGCTTGTTCCAGAGGCTGGCGTCGGAGTGGGCGCCGAGGACGTCCATCTCAAGCGTGGCGTCCTGGTGCTTGCCTTTCTGCACCAGCCGCCGGTGAATGACCGCCTTGAAGTCCGGCCGATCCACCGAACGACGAAGCTGCCACTTGTGGACGAGAGACACGTCGGGGAGGTCGACCAGCCCGACGTTCACCCGGTTGCCGATGGCCACCGCCCACTCGTCCTTCCAGGGCTGGTCGTCGGTGTTGAGGTACTCGAGCTGGAGCTTGGTTCGTGAGAGCGCGTCGAGAGGCGGCTCGATGACCGGTCGGTCGGGCGCGCGTTCACCGGGATCGACGTCCAGCCGGTGCACCCGCTCGGTGATGAGCGGGTGCGTGCCGAAGAGCTTGTTGATCGTCTTGGAGTCCTCGCCCTTGTCCTGGCGCAGTTTCTCCAGCGCGCTGATGGCAGCCTCGGGGTCATAGCCCACCTTGGCGGCGAGGTGGTAGCCGACCATGTCGGCCTCGCGTTCCTTCTTCTGGCTGTACTGGTTCAGCGTGACATTCTGGACGAAGTTGCCGAGATCCCACATCGTCCGGTTCGCGCCCAGCGCAGCCAGCACCACGCTGAACAGCAGGTTGTTCTCGTTGGCGCGCTTGTACTCGGAGGCGATGTGTCGCTTGACGGCGTGCCCCATTTCGTGTGCCAGCACGAAGGCGACTTCGTCCTCGGTCTGCAGAACCTCAAGCAACCCCTCGGTGATCATGAGGTGCCCGCCCGGCAGCGCGAAAGCGTTCACCTTGGGGTCGGGGAAGACGTGGAAGTCGGCCACCCACTCGGGTGCCTCGCAGGCGTTCCGCAGCAGCTCGCCAATGCCGCTGATCTCCCAGTCGGCGTAGTAGGGGTAGCGCTCCTTGAGCTGCTTCATCATGTCTTCGCCGACTTTGCGCTCGCGGCTATCACTGAGGTCGAACAGCCCGGCGAACGACGGCGACACGCAGCCCAGCCCCGTGAGGACAAGCAACGGGAGCAACAGGATTGGTCGCTTCATGGTCTTCTCTCATTCCCCGCCCCCCAACGAACGACGGCCGGGGGCACGGCAGTTGCTCCGAGAGGACGGGCGGCAGCGCGGCGCAGTTCCCGCGCGGAAGCCGCTCCGCCACGGAGCGCAGGCTCCCCTCGAGGTCCATCCCGGACACAACGAGGTCGGCATGAGCCAGCGTTGGCTGGACCAGCCGCTCATGGGCCGGTCGAACCGTGGCGAGGTATTGCTGCACCACCGACTCAAGGGTGCGGCCGCGCTCCCCGACATCGCGAACGAGACGCCAGACGAACCGGACGCAGGCGGGTGCCTCCACGAACACCGACGCGTCAAACAGGGCGCGCAGGGCCGGCTCCGATAGCAGGAGTATACCCACCACGAGTATGACTTGCGCGGGCTGCACGAGGTCGCTCTCCGCCCGGCGCGTGTGCGCCGCGAAGTCATATCGCGGCACGCGGACGCCGCGCCCTGCCTTCAGTGCCCGCAGGTGCGCACAGAGCAGCTCGTTCTCCAGTGCCTCCGGCGCGTCGAAGTCGGCCTGTGCGCGGACAGCAACCGGCAGGTGGCTCAAGTCGCGGTAGTAGCAGTCGTGCTCAATCAGGGCGCACGGGACCGGCAACTTGGCTGCCAGTGCTTCGGCGAGCGTCGACTTGCCAGAACCGGAACCGCCGGCGATGCCGAGGAGGAAGGGGGGTCTCGGAGGCTGCATGGCTCACCGAATGGTACCCGCTCACCGGGCCGTTCACACGACCACCGGACGGTGGTGCCGGTCCGCTCGACCTCCCGGAGTTTGGCCGCGACCACGCTGCGCCCCGCCACAGGTTCGGAAACCTATGCCACCAGTGTCAGCGGGTCTCGCCGAGAGGCCGCTGCACTCACTCGTCTACCAGTGCCGTATCCGCTCCCGCGCCTTCGCGTAGTCGAAGTCCGGGTCGCGCTCCTGGTTGTGGCAGGTGCGGCACACTGGGACGGACACCCGGGTCTTGGCGAACTTGCGGTCGATCGGGCCGCCTGCGGAGTGAAGCGTCCGGTCTCCGTGGCAACTGACACACTCAACCCCGCCCTCGCCAGCAGGTAGTGCAGCGACCTGTCCTGTCCGGCGGTAGTACTCCGAGTGGCAGCGCAGACACTCGCGCAGGTACCTACCTTCCCGACTCAGTGTCTGAGGTGCGGCGGCATGACGGCTGGACTGCCATGCATGGGTCTCGCGCTCGTGGCAGCGTTTGCATTCGGTAGCAGGCGTGTAGGGCCACGAGGCTTTCGGGAGGTACTCGAAGCTGACCTCGCCGTGCTCGGGGTGCTCGCCCAAGAACTTGGTCACGCAATCGTGGCCGGCTGTATCGGGCCGCAGGGAGCGCTGGACCTCAAACACATGATGTTGGACAGCCAGTCTGGCGGGCTCGAACCCAATGTCGATCACACCAACCGACTGCCCTCCGCGTGACGCCTTCACAATGGCCGTCGTGTGGACAGTCCTCGGTTCAAGTGGCGCTCCAGATTCCTCGACCTCCACGATGACATCGACACAACCTCTGGTTGCTGGCGCGCTGGCCAGCAATGCATCTGCTTCCGGCCCTGCCCGGCTTACCAACACAAGCAGGTCAGCCGACGCGCGAAGCGAACGCAGGGCGCGCCCGAGCTGCTTGGTGGCCTCCGGTGGTCCAGAGCTGCCGACCGATGCTACCGCCACTCGGATGTCGCCTCCGGTTAGCAGGAGCGCCTTCGGCGAAGCGGCGGTTTCCCGGCTGATCTCCGGCACTACGGGGATCTGGGTAGCGGCAGCTAAGGCGTTGAGGTTTGGCGCCATCCTAAGGTCGGCCGGTGAGGGGGCAAGGCCGTCGTACTTCATCGGCCCGGCCACTTGAAGGCCAACCCCATACTTCGCCTGCGCGTCCGCCAGGTTGCCGAGATCCAGCAACAGGGACTCGCGACGCTTTGCGCGCAGGGTGCCAATCAAGGAAGCACGCCGCGCCAGACCACCTGCCTGGCCGCCCAGTCCTCACCCGCATCCAGATAGGAAAGTGCCCGGGTCGATGGTGTATGCGATTGACAACGCGTGTCTCGTGGGCTGGCAGAGCGAGGGGGTAGCCAAGGGCCACAGCGTCACAGGGATCGAAGCGAGGCAAAGCCACGCCAGGAGCCTGCTGGTGAAGCGCCTCGCAGGGGATCTCATAGGGTTGGTCCCTTCCCTGCTGCGCCCCGGGTCGGGGCAGTAGAGTCTCTCGGTGGGTTGCGCAATAAGCTTGGTGCTACTACGGCTTCGGGACTTGCACGTGCAGCTCTACACCGACCATCACACGGGGCGCCGAGGGGTCGTTCGTGCGTATCGCGATGGTCGCAAGCTGAGTCGCCCACCGAGGGGTTCCTGCTCCCCGCGGTCTGATCGTCGCCCTGAGCACCGAAGTTGCGTTGGGGGGCAAGTCCGCGGGCGACAGCTCGACGCTCGTGCATCCGCAAGCGGGCGATTCGGTCCAGAGTTGCAGGGGCTTGCTGCCCACGTTCGTGATGGTGAAGGTCTCGGAGGCCGTATCCTGGAATGACTTCAGCTCCACTTCACGCAGCGGGCGCTCCACACGTAACGACGCCGCGGCCTCCGCCGGCGTCGGCAGCAGCGTCTGGCCCACGTAGCGTTCCGCAACCATGGAACGGGGCACGAACTGCAGCCACCCCTTGTCGTAGATCAGGGCTCGGTTGGTTCCGAGGGTAGCCAACACGATGAGCCGATCCGGGTTCCCCAGCCGCAAGATGGCAGGGCGGCTCCGGCGCTCCAGCTCATCAAGACCGATACGTTCCTCCCGCAAGCTGAGCCTGAACTGCGTGGCGGTCTCCCGGATGTCTTTCAGGGAGAAGACTTCCTTTGCCGGGTCCAGCAACTCCCACAGCTTGTCTCGCTCGATGGGGGCGCCGAGCAGCCGCGATAGCGAGACTAGAGCTTCGGGACCGCCGTTGTCTGGCAGCGGCACTGCCTCGCCGGGCGGCACCGGTTTCCCACGAAACGGCGCAGCCATTCTTGCCACCTTCGTCTGGAACTCGTCGAAGGTGATGCAGTCCGACGGGACCCCCGATGCCCCTCGGAACGCGACGGCCCAGTCGGTACCGTCAGGGCGGCGCGGCACATAAAGGATGTCGTCATACGGTACCCTCTCCACCTCGCCGTTATCCCAGAGAACCAAGTAGAATCCAACGGGGTTTACCGTACTTCCCTTCGCGAAAAAGCGGGTGTTCACGTGACGGTACAGATCAGTATACGCCCACAGGTCACGTGTCCCGTTCGGCTTTGGGCTTCCTACAGGTGTCCCGTCACGGCGCCGGTTGAAGACCAGAAACGGGATGCAAGTTTCGGGGAGTGCGGGTTGGAACCGGCAGTCCTCGCTCAGCAAAGCTGGATTGACATCCAGTGCTGTGGCGAATCCGTATGACTTGGGGTCCTCAACCACGCTCTGCAGCAATGCCCCCATTCCGCCAGGCAGCTCCCCAGCGTGGGAATCCCGGTGCACGCGGATCATCTCCCCAAGGCGCTTCAGTTGGTCTATGGCCTTCGCCGGATCGCCGGGTACTCTCCCCCGGGTGTCCTTGAGGCTGCGCCCTTCGGGCGGGATATCTTTCCAAAGGGCTCCAGGATCGGCCTGCTCCGCCTGGATATGGTGCCCGGCAAAGTGCCAGCCACCCAGTGAGATCACAAGGGCGGCAGCAATCCGGAGTCCACGTCTGCGCGTCAGCCTCAATGTAGCACCTCAGTGTATCAAGTCGGGCGGAAGCCCCCTTGGGACCGGGCGATCAGTCTCGGTCCGGCGTCAAGTCTGCGGGCCCACGCAACCAAGATGGGCGGCTGGGTCACCGGATCCTGAACCAAGTCACAGCCCGGGTCTTGCCATCGCAAGATGGCCATCGCGAGTCGCCCCCGTCAGTTGGCGCAAATGACCTAACCAGCGGAGGCGGCAACAGGCTTGTCGCCTCCAACTCCGCGCCCATAGCTACGCGCTGGAGCGCTGTCGATCAAGTGGATCTGGACTGCTCCAGACGCGTTTCATCCGGCATTCATATCATCTCCTCTTCCCTTTCAGGCGTGAGGCGCGCCCAAAGCCCAACTTGACCAACTCACGGGCAAGAGCTCGGCGAAGTGGACTGAACACCCACGGAGTAGATGGGACTGGGCAGATACCCGCCAAGGCAACCTGACCCTGGGTAGGGAACGTATGAGCACTGCCAAGCGTGGTAGTCACACGTGATCGTATGACAGACCATATCCCCGTCACAATCTGCACAGCAGCAGGATGTGCCGTCCTCCGCCTCAACTCGGTAGGGGCCGATCACTGCGCAACCCGTTCTGGGCGGGCACGTCGGCGGCGGGGGTGTTCCACAGTTGCATCTGGAATCTGTGTGGTCACATGCGGCCCTCGTCGCGTGCGCCGGCGCCCCGCCCGTCACCATCAGGCACGCAGAAAAAGCCACGATACTCCACAACCGAACCATTCCGGCGTCTTTCATGTCCATTCCTCCCTTTCGAGGCTTCTGTCGCTTACTTGGGCGCCGCGGTCTGCGCCCGCGCATCCCGTCATTTCAGTGCTCCCCCTGACTCCACTGCCTCGGAGGGCACCGCTTTCATTGTGGTCACCTCCTCCTGGCCGGCAAGCTCCGGGGCGGCCGTGCCCGCGTTGCCATCCACTGGCGTGTCGAGTCGTATGGGCACACGAAGCTCGACCCCTGCAATGTCGGGACTACTGAGAATCAGTGTGGCTGTGCGCGCTGCTGGTCGCGTACCGAGAGAGATCCGTATGTACCCGGCTATCTCGCTCTGGGTTCTCTCCGAATCAGAGGTCGGTCTCCCCCAACCAGTGTCCTCGAGCCACGCCTGAACGTCCGCCGCGTCGGTGCTGGCAGTGAACCTCAATGGACGAGAGCTGGAGATCGTGAACCGACGCGTGATTGCCGTTGCCCTTTCTCCGGTCTTGGCAGCGACCACGCGGATCTCTCGGGGTTCGCAGACGAACGGCTGTCTCGACCATTGCCCCATAAGCGTCAGCAGCGTCCGGGCCTGAAGGGCCTTCTCGTCCACACCCTCCCCTTCCAGCCGATCGCGCAAGCGCTCATACTGTGTGAGCGCTTCCTGGCAGTACTTCCTCGCACTCGCGAAGTCACCCGTCATGTAGTGCGATAGACCCAAGGTCGACAGAAGGACAACCTGCACCTGCTCGGCATACTGTCCTGACACCGGCTGTTGTAAGAGGCGGCGCGCCTCGTCGTGCCTCCCCAAGTCCACTAACCGTTTGGCCCGATCGTACAACGCCACGCCCGTCGCCCACCCATACCCGTACTTCGGCACTTCCTCGTACACCCGCTCCGCCTCTGCTTCATTGCCCAG
>Ga0210058_1002258_pt1 | contig 16003 bp, 19 predicted proteins | sample CryGeymeta201511_FD_183979 | JGI IMG/M metagenome (GOLD analysis project Ga0210058, IMG submission 183979) | Groundwater microbial communities from Crystal Geyser aquifers in Utah, USA - Crystal Geyser metaG 2015-11 (SPAdes) (version 2) | ecosystem: Environmental > Aquatic > Deep subsurface >...
CAACCGAGCCTGTCACAGGAATAACGACAGAATTTGTCGATTGTCTTCTTGATCTTCTTCTGCTTCCCTTCTTATGGATTGCAGGGCAATAAAAGAAATCCCTAATAACTTCTTGCCGCAAGATTAAATGGGAGAAAATATTTTTCCCATTCCACATCTGATGAGTGATATATGTTCTCTCCGAGGTAATCATCAACAAGTAATTCTCTTACGTAAAGTATTTCTTTGAGACTTCTTTTATTTTTTGAGTCTGCAACGGAGAAGTCAACAAGTTCAAGAGCGCGATAGAAAGCGTTCAAACTCATCTGTTTGTTTCCTTTTTTTCTCCAACTATTCATTCTTCCCACCTCTGCTCCAATATTTGCCATTTGTTCAAAAATTGAAAATGAATTCCATCGGTCTTTTAGTTCAGTATGAAATATATTCATTTTATGACGAGTATTTTTACGATTGAACGAATTTTTTGTTGCAACTCTTTGTTTTCTATGCTTCGAGAAAAATTATTTAAGCGGGGACGAACATTAATCATAGAATCAAACTCGATAAAGTCATCACCCTCAACTTCTGGATAGAGATTTATACCCCATAAATCATCTTGTTTAGATCCTAGATTGAGAAGATTTTGTTCCTCATCCGCATGCATAGCCGCATCAACAACCATTATGTTTTTTCTAATATCAACAACCGCCTTTACAAGCCCCCCAAACATACGTTCGGATAGTTTTTTCAACTCTTCAATGGTTATATTTTTATCAACAAGTTTCATATGTATAGTATACAAAAACCCCTCCGAATCGGAGGGGTTTTTGAACATTGTAGGGAATAACGATCGTTATTCCCTACACGTTATCTAATATCCTCCCATTCCCATTCCACCCATGCCGCCCATATCTGGAGCGCCACCTGATGGCTTCTTTTCTTCTGGAATGTCACTGATCAATGCTTCAGTGGTAAGGATCATCGTTGCAACGGAAATCGCATTTTGCACTGCTGTTCGAACGACCTTAAGTGGGTCGATGATACCTGCCTTGATCATGTCGATTGGTTCTGCAGTCTCAACAGACTCAGTTTTGAGCACATCAAAACCAAATCCTTTTGCACTCACCGTTCGTGCTTTTGCGATAAGTTCTCCTGCATTAAGCCCCGCGTTTTTCATAAGCATTTTGAAAGGCTCTTCGATAGCGGAACGGACAATTTCATATCCTATCATTTCGACCTTGTTCGCCCCAGATTTCTCAAATGTTTTTCCATTGAGGTGTTGTGCGATGTTCAACAATGCGACTGCTCCTCCAGGAACGATTCCCTCTTCAAGTGCTGCCTTTGTTGCTGCAACCGCATCAATGACTCGTTCCTTCTTATCCTTTAATTCAACTTCCGTTGCTGCTCCTACATTGATGACAGCTACACCACCTGATAGTTTTGCAAGTCTTTCCTGTAACTTTTCAGTATCAAAGTCGGATGTGGATTCCGCAATCTGTTTTTTGATTTGAGCGACACGGGCAGTAATTGCTTTCTTATCTCCTCTTCCTCCAATGATACTGGTGTTCTCTTTATCAGAATTTACTTTATCCGCTCGTCCACAGTCTTCAATTTCTACTGAATCAAGTTTCTTCCCCAATTCTTCTGAAATTACCGTTCCTCCGGTAAGAATAGCAATATCCTGCAACATCTCTTTTCTTCTGTCTCCAAATCCAGGAGCTTTAACGACAAGAGCGTTGAATGTCCCTCTTAATTTGTTGACAACAAGAGTTGCAAGGGCTTCGCCATCTATATCATCTGCGATGATGACAAGATTCTTTGAAACCTTTACGAACTTTTCCAAGAAAGGAAGAAGATCTGCGATTGCTGAAATCTTTTTGTCGGTAATCAAGATGTATGGTTCTGCAATCTCTGCAATCATCTTATCCGTATTTGTTGCAAAATACTGAGAAGCAAATCCTTTATCAAATTGCATTCCTTCTTTGTGATCGACGAATGTGGTAAGGCCTTTTCCTTCTTCAACAGTGACTACTCCATCTTTTCCTCCCACTTTCTTCAAAGCATCTGCAATATAGCTACCCAATTCTTCACTTGCCGCGGAAATAGTTGCGACACTTGCAGCATCGGCAAGAGTGATTTTTTTGGAAAGACCTTTTAATTCTTCAACAATATGTTCTCCTGCTTTTGCTAATCCTCTTCTCATAATCATTGGATTCGCTCCTGCGGAAATCATCTTTATTCCTTCAACGACGATTGAACGTGCAAGCACTGTTGCTGTCGTTGTTCCGTCTCCTGCAATATCTGCAGTTTTTGAAGCGGCTTCCTTGACAAGTTGTGCTCCCATATTTTCAAATGCATCGGGAAGCTCAATTTCTTTTGCGACCCTTACTCCATCGTGAATAACATTTGGCGCACCCCATTTTTTGTCAATCGCGACGTTGCGTCCCTTGGGACCAAGCGTTGTTGCGACTGCATCTGCAAGTTGATTAACACCTGAAAGAAGTTTGTTTCGGGCGTCTGTGCCGTATAGTACTTTTTTTGCCATTTTTAGATTTTATAATATTTATAATTGTTATAACCGTTATAACGGTTATATGTGTGTTTACTCAACAATCGCCATAATATCTTTCTGCTCCACAAGCATCCATTCTTCCATAGAAACCTTCACTTCGTTTCCACCCCATTTTTTATACATAACTTTTTGACCGACCTTAACTATCATTGGCATCAGTTTGCCTTCAGGACTATGTGCTCCAGGTCCAACTGCCATAACTTCTCCCACTTGTGGCTTCTCTTTTGCGCTGTCAGGAAGAAGAATTCCCGATGCAGTTTTACTCTCCGCTGTAAGGGGTTTTATAAGTACGAAATCGAACAAGGGTTTGATTTTTGATCCGCTTGTTTTTGTCATAGACATTAGGTGAAATAATTTATAAAATGAAATTTGTACAGTTATTTATAACCGATTTTTTATATTTTGTCAAGTGGATACTTCGTCTGCTAACTCAACACCAGTGCCAAATAGCTTGTCAGAAATAGACAAGATGAGGGTTCAGTTGCAATCGGCAAACCTCCCTGCTAATCTTCATGAAAAGGCGTTACAGCAGATTGACCGGATAAATCTTACATTAAAGTATGGAGGGAGTTTTGCGCAGCTTGATATTACAGCTAAATATATCGATTGGATTACCCATATTCCATGGGATATCTCTTCTCCTGACACATTAGACATCATAAAAGCAAAGGAATTTTTGGATAAGAATCACTTCGGTCTTGATAAAGTAAAGAACATGATTTTGGAGTATCTCTCCGTTCTTATCATGCAGAAGAAAACGGCAAATACAACTGTTTATCATGCACCCAACTTGTTTTTTGTCGGCCTTGCCGGTACGGGTAAAACCACTTTTGCAAAATCAATTGCGGAAGCGTTGGGGAGAAAGCTTGTCCGCATCCCCTTTGGAGGTCTTTCTTCGGCTCTTGACCTTCGGGGTCAGAGTAAAACGTCCCCAGAGGCAGAACCTGGAATGATTATGCGCGCGCTTCGTCAGGCGGGAACAAAAAATCCTGTTATTCTGTTGGATGAGCTGGACCGATGTACTCCCGAGTCTCGTTCCTCTATCATGGGTGTGCTCATTGAACTTCTTGACCCTGGTCAGAACAGTTCGTATACCGATTATTTCATCGATTACCCATTTGACCTTTCACAGGCGCTCTTTGTTTCTACGGCAAACAACACCACCACCATTGCAACTGCCGTCCTTGACCGACTGGAAGTTGTACAGATGCCCTCATATAACGACCTGGAGAAAAAGGAAATCGGCAAACGATTTGTCTTTCCCAAGTATGTAAAAGAAGCAGGTCTTACTCCTGAACAGTTGAAAATTGAAGATACCACATGGGACAAGCTCGTCCGCCCTCTTGGATTTGAGCCGGGTATCCGAAGTCTTGAACGTCAGATAGAACTCATTGTCCGTAAAACTGCCTATAAAATCGTCTCCGGCCAAGCCGCCTCAGTTGTCATAAATGACGAAAATCTGAGGGAGTTTGTAGCATAAATTCCTCCTCTTTTATCATCATCGTTTCATCATCCCCGAGCTAAACTTTGCAAACTCGAAAAACATAAACGAGAAAAGTACAACCATAATATAAGGCGCTATTGCGGAAAGATAATTTTTCTTGCCTGGTTTATATCCTCTCAAAAGAAGTGAATTTGTCACAACTGAGATGGATGATAGTGCCATCGCAAGTCCTGCAAGTTCTGGTTTGAGGACCAAACCCAATCCTGCGAAAACTCGTGCTGCAACGGGAATTCCCATCACGTTGTAGAAAAGTGCAAAGAACATATTCTGTTTTATCTTGTTCATCGTAGTTTTTGACAAGTCAATTGCATTCGCTACATCTCGTAAATCGTTCTTGATGATGACGATACCTCCAGCTTCCATTGCCACATCAGTTCCTGACCCCATTGCTATCCCTAAATCCGCTTGAGCAAGAGCTGGAGCATCATTTATTCCGTCACCCACCATTGCCACTTTTTTTCCTTCATCTTGTAGTCTCTTCACGTTTTTGGCTTTATCTTCTGGGAGTACTTCAGCGAGAACATTAGTAATTCCTACCTGTAATGCAATTGCTTTTGCAGTTCGCTCATTGTCTCCCGTAATCATGTATACATCTATTCCCAGTCTCTTCAGTTTTTCCACCGCTTCTTTTGAGGTTTCTTTCACCGTATCGGCAACTCCAATGAGTCCGAGTATGTCGGTTTTATTGGCAAGTATCATCACCGTTTTTCCCTGTTCTTCAAGTCTACTCATCTTGCGGTCTATTCTTTCAACTGGAAGACCAACAATATCTTTAATAAGTTTTCTGTTCCCGAAATAATAGGTAGTAGTATCAAGATTCCCTTGTACTCCATGACCTGGAATAGCCTTAAATGCTTCGACGGAGCTCAGCACAAGCCCTTCTTCATCTGCATATTGATATATTGCTTCTGCAAGAGGATGCTCTGATTGTTTTTCAAGGGATGCTGCAATAGTTAATACTTCATCTTCATCAAGTTCTTTTAAACTAATCGTGTCAGTCACCTCCGGCTTACCCTTTGTCAACGTTCCAGTTTTGTCAAACACGATAGTATTTATCTTACAAGCACTTTCCAAAGGTTCTCCACCCTTAATGAGCATTCCATACTCTGCACCTTTCCCAGTCCCCACCATAATTGCGGTTGGTGTAGCAAGACCCAATGCACAAGGACATGCAATCACGATAACTGCTGTAAAGGCCATGAGTGCGAAACTGAGTGAAGCACCAAGCACGAAATACCAAATCACAAAAGTAAGGATCGCGATTGATATAACAGTCGGCACAAAATAGGCAGATATTTTATCAGCAAAGTCTTGGATAGGCGCTTTTGATCCTTGCGCTTCTTCAACAAGACGGATGATTTGAGACAGCGTTGTTTCTGATCCAACGCGAGTCGCTTTAAATTCAAAACTTCCCGTTTTATTTATCGTTCCTCCAACGACAGTATCATTTACCTGTTTTTCAACAGGAATACTTTCTCCCGTAATCATTGATTCATCAACCGCAGACGATCCTTTAATAATCACTCCATCAACCGGCACTTTTTCTCCAGGGCGGACCATGATTATGTCGTTATGAGCTACTTGGTCGATTGGAATGTCGAGCGTTTGACCGTTTCGAAGGACTCGAGCAGTTTTTGCTTGCAGCCCCATGAGTTTTTTAATAGCGTCCGACGTTCTTCCTTTTGCTTGTGCCTCAAGCCATTTGCCAAGTATTACGAAAGTAATAAGAAATGCAGCCGTTTCAAAATATAACTCAGGAATCTTTTCTCCTCCAATCCCAATAAGGGATTTTGTGTTGAGATAATATACAACGTAATTGATAAGACTATAAAAATAGGCGACAGACGTTCCTATGGCAATAAGACTATCCATGTTGAATGTCTTCATGCGAAAAGCGGCCCATGCGCCCTTATAAAATCCACGTCCTATGATAAATTGGACAGGAGTGGTAAGGAAGAGTGAAATTATTCCAACGAGAGGTAGGAAATACGTCTTTCCTGGCATCCATGAAAAAAAGTCAAAGAGCATGAAATAAATCATGGGAAGGCTTAAGACCAAGCTCACCATAAATTTACTAAAAAGAGCTCCTATTTCTTTCTTTCGTTTATTCGCCTCAAATGAAGGGTCCTTGTCATCGATAAATGTGGCAGAATAACCAGTTTTCTTTACAGCATCTATAAATGATTCCTTTTTCACAGTTGATTCATCATAGGTGATAAGCGCTTTTTCTGCTGAAAAGTTTACATTCGCTTCTTTAACTCCTGGGACTTTTTCAAGCGATTTTTCGATGATAAGTGCACAAGAGGTGCAGTGCATGCCGGAAAGTGAAAGTTGCACTCGTTTTTGTGTTTGAAGAGTGGTGTTTGAAACGGGAACAGCGGTGATTTGTTTAGTCTGAGATGTTTCCGACTGTTTTTGGACGCCGTCAAACAGATGAATGAAGTTTTGTGATTTCACAAATTTCTGAATGTACTCCCCCGCTTCGGCCTCCTTTCCTTTTGGAATGATGACTTCTACTGACTTTTTATTGTCCACTTTACCTTGGAAAGATAGTTTTCCCATTTCATCTTCATGTACTTCTCCATCAGCAGTGATGTGTGATTGGAATTGCACACTCATAGGATCTTTTGTTTTAGCTTCTTTCTTTATAACCTCTATAGTATCTTTTACTGGAGTTTCTTCGCTTGGCATATCAATCGCACCTTTATACCCAGCTTTGACTATTGCTTCCAAAATATCTATATCTTTTGTTTCGCTCCCTTCAATATGCAGTGCCCCCTTCCCCGTTTTGTGGTCAATCGTTATATTTGATACTCCTTTCAATTCTGAGAGTTCATCTTTAATAATTGTTTCACACGATTCACAGTGCATTCCACTCACAGAAAAAGATATTTTTTTCATAGTAAAAATTGTTTATAAATTATTAATTACTTTGTAATGAGTTCCTTCAAGGGCAGAGATAACTTCTTCTTTTGAGATAGAACGAAAAGCAGTAATGGACACTGATCCATTTTGAGAAGAAACATGTATCTCTTGTACCCCATCAATCTTTTGCAATCTCTTTGAAACCACTTTTTCACATGCTCCGCATGTCAATCCTGAAAGTTGTAGTTGAGTTGTTTGAACCATATTTTTAATTTGAAATGTTATTCAACAATAATTGTTCCTCGTGGCACTCCCATTGCACAGGTAATCGTGTATGACCCTGGTTTTGTTGGAGTAAAAGCTAGTGTAGTAGTTTTACCCTTTTCAAATCCCTGAGCCTGGTTAGTAAGGCCGAGAACCATAATACTTCCCATACAACCTTGCCCATCCTCTTTTGCTTCAATATCAAATCGTACGGGACTACCTGCCTTGACGGTAAATTTGGTTGGCCTTACATCTTCTGAAACTGAATAAGTTGCCTTTATGACTTGTAACGATCCTTCTTGTGCAGCTGCTACTGGCGCGGTTTTATCCGCATCTACTTGTGCTTGTTTTTGGGGCTTAGCTCCACATCCACATCCTCCTCCACCGCCACTACAAGATCCACCGGCGCTTGGAGGAATCACTGCAGCGTTTGCTTGGGGAGTTTGTGTTACATCTTCGCTGTCCACTATATTAAATACTCCACTGTACATTCCCATACTACACGTAAATCGCACTTGACCCGCTTCAGTTGGCGTAAACTCAATACTATTCTCTCCCGCTTCAAGATTTTTCCGTATACCTAGTTTTGAAGAAACGATACTTGCCGCACATGTGAATGCATCTTCAGAGGTGATAATCCATTTGACCGGTATTCCCTTTTTAATCGTAAATGAATTTGGCGAATAGCCACTAGCAGTTTGTGTCATTTTTACAATCTGAACTCCATTTTCAAGTGTCACATTCGGGTCAGCCTTAACTGAGACAGTCGAACTCTTGGTTAAGAATGCGTTTACGTCTATTCCTGATAAATTGAGGCCATTTGAAATATTAAATAGCGCCATGAATATAACCACAAGTCCCGCAAATTTGAAAAAAGGTTTTGCAAAAGCACCTTTAACCATTGAAGTAAGACCACCGATTCCCAATAGTCCAGGTGCAGTACCAAGTGCAAATACACCCATAGTGAGTGCTCCCGTTATTGGACTTCCGCTACTGATTGCAAAAAGCTGCATAGCCTGGGTAAATCCACACGGTAAAAAAAATGTTGAAGCACCCATGATAAATGAATTTTTGTGACTATATTCTTTTTCAGATGCTTCTTTTATTCCCAGAGCTCGACTTATGCCTTTTGGAAGAGTGAATTGTAGGCCTGTTAACCTTGGGAATATTTCAGTTAACTGTAATCCCATGAGAACCATTACAGCTCCTACTCCAATTGTCAAAAATCCCAACATTGTTGTTGAGAGTTGGAAAAACGATCCTACATATCCAATTATTCCCCCGAGAATAAAGAACGAAACAATTCGTCCGATGTTAAAAAATAAATGAGGTTTGAATTTTTGGAGAAGAGTTGCCTGAGGATGTTTCTCCACAAACCGTGCAGAAGCTGCTAGTACAAGTCCACCAACGAGAGCCATACAAGTCGAAATCCCCGCAGTGAGTCCCACAAGAAAAACAATTGGAAGACTCCCATAATTACCTGATCCTTTGAGGGATAGATTAAATAGTCCCAATTCACTTCCAATTAAATAGAGAAAGACAAGAATTAGAAAGGCAAATCCAAGCTCCTTATAATCTTCCATTCGTTTTGAAAAAAGAGGTTTTTTTTCGCTTACCCCTATTGTATAACCAGCATCACATACCGCTTTTTCGATTTTGTCTAGTTCAATAGTTCCTTTGTAATATATTTCAGCTACCCCTCTTTTTTCACTCACAATTGCTTTTTTAACACCCTGGAGTTTCATTAATTCATCTTCAATCAAGATCTCGCAAGACCTACAATGCATACCTTTTATTGGGATAGTTTTAGTGTTCATAGAGCGTTCTGATAATCAACTGTTAATAATAGTCCTTAGGATACTAAATGAGATATGAAGAAAGTATGAAGATTGATGATTATTGCTATCCATTACTTATATTAAAAGGTTATCATTTTATCACTTTCTTTAATTAGGGCGTAAAGTTCCTTCATCCCGCTTATCGGGCAGGTCTTATTCCCTTCTTGGTTCCGCACTACCATACAGGTTTCACAAGCGAGGATTGATGCCTTTTCTGATTTAAGAAATGTATCAACCTGTTTTTTGATATTAAATTTTTCACTACTGAATAGGAGATACTCTACACCTTCCCCCATGAGAAATATGCTGACATCGTCCCCATTTGTTAGAGCAAGATTGCCGAGACGAAATGCATTCCAATTTGTTTCTGCATTTTTGGTTGAAAGAATAATTGTAAGCTTCATAATAAGAATTATATCAGAATTCAATAACTAATTTTTATTTTATAATTCTGTTTAGCTTACCTCAGTTGTAAATAACCTTGTAAATAACCAGTGTATATCTTACACTATGTAGTAGATATGGTACAAAAATCAATGAGTAAACTAGAACAGGAAGTAATGGCTATAATTTGGAAATGTAAATCATGCTCTGTGCGGGATGTTATGGCAAAGCTTTCCAATACAAGACTCGCATACACAACTGTGGCAACTATTCTACAGCGTCTTTATAAAAAAGGAATTGTCGCTAGAAAAGGACAAGGAGTAAGTTTTATCTATCTTCCAAAGGTAACCAAAGAGACATATGCTAAAAAATTAGCACAACTCTTTGTAAAAAATTTTTATTCTGCCTTTAACGATACTGCCATCGTATCATTTGCAGAATCAATCGAAACCCTTCCTAAAGCAAAGAAATCATACTTTTTAAAATTGTTACAAGATAAGAATGAAAGTAAATAAGTATTTATTGATATTTATAAGCTTATTTTTAATTTTGAGTATATCAGTAAGTTTATTACTGCATAAATTCTTTCCACTTCTTATCCATCATACAATTTATTACTGTCGAGAGATGATTCATTCCCCGGGAATAGTTGTTTTTATAACCCTTTCAATGGTGCTTTTATTTACAGCAATTAAATTATTTTCAATATTTTTACACATCTACCAATTTCGCAAAAAGCTCTTTAATAGTATTCCCCTTCCTCATTCGTACACCCCTCTTCCCAAAGAAATACATCTGATAGACAAAGTAGTGGTGGTTCAAAACGATAAACCATTTGCCTTTTGTTTTGGTATACGATCTCCTAAGATTTATATCTCAACCAAGCTTGTTTCTCTTGTTAGCTCCTATGAGCTCAAAACTATTTTACTTCATGAACAATATCATCTTGAACATCATGACACTCTTACATTACTTGTAGCCAATATCGCAGCATCCCTCTTTCCTTTCTTTCCATTGTTATCCGATTTGATTACTTCATATCGAACCGAGCGTGAAATCTTAGCAGATAAAGCCGCAATCAAAGGAAATTCTCATAAACATCTCATATCGATTTTTAAGAAGCTTCTTAAGTACGAACCTGATTATACTTATTCTATAATTCCGGCATTAGCCGATCCCCAAACATTAGATGCTCGTATCAGATCATTAGTAAAAGGTGTCAACTATCAACACACGGTTGCATTAAAAAATGTATTCATAAGTCTTTTTTCCTTGGGTATTATAGCTCTGTTTTTAATGACTCCAGTTAATGCGGTAGAATTGCATGAAAGCGGGCATGATGTGATGCTCCTATGTTCAAATGCTCAAAGTTGTGTTTCCTATTGTCAGCATACAATTTTTACTCCAGTCAACTCTTCTTTTATCCGATAGATGATGTTGATTTATCACTTGATTTATCACTTGACAGTTGAGAAATAACCTACTACACTGTGTAGTAGTATTACTAAAACATTTATATTTTTATGTCAGAACATCAAAAGTCCCTTACATCAGTATTTCAATTAAATCAACAGACTATTCTTGTAATTGTGTTGATGATTGCCTCATTTTTTATTGGTTCTCTCTATACAAAAAACCAGTATCTTGAAAAGAATGTGGGCACGCCAGTGAAAGCTGCTGTTCCGCAACAGGGTAATCAACCAGCCGCACAAGCGCCCGTTGGAAAGGTGAGAAAGGTTTCAAATGATGAGCGAATTCGAGGAAACAAAAATGCAAAAATAACGCTTGTTGAGTACTCAGATTTTGAGTGCCCATTCTGCAAGAGCTTTCATCCAATCACTCAAGAATTGCTAAAAGTATACGGAGATAAAATTCGTTTGGTTTTCCGCGACTATCCACTACCGTTCCACCAAAATGCTCAGAAAGAAGCGGAGGCAGGGCGTTGTATTGCGGAACTAGGGGGAAGCGATGCCTTTTGGAACTATGCGGATAAAATATTTGAACGAACAACGTCTAATGGTACTGGCTTTGCTTTGACAGATCTGGGGCCATTAGCTGCAGAAGTTGGAGTGAATCAGCAATCATTTCAACAGTGTCTTGATGCGGGTAAATATGCAAAAGTCGTTAAGGATGAAGTTGTTGAAGGTAATGCAGCAGGAGTAAATGGAACCCCCACATCATTTATTATCGATAGCATGGGAAAAACTCAGATATTGGTTGGAGCGCAACCAGTTGACGCCTTCAAAACTGTCATTGATCAAGTTTTAAAGTAACACAGCAAAATGACTTTATTTTCTAAAAGATTTATCATTCCAACTATGGTAATCACTTTTCTCTATATCATTGTGATTACCTATTCAATGAACGTCCGCATTCTCAGAGATACCTTGTTTGGAGATTATGACACGCTTTATAAACTAAGGCTCTTGTTCTCCCTTCTTCAGGGGATGTGGACAGCAATGAGTGGTTCTGGACTTGTCATGTTATTTTTAATTGCATTACTAACAGGGGCAAATCTTACCTTGCTTTTTAGCAAAATAAAGATGTTGAAAAACAGCAAAAGGTTACGATTAGTCGTTGGCGGCAATTCACTTTTTGGCATTGTGGGGAGCGGGTGTGCCGCATGTGGGTTACCTATTCTCTCCCTTTTAGGATTGGGGGGAAGCGTGATGTATCTGCCTTTGCGTGGTGTAGAATTATCATACATATCATTTATACTTTTATCAGTTTCATTATATTTATTATTAAAAAATTCAAATCAAGCGTGTTCGCTTGCAAATATAAACACATGAACACTAAAACCTTTCTGGTTATCTTGGCAATATTGGTTGGTACAACTGCAATCCTTGCATATGATTCAAAAGGAAGTGTGAATGGACTATCCGACGCAAATAGTGATTCTGATATTAGTCTTACGACTAATCCCGACCCGCTTCAACCGGGACCAGCAACTTTTTTCATTGAAGTAAAAGACAAAAGTGGGAAGCCAGTTGATACGGCACAGGTATAGTTTGATCTTAATATGACGACGATGAATATGGGAACACAACAAGGAAACGCGACCTCTCAAGGGAATGGGCGGTATTCAGTGGAAGGGAGAATGACGATGAGAGGACCATGGCGTGTGAGTACAAAAGTTACTATGCCTGATGGCAGCGTTGAAAATAAAGATTTTACAGTAAATGTACCATAAAAACTACCGGCAATAAAAATCATCTTGCCTTATTAATTATATTTTGAATTATTTGATCAACTTCGGCTGGTAAGTTACCAAGGTTTGCCTTTGGAAAAAATTGAGATAAGACAACTGGGCGCATACCGGAAATAAAAGTCTGTTTATCTTTGACATAAACATTTATCTTGCACGGCAGACACAACCCTATTTTTATGTCAGCCTGGAGGACGGAGTAAGCACTTTTTGCATTGCAGATTTCAATTATTTTTAATGGTTGTATAGTAAATCCTTTTTTTGATAGGGTTTCTTGCACATCGTGTACATACAATACTCTAAATCCCGCTTTTTCAGTTTCACTTATCACAGAGTCCACAGCAGATTTAAAATCCTTTTTTGTTGTAATAGTAATTTCAAAATTATCCATAATTATTTTTTTCTATTTAACCCCTTTAAGAAATATATAATTCCAACTATAAGAAAAATAATGATAAGAAGCCATGTTATAACTCCAAATAATCCTGGTCCATTACCCAGGCTATTCTCATATAAGTTACCCATCATACCAGATGTTCTTCCTCCCCATTGGTTACTTCCTCCCATCATTCCGAGCATTCCCATCATGGGTAGAAAGCCGTTATCTTGTGCTGGGAAGGCAGCGGTAGTATTACATCCACTTAATCGTTTTCCCATGGCTTGGTGTGCTTGTTCTTCGCCTTTTTCACCCATCATACGTTTCATCATATCGTTCATAGCAATGTGTTTTTGAGTATTACCAATAGATTGGCCCATAAAATATTCACCTATTTTTTCAAAATCTGCGTCTGTAAGTTGAGAACAGGTACTCGTCTGATTTTTTAATTTATTTATAAATTTCTGCCCTTCCTGTTCTTCTTGCTGCTGACTTTGTACAGCTGTATTGTCTGTCGATGTGTTGGAAAAACCCATCATCCCTTGAGCGGAAACAGGAGAGGGTCTTGTTGAAGTTATAAAAAATATTAATAACGCTGTTAGCCCCATCATTGTTACTTTTTTCATATGAAATATATGTTAAATGGTAATTAAATCTTTTTCTGCACGCTTTAATAATACTGCATTAACTGCTACGATAATTGATGAGGCCGACATGAGTAATGCCGAAACCTCTGGCCGTAATGTTATCCCAAACTGCGGATATAAAACTCCAGCTGCAATTGGAATTGCGAGTACATTGTAAATGCTCGCCCACACGAGGTTTTGTTTCATTTTCGCTACCGTTGCCTTACTTAATCGTATCGCTCGTAATATATCTCCTGGGTCTGATTTCATCAAAACAATATTAGCAGTTTCAATGGCCACATCAGTTCCAGCGCCAATTGCAATACCAATATCCGCTTGAGCAAGAGCAGGAGCATCGTTTACTCCGTCTCCTACCATCGCTACAAATTTATGTTCTTTTTGCAGTTTAATAATATAGTTTGCTTTATCTTCTGGAAGAACCTCTGCAAATATTCGATTAATACCTAATTGCTTCCCAATGGATTCCGCCGTTTTTTTATTGTCACCTGTAATCATTGCAACTTCCAGTCCCATCTCTTTCATTCTGATAATTGCTTTTTGCGTAGTTCCTTTTATGGGGTCTGCAACTGCAACCACGCCACCCATTTTTCCATCAATAGCAATCAACATGAGAGTTTTACCATCATTTAAGAGTCTGTCTATTTCGCTCTGTAATAGTGATGGGTCAATGCCTCGATCCTTCATTAATTTGAGATTGCCCACAAGCACATGTTTTCCTTCAACAACTGCCTCGATACCATGTCCAGAAATTGAACTAAATTTTTCTACTTGTGTTGGGATGGTTATTTTTCGTCTTTCTGCTTCTTCAATAATTGCCTTGCTAAGAGGATGACCTGACTTCATTTCAGCTGCTCCGTCTAATCTAAGTATTTCTTCTTTTGTAAATCCAAGGGCTGTAATTATGTCTGTTACTTTTGGTTTGCCTTCGGTTAATGTTCCTGTTTTGTCCATTACAACTACTTGTATTTTTGATGTTTGTTCGAGAGTGGAGGCGTCTTTGATGAGAATATTGTGTTTTGCCCCAAGACCTGTTCCTACAGCTACAGCTGTTGGTGTTGCAAGACCCAATGCATCTGGGCAAGCAACGACAATTGCAGAAACAGCAAACATTATGGCCATGAGAAGGTCTTTTCCAGCAAAGAAATACCAATAAATAAATGTAATAAGACCTGTCCCAACGGCAAGAATAACAAGATATTGAGCCGCTTTATCTGCAAGGCGTTGGCCGGGCGCCTTTGAATTTTGGGCAGTTTCAACCAACTTTACGATTTGAGCAAGAGCAGTATCTGAACCTATTTTTGTTGCCTTAAAAGTAATAGACCCTGTCTGATTAATAGTACCCCCAATAACTCGATCTCCAATCTTTTTAAGCACGGGAATTGACTCACCAGTAACTAAGGATTCATCAATTGAAGTTTCGCCAGTTAATACCTCACCGTCAACGGCTGCTTTATCCCCCGGCTTTAATACCATAACATCTCCTATCATCACATCAGTGGTTGTTATAAGAAGTTCTTTTCCGTCTCGAATTACTCTGGCTTGGGGAGGAACAAGGTTAAATAAAGCACGTAGTGCATCTGATGTGCCACGACGACTTTTCATCTCCATCCAATGACCAAAAAGGACAAACGTAGTAAGCATTGCCGCGGCGTCAAAAAATGTTTCGCCACCAATAAAGGTAATAAATACACTAAAAATATATGCAGTCAATACACCAATTGCGATTAATACCATCATGTTGAGCGTTTTCTTTCGAAGCGCCTGATATGCTCCAATTGGAAATATGGAACCGAATTTAAATACTATTGGAGTTGTCAAAATCAAGAGAAGCCAATTAATAGGAACGGGAGTAGGTAATTGTATTTTAAATACCCCTGTAAAAATCGGAGAGTAGAGAATAATAGGAATCGTGAAAGCCAACGACCAAAAGAAACGATCTTTCATGTCTTTTTCCATTGATTTTGCCATTGAAGGGTCCGTCATCGCCTTTTCATGGTCGGCGTGAGACATGGGGGACATATCTTCATGACTCACTTTATTGTGATCCATAGTTTAAGGATACAATATTTATTTATGATTTTTATCTTCATGTCCCCCATGCCCCATCATAAAAAAGTGTATCAATGGACATAGTAAAATAGCTCCATAAAAAAGTATTGTATTTGTAGGAATCTTAAAAATTAAGATTGCCGTCGCAAAAACAGCGGTACCGATCAAACAAACGGTGAGAATTTTGTTCATATACTTATATACATTGATAATGTATATATCCTACGAATGCTTCCATGAAGGAATCATGAAGAAGGATTTACGAAAGAGGGAGCGCAATGGTAAAGGTTGACCCTGCTTTTGGCTTACTGGTTACC
>Ga0210058_1002268_pt1 | contig 15973 bp, 17 predicted proteins | sample CryGeymeta201511_FD_183979 | JGI IMG/M metagenome (GOLD analysis project Ga0210058, IMG submission 183979) | Groundwater microbial communities from Crystal Geyser aquifers in Utah, USA - Crystal Geyser metaG 2015-11 (SPAdes) (version 2) | ecosystem: Environmental > Aquatic > Deep subsurface >...
CGGGCGGTGTGGCGGGGCTACGGCTCGCAGGCAAAAAGTTTCCTCCCCCCAACCCCCTCCACTTTTTGCCTGCTCGCTTCGGGACCAAAAGAAAAGGCCTGAAGGTGCATAGCACGATCAGGCCTTGTTAGTTGGCGCAGATGATTCGTGGATTTTCTCCACGAGCGCCGGTACGTGCTTCTTTTTACACTCGCCGCAAAGCGAGGTTCCTGAAACACATTCCTGATACATCTGCGTTGTTGCATCGCGAGGTTGCAAAACCTCAGCGATCTTGAAGAAAGAACAACGATGCGGATCGCCACCATCTCTCCGTTGCTCCTCTGGAGTCAAACGACCCCCGGAGAAACTTCGCTGCAGTTTGTGTCTAACCTGCTCTTGAGTCTCGCCCAGTAGGATGAGTGATTTTTTGTTTTTGACACTCATTCTCTGCGCCGGCCATTCCAAACTCGGAAGAAGCAAGCGATACGAGTAACCCGGGAGCGGAAGTTTGAGCTGTCGCGCGACGATTTTTGCGGCTTCCGCGTGTGCGATCTGATGGATATCCGAAAGGACAAGTAACGGGCGATTCGGAAAGAGAGTAACCGGCAAGAGAAATGCCGCAGCGGTAATGACGGGGACACGAAGCATAGCAACAGAAACGCTCTCGTCCCAGCCGTACAACTGCAGAATCTTTCTGATCGACAGGTGCTTTGCGGCACGACTTTCAAGAGTTTGGATTTCTCGACAGTCTTGATCGGAAAAACTTACCGTGGTTTCAGGCAATGAAACGCCCGTAAACTTCATGTAGGTTTCTCCGAACCGCTCCATCTCTCTCTTTGCTTCATCAACGGTGACAAACTGATCCGCCTCGTAACCCGCAAATACGAAAATTGGTTGGCCACCATGTTGGGTAAGCCAACACAATTCCCGCATAAGCGTAAGATGGCCGAGATGGAACATTGTGCCGGGACGCATGCCGACAAGAACGGTGAAGTGTACCCTGCTCCGTATTGCCTTGAAAATTAGCAACGGATTCTGCAGTGCCCAGACACCGACCTGTGCGAATTCTTCCCGTATCTCGGAGAATTCGTCGCTTGGCGCATCCGCAATCGTTTCAAGGGCGAACTGCTTGACCTTGTCGATCGCCTCCATGGCGGCCAATCTCACCCTTTCACGGAGCCAGTTTTCAAGTGCCATGAATTCCTCCTTTGTTTTGACCGACTGATTGTGTGTAGAGAAACCGCATCAGTTCCTCCAAACGATCCTCAAGGTTGTTGTCCTTGACATATTGCTCGGCTTTCTGCATGTAAAACGCAGGGAAGTCCGGCATACAGCCGTGAAGACAACTCCCAAGTGCCCAGAAGCGGGCGGCTGCCGCGAGAGTATTCTCGTGCAACTCCTCGTCGGGTAGCGAATAACGGTAGCGGAAATCGGTGCCACTTTGCGCTACCATCCCGGCTTTTAGAAAAGACAGGGTGATTACCTCCGCCATCCTTTCCCACAGTTTCGGGAAGATCGGAGAGGCGTAGTAACGCAGGAAGTAACTCCGATACCACGGGCAGAGATGGAAGCGAGCAAGTACGGAATCTGCCGCAAGGTTTGTGCCTGTAGCAACATCCCTTTTTTGCTTTTTAGCCATCGCCGACGCAAACGGCCCGATGAACGCTCCGCCAACATCCACCATCATATCCTGGTCTTTCTGCGAAGTCCCGAACATGACATGAGGGTTAAGTATTTTGCCACCGAAGTATCCCCCAAAGATCTTTTGGTCTCCGTCACTCGCAAAATCATTTCTGTTTAGCGAGTAAATGGTAACCGGATGACCTTCAAAGGATGACTGGATTCTTCGGACGGCGGTTAGTTTGGTGTGAATGCAGAGAAGATCAAGGTCGCTTTCGGGTGTCTGCTGATTCAGCACGAAGCTGCCATAGCATACCCAAAAACTTCCATCGCCTTCCTTTACCCCGACTTCTATAGCAAGGCACGTGAGCGCCCGAGCGACGAAGTCGAAGTTTTCTTGGCTCATGAACGTCCTGTACATAACCTACTCCTTTCGTTGCGGAAATTGGAATGGTTGAGCGCTTTCATCTTGCCTGAGTTCACTAACCGTGGCGACTGCCTGCGCAAGCATCGAAGCCGCGAAAGCCTCGCGTCCCCACAGACTAAGAAACCGCATCTCTCCGAAGTAGAGAGCTGCCAGAAACCTGTTGATGTCACACACGGTTTCCTTATCGGGAAATCCGTCAGACATCATCGAGGCCGCCGACAGTGCGATATCCTGATACGGTCGTAGATGGGCAGGAATGAACGTGCTGTGCTCAACTTCAAGCCGGTTTTGAGCTACACGCACAACCGATTCGGAGGTCAGTGCGATACAACGAGTTGACCACCATCCGTAGAGGTGCGTGAGCATCATTCGCCAGTCTTGGTGCGAGCCGGCCCATTCCCAGTCCACGCAGTACCACATATTACCCTCTCCAACCACAATGTTACTGGGTTGTGGGTCTCCGTGACATACTACGCCGATTGACGGCTTTCCAATTTGAGCGATCTTCTCCAGCGATTCCGACAAAGAAGAGTACTCACTACCGTTTATGATAATAGGCATATTCCAGCATTTGGAAAGCTGAACACCACCGATTACTGAGGAGCGAACACCATCCTTGATTCTCTGCAGGCGAGCCGGAAAGAATCGCGGGCAGAGCGCTTCTTGAAACTGATGTTGTGAAGCCTTCCATGTACGCACAAGCGTTTCCACGACATCTTGCCAGACGACGAGCAAACGGCTATGCGGCACATCAGAACTGACGATGAGATGATGCAGGGTATGCACGCCTGCACACTCGGAAATCATGACTTCAAAGTCGTCCACCACCTGACACCAGAGCACCCGGGGAAGATGATCCCGTAGGTAAGGTACTAGGATTTCTCTTTTCCCCATCTCGTCCATGAGCGAAACGCGCGATCCACTCACGCATTTCACTGCATAAAGAGAGTTAGTGCGAGAGTGCCTGAAAATTGACACTCTCGCACCGGAACTGCCAGGAAAAGAGATGGGGACGAGCTCAGGATCGTCATGCTCTCCGAGCATCATTCTCATCGCTTTAGTTGCGACGCGAACAATCTCAGACATAACAACCTCCTTTACTCGTTTGCGAAGTAGTCAATACGCATTGCTTTGCGCACCTCATTCAAGGTCTTGGCAGCGACTTCGCGAGCAGCTGCGGTTCCCTCTTTCAGAATGCGCATCACCGTTTCTGGGTCGTTGGCGAAGTCTTCACGACGAGCGCGGATAGGATCGAGCTCCGCGGAGAGAACTTCCTGAAGCCGCCGCTTTACGGCGATGTCTCCGAGTCCTCCGCGGCGGTAGTGATCCTTCATCGCCTCGAGACCTTCTTTGTCCGGATCGAAAGCATCCAGATATGCGAATACTGGATTACCTTCCACTGTGCCGGGGTCTTCCACCCGCAGATGCTTGGGATCAGTGTACATCGTCTTCACTTTCTGGCGTACTACATCAGCACTGTCCGAAAGCGAAATGACGTTGCCGAGCGACTTTGACATCTTGCCTTTACCGTCCGTTCCAGGGAGACGAGAGACATTTGAAAGTAGTGCTTTCGCCTCGACAAGAACGGAGCATTGGTAGATGCGGTTGAAGCTACGCACGATCTCGTTGGTTTGCTCAATCATCGGCAATTGGTCTTCACCAGCCGGCACCATGTCTGCCCTGAACGCGGTAATGTCCGCGGCTTGACTGACCGGATATGCGAGAAAGCCCGCCGGAATGCTGGCACCAAACCCCCGCTGCTTGATCTCTTCCTTGACGGTTGGGTTGCGCTGAAGGCGCGAGACCGTCACGAGGTTGAGATAGTACATCGTGAGTTCGGTAAGCTCCGGCACGAGCGATTGGATGAAGATGGTGGTCGCCTTAGGATCGATGCCCACGGCAAGGTAATCCAACGCCACCTCGAGAATGTTCCTGCGAACCTTCTCTGGATTTTCTGCGTTGTCCGTGAGAGCCTGCGCATCAGCAATCATCACGAAAGTTTTGTGCTGATACTGAAGCTCAACTCGCTTGCGCAGCGAGCCGACGTAGTGGCCCAAATGCAAAGGGCCGGTGGGTCGGTCGCCGGTCAGGATAGTGTGCTTCTTTTTTCCTATTTCTGTGCTCATAGCGATTCTCCTTTCTTGTATTGTAGCTTTTAGAAGCTACGAGGTCGAGATTTCGGCGCTCTTTGAACACCGCTTATTCCTCTTTGCGAATTGTCAAAGAGCATGACACGACCCCGAAACCATTTCGAGGTTGAGTTTACCTTACATTATTTTTTCACTTCAGTTAACTTATTCGGGGAGGCCTTTTCTTTTGGTCCCGAAGCGAGCAGGCAAAAAGTGGAGGGGGTTGGGGGGAGGAAACTTTTTGCCTGCGAGCCGTAGCCCCGCCACACCGCCCGAATATCTTTACGGGCAGAACCCCAAAAAGAAAAATGTCCTTTCCATTTTAGAAAAAATCCACCCCCGCGAAAATTAAGAAAAGCAAGGAACATTTTTTCTTTTTGGTGTCGCCGAGTGAAGCGAGGCGGTGGCGGGGCTAGGGTTTCCAATCCTTGATAATCAAATGCCTAGCCTTGCGCTCAACAACTACCTTCTGTTTTTCTTTCCATTTTAATTTTCGCATATACTCAATGGGCAGGGTTATTGAGAAACTGTTGCCTCCGGCAACTTTGGGAAGTTTTCTGATGTTATGATTTTGTGATTTTTGGGTTGGTATAATTGTTCATAAATAATCTCATGAGATTTATTTGTTTCCGATTAGCTCATTAATTTTGAGTAGCGTAGTTTTGCCAACATATCCGGTGCCTTTTTTAAAACCCCACGGCAACAAAACATCTTTGGTGTATTTCTCTTGAAATTTGATTACTGTTTTGTATGTCAGCGGACCGAAGTAATTGGTTTCTTCGCCTGGTGAACCCGCTCCAGTGTAGGCAATTTTTGTATCAGGGTCGGAATTGAGGAAAATTTGCAGGCGTTTATATCAGCATCGGTTTGTCTATAGCTAAGATATTTAGTAAACGGTAGGTTTATTTTTTGTTGCAAATTTTCTGTCACTCCACCAGATTTTAAAGTGATAGTGCTTGAAGCTGTGGCGGTGTCGGATGTTCTACCGTAGGCGGTGTAGAATCTAGCCTATATTTTATATATTCCGTCAGAACAAGTCAGATTTTTAATTGCTCTGCCGAGCTTTGAACACAAATCCCATTGTTTAGAAGCAACATGATTCTCTTGGCTTGCGTCGGTAAAATCACCAGTCATAGATATCGCCATTTTTTTAACATCATTTCCGGCATTGAAACCCAGAAATACATTTCTGTTCGAAGTCGTAAACGCTCCGCCGTTTATGCTCATTTTGAATCCGCTAGTTGGGACGCTAGGATTTATATAACAACCATGGCATCCGTGTCCACCACTTGAAGTGACAGCAAAATTTGCTGTCACTGATATATTGCCAGTAACGCTCATATCTGTCCTAGGATTTGATGTTGAAGCATCAGACCAGTTTACAAAGTGATAACCGTCATCGGCGACAGCTGTGACTGCAGATCCATTTCCGCCGGGCAGTACTAATTGTGTAGTTGAGCCGGATATCGAGCCATGGACACCTGCCGTATAAGTCAATGCGTAGGCAGCCATCTGATTAACTGCTGCGTCTGCGAGAGCCGCAACCATTCCGTATCCTGTATTAGTTATAATGTACTTTGTCTGCATAATAGGTCGTATCTAATTCATCTCCAGCGTCTCCTATTCTTGAATCTGTCGCTACGTCAATGAGCGCGTCAGCAAATGCTGCCCAGTTTGCACGAAGCATTGAATTTATCGACTGACGATATGACTCAAAATTTGCTGGCGGAGAACCTGCAGAACGCGGTAATATCGTAAACACAGCCACCTTAAATCCTGCTAATCTTCTAGCCTCTGCGTAAGAAACTATATAGTTATAAACTGTTGTATTATCAGCACCAAAATATAAATCATTTGTTCCACCCCAAATTAAAACAAAGTTATTAGTTCTGTATGCGCTGTATAATGGATCTACAATAGTAGGAGTATTTGCTATCATTGTTGCAATGGTTTCGCTGGGCACTCCAAGATTTGTGCCATCATAAGCCGAACTACCGCCAAGTAATGTAATTGTCTGATTAGGATAGTTAAGTCCTCCCGTTGAGCCAACACCATAGGTTATGGAATCACCATCAAAAATTACTTGTGGCTTAGTTGAAGCTGAAGTAAAATTCCATGTGGTTGTGTCAGCAATTCCGGCAAAAGAATTGCCAGCCATATCATCAAAAGCCGTGGTATCTATTTTTACATAATAATTAGTTTCGCCTAAAAGATTGCTTGTTGGGTTAATGCTAATAGTGTTTGTTCCACTTCCAGTAATGTTTGTAGTTACATCAAAGGCCTCAACCAAAACATCCCCTGTAGTTTTATACAAATTAATGTTACCCGATCCAGCGTCCACCGCCTCGGAAAAGGTAACAACTAAATTGCTGTTTAAGGCAACAGATGTAGCATTGTCAGCTGGACTTAAAGTTGAAATAGTTGGCGCAGCTGCATCAACATCAGACAAGCTGAAATTAGTATATGTAACGGTGGCTGTCGAACTAAAATTGTGGAGATTAACATTTTTGTCAGTGAAGGTTCCTTGCGAAACCGTGGCGTCTGGTGAGGATGACCCATTTATATAAAGATTAGCGCCTCCTGCTTGGAGTATTACCAACTTGACGTGGTAGTTTGTATTATTAGTGCAAACAAAACTGGTTATTTGTGATTGAGAAACCGAACCATTGTGGAAATACCATAAAGTTACCTTGCCATTATATTGGGTAACCGCGTATGTGTCCCCAGGATTGGCCAAAATGTTGATACTACCATAACTTATCCCTGCGATTGATTGACCTACAGAGCAATCTATACTTTTAACATCAACTTCAATAGTTAAGTCTCCGCCACTTCTATCGTAAGTGTTTGCGCTTCGAAGCCCGTTATTCCCCCAACTAACTCCGTCACCTAAAACAGTTAAGGTATTATTTTGTTGTACATTTCCGACTGTTCCACCACTTCCTCCGCTAACTGAATCCACTTCTACCCATTTTGTTACATCAATTATTGTCCCTGAAAAAGTATCAATAAAAAGTGTTGCGGAAAAAACAGTGGCTGGTGATTATAAAATCAAAGCCAAAACAAAAAGAATAGAAAAAAGTAATTTTTCAGTATTCAGTACAATTTTGTAAACACTTTCCAAAAAATATCCTCCAGCATAGCCAACAATAAAAGCTAATGCCGGAGTAAACTCACCAAGCCCGAAAAAATTTAATCCGAGCTCTTTTGTAGCAACCGCAGTTAAAAGACCGATAATGCCCGAAATAAAAACCATAAAAAAATAAAGAGTTCCAAATTATCCCTGTGTGTATATTATAGCATATTTTTCAAGTCAAGGGCAAAATCGCAGAGGTAGATTATTCACCATTATGAATGTATTCATGAGATTGGAAACCCTAGCCCCGCCCCAAAAGCCCGCCCGCATCTTCCCAACCCCCTCCTGCCGATCCATCCTTGCTTTACGCCGCCGCCGAATTTCGTGCCAACAACGTTGGCGCACCGCACGATTATATCTTACTTATAACGTTCTACCGAACCAAAATTTTGTTGCTGATAAGCCTCATATGGTTCTATCTCGCTCATCATTATTAAGTTAAGGATTTTATCCGCTTTCATCCGTGATATGTTAAGCGATTGCCATTTCGGAAAATAAGGAGAATCACTACTTTTAGTGCGCCGGGACAACAACGCGCGAGCAAAACCCTGTTTCGAATCCTCATTCAATCTATTTAACACCTTGATGATATCGGGCGTGGCATCGCTTGAAAGGCGGCTCAAATAGTCAATGTCGAGTTTCCCAGTAGTAGCCAATCGTTCAATGTTACGGCGCGCGATAAATGCATCCGGATTTAAAAAATTGATAACAGCTAGAGACAAGACAATTGAAATGAAAACACGAAAAGCAAAAGTGTTTTCACGCTTATCTTTGTAAATTTTGTATAGCAACAAACAGAAGATCCCCGCCAGCAAAATGATAAATGCATGGCTATACAATCTCAATGTAGTAAATCCATACGCTTGTTCGTACAGAGACAAACGTGTAAAAGCAGAAACCATGATTAAAATTACTTGAACAGCCAACGCGGTGCTTAAAACTTTGAATCCTAATGTATGGTCGGTTTCTTTTTTGACGACGTATTTTTCTGTGAACAAGAGCAAGAGCAAGGAGATAATGGCCACAACTATCAGCTCAAAAAAGCCGCGCCGCGCATATTCGGCAAAAGTAAGACCTTGAGCCGATATATTGCTCTCGCCACCAAAAAGATATGTTAGTTGAACAAGAATAAAGATGAAAAATAGAACATTAACCGAACCAAACAAAATAGAACTTTCTATGTGTCCAACACTGTGGCCTTTACTACTTTGTTGTGCAGTAATTTGGTTTTCCTTTTCTCGAAAGGAGTAAGTATATGCGCCAATATAAACAAATGTAGCTATCAAAACCAAAATAGACCTAAAAATTGTTTCCGATTTAATACCAATACCAATTAAATCCAAAACATATTTTTGGAAAATCAAATCTGCCGAATAAAAAAGAAGCAGAAAGACAAACAGAGCGGGAATTGTCATTAAGATACCTTTTGCAACCTGCGATAAAACTTTTTGGTCTTTATTTACTCCACGTAACGAGAATAAATTGGATAGCGTTTGAAAAAGGGGGCGAATAAACTTAAACGGTAAGAAAAATATTTTTATATAATCTCCGACCAAAAAGTTTTTCACTTTCTCACTAAAAGACACCTCGGCGATTACAAGCAGCAACAGCAACGAAGCGACTATATTAAGAAAGGTAAGCAATACGCTGGAACGAATAAAAACCATTGCGCTGAAAAATATGAGCGGCAACAAAAGCCAAAAAACATCTTTGCTCAACTGTTTCTTAAAGAAATGTGCGATAGCAAAAAGCCCTGTTACAACCAAAACAACATACAACGGAAAAGCAATTCCGGGGATTTTGCGTACGAAAAAATAATCAAAAAGTAAACCCAAAATTAAAGATACTCCGGCTATGAGCCATGCCTTAATTAAAGGGCCAGATTGTGAGTTTCGTGTATCCATACTGTCTAAATTGTTTTATTAACTCTTCTATTGAAACGCCCAACGCTTTGACAATTTTTTGCCATAGTTTGGACGCTTGACCTATTAGCTGTACCGCTTTCGACCTTCATGAGCGTTGTATATTTTACGTCCGCTTTCTTTGCGTAATCGTCTTGAATAAAGCCAAGTTTATTGCGCAATTTCTTTATGTTTTTACTTATTGTTTTTCCATTTGTCATATAAATAAAGTTTTGGCAGTATTATTGTATACAAGGCTACTACCCTTGTTATTATACTACCAAATAAAATAAAATAAAATACAATAAAATGAACTAATCAAACAAAACTATTGGCGGCGCATTTCGCAAAGCGAAATACGAAATTCGGCGGCGGCGGAAAGCGAGGGCGGGCAAAAATTCCTTCCCCCAACCCTCTTCCTTTTTGCCAGCCCGAGCGTTCAGTTTGGCGCGCGAAGCGCGCCGTTAATTCCGTTCTCTGCCGCGCTTCGCGCGCCTGAATCGGTCGGCAAAATTCCTGAAAGTATTATTGTGGTGCTCAATTCTAAACTTTGTGCGAACCCATTTTGAGCACCAGATAATACTTTCCCGATTTTTGGGGGAGGTTGCCTCGCCGCTTCGCGGCTCGGCTTGGTGGCTTTGCGCAAGGCGTAAAGCCATATAATCCCACGGCGCAGAAAACGAAAAGGAAGCGGATAAGGAATATCTAAAATCAATAATTTAAAAAATTATGCTCAAACCAAATATTTTCTCTACGCTCGCAAGAGCACCAAATATGACGACCACCAAATTATGAGTATTGAGGCGCAACTTTTTGAATTGCGGGAATACGCGCGTAGAGAAAATCTTGAAATCGTCCGTGAATTTCAAGAAGCGAAAAGCGCGAAGAAACCGGGCAGAGAAAAATTTGCCGAAATGATAGACGAGATAGAAAAGAGCGAGGGCGTTGGAATACTCGCATGGCACCCGGATCGCCTCGCTCGCAACAGCGTAGACAGCGGACGCGTTATCTATCTCGTGGATACCGGCAAAATCGTTTCTTTGCGCTTTCCACAGTTTTGGTTTGAGCCAACTCCGCAAGGGAAATTCATGTTGCAAGTGGCGTTCGGGCAATCAAAATACTTCTCGGATAACTTGGTTAAAAATGTGAAGCGCGGAATCCGCCAAAAACTCCGCCGTGGAGAATGGCTCACGCTAGCGCCCTTTGGCTATGTGAATAATCCTAAAACACGGCAGATTGAACCGCACCCAGCGAAATCTAAAATTGTCGCGCGAGCGTTTGAAGAATTCGCCAAAGGAACGCATACGCTCAAAAGTATGTCGGAGTTTTTGGCGGAGCTTGGCGTTGAAACGAAAAACCGAACGCCACTTGCGAAATACAGTATTCATCATTTGCTTACCAATCGCGCCTATCTCGGTTTTGTCTTGGTGTATTTATTGTACCAAGCTCGCACCTATTTTCAAAACAAATGATGTCGCACACTCCGCGTGCGTGGTGAAGCGAAACTAAATCGTACGCTCGGAGAAAGCCCCACGCACTAGCGAGTACGCCAGCAACCCCGAAAGAAAAAACACTCCTTGCATTTCTGTTTTGGCGGGGGTGAAATTTCTTTTGAAAAAGGAAAGGGTGTTTTTCTTTCGGGGTTCTGCCCTCCAAGTATTCGGGCAGTGCGTGGGGCTTCAATACGGACTCGGTTTTGCCAAAACTATTTTTCTGGGGGAAGGATTTGGCAAAACCTCGGCTGATTTTGTTTTTGCATTTGTCCGCGCGGAGGAGGGGTCTGAGGAGGAATCCGCGCGGGCTTTTTTGGTTTTTTGGCGGGCTACATGTGGATAAAACTCTTGTTGTGTTTTTTATTTTGATTTGTTATCATTTGAGTGTATATGCAAACGAAAGATATTCAAAAAATTAGAAAAGAACTGAACGATAGGAAAGCGATTCTCCGCTGTGCCGAGGAATTTAACATGGTGGGCGACCCGACGCGGCTCAAGATTTGCTATCTCTTGTGTCGGCACAAAGAGCTCGCGGTAGGCGAAATTTCAGAAATTATCGGTGTTTCCATTTCGGCTGTTTCTCATACGCTCAAAAAATTACAAAAGGCAGGTTTGGTTGAAAACCGCCGAGAATTCCGAACGGTCTATTACAAACTTAAACAAACGTCCCTTGTCGATATGCTCAAGGATCGGCTTATAACATAACTTTATGCAAAAATTTGACTTAATCATTATCGGCGGAGGGGCGGGTGCGTTCGCAGCCGCTATCCGCGCTAACGAGCTGAAAGCCAAAACGGTGATCATAAACGCCGGGCTTCCGCTCGGCGGCACTTGTGTTAATGTCGGGTGTGTTCCGTCAAAGACGCTTCTGCACGCTGGCGAAATTCTTCACCACGCCAAACACCACGGCATTCCGGGCATTGAGCTTGAAGTAAAAAATTTTGATTTTCAAAAAAGTCGTGCAAGACGAACTCTTGCTTGTGGAAAAATTGCGCCAAGAAAAATACGAAAAAGTGCTAAAAAATTTAGAGTATGTAACATTCGTTGAAGGAAAAGCAAAATTTGTTTCCGAAACGCAGGTAGAAGTGAACGGCGAGACATTGAGTGCGGAAAAATTTATTATTGCCGCCGGTTCCACCGCCAATGTGCCGCCGATTGAGGGTATCCGCGAAGTTGGATTTGTTACGCATATCGAAGCGTTACGCCTTGAAAAACAACCGAAAGAATTAATTGTCATCGGTGCAGGCCCCGTTGGCTTAGAGTTTGCCCAAATGTTTTCACGCTTTGGTACGAAAGTAACTATTTTACAACGCGGCGATTCAATTTTTCCGCATTCTGAAAAAGCACTCACTGACCGACTCGCCGAAGTGTTGTCAAAAGAAGGAATCACTATCAAGACCAATGCTGAAGTGAAAAGCGCGCGAAAGGAAAACGCTAAAAAAATAATCTCGTATCTCGTAAATGGAAAATCAGAAGAAGTATCGGGCGACGAAATACTTTTGGCGGCAGGCAAAACCCCCAACACGCAAGGACTCGGTCTCGATATTGTTGGTGTTGAAATAAGCAAACAGCAGGCGATTGTCGTCAATCAGTATTTCCAGACTTCCAATAAAAATATTTTCGCAGTTGGTGATGTTACCAACGCTCCCGTGCGCCTTGAGACAACCGCCGGACGCGAGGGCACGCTTGCCGCTGAAAATGCGCTCAAAGGCACTCAATTGTTTATTGACTACAACACTGTGCCTTACGCTATTTTTACTGACCCACAGCTTGCGGGCGTCGGTTTTACCGAAGATGAACAGATGAAACAAATGGGAGTTTGCGCATGCCGAACTGTTTCGTTTGCCGATGTTCCAAAGGCGATTATCATACACCGCACCGAGGGAATGATAAAAATGGCGATTCATCCGCAAACAAAACAAATTCTCGGCGTGTATATTCTGGCACCGAACGCGAGCGAGCTTATCGCCGAAGCGATGATGCTCGTCAAAAACAAAAACACAATTGACGATGTGGTCAATTCTCTCCCGATGTTCCCTACGCTTTCCGAGGCGATAAAAATTGTTGCATTATCTTTTACAAAAGACATTAGCAAATTAAGTTGTTGTATCTAAAAAATATGAGCCACGCATTAAACATTTTTTGGTCCGGTATTCGTGAGCCATTCAGAAAAACAAATTACATTTCTCTTTTTCTCGTCTCATTTTTTGTTTTCTTCTCTCTTTTTGTCTTTATTCCCGTGTGGACTGTGTCCGGTAATACATTAGCAATCCAGCTTGATATTTTTACATCCCGCGATTATGCAGTGCTTGTTCTTTTGTCATCGCTCTCCTCGCTTTTCATAACAATGCAGGTGTATGTTATGCTTCAGAAACGAAAAATCGGAGGCGTGAGTACGGCAACAGCAGGAGGGCTTGGCGCTTTGTTTGCAGGAATCACTGGCACGGCGTTTTGCGCTTCGTGTCTTGCGCCGCTTTTCGCTATTTTCGGGATAGGATTCGGGGGTGTAATTTTTGTACTTGAGTATCGTTTTTATTTTGTCGCAGGAATAACACTGCTTATGCTTATTGCCATATACTTAACGGCGCGAAAGATAAATAAAGTTTGTACTTCGTGCTAAAATAACTTATATCGCTGGCTTTTTCATTATTAACATCATTTTTAAATTTATGGAATTCGACTACACCACAACTACAACGAAAACTTTTGACGCGGCGGCTCAAGGTGTGCAAGACGAAATTATCAAGGCTGGCATGCGGGTTTTGTATATTCATGACGTACAAAAGACTTTAGCCGAGAAAGGGTTTGAAAGAGAGCCATTTAAGATTATTGAGTTTTGCAATGCAAAGTTCGCTAATGAATTTTTGAATAAGGATATTAAAATCGGCCTTTGTCTGCCTTGCAAGGTAAATGTCTATGTCAAAGACGGACAAACTTTTATTTCCGGCATGCGGCCGATTATCTTGCCGCAGTTTTTCCCGCAGGCCGATCTGGGTGAGCGACCGAAAGAAATTGATCAAATCATTCAAAACATTATCAATAATGCGAAATAGCTTATGAAAAAAATCTTTTTTATCACAACTATTTTTGTTTTCAGTTTCGCCTTACTTCCCAACTTTTCTTTCGCCCAAGGAATGATGGGAAACAACATGACGGGCGGAGTTGACACGGTAACTCAAAACGATAACGGGCATACTGCCAGTGGAGAAGCGGAGGGAGAAGCAATTCAGGAAAAATTGCAAATGCAAGAACTTAACTGCGGGAACTTATCGGATGATGATTTTCATTCACTCGGTATGTATTTTATGGGTTTAATGGCCGGCGATTCTCACGAGGCAATGGACACTATGATGGAAAAAATGATGGGCGAAGAAGGCGAGGAGCAAATGCATATCGCCATGGGCAAACGAATGAGCGATTGTGAACCCGACGCGCCAATGCCTCAAAGTATGACAAATGGCGGCATGATGCCAATGATGATGAATATGATGATGGGCGGAGGCATGATGGGGAATGGCAATAACTCTATGATGGGAAATTTTGCTGCCAATCCAACAAGCTGGTTCGGCTGGGGTTTGGGATGGATTTTTATGATTTTATTTTGGGGACTTGTTATTTTAGCTATTGTCGCGCTGATAAAATGGATAATGAATCAAGGCAGGCACGCGACAAACGGCAAGTCCGCTTTAGAAATTCTCAAAGAACGCTACGCTGAGAGCGAGATTGACAGAAAAGAATTTGAGGAAAAGAAAAAAGATTTAAGTTAACCCATTTCGTGTTAAAATGAATCTATGACATCCAAAATTCGCAACAGCTTAATAATTTTTTCTTTCTTTCTTCTCTCGATAACCATCGTGGGTATTTTTTGGCTGGTTACTACACCCGGAGCGCAAGCCGGCCTCGTCTTTGCCTACGCGGCCGGGCTTTCCATGATTTTTCTTCCCTGCACCTTACCGTTGGTATTTGTCATTGTGCCTCTGGCAATGAAGCAATCGCCACTCAAGGGGCTTACAATGGCAGTGCTTTTCGGATTAGGACTTGCCATTACGCTCTCCATCTACGGCGCGGCCGTTGCCTGGGTTGGGAATTATATCGGCATGAATAGTTTAATTCGCGTAATGTTCGGGATTGCCGGGGCAATGGCGTTTGTCTTTGGATTGTCTGAATTAAAACTCATTGTTTTCCGCCTGCCTTTTATGGCAAAGGTGCTGCCTACACGCTTGCAAAAAAGCGGTGATTATTCAAAGTCATTTTTTATGGGCCTTTTCTTGGGCAATGCCGGTGTGGGCTGTCCTAATCCCGCTTTTTATGTACTGCTCACATACATTGCGACCGTAGGAACAGTAAGCGACGGAGTTCTTTTGGGCGTGGTGCATGGCTTAGGAAGAGCCACGCCGCTTATCTTTCTTGTCGTCCTCGCCATTCTTGGCATCAACACCATGAATTGGGTTAGCCGTTCGCAGGAAAAAGTTGAACGGTTTATGGCTTGGGGATTGGTCGGCATCGGCGCATATCTTTTTCAATATCTGCCGTTTAAGATGGCGTTTTGGGAGGGCTCAATCTTTCATGTTGCCTGGAACAACATCGTGACGAAGACCCTGCCAAGCATAGCCGAAAGCGAAAGAATCGAAGAACTGCTGAACATTCAAGGAGGCACCGCCACCATTTTGCCGTGGGTGTTTATCGGACTTATGGTCGGAGTGGTGATTCTTTGGGACGCGTTTGTTCAGCGTAAAAAGTTAATCCAAGATTAAACCCTATGACAAATTTCGCATTAATCCAAGTTGCTTACGCCCACGAAGAAGGGGCGACTACCGTAACAGCCGACAATACCCTCGGTCCCGTTTTAGCGTTGGTTATTATTATCTTGGCCATAGTCGCAGCCAAGCGCATGAAAAATATTAATAAAGAAAATCATTATGAACAAAGAAATTAAAATGACCCTCGTTACCCGCGAAGGGTGCGTGCATTGCGCGCAGACGAAAGAGCTCTTAAAAAAGATACAGCCCGAGTATCCCGAACTTGTGGTGGAAGAAATAGATATGATAACGCCCCAAGGACAAGAACTCATCAGCAAATTCGGCATTATGTCGAGTCCTGGGATTATTATTAACGGCGAACTATTCTCTATGGGCGGAACGACCGAAAAGGAATTAAGAGAGAAATTTGCTACATTAAGAAGTTAAATTTGTAGCCCGCCAAAAAACCAAAAAAGCCCGCGCGGATTCCTCCTCAGACCCCTCCTCCGCGCGGACAAATGCAAAAACAAAATCAGCCGAGGTTTTGCC
>Ga0210058_1002277_pt1 | contig 15948 bp, 7 predicted proteins | sample CryGeymeta201511_FD_183979 | JGI IMG/M metagenome (GOLD analysis project Ga0210058, IMG submission 183979) | Groundwater microbial communities from Crystal Geyser aquifers in Utah, USA - Crystal Geyser metaG 2015-11 (SPAdes) (version 2) | ecosystem: Environmental > Aquatic > Deep subsurface >...
ACATATTTATGCCGCTAATGCAATTTACAGACTTGCGCCAAACGACGGCAATTGGGCAGTAAACGAAATTATTGCGCAGATAGATTCGGCGCGCAGTTATGGCGGGCAGGGACAAACAATGTACCGCGCACAATACATATTAGATAATTACAAAAGTTTAACAACAACATTGCAGGCTGGCAGATATAAATATCCGGCGAACATCCCAGCCATGTCCTGGAAGGATGATATTAAACCTCTCGCGCCACAAAATATTTCTTTAACAACAAGTGATTCCTTAACGTGGATCTTATCGTGGGGCAAACCTGCGCCTGCATCAGATGGCGACACAGCAGTCTACTACAATGTTTATCAGGATACGGTTACGCCGGTTGATATTTCCAATGTTACAAAAATGATTTCGTTCAGATTGGTAAACGACACTTCGCTGACAATTGATTTTACATCAATACCTTCTTCAAATCTATTTTTTGCAGTTACCGCATACGATAAAGGATATAACGAAAGTAATTCTGCGGAGATTGGAATTGTATTTACTTCCGTTGATGAACCGGTTCAATTTACATCGTACAGTCTTGAACAAAATTTTCCGAATCCATTTAATCCGGCGACAATTATAAAATATAACCTTGCTAAAGGTGGATTCACTACTCTAAAAGTATACGACCTTCTCGGCAATTTAATGGGAAGAATTGTCGAAGGTTATAAGGAGGCAGGCTTACATTCGGTGCAGTTTGACGCGTCCCGGCTTGCAAGCGGAACATACTTTTACACATTGAAGAGCGGAGAATACATGGAAACCAAAAAGATGGTTTTGATTAGGTAGGCTTTATAAAAATAAGTGCGGCTTTTTACAGACGCACTTATATTAGAGTTACTGTAAAATAAATTTTTCAGGTTAATGTCATTTCGACCGAAGGGAGAAATCTCATGTTCTTAAGAGATTTCTCAGTCTCCCAAAGGGATGCCTTTGGCAGAAGACTCCTTCGAAATGACAGATAAGCTATTTTGCAGAAACTCTATTATTATTACTGATACACTACTTTACTTCATCAACACAATTTTCTGAGTTTTGATAAAACTATTTGTTTGCAATTTTACGAAGCATATTCGGCTCGCAATCCCTCCGTTAGTTAACGGATGCCGCACTATAAATGACAGAAACATAGGCTGCGCAACAACTTTAGTTAGCACCTATACCAACAAAAGTAATGATTGATGAGTTCACTCTAAGAAGGTTCTGTTGAGTAATGTCATTGTCCTTTGAATGACGTATTAGCTAACGGACGTCTCGCAATGATAATAATTACCGTTTTAGACCGGACTCGTTAATAATTTAGCGCCTCTGTTTAAGTATAAAACGATTAACTAAATCTGGCACAAAGCTTGGGTATTAAAGTTCATATTAAATCAGGAATTGATATTTACCTGAGGCAATATTATGTTTAGATCGTAATATTAAATTATCCCGGAAGAACTTTATGAGAGTGCATTCAATAATTAAAACCTCCTGGTTAAGTTATCGCCCCGGCATAATTTTCTTATTCCTTATCAGCTTTATCAGTTTTCTTAATTGTAATAAAACTCCTCCTCCCGAAAAAAATGTAATCGTGGAAAAACTGCACGAAGCTTCTAATTTCTGGAGCGTTGACACGTTTGCTCTACCGGGCATCTTTAGTGAGTTTTACTCTTTCCGTATTACAAATAATTTATTGTTCGCACATAACAACACAGCTATTTTTTGCTTCAATGGCAAAAAATGGGCTAAGTTTTTTGACAATGAGTGGCTGAAGATTAGTTACGTTTCTGTAAATAATAACAATTTATTGATCTGTGGTGAAAATATAAAGAATCCTTCCGGGAATAAAATAATCTGGGGAAAATTGCAAAATAAAGAAGATGAATTAAAAGTTACAAAAATAATTGAGCTGCCTTACTTATTCAGCGAAGGTGTTTATGGGGCTAAATTTGTAAATGGAAGAGAAATTTTTGTTCTTGGGTTACAGGAGTTTGAGATTGTTGAAGTTAATAGGGATGAAATAACAGGCGTAAAACATTACCCGCTTGAAATAAACCCGGCAGCTAATTTATCATTGCATCTCAAATCAGACTCCGGCGCCACATTGTTTGTTTCGAAAGATAGCGTTTACTTCTTCAATGATTCTTCCGCAGCGCCGAAAATTTCCCCTCTCCTGGGTTTCCCGGATCCTTTATTAACGCATGATAATATTGAGTATCCGTATGAACTTATTTCTTTTGAAGGGGATATAAATTTTGGAATAAGTAAAAGGAAAGATAAATTTTATATCTACGAAAAAGTGGGCAGCCAATATGTTTCTTATAGAGTTGATTCATTAAAACTTGTAACCGGTGAATGGATATCTTCAACTTCAATAAATCATTATTCGGTAATTAATAAAAATAACATTTGTGTACTTTTAAAAAACGGCGATGTTTTAATCAACATCCCGGGCGGCTCTAACTTTAATAATCTATGGAGAATCATATATCAGTTTAAATTCGGGAAAATTGATATTGCGGGTTATAAAGATTCAACACAAATATTCTTTACATCTCCTCCGTATTTATTTTCGTTGAAGATTGAACCGAAGCACAATAGAGAACAACCTATTGAATATGTAAAAGCCAGAGGTGTTTTCTATTGCAAATCGTATGAAAAGTCGTCTTCAATTTATGGAAGCGCTGTTAATGATTTTGACGGCGATGGTATTGAAGATTTTTACCTCGTTGATATGATTGATATTAACTGCTATTACCCTAACGCCGGAAAACAGCTAAATTCTAAGTACCTTACTAATTATGCATCTAAATTTGGTCTCGCTGGAAAAGAAATAAAAGAAAAGTGGTCAAATTCAAAATTCACTTTCGACTTGGGATTATCTGTAGGTGATATTGACGAATCGGGCAGTGAAGATATAATTATTACAAACCTTGAAGGCAACAATTTTGCAATGCTAAATAACGGTTTAGCATACTTCCGCAATAGTTCCGATGAGCTGAATTTAAACATTGATATGCACCGAAGCGAAAGCGCTGCGCTTGCAGATGTAAATGGTGATGGTTATCTCGATATTTTTTTTACAAGCTACCTTTACACAAATAGATTGTTCATAAACAATAAAGGAATAAATTTTTCTGAAAAAACCGACCCTTACAGGCTGACCTCAAACTGGGGAAGTATTAGCTCGGCTTTCGGCGATATTAATAATGATGGCTTGCCTGACCTTTACGTTGCAAACTGGATGAAAGAAAATAAGCTTTATCTAAATTCGGGCAAAGGATATTTTAAAGATATTACAAGCAAAAGCGGCGCTTCTTGCGGAAGTTTGAAGCGAAGCAATTCCGTAGTATTTGCAGATTTTGATAATGACGGTGACCTCGATATTTTTGTGGGTAATAGAGACCATCCAAATAACCTGTTATTAAATCGTGGGAATTTAATATTTGATGATATTTCTCAAAGTGCAGGTTTTAGCAAGCCCTACAGAACTTATGGAGTTATTTGCGCAGATTTTAACAACGACGGCTGGATAGATATTTTTATAACCGATGTAGGTTCCCCCCACCTATTTATTAATAAAGGGCTGAAAAATAACGCCCCCGTTTTTGAAGACGAAACTTCTTTGTCGATACCCAATTTACCCTGGCTGTATTCAGAAGGGAAAGGAGCGGTTGCGCTCGATTATAATAATAATGGCGCTCTTGATATTCTTCTCGGGCAATATAAATCAGCAATCATTTGTTACACTAATTTTAACACCGCAAACAATTATATACGCGTAAAAATTGAAGGGAGTGAAAGCAACAGAAGCGGAATCGGCACAAAATTAAAATTAATTTTTAATGATACGGTGCTGGCATATAGAGAAGTAAGTAGTAACAGCGGATATGCTGCCGCAGGCTCCAGAATTCAACAGTTTGGGCTGGGCAGGAGAACCGGCAATTTTATAGTTGAAGCAGAATTTCCCAAAAGCGAAATTGTTAGAAGATTCAGTGTTAAAAACAATTCTATAATCACTATTTCGGAGCATGAAGGTTTAACCCGTTATTACTTTATTGCAAAAAAGATTTTAATAAAATTTTTATTTGGAAGTGATTTTAGATCCCAGCTCATAAAATTTTTCATCTTTTTAATTTTATTTTTTGCATTTCTTGCTTCGGCAAAAACCGGTTTTGTAAAGCAAAAGATTACAATAGTCCCCCGCGCACTTTCACAAAAAAAATCCACATTTTTCCAAATTTCCCTTTCGGCATATCTACTATCAATATTTATCATCGAAACCGTCTACTTTTTCTTTCCGGATTCGGTTGGCTGGATTAACTCTACCCGGAATTATTTTGTACGTGATGCTGTTCCATTGCTAAATGCGATAATAGTTATTCCTCTATATTTACTGAAAATAAAGAATAGAAGAATTGCAGCGAACGACGACTTCAATCCATTAAAAGATTTATTGCAAAAAATTCAGAGTTTTCATCATGGCGAGAGTTCTGCTATGAACCTAAACCGGATTTCACTCTATTTTAAAAATCTACCTTCAATTGGAAATAATAATCCGGCATTATTAGAGCGCCTAAATGATGTTATAGATGAATTTATACTTGCAACGTCTAAAGATATTGAGAGCATTTCTGGAATGCTACTACAAATGGGAAATGATGCAAAGTTTAGTGATATTTCGTCAACTCTTATTCTAAAGAGCAAAGAATTTTCAAGAATAAATAAAGAGCTCGAAACATTACTGAACAGTTTTGTAAAGTCAACGGGTAAAAATCTTAAAATGGAAGATATAAGTTTATATCAAAAAAATGTTGCACAGAGTGTAGATGAAATTAAAACCAATATGCAATTTATCATAAAGCTTTTTGAGTCTAAAATAAGCACACCGATTATTCATCTACTTGCACACATAGAGAAGAAATATTGCCGCCCAAACAAAAAGCATTATTCTATTTCGATTAGTTATCCATCCAATGACGTAAGAGCAGTCATTCCATTTGGCGAGGCAGAAAAAGTAATTTCTAATTTGATTCAGAACTCGATTGAAGCATTTGATTTTGAAAATAGAGCGATGAATAAAATTGAAATTAACACAACAAAAACCGCCTCTGATTTTTATGTTTATATAAAGGACAACGGATGTGGAATAAAAGAAGAAGATCAATTAAAAATTTTTGCAACTGGTTTTACAACAAAACCCGGCGGGCATGGTTTTGGATTACATTGGATTGCTCAAACATTAAATACATACGGAGGAAGTATAACATTCAATTCAACCTGCGGAGAAGGCACGGAATTTATTTTGCGGTTCAAAGTGTTTTAAAAGGGCTTCCCGATTCCTTCTCTATAATCCACCCCGATTGGTCTCCGAAAATAATTCTTTTAAAAAATAAAAAAAAACATTACCTTTAGCAGGGGTTAAGAGAGAATTTTTTATTTCTTCAACGGTTGGAATGCAAAAATTATTAATAATAGATGACAGCGTGCCTTTCTTAAAAGACATTGAACTTCTTTTACAAAAGAAATATGAAATAAAAACTGCCGTTAATGGTCAGTTGGGTCTAAACTATTTACGGAACGAAAATTTTACCGCCATACTGCTGGACATTAAAATGCCCGTTATGAATGGATTAGACGTGCTGAGAAAAATGAAAGAAGAGTTTAGTGTGCCGCCGCCTGTAATCATTGTGTCGGATAGCGGTGAAGTTGATACGGTTGTAAAGGCAATGAACATGGGAGCCTTCGATTATATTCAAAAAGATTTTAATCTAGAAATCCTTACACAAAAAATTAATAACGCATTAGAAAACAACGAACTTAAAAAAAAGGTTACGCATTTAAAAAACCTTGTGGATGAAAATTACGACCGTTTTATTTTCCAAAGCCAGGTAATGCAAAGGGTAAATGAAGAAATAAATAAATGTGCAAGGTTAGACTGCGATATTTTAATAAAAGGTGAAACTGGAACCGGAAAGGACCTTGCAGCTTACGAAATTTATAAACGCAGTAAAATTAACAACAGTGTTTTTATACAACTACCGCTTTCCAGTCTTAGCCAAAATTTAATTGAATCAGAGTTATTTGGTTTCGAGAAGGGAGCATTTACCGGCGCAGAGAAAACGCATATGGGAAAACTTGAATTAGCAAATAGGGGAACGCTTTACATACCGGAAATTTCTTCAATTGATGAGAACACGCAACTAAAACTGCTGCAGTTTATGCAGTACAAAACCATAAATAAAGTTGGGCAAACTAAAGCCGAGCCTACCAAATTAAATTTAAGGCTAATAATGGCTACCAACGAAGACCTTGAAAAAAAAGTTTCTGAAAATAAATTGCGAGCCGATTTTTTCTACCGCGTTGATGCTGTTTCAATAAATCTCCCCCCGTTGCGCAACAGAAAAGAAGACATCCCATTGCTTGCAAATTATTTTATTAAAAAAAATTCGCAAAAGTTATTACTAAGAGAAATTGAATTTGATGATGTGGTAATTGATCAACTGTCTAATTACGATTGGCCAGGAAATATTAGACAATTGAGTAATACAATTCTTAAAGCTATTGTACAGATGGATGAAACGAGCAGTATAGTTGACGCTTCGTGCCTTCCCCCTGCTATACTGCAGCATGGAAATATTAGCGGCACAGAGTTACTAAATTTAACTAACTACGAAAAAGCAAAACGCAATTTTAAGATCGAGTATTTTTCTTCATTACTAAAAGAAACAAACGGTAATTATACTAAAGCTGCATCTTTGGCAGGCATTTCGCGTAATGGATTGGATAAAGCGCTTAAAGATATTGGGTTAAAATAATTTGTTTTAACTTTCCTCAAAAAAACTACTAACTAAAGTTAGCGCCTATAACAACTACAGTAAGCACCAGTCAAACAACAATTCCAAAATTCTCGCTAAAAACACTTCTTCCTTTTATGGTACGTGCCTTGCATTAAAATAAACAGCCGTATCATTTTCTCAAGTTAACTTCTTTTTTTAACAAATCAGTACGGCAGAAGCGTACAAGTAAAACGGTTGAAATTGAATTCGTGTTTTTTCAGTATCGCTTAAATTATTATAAAAATTGATAAATAAATGAAATACCCAATACCAATTCAACCATTACATAAGAAAAATGTAGCTGTTCAAGAAGCAGTATTTGCTTTTAGCAATATTGAAACAATCGATTTAAAATCGACAGATAAAAACTATTAAATAAGGAGGCTCTAATGTTTTCAAGTAATTATACTTTTATCCGTAACTGGTCGTTCATTACAATTTTTTTGTTGAGCGCCATTTCAGTTTTTACTCAAAATAAAGTTTTACTGAATGACGAATTCCCGCCTGATGAAGAGTATCAATCGGTAAATAACAATAATCCGATGATAAAATTCTCACCTGCCAAATCGATTTTAACTCCCAATAACGGTTGGGTGTATCGCCAATCTAGAATACTCGACCCTAACTACACGTACTCCATCGGCGAGTATTATGACAAATACTTAAATGGAAAAATTTACGAAGAGATTATTTTTTACAGAGGCGCGCTTGGGAAAACGCCTATGCAGGTATATACGGTAAATTATAACAATGATATGCTTCCGGTAAGCTCTTTAACTCAAAGATTCGATTCACAGATGAAGCGGGTTAACTACAGCTCATCAAACTATACTTATAACGCCAGCGACCAAATGACCGAAGCGATAACTGTAATTTATACTGATTCGGTTACAACAATTAATTCTCAAAAAACAACATACGCTTATTATCCAAGCGGCTTGCTTTCTGACATGACGTTTTACAATTATGATATCTCTACATGGGTCGAATCTAGCTCTTATCATTACGAGTATAACACTAATAATCTTACTTCTGTAAGATATTTTTATATTTGGAATGGATCCGGATGGGATACTTCTTCAAGATTAATATATACCTATGATTCTAATAATAATATGATCTTACAGACCTACGAAAGATTCAGTCAAGGAGCATGGATTTATTCATATAAGTATGAATCTTCATACGATTCAGAAAACAGAGTTATTCATACTTTTTATTATCGTTATCAAAACAACGCGTGGGCTGTTACAGCTAAATATGAGTATTCTTATGATGCTTCGAATAACAGAACTATGTACTATTATGAATGGGCAAATGGTTCATGGGTTGTTAAATACTCTCAATCAGAAACTTCCGGCAGTGAACCAAACCTAATAAATATTTCTCCTGTCGATGCGTCCAATCTTATTCCGGGTAATCATGTTTATCTCGATTGGGGTAATTATAATGTTGACGCCGTAAATATAAAATTCAGCCCCGATGGCGGACAAAATTGGTCAACCATAACATCTAACAAAAGCGCACCCTATTTGTGGACAATACCGGCAATTGAGAGTGAAAATTGTTTGATAAGATATGAGTCATCACAAAACAATGCAGTCTATTCAATAAATGAATTACCATTTACTATAATGGAGTTGTACCAAACTTTGACGCATGCAACCGAAAATGTACAAGTTAATGTTTTTAATAACGGTATTATCGGGCAAGATGATAACGCAGGCATTGGAGTCGGCTTCATTTATAAAAACAATAATAATGCTCTATTTACCGGCGGTTTTGTAATTGGCGATGCTGCCCGCGGGGTCGAAGGAATGATGGGAAGTTTTAACTTAGCTGATTTTTCAAGTAATGTGCTAATGAAAAACTTTACCTCCAACAGTTACTTTGATGAAATAAGTTTTGCCGAAATGAACGACTACTCATCTAATAACATGTTTAACGTCTCCATAAAACAAAAAACCTACTCAAGAACCACAGACGATTTTGTTTTCTTCAATTATATGGTTACAAACGAAAACAACACATCATTAAATAATATCTATCTCGGTATTAATCTCGATTGGGATATTGGAGACTATGCAACTAACAGAGGCGGTTACGATATAACCAGAAATTTAATTTATCAATATGACTTCGTTGGAGTGGCAGACCCTAATTATTATGGGGTTATTGCATTAAACGGGATGGTTGGAGGAAGTGTAACAAACTATGGAGGCACAAGGGTAGAATTATTTCAAAATTTTATTTCAACCGTTTATTCGCCAGTAATAAGTAATAGCGATTACCGCAGCTTTATTTCTTCAGGTCCATATGATATTGCAGCCTACAATAATGTTAATGCTGTATTTGCTTTGGTAGCGGGCAGCAGTCTTGCTGAACTACAATCCAATGCCGACCTTGCAGCGGCGGTTTATCAAAGCGGCGTTGTTGGCGTTAAAGTTGATAATATTTCTTTGGATGATTTTAACTTAATGCAAAACTATCCCAATCCGTTCAATCCAATTACAACAATAAAATATTCAATTGCTAAGCCGGAGATAGTAACGTTAAAAGTTTACGATATTCTCGGTAAAGAAATATCTACTTTAGTAAATGATTTTAAGACGGCGGGCAGCTACGAAGTAAATTTTGATGCTTCGCAATATTCCAGCGGAATGTATTTGTACAAACTTACTGCAGGTAATTATATTAAAGTTAAGAAGATGATTTTAATGAAATAATTTTCGCCTAAGTTCTGTTTATTCTTCAAGCCGTCCGTTAGCTAACGGATAAAAAACGGGCGGTTTTTTTTTGCTCCGCATTTTGGCGGTTTAACTTATACAGACCTCTGAAAAATTCCAATTTGTCATATTGAGTCCGTTAGCTAACAGACGAACTAACGGAAATAGTTTCTAACCCATAAACTTAACTTGAATAGTTAAAATATTTTCCTTAACGTTTAACCAATCGGAAATGCAGTTTATTCTAATAAACAAGTTGTGCAAGAAACATTTCTAATACGAGGCGGATATGAACATTAAGATTTTGCAGCTATTATATTTTTACTTTGTCAGCATAATATTTTCAAGTATGATTATGTCGCAAACAAATCATATTGATAAACCACCCGGCTACAATCCGTTAGCTAACGGACGGGCTCTCGATTCACTATACTCTGATACTTCTCAGTTAATACCCGATTACAGAAACCACAAAAACATACCGGAATATGATCCATCACTTATGCCGCTAAACTATGGATTCCCAAACGGCAGAACAAGCACCGGTGTTTGGACGGAGTTAAATCCTAAAGTGCCGAGAGTCAATTATCTTGGAATTGATTTTATAGACTCATTAACCGGATGGGCGGTTGGCGCTAATGGCGCAATAATAAAAACAACTGATGGAGGGAAAAATTGGGAAACAAAGCATAGCGGTGTTACAAGCATTTTAACTCATGTAAACAGTTATAACGGCAATGTAGTAATCGCAGTTGGATTTGGAGGAAAAATACTCCGTTCTTCAGATGCCGGTGAAACATGGAATTCAATTACAAGCACAGCAGTGGCAGATCTATGGCGCGTTCAAATGCTTAATGACACGCTCGGCTGGATATGCGGAAAGTTTTATCACTTATATAAAACAATAGACGGCGGACTAACCTGGCAAAGTGCTTCAGCGGGTTTTATGCAAGATTATTGGTCGCTTGATTTTCTTAATGAAGACATAGGTTTTATTTCATGCGGGCTTGGCAATTTATTAAAAACAACGGATGGCGGAGTAAATTGGCAGCAGCTAAATATTGGAGAAGATGTTTCATTATACTGCGTTACTATGTTAGACGACCGGACTATTGTAACCGGCGGCTTTACACGAATAGCAACTACTTACGACGGAGGAAACACATGGCATATAGTAGGGTTAGGCGGAATCTTTTATTCAATTGCATTTAGCGACAGCTTAAACGGCACGGCATTATCCGATGCTTTAGTGTACCGCACAACGGACAGAGGTATTAGCTGGAATAGTTTGTTTGTCTCTTCCTCAGCACTTAACTGGGTGGTTTTTATCGATTCACTCACCGGCTATTACGCAGGCAACGGACTTAGAATACAAAAAACTATAGACGGCGGACTTACGTGGAAGCAGTTAATATTTAACGATAATTTTTACGATGTACATTTTATAAATGAAACAACAGGTTTTGTATTAAGCGGCGCTCTATATAAAACAACTGATGGCGGAGAAGGCTGGGTAAAGAAGCAAGCCGGTCTGGGCGGTTTCTCTATAAAATTTATAGACAGTGCAACCGGGTTTATTGGGAATAATAATGGCTCGATTCAGAAAACCACAAATGGCGGAGAAAATTGGTATGCAGCAAACAGTGATCCTACAGCAGGGCAAATAAATAAATTTTTATTTTGGAATGATTCAGTTGGATGGGCATTAGGTGGTAAAGTATTAAAAACTACGAATAAAGGAGAAAGTTGGGTAGTAAAAGGTATTGGAGGAACAAGTATATTCTTTATCGATTCGCTTGTTGGATGGATTACGAGAGTTAACGGAAGACCATACAAGACTACTGACGGGGGCAGCATTTGGGTTGAACAAACTAATCTAAATATATGGGAAAGCAGAGATGTATTCTTTAATGATGTATTGAAAGGATTTATTTTAGAAAGTAATAAATTTTATGAAACTACAGATGGCGGATTAAACTGGATATTGAAACCTGAATTGACAGGCTTTAGCGTAGCTGCAAAATTTAGTTATTATGATAGTAGTGTCATATTTATAATAGGTTATAAAACGTATCGTTCCGTTAATGGTGGCACAAACTGGATAGACTTTAATGAATTAACAGGAACACGAGTTAACAGTCTAAATCTTCTTGGAACGGGATTAGGTTATGCTGTTGGTGAATATGGATTAATATTAAAATATTTAGATTCAGTTTATGTACCAGTGGAATTAATATCATTTCAGGGTAAATCAATTAATAATATTATAATTCTTAATTGGCAAACAGCAAGTGAAATTAATAACAAAGGATTCGAAATTGAAAGAAGTGAATCTGAAAATCAGATATGGAAAACTATTAGATTTATACAAGGTAGCGGAACAACCGCCCAAGAACATAGATATTCATATAAAGAAGTATTAGAAAATCCCGGTAAATATTATTATCGGTTAAAGCAGATTGATTACGATGGAAAATATGAGTACAGTCCATTTGTTGAAGTAAAGATTAATTTTCCATTAAACTATAGTTTATCACAAAATTATCCCAACCCTTTTAATTCTACAACTAATATAAATTTTACAATACCTATAGAAACAGCAGTAAAAATAAAATTATATGATATAACGGGAAGCGAAATAAATACATTAGTAAATAAAGAAATGAAGGCTGGATATTATACAATCCAACTATCAACTGAAGGATTAAGTTCAGGTCTTTATTTCTATAAAATAACAACAGGAAGTGGTTATACTTCCGTTAAAAAACTAATCATCTTAAAATAAATTATTGGAGGCTCTTATGAAACAATTTTTATTGTTTTCGTTTCTATGTTTTCTCTGCTATACTTTAGCAGAAGCTCAAACCTATGCAAACATTCCTGGTCCAGAAAATGTGCTACTGGTTTATAATTTGAACTCAGGCGTTTCGGATTCTGTCAAAATCTACTATAGAGATGTTCGCGGCATTCCCGCTTCAAATATAAAAGGACTGAATATTCCAACTTCCGCCTATAATGGTGCTGTTCAACTAGAACAGGAAGGAGAAGTAATTAGACGAATGGGTTCATGTAGCGACTATGATTCTAATGGCGTATGTGATAGTTTAGCTTGGTACTATTTTGAGGAATATATCGCCGGTCCCATTAGAAATCATTTAAACAATACAGTTGATCCAAATACCGGAAAACCCCTTTTTAACCAAATTAGATATATAGTATTATGTAAAGGTGTTCCTTTTCGAATAATAACCACACCGAATGAAACTATATCATATGCCGCTGCCTAACAAAAACTTGATCCAGTCTTGCCTAATTGCCAAACTAAAATTATTTTGTACCAGTTCATCTTCAACGATTTTTTGATGAACAATATTTCACTTCATTTTTTGAAGGGCATGTAATGGAAAATATTTTTATACGAATATTAAATGCAGTTGTCTTAGGTATATTCTTTTCGGTGTTAACTCTCCCTCAAAGTTACCGGACAGATAAACCGCCCGGTAATGTTGTAAGCATTAACGATTCAGTCCCTTCAAAACAAGTTGTTAACTACAGACGAACTGACCCCGATAATCTTCCCGAAGAATCAGATTATAAAAAACCGAAAGAAGAAGTTTTCCCGTTAAATTATTTTAGAAGCACCGGCGTATGGACAGAATTAAACCCCAAAGTGCCGAGAGTTAGTTACATTGGTCTACACTTCGTTAATAAAGATACCGGCTGGGCAGTTGGAGGCAGCGGCGCAATAATTAAAACAACAAACGGCGGGGTTGATTGGACAATAGCCGAAACACCGGTAACCAATCTCTTACTAAAGATACATTCTTACAACGGACAAATTGTATTAGCTACCGGCTATGATGGAATAATTCTCCGCTCAATAGACGGCGGAGAAAACTTTGAATTAATTCCCACCGGTCTTGGTAATGACCGGGACTTGTGGGGCGTGCAAATGATTAGTGACTCTGTCGGCTGGGTCTGCGGGATGTATAGTTCTTTACTTAAAACCACTGATGCGGGACTTACCTGGCAGCGCGATTCACTTCCTTTCAGTTATCATTACTGGGGGTTAAATTTTTTAAATGAAAACTTCGGAATGATTGCCTGCAGTAATGGAAATATGTTAAGAACAACCGACGGCGGAGTAAACTGGCAGCAAATACTTACCGGCGATACACGCGATTTATACTCTGTAGATATTATCGATTCACTCCATGCTGCGGCTGCCGGCGAGCGCGAACTCGAAATACAATATGAAGGGGGAAAAAATATTTACAGCAGCGACGGCGGATTAACATGGGTTATGAATGATGACATACCAACTTATCAAGATGCTAATTGTATAGAGTTTGTCAATAGAGATACCGGGTACACAATAAATGTTAATAAAGGAATTTATAAAACAACCAACCGCGGGCAAAACTGGACATTCGTTGGCGGCGGAGGCGATTGGCATGTTCAAGTATTAAATGATGGAACCGGTTACTGCGGAGGTAACGACTTAAATATTTACAAGAAAACAGAAGGTACTGAAAGCTGGAAGAAAATAATTCTTAACGATAATTTTTCTGATGTTTATTTCTTTAATGAAACAACCGGTTATATTTTAAGCTGGGCATTATATAAAACAACAACCGGGGGATTAAGCTGGACAAGAATTGAAAATGCACCGGGCGGAAATTCTTTACTATTTTTAGATAGTTTAACCGGGTTTATTGGCGGCAGCCAGTCATTATTTAAAACCACAGACGGCGGCGTAAATTGGTATAATGTTAACGGTGTACCGGGGGGAGTAGGGAAAATATTTTTCACAAATTCATTAACCGGATGGGCAACAAGCGGAAGAAACATAATAAATACAACCGATGGCGGGGAAAATTGGATAACGCAAATAACATTACCGGCTGATAATTTCTCAAGCTTACATTTTATTGATTCACTCAATGGATGGGCTGCCACAAGATATATTTGGCAAACCACCAATGGCGGTACTAATTGGATTCAGAGAAGTGATATACCAGCTTTTATGTCGACAGACATTTATTTTATTAATAATAAAGGATTTATTTTAGAATTATTAAAGCTTTATAGATCAGACAATAATGGTGCAACTTGGTACACTCAATTGAATTCACCATATATTATTAAAAATTTTGGATGGCTTTCGAATGATCATGGGTTTATAATGGGAGGTTCTGTAGTTTATGAAACCATTGATAGCGGTAATACTTGGAGTCTAGTTAGTGAATTAAGTAATATAGGTCTTCAAAAATTTCATGCGCCCCATAATTATTTAGGCTATTCAACTGGAAATTTAGGTTTAATTTATAAATATATTGATACTTCTATTGTGCCGGTAGAATTAATCTCCTTCCAAGGGATGGTTGAAAATAAGAAAGTTATTTTAACCTGGCAGACGGCATCTGAATTAAATAATAGTGGTTTTCAAGTTGAAAAATCTTTTGATAAAGAGAATTGGTTTAATATAGGTTTTGTTGAAGGTAGCGGGACAACAACCGAAAAAATAAATTATATCTTTATTGATAATAATATTGTTACTAATATACAGTACTATAGATTGAAGCAAGTTGATCATAATGGGCAATACAAGTTTTCAGATATTATAAAAATTATTGGAAATTCTTTAATAACAACATTTCAACTTTATCCAAGCTATCCAAATCCATTTAATTCCAGTACCGTAATTTCTTATCAAGTACCTCATAGAAGCTTTATAAATATTTCTCTCTATAATATAATAGGTGAAAAGATTATTCAAATAGTGAATGAGGAAAAATCAGAAGGATTGCATAAGGAATTATTTCAATCATCATTACTCCCTTCCGGGGTTTATTTCGTTAGGATGACTTCAAGCGCCGGCTTTAATGCCGTTAATAAAATAACACTAATAAAATAAAGGAGTACTTATATGAAACATTTCTATATTTTCTGTTTCATCTTTTTTCTCTGCTATTCGGTAGCAGATGCACAAACTAATGCGAATGTTCCTGGTCCAGAGAATGTTCTTGTGGTTTACAACTCTTTAGATACAACTTCATTCTTAGTAGAAAATTACTATAAAACCGCACGCAACATTCCTGCCTCAAACATAGTACCGCTAACTAATTTGGTTAACGCTGATATTTTCGATTCTGTGTCAAATACAACTCATAGAATTGAAATTACACAAGAAGGTGAATTAATAAGCGATTCCACAGTGCTTTCTTACGACCCAATTAACCGGCACGCCTGGCTCTATTTTATTGAGAGAATAGCCGAACCGATTGCCCGTCACCTAAGAACTACAATTGTAAACGGAGAGTATCTCAAAGATAAAATTAGATTTATTGTATTACCTAAAATT
>Ga0210058_1002279_pt1 | contig 15927 bp, 14 predicted proteins | sample CryGeymeta201511_FD_183979 | JGI IMG/M metagenome (GOLD analysis project Ga0210058, IMG submission 183979) | Groundwater microbial communities from Crystal Geyser aquifers in Utah, USA - Crystal Geyser metaG 2015-11 (SPAdes) (version 2) | ecosystem: Environmental > Aquatic > Deep subsurface >...
TTGAAAGCGAAATCCGATTCTATCTTCCATCCTTATAAAATCCGGGAATGCTTTATAAATCCTTTATTTTATGATATGTTGAGCCTACAAGTTTGAAAGTGCTGGGTTTTGAATCGGGCACAAGGGGGCATCCATGAAATATGAGAACAGGATTGCACAAGTTGATGACCTTCAAAAAGAGATCAACCAATACAGACCGCTGAAGCGCAATGCCTCGAAGCAGTTGAAGGAATATTACAGAGTTGGTCTCATCTATTCCAGTAATGCCATTGAAGGGAATTCGCTTACTGAATCCGAGACAAAGGTCGTCATAGAAAACGGAATAACCATAGGCGGCAAGCCCCTGAAAGATCACTACGAGGCCGTTGGACACAGCGAGGCCTTTGATTTGCTTTACATGTTGGCGAAAAAAAAAGAAATAACCGAGAGTGCAATATTGAAACTCCACAGAATTTTTTATTACCGAATTGATTCCAAAAACGCAGGCAGGTACAGAAGAGAACCGGTCATTATTACAGGCGCTCAGGTTGACCTTCCGTCTCCCGGAGAGATTAAAACCTTAATGAAAAAATTGGACTCGGAGATTCCTAAGCTAAGGGAAAAACACCATCCGGTGGAGTTTGCCTCTCTCCTGCATATTCGGATTGCAAACATTCATCCCTTTATTGACGGCAATGGAAGGACGGCAAGGCTTGTCATGAATCTTGCATTACTGCAGGAAGGTTATCCAGTAACCGTCATTCCGCCGGTATTGAGAAGTGATTATATGGAGACGTTAAAGGAGAGCAACAAAGGGAATAACCAACCTTTTATCCATCTCATCTCCTGCATGGTTTATGAAAGCCAGAAAGATTACCTGAGATTATTGAGGAATCTGGAAAGGGAGTGAGAAAATTGAATGTATAAACGGAGAAACACGTTCTGAGATGGACAAAAAAACTAAGACCATCCGCGCATTCACGCATGGAAGGATCATCACCCCGGAAAAAGAGATTCCGGACGGGACGCTGATTGTGGCCGGCCGGGGGATCCAGTCCCTGGGCCGGTCCTCCGACATCCGGGTGCCGGACGGGGCCGAGGTGATCGAATGCACAGGGAAGATCCTTACGCCCGGGTTCATCGACATCCACCTGCACGGCGGCGGGGGATATGATTTTTCCGATGCCGAAGGCCTGGCCGGAGCGGCGCGCTTTCATGCCTCGCAAGGGACCACGGCGATGCTTCCCACCCTCTGTCCGGAGAGTCTTCCGAAAATCAGGACGAATCTTGCCCTTCTTGGGAAGGGCTATCCGCAAAATACGGATGATGAAAGTCCGTTGCCGGAGATCATCGGACTTCACCTGGAAGGCCCCTTTTTAAATCCGAAAAGGAGAGGGGCTTTTGATGCAGGTTCCCTTCTCCTTCCAAGGTCCGGTCTGATCCGGGAATTTTTTGAGGCGTCAGGAGGAGCCCTCCGCCTCATGACCCTGGCGCCGGAACTCGACGGCGGCATGGCTCTGATCCGGGAGGCCAAGGAATTCGGGATCATTCCATGCCTGGGGCACTCGGATGCGACATACGAGCAGGCCGCGGCCGCCTTCCACATCGGGATACGACACGCCACGCATCTCTTCAATGCCATGCGGGGGTTTCACCACAGGGCGCCCGGGTGCGCGCTATCTGCGCTCCTTGATCCGGAAATCAGCGTGGAAGTGGTGGTGGACGGGCATCACCTGCATGAGGCCGCAGTGGAGATGGTTTACCGGCTCAAGGGGAGGGACAAGATGATCCTTGTGACGGATGCCGCTCCGCTTTCAGGCCTGCAGAGCGGGTCATGCATGCTCGCCGGACAGAGGGTGGAGATCCGGGGAGAGAAGGCGCTGAATCAGGAAGGGAATCTTGCGGGGAGCCTTCTCTCCATGGCGGAGGCCCTGCGCCTATCGGTCCAGAGGGCCGGGATCTCTCTCGTGGACGCGGCGCGAATGGCCACGTTGAACCCTGCTCAGCTTCTGGGACTCTCGGATATCCGAGGGAGGCTCTTTGCCGGCGGGGAGGCGGATCTGGTCATTCTGAATGAATCCCTTAAGGTTGATGCAGTCTATATCGGCGGTCGTCAGGTTCCGGAATTCAAAAACCGTGCGGCGGACTGAAAATGAAACAGGTTTGGTTTTTGCTGTTATACGGAATGGTCTTATCTTCTTTGCTCCTGCATCCGGCGGATTCGTTCGGGGCCTCGGGGAAGAAGCACACGAAGGTTAGGACCCCTCACGGAGAAGAGACCGGAAGAACAACATCCGTCAGAGATCCCGGATACCCGAGCGCGTTATTCAAGGAAGGGGTTTCCGCCCTGGGAAAAGGGGATGCAGTACACGCCGCCTTATTGCTGGATGGCCTTGAAGAGGCTTACCCGGCGCTCGGAGACTATATTCTCTACTATCGGATCCGGGCCGCTCTGAAGATGGGGAAACCTTCAGAGGCCTTTACCCTTGCCGGCCGGCTTCTTGAGCGGTATCCGGAAAGTGTGCTGGTCCCCAGGACCCGGATGGAGATCGTCCGGGCACTGATCTCCTGGAAGCAATTCCCTGCGGCCAGGGGGGTTGCCGAGGGGATCCTGAAACAGGAAGAAAGATCCGAGACAAGGCGGCGGGTTTTTCTGCTGCTGGGCGAAGCCCTTGAAGGCGTGAAGGATTGGCAGGGCGCCCAGGACGTCTATCAGCGCCTAACCTTTGAAAATCCCGTCACCCCGGAGGGAAGAGATGCGGAAGAACGGATGGCGGGTATCATGAAGACGAGGGGCGTGGCGCCGGAGATTCCGTCGGACGATCTTTATTTCGCACGGGTGCAGGCGCTGAACCGATCCCTCAGGTATGACCGGGTCATTGAGGTTTGCAGTACATTTGAGAAGCGCTATCCTGAGAGTCCTCTGCTGGAGCAGGCGCTTCTTCTTAAGGCCAGGGCCCTGATCAAGACTGAATCGCCCGATCAAGGGATCCATCTTTATGAGAAGCTCATCCGTTCCAAAGGCGCCGGTACGGTCCAGGCTGAAGCGGCGTACCATCTCGGGAGTTATTACTGGAATCAGGACAGGGATTCCGAGGCAAAACGGATCTTCAAGCGCCTGATCAGGGCCTATTCTGCGGGTGAATGGGGCATGATGGCGCGTTATGCCCTCGGAAGGATCTATGAGAATGATGGGGATGATTCCGAGGCCGTGGATTATTTTCTCACGTCAGGGGAGGTCAACGCCGATCATCCGCTTGCGGCCGAAGGGGCATGGCGCGCCGGGTGGGTGGAATACAAGGCAGGGAAATACGAGAAGGCGAGGGATATTTTTCTTTCCTGTATGAGAAACTATCCCCGGTCCGACCTGTTCCCTGCGGCGCTGTACTGGCAGGGTAAATGCGAGGAAAAGTTGAGCAACGCGGAACAGGGACAACAAATCTTCCGGCGGCTCGCGGAGGATTACCGTTGGAATTTCTACGGAACCATGGCCAGAAAGCGTTTGGAATCATCCTGGAATCTGGTTCCGGATACGGCAGCCTCTTCGGATCAAGAGGATCAGGCATGGTATCCGGAACCGATCCGTCCGGCTCCGGGATCGCCGCTCGCCTTCCATCTGGACCGAGCGGAGGAGCTGATCCGGATCGGTTATTTGGATGAATCCGGGGAAGAAATAGCCGCCGTTCAGAAGCAGGTATCCCAAAACCCGGCGGATCTCTGTTATGTCGCGGTCCTTTATGAGAGGGCCGGGAACTTCCCCAAGTCTTTGAGGTGGGTTCTGAAGAGCAAGGCCTGCGGCTCGGAGGGGCAGGTCAACATCGCCTGCATGAAACGGTTCTTGTATCCTCTGGCTTTTTGGGATACGGTTCAAAGAGAGACACGGAAAAACAATCTGGATCCTTTTTTTGTGCTGGCGGTCATGCGTCAGGAGAGCTTGTTCCAGCCGGACATCGTCTCTCCTGCCGATGCACGCGGCCTTATGCAGATCATCCCCTCGACGGGGAGGGTGATTGCCAGAAATCTCGGAATCAAGGATTTCACACCGGAAAACTTATATGATCCGGAGACGAATATCATAATGGGAATCCGGTACCTGACTGATTTGAAGGATCGTTCCAATGGAGACCTGGTCCGGGTTCTATGCAGTTACAATGCAGGGGAATCCAGGTCCGATCAGTGGTGGGATCTCTACCAACAGTTGGATGCGGATGAGCGGATCGAGTCCATTACCTTCAGGGAAACCAGGGATTATGTCAAGAGGGTCCTGAATAATATGGAGATCTACAGACGTCTTTATGAGCCCTCTGCACCCCATGTCGGCAAGGATTCATCCAACCCATAGTTTGATCGGAGTCAGGCTATGCAGATCGTGATCCGAGAGGCCCGCATTGTGGACGGTTCCGGCGCCCCGGCCTTTACCGGGGATATCGGCATCCATCAGGGCCGCTTCGCCTATGTGGGCCCCTGCTGCCCTGAACGGGGGGAGACTGAGATTCAGGGGCATGGAGAGGCGGCCGCGCCGGGATTCGTGGACGTCCATTCCCACTCGGATTATTATCTCCTGGTCAACCCGCTTGCGGAAAGCAAGGTGCGGCAGGGGGTGACCACGGAGATCGGAGGCAACTGCGGATATTCCGCGGCCCCGGTCTTCGGCAAGGTCAGAGAGGAAAGGGTCAAGGTCTATCGGGACCTCTTCGGGCTGGACCTTCCATGGGAAAGTGTGGGCGCGTATCTTTCGCATCTGGCCATGCAGGGGATCTCCGTGAATTTCGGCCTGCTCGCCGGACACAATACGATCCGTTCTTCCGTGATGTATGGAAGCGACCGGGCGCCGTCTTCCGAAGAAATGGCTCGGATGGTTCAGCTCATCAGGCATGCCATGAGCGAGGGAGCGCTTGGACTCTCTACGGGGCTCATCTATCCGCCGGCCTGTTTCTCTCGGACTTCCGAAATCGTCGATCTCTGCCGGGCGGCCAAGGAGGACGGCGGGATCTTCGCGGTGCATATGCGAAGCGAGGGGAACCGTCTGCTCGAGGCCGTGGACGAGGTGATCGAGATCGCCTTCATTTCCGGCATCCCACTTCAGATTTCTCATCTCAAGACATCCGGAGAGCGGAACTGGAACAAACTCGATGCCCTGTTTGAACGGATTGAGACCGCCCGGAAACAGGGGGTGGACGTGACGGCTGACCGTTACCCCTACACGGCATCCAACACCGGGTTATCGGCCGTGCTTCCGGACTGGGCCTTCGAGGGGGGGACCGAAGGCCTCATGAACCGGCTGAAAGACCAGGAGATAAGACGCCGGATGAAAAAAGAGATCGAGGCTGCCCACCCTGAAGAGGATTATTTCGACCGGATCATGATCTCCGCCGTGACCCGGCCCGAGAACCGAGGCTATGCCGGGAAAAAGGTCAAGGCGTGCGCCGGTCTGGCAGGGAAGGAGCCTTTGGAGTTTGTTTTTGATCTTCTCGTACAGGAACGGAACATGGTGGACAGCATTCATTTCACCATGAGCCATGAGAACCTGCGGCGTATTCTAAAGAAAGACTATGTCATGATCGGCTCGGACAGCGGGGCCAAGACCCTGGAGGGCCCGCTCGGCGAAGGGAACCCTCATCCGAGGGCTTATGGGACCTGTCCTCGCGTCCTCCAGCAGTTTGTGCGGGAGGAAGGGCTCCTGAGCCTGGAGGAGGCGGTCCGGAAGATGACATCCGATCCGATCAAAAAGTTAGGTATTCGTGACCGAGGCTTGATCCGGCAGGGGTTCGCGGCGGATCTGGTCTTCTTTGATCCTCAAACGATCCGGGACCCATCCACCTATGAGGAACCCAAAAGGTATCCGGAGGGGATCCGAATGGTCATGGTCAACGGGGAGGTCGTGGTGATGGACGGCGAGCATACCGGGAAAAGGCCGGGGAAGATATTAACGCTTCGAAGCTATTAATCATTGCATAATTAAAGCGAGATAAATATTATTCTTAACGTTGTATAGTATACTTATCTTGTCTGCTCTGTCGTCATTGCCCGACTTGATCGGGCAATCCAGAGAAGGAATCTGGATTCTCCGGTCAAGCCGGAGAATGACAATATGTAGCCTTATTTATGCAAGGCTATATAAATGAGGTTTTTTAATGAAACCGGTCATCGGGGTCACACCGGATTTTGAAGAGGGGAAAGAAAAGGCCGAGGCCCATTATTTTTTGCGTGAACGGTATATCACGGCGGTTATAAAAGGAGGGGGAGTCCCGTTGATCCTTCCTTATGTTGAGGGTCCGGCTGAGGTTTCCCTGCTGCTCGACCTTGTTCACGGTCTGCTGCTGACCGGCGGGGCCTTTGATATCGACCCCTCCTTCTATGGTGAGGAATGGACCGGGGAGAAGGGGACGGTCAAGGAGAACCGGACACGTTTTGAGATGGAGATCACGAGGCAGGCGCTGAAGAGAGGCCTTCCGATCCTCGGGATCTGCGGCGGGGAGCAGACGATCAATGTGGCCCTGAACGGTTCGCTCTATCAGGACATCGGGACTCAGAAACATGGGGCGTTGGACCATGAGCAGAAGAAACCAAAGACCGAACCCTCGCATCAGGTAAGGATTGTCCCTGAGACGCTGCTCCATAAAATCATCGGGGAAGAGACGCTTCAGGTCAACAGCGCCCACCACCAGGCTGTGAAGGAGATAGGGGATGGATTGAAGGTTAATGCCTTGGCTGAAGACGGTGTGATCGAAGGGATTGAGAGCGAACGCCGCGGTTTCGTTCTGGGTGTGCAGTGGCATCCGGAATTTCTGTTTGAGCGTGACCGGGGATGCCGCAGGATCTTCGAGGCATTCATTGATGAGGCTGCACGGAGATAGGGCGAAGCCTTCGTAAGTTTTTTACTCTAAATGAACATACCCCGCTGCTTGCAGCGGGGTATGTTCATTTTTCTATGGCCGGCCATCTTGCTTACGAAAGAACCTTCACTTCTCATCCTTGAAGCGGAGCCGGCCTTCCCGGATCCCTTTGAGGGCGGTCTGGTGCTGTTTGCCGATGAGTCTTTCCATGGACTTTTCGTCCGGTTCGGGGCCATAGAGTTCAGCGTAGCGCATCTTCTTTGAAAAAAGGATTCTCCCCCTGTAATAAACCGAGGTCTGGATGGATGAGTCCGAATTGAGTTTTTCAGTCAGGACGTAGAGAGGCCGGTTCTTGTACTCGACGTTGTCCATGAGCCAGATCTCTTGTTTTTCCTTTGCAGGGGATACCTCGACGGCAGGTTTTGTCCGATTCTTTTCTCTGGAAGATTCGAGAGAACTTACGGCATCGGCCGCCCCGGCCAGCCGGTGTGCGATCAGGTTGAGCTGCTCAGTGGCCTTCAGATTCATCGGATTCAGGGTGAACGGCCGGAGGCGCCGGGTGGATTCCACAATTCCCTGATGGTACTCCATGATACCGAGAAGCTCAGGGGAGATCCCCAGAAATTTACGGCTGACGGCAGTGACCACGTCAGCCGGGCGGCGATGGTCATGACGGCCGGCCATGTTCACAATCATTTGAGGAGAAAAGTCCTTCAGGGTTTTCAGGATGAGATCCGCATAGCAGCGGTCCACGTGAGAGATTTTCTCAATCAGTTCGGGAACCGCGTGGACCTTCCGGCGGCTCTTGGGATGGGTCGCCGAATCAACCATAAAAGAGATCAGGGGATTCTGAGGGAATGTCTTCAGGATCTTCCTGTAGACCGCCATCTTCAGCAGGTGGTAGGTGGTTTGGATTGAGGCAGGATCCTCGGTCATCACCACGATAGGCCGGTTGGAAAGGAGAAAGAGGTCAAGGGCGTTCGTCTGGATGCCGCCTCCCAGGTCCATGAGAAGGATGTCGGCTCGCACAAGCGGGATGCCGGACAGAATCCTCCCGGTCAGATCTTTCTGATAGTCCGGATAGGCCGGGAGCTGACGCCCTCCTCCGATCAGACTCAGGCCCGGTATCGGGGTTTCGACGGCTGTGTCCGGAAGTCCTCCGGGGGCGCCGGTCAGGAGATTGTTCAGTGTTTTGGTGATATAGGGGATGCCGAGGGCGGTATGGAGGTTGGATGCGCCGAGATCAGCATCGAGGAGTACGACCTTCCTGTTCATCCGGGAAAGGAGGATGCCGAGATTGGCTGTAAGGAGGGTCTTTCCCACGCCTCCCTTGCCGCTTCCGATCGGCCAGATCTGAATCCCCTGTCTCAATTCGGTCATGAGTCCTCCCTCATCGATGCATCTAAGATATATGCAATCGTGAGTCAAATGTCAATCAGATTTTAAAAGGCACTGGTGACATTAGCGAACCACATCTTGAGGAGGTGGATGACAACATCGGGCTTCTGGCGGGTGATCTTGGTTTATCAACCTTTGAAGATAAACTTTGCCTATGGGTGTTGGATGGGGCGTATTCCACGCCTTTATCGTGAGTCTGTGTTGGACGAGGACTCAAAAAAACCTCTTCCCGTGGATTCCGACCCTCATTGTCTCTTTATGCTCAAGCATTATCGCATATCTAATGATAGTAAAGATACTTGCGCCACCCCTCGCTCCCGATTCCTCTGGTCCGGCAGAGATGGATATGGTAGGGATATCTCGGCTCCTTCGGGCCTTTCAGGAGGGTCATCCCGGCCTCGGAGGGTGCAAGATCCCCTTTCCGGGTATTGCATATTTTGCAGCAGGCCACAAGATTATCCCAGCGGGTTTCCCCGCCTCTGGATTTCGGGATCACATGGTCCAGGGTCAGATCCGTGGGATTGGAACGCCGCCCGCAGTACTGGCACGTATTTTTATCACGGATCAGGACGTTCTTCTTGGTGGGATGTTTTTCCCTCATATGCGGGGTCTTGATGTAATGGAGCAGACGGATCACAGAGGGGACGGAGATTTTGAGAGAGGGCGTATGAAAGTAACGGGGCGTCGCCTCTTCACAGGCGGCCACGCCTTTTGAAATCAATACGATTGCACGGCGTGCCATGCAGATGTTGATCGGTTCGTAACTGGCATTCAAAACCAGAACGCTTGTATTCATGAGTGTCACTCTGTTAGAACATGTGCGCTATCCACGGTTGTTTGCGATTGCTTTGGGATGAGGTCCCGATCCATCATCCGTCAATCGTTTAAGACCCCTGTTCTCTGAACGATTTCATTTGAAGCGACTGGTACGATACCTTATAGCAGGTTTATCCTCTTTTTGTCAATATTTTTCCTCATGCTGCCTGGGAAAGCGAGGGGTCTGCGACAAAAATACCTGTCCTCCAATCCCCCGATCGGGCCTGTCCTCCGACTTGATCGGGGGATCGGAGGACAGGCCCGACCTGTCTGCCGTGACATCGGCACAGGCAGGCCGGACAATCCATGGTTTGACAAGCTCACCATGACAATTGTCACCCTGAGCCTGCCCTCGACTGTGATCGGGGGTCGGGGAATGACGCTACCAGAGAAATATTTACCCATAAATTTGTCGCACACCCGAAAGCGAGGAATCTCTTGACATGCAATTCGGTAAACATTATGATGCGAACCTTCATAAAACTTTTTTGCGTCAGTCCGTCAGGAGTTTTTATGTACATTGAAAGGCCGATCCAGCACTACATCGACAAGCTCGCATCCGCATCGCCCGAACCCGGCGGGGGGAGCGCTGCTGCCCTGGTGGGGAGTCTGGCCGCCGCTTTGGTGAGTATGGTCGGGAACCTGACTCTGGGCAAAAAAAAGTATGAAGATGTACAGGATCAGATTAAAAGGCTTCTTCAAGGGTCTGAATCGGTCCGTGCGGATCTTGAGCGCCTGATGCAGGAGGATACCGAGGCCTTCTCCGTGGTTTCCGCAGCCTACAAACTGCCCAAGGAGACCGAGGCGCAGAAGAAGGTACGCAGCGAGAAGATCCAGGAGGCCCTCAAGGGGGCGGCAACCGAGGTCCCTTTTCAGGTCTGCGAGAAATCTCTGAATGTGGCCCTGCTCAGCAGGACTGCAGCCGAGATCGGGAACGTGGGAGCGGTCAGCGACGCGGGCGTGGCGGTTCTGTTTGCGGATGCCTGCGCGAAGGCCGCGGCCATGAATGTCAGGATCAATCTCAATGCCATCCGGGATGAGGCCTTTGTCCATTCAAAGTGGCGCCGGGTGCAGGAGATCCTGAAATCAGTTGAAAAACAGAAGGAAGACGTGGTGGCCATGACCTATCACAAGATGGGTTAACGAACAAGGAGGAAAATAAACATGCCGGCAAGAGTGATTGATTGTACAGCTATTGCGAATGAAATCAAGGAAGAGATTAAAAGTGAAGTCGAGATGCTGAAGAAAAAGGGGATTGTCCCGGGGATCGCCACCCTCCTCGTGGGTGACAACTTCGGGGCCAAGATGTACCGGGGACAGGTGGAGAAGTTCTGCGCCGAGGTGGGGTTCCATTACATCAACATGAATCCGCCTGCCACGGCCTCGGAAAAGGAAGTCATGCAGATCGTCCGCGAATTAAATCAGGACGGCAAGGTAAGCGGCATCCTCCCGCTCCGGCCTTTTCCGGAGCAGATCTCGGATTCCGTGGTCATCAACAGCATTGACCTGAACAAAGACATTGACTGCTTTCATCCCTATAATATGGGCAAGCTGGCCCTGGGCGAAGTCACCTTCGCTCCGGCCACGCCTGCGGCGTGTATCGAGATCCTGGAGCGGGAGAAGCTCAACTTCGTAGGCGCGGAGATCGTGGTCGTGGGGCACAGCAACATCGTGGGAAAGCCGGCCGCGCTCCTCTGCCTCAACCGCAACGCCACGACCACCAACATCCATGTCTTTACGGCCAAGGCCGGAAATTCGGACAAGCACACCCTGGGGGCCGATATCCTGATCGTAGGCGCTGGGGTCCCGAACCTGATCAAGAAGCACCAGGTGAAAAAAGGCGCCATCGTGATTGACGTGGGGATCAACCGGGTCAAGGTGCTGGATGAAAAAGGTCAGCCGGTTCTTAATGATAAAGGAAAACCCAAGACCAAGACCGTAGGCGACGTGGCCTTTGACGAGGTCTCTCAAGTGGCGTCCGCCATCACGCAGGTCCCCGGCGGGGTCGGGGTCGTCACCAACATGATGCTCATGAAGAACGCCCTCAAGGCCTGCAAGATCCAGCACAAGCTATAGAAAAGAGCAGGTAAGAAAAGACCGATCCATTAGTCCGTTAGGAACGAAATTGTGCTCGAAATGGTAACAATATTTTTGGGGTATCTCCAAGAGAGCGGGTGAAAACAAAAGGGGCCAAGGGGTCAAGGATTCCAGGGGTCCAGTGTTTTTCTCTGAAGATTTTGCTTGTGTTTAAGTATTTCACTTGACCCCTTGACCCCTTGACCCCTCGACCCCTTGAACCCTCGAATCCTGTCTGATTCCGGCTATGCCGGGTTAGGTTATATTAGAGATTAGAGGGTCGAACCCTTTTTTTTAAAGGGTCCGACCCTTTTTTGTTTTCCGGCGCTGATTGAGAAAACGCCTGTTTTACGGGTTTTTCCCTCTCCTCGTGACGAAAAGAGATGAGTTGCTATCCATAACCGTTTGAATTTATTCCCATAAATGGGGATCATCATGGAAAGCCGGAAAATTTCTCGATTAATTTTCATTTTTTTTGTGACTTTTTCCTTTTTTAAGCCACTAATCAATATATGAGTCTCATGTGGATTAGAGAAAATAACAGATAAAAGGAGGCAGTATGTTCTTTCGTAAGATCCTGTTGTCATTGACGGCGTTGGTCCTCATCTTCGGCTTTTCAGCCACGGTCCATGCTCTCTCTTATACGTTTACCACCATTGACCCAGGGGACAGTAATAACGAGGCCCTTGGTATCAACAATGATGGTACGGTTGTGGGAAGGTACAAAGACAGCAGCGGCATTTTTCATGGGTTTGTGTATGATGGCGCTTCTTCCACCCTTGACCTCCCCGGCTATTTTAAGACCCAGGCCATGGGTATCAATGATGCCGGTAAGATTGTAGGAATGTCCTACGACAAGAGCATCGATGGCGCCCACCATAGTTTCCTATATGATGGGAACTGGTCCTATCCCATTGATCCTCCGGGTAGTAATGTGGTTGATTCCCTGGCGGAAGATATCAATAATTTCGATGTGATGGTGGGGAGGTACTGGGACACGGATGGATTCTTCTACGGTTATGTTCGTACTGGAGGTGTTTTTAACATCCTGCATGCCCCCGGTTCCGGTAATACCTTGGCCGAAGGTATCAACGACGCCGGAAAGATTGCGGGAACCTACGGCGACGCAAATGGAACCCACGGTTTCTTGTATAATGGCGGATCCTATTCCACGTTTGACATCCTGGGCAGCAGTGAGACGAGGTTTACGGATATCAATAACGCGGACAAGATCGTGGGAAGGTATATGGACAATGGGATCTATCATAGTTTTATATATAATGGGACCTATTCCATGATAGCAGTCCCCGGCGCCACGGAAACCCGGGTGATTAAGATCAATGATGCCGATCAGATTGTCGGAACATACTATGACGGCAGCGGGATGCACGCTTTTATCGGAACGCCTGTTGTGCCGGAGCCTTCCACCATCTTCCTCTTTGGAAGCGGATTGATCGGATTGATCAGCTTTAAACGCAATTTGTTTCTGAAGAGAGAGGCGCCACACGGATCACGCGGTCCTCGGTGACAATAATGGGGATCGTCACGTCATGGTTTTCTGAAGGGATCTCAGGCGCAATCTGTACCTCAAAGGCCAGGCCGATCCGGACGGCATCCTCCCGCACGGATTCAAAAAGCCGGTCATAATATCCGGCCCCGTAGCCAAGCCGGTTCCCTTGATCATCGTAACCCACGCAGGGCGTCAGGACCAGATCCACCTCCGTACAGGGGATGTCCCTGAAGATCCCATCCCTGGGTTCCGGGATTCCCATGTAGCCGGGGACCAGATCGCGCTCCGGGTCGAGGATGTCGGTCAGCGCAAGACGTTTCTCCGGAATGAGTGTCTTGGATGCAAGCACGCGTTTGCCATGCTTCAGGGCATGGGCCATCAGGTCACGGGTCATCACCTCGCTTCGGAAATCCGCATAGATAAATACCGAACGGGCGGCATCGTATTCCGGCAGGGAAAGGACCCTTTCCATGATCCTTGCGCTCTTGTCCCTCCGCTCCTGCCGTGTGAGGGAGTCCCTTTTTTTTAGGATTTCTTTTCTGAGCGCCGCCTTATCCATGATCATTTCTTCTTTATCTTTACAAAGAGCCGGTCGAGGATTCCTGCCGTCTCGGCGACCACGCCGGACCCGGCATCATAGGGTGAGATCCCCTTGAGGTCGGCATCGATCACCGTCCGGTCAAAAGAGAGGGCGCCCAGGAATTCATCGTCTGAAAACTCTTTCTTGAGAAAGGCAAGTTCTTCCGGGTTTGAGACCTTGTTCCCCACGACGAAGATGGATTTTATCCCCAAATCATGCGCCATGCGCCGGACATCGGAGGCGGTCTGCAGGCTTCTCTTGCCCGGTTCGACCACGACGATGAAGGCATCCACGCCGCCGGTGGTGCCGCGGCTTAAATGTTCGATCCCTGCCTCCATATCGAGGATGACCACCTCATGACTTTGTAGGATCAGGTGGGAAAGAAGCCGCTTAAGGAAGACCCCTTCGGGGCAGTAACAGCCGGCCCCTCCCTTCTTGGCCCGCCCGAGGGTGAGGAGACGGATATGATCCTTCTTGAGTGAATAGGTTTCAGGAATGTCGCTGACCACGGGATTGAGTTTGAAGATCCCGCCCAAGGCGCCCGGCTTCGCGCCTGTGCGTTCCTCGATCAGATGGGACATCTCGGCAATCGGCTGGACGTGCCTGATCTCTTCCTGTGTAAAACCAATGGCCGAGCCCAGATTGGCGTCCGGGTCCGCGTCCACGGCAATGACTGAGAATCCCTGGTTCGAGAGGAGCCGAGCCAGAGTGCCGGCAAGGGTCGTCTTGCCTACGCCGCCTTTTCCGGAGATTGCGATTTTCATAAAATATCGTACCCCAGCTTTTTGGATAATTCCATGCCTGCGTTTAGGACCAACGAAACCAGCTCGTTTTGGATTCTGGTTTCTGGAAGACGATGCGCAGGCCCTGAGATCGAAAGCCCGGCCACCACATTCCGGGTATAGTCCCGGACCGGTGCGGCAATGCACTTGACCGATTCTTCAAATTCCTCATTGTCGATGGCATAGCCCCGGCGCCGGATCTCATCGAACTGGCGGAGCAGCGCCTCTTGATCCGTGACCGTCTTGGTTGTGTAGGGTTTAAAATGGATCTCCTGGAAAAACGATGAGATCTCCTTTTCGGACTTGTAGGCAAGCAGGACCTTTCCAATGGAAGTGCAATAGGCCGGCAGGACTGCACCCAGCCTGGAGACGACCCGCACCGACTTGGTGGTCTCTTCCACATCAATATAAATGACCTTGCCCCCCTTGAAGACGCCTATGGATACGGTCTCATTGCAGGATGCAACCAGGTCCCTAAGAATTTCCTTGGATTGACTGGTCAGACCGCAGTGCCGCTGAAACGCCTTCCCGAGCTTCAGGGGCTTGATGCCCAAACGGTAATTCCCCGAGATCTTGTTCTGTTCAATATAACCGTGCATCTCCAGCGTTGCCAGAAGCCGGAACACGTTGTTCTTGTGGAGGTTCAGCCTCTTTCCCAGTTCGGTCACACCGAGTTCCGCGTCATCTTCCGTAAAGGACTCGAGAATATTCAGGGCATTGGAAACGCATCGGATCATGTAGTCTTGTTTTTCTTTCTGCATAGGGTGTTTTTCACTTTTTTTACAGGGTTTGAATAATGCAGGAAGTTTAGTGGCCCTATTCGTAAATACGGTGGCATTCGAGTGCCGTAGGGCGGTCGGATCAAAGTTCCGCTCCTTGCGGTGTACCAGAGGGGTACGCCTCAGTCGCGCGCCTTGATGAGACCACCCTACGACCCTCTCGGTACTTCACCATATTTACGAACAGGACCACTTGGCTTTACATCTCGTGAAATACATCCGGAGATTATAATATTATGATGCCAAAAATATATAACACCGTTCTATTTGTGTCAAGTTGTTTTTTCTGCCACTCACGGATCTTGAATGAACCTTCTTCTGGACATTTCATAGCTGCCGAGGTCCGGCCCCTCCAGCTACAAAAAACATTCTCTAAGATATTCTTAATGATTTCTCCGCTTTTTTCGCGACTTTTGGGTCTGAGAGGTTACTAATCCATTAATCAGCGGGACATATTCTGTGGATTCGAACGGTAAACTCAAACTGGGTGATTACAGTACCGGATATGTTAGTGCTGATGGTTCTTCAATTATTAATGAATGCCTTATCGGGCATGGATTTCCTCCCTGTCGAATTTGTATCGTGCAGGGAGTTTTACTTTGAATTTGTTAAAGATCGTATCGAGGATTCGTTCCTTATGAGGCTTGACGACTGCAACGTGCTCCTTGCCGAACATCTTCATGATTTTCTTCATTTCCTCTTTGTCTTTTATCTCAACAATGACTTTCATCATACTCCTCCCCCTATTCCGCAGGACTCGGTGCACGATCGTATTGAATGCGTCCCCGACTTTTTTATTATATCCATTATCAGACGCATTTCAAGGGTTTTCTTGTCTGGAATTCCGGAGGGACCCACCATACTTCATTCCGATCACACTTGAACCATTGATAAATTCCGGGGGCACTTTAATTAACGGATCATCTCCAAAAGAGTGGGTGAAAACATCAGGGGTCAAGGGGTCAAGGATTCCAGGGGTCAAGTGAAGTGCTCAAACACTACAAGGAGTTAAAGGAAGGGCCCCAGTCTTATCAATTATGCTTGGAGATTTACAAAACAACAAAAAGATTTCCTATAGAAGAAAGATATGGCCTGACGTCACAGATTAGAAGGTCTGCTGTCTCGGTTCCAAGTAACATTGCGGAAGGATATGGAAGAAAGACAACACTGG
>Ga0210058_1002305_pt1 | contig 15797 bp, 12 predicted proteins | sample CryGeymeta201511_FD_183979 | JGI IMG/M metagenome (GOLD analysis project Ga0210058, IMG submission 183979) | Groundwater microbial communities from Crystal Geyser aquifers in Utah, USA - Crystal Geyser metaG 2015-11 (SPAdes) (version 2) | ecosystem: Environmental > Aquatic > Deep subsurface >...
CGGCCAGGTGTTTTTTTGGCACCACCAAAGTATGACCGGGATTTATCGGATTAATGTCCAAGAAGGCCAGCGTAGTCTCATCTTCATAAACTCGGTAGCTCGGGATTTCACCGCTGATGATTTTACAAAAAATACAAGACATAGTTGTGCTGTCATTGCGAGGAGCGACAGCGACGAAGCAATCTCTGGTTAATCGTGATAAACCTGAGATTGCTTCGCTCCTTCCAGTCGCTCGCAATGACATTTATTATTCTATTTTATAAGGCGAATTTTCATCCTGCTCCCATCTTATTTCATCCGGCTCCTCACGTTTCCCCTTTCCCCGATATAATTTATCCGGTAAATTAACACACCAGCCGTCAATTTCGCCCACGCACTTATAGCCATGCGCCACGCCGGGCGGCACGATAACAAAAACCGGATTATTCTCCCCGGCTTCAATTTTTAAATATTCGCCCTTGGTCGCGCTGTTTTCCCGATTATCCCACAAATGCAGCTGGAAATTTCCCGGACCGATAAATACAAAGCCGTCGCTTTGGTATTTATGCTCATGCGGGCCGCGCGCCACGCCCGGCTTGGTCAAGCTCACATAGCCCATGACCGGACGAAAGCTGGTCTGGTCTTGGCGATAAAATTCGGCCAGCCAACCTCGGGCGTCGCTATTTTTGGTAATTTTTTTTATTATAACTCCGTCTATCATAGCTGGTTATATTATATCACTTATCGTCATTGACAAAAACTTTCAACTTTCAACTTTTCTCACTTTCGGCGTTACCCAAAAACCCAGATATTTCCCCAGCATCAGCCTGGTCTGCGCTTCCAAGCTGGGGATGGCGCCAAAAGCGATTATGCTCACTGGCAGAACCAGCCACTGCAAAACCATGGCTAAACTTTTAGTCAGGCCGTAATTGGCCGGGCGCTTGGGCAAAAGCAGGGTGGAAATAATGGCGGAAAAAATCATGCCGATCATCGCTACGGTCATTAAGGTGCGCGACACCATGGGCAGGTTGCTGGACAGAACCGTTTCGTTAAAACGGTCGCCGCCCAAAATCATGGGCAACCAGCCGATCACGCCGATGATCAACGCATTGGTCGCCCAAGAATGAAAGCCGTAAAGCTGAATTAATATTTTATTGATCATTTTGCCTAAGGGCAAATTTCTTCTTTCTTTAAAAACATTAAACATCAAATACGGCAGATTCTCCACGCCCCAGCCCCAGCGCCGTTGCTGTTTATACAAATTTTTCATGGTGCGGCCGGCGGTTTCATCCATGCAGACATCCATGGAAACCGGAAAATACAGCGGCTCGACGCGATAATCGCCGCGGTAATATAAAAAGCAGTGCCAAAAAATCCGCGAGTCTTCGCTCACCATATTGGTGGACCAAAAGCCGATTTCCACCAAAGCCCGCCAGGTCATGGCATGAGACGAATAAGTGGCCAGTTTTTCCTGCCTAATCTGCTGCATCATCTGCCAAAAAGTATTTGAGGCCGCGGCCACGCGCGCGAAAAAAGGCGCCTGCCAGATATTATTGTGGTAAACCGGAATCGGCTGGTAGCTGGCGCGGTAGGGATTGGGGGCAGTTAGAAATTTATGGGTCAGGCGGTAAAAATAACCGGGTATAACGATGGTGTCCACGTCAAAAACGCTGATTAAAATTTTGTCGTAATCATAATTGAATTTATCAATAATCTCTTCCTTCACCCGCTTGGCCGCCCAAGTCTGATTGGCGCCCTTGCCTTTGAGCTCGCCCCCAATCCCGTCCGGATGAACGGTAATTAAAAAATGCTGGAATTTATCGCCGAACTCTCGGGCGATGGCGCCCGCCCGCTCTTTGGCCGCCTCCCCGGCCCGCTCTTCGATGGCCAAAACCACAATCAACTTGTCTAGGGGATAGCCGTCTTTTACGAGCGCCGCAAAGCTCGACCTAATCACCGGCAAGCTTTCATCGTAAGTGGGGAAAATCACCAAATGGATAATCTCCCGCCAGGGCAATCCCCGGCACTGCTCCGGCCAGTTAATCTGCAAATTTCGCTTCATGCCAAGATAAGCGGCAAACAAATTTATGCCCAAATAAACGACCAATAAGAGCCAGTAAACGTCGAAAGCGATAATAAAATAAGCCACCAAAATCGGTTGTAGCCAGGAAAATACTACTAAAACAGCCAGGGTCGCCCAGGAAAAAAGTCCCGGGAAAATTTCCAGCAGACGGTAAAGCTTTCTCTCCGGCCCGTCGGTCAAATCCGCGGCTTGGCTGATTTTTAGATAGTCCATATTAGCTTTTTACTTTCTTAAATATTACATCGCCGGCGAAATATAGCAAACCTAAAAAGATAGTAAAAATAAACCAATCAAAAAAATAATTAAGGTCGGAAAAATAAAGCCAAACCACCCTAACCAATAAAATCGGATAGGAAAAAACATCCCAGCTGTTAAAGCGGTTTAAAAGACCCAACAGCACGCCCAGAGCGGCTAAAGGAATGACTGAGAAAATAAAAACCTTTGGCCAGGGCCCGGAAAATATCTCCCTGATTAATTCCGACATCAGCTTCAAGAGATAATAAAAAGCCGCCCAACCGCTGGCGGCGTAAGCGAAAAAAAACATAATCATCCAGGCGTTAGGCAGACAAACCTGGTTAATTGAATCGGCCGGGCAATAATCTAACAGGTGCCGGACATCGGTGATAAGATAAGCGGTATTGGGAAAAAACAACAGCCAAAGAATAAATAAAGCTAAGGCCAGACTCTTTTGCGAAAATTTAACCAGCCGCGTCCGGCGCCAATATTTTTTTAACAGCCAGAAAATCGCCAGCGGAATCAAGACTAAGAAAATATTCCAAACGGCCGTCAGCAGTTGAAAATCATTGATGGCCAGCTTGTCCAGGACGGGAAAGCGACCATAGAGATTGTCCAGACTTAAAAACGAATTGACGATAAACCGGTCCATATTTAACCAAGGGCTAATTTTTTTCTAAATCTATATTTAAAAATCAGCAAAATCATTTTCTTCAGCTGGAAATTGACGATACACCATAACAGCTGATAACTCCTTTTCGACTTAGTCACGTTAACGAACCGGCCGCGCCTGATGGCGTCAAAAACGCTGGCCGGCTCCAGCCGGTCGGCTTCGACTATAATATAATCGGTATTGAAATATTTTAAGAAATGGGCGTCGGAAGTGGCGACGAACGGCTTATTAAACTTTTCCGTGATTTTTTTGGTTTTACGGTTGGGATTTACCAACCGCGAATGATACCAGCTGTGCTCAATGCCATCGAACAAATCCATATTTTCAACGAGCTTCTTTTTGCCCATGGAAAAGCGCCGGTCAGCCAAAGGATGCGGCGCCAAAATAAAAATCTCCGGATGATGCTTCTTGTATTCGGCCAATTTTTCAAAGCTGTTTATTTTTTCCAAGGTTTTAGCTTCGGCCGGCTCAATATTTAAAACCACCAGGTCGTTGCGTTTAATTTTTTTTCTCATGTAAAGCTCGACGCCCAAGAGGAGCAAGATGCCTTTGGCGGCGGCGTAAGCAACATAATCTTCTTTATAAACGAATTTTTTGTGGCAAGTCAGGCCTAAAACCTTAAACCCTAGCTCTGACGCCCAATCGACGAGCTGGTAAACATTATATTTTATGACATAACCCTCGATTTTATCCTCAATCGTGTGGATATGCAAACTGGCTTTTAGCATCATAAAGATATTTCTTCCCCCTCGCTTATTTTATTTTCCGGCAGGCTTTGATTTTTGTTTTCCCCGGATTGGCCGCGCCGCGGCTCAATTTTTCTGCCGCTAAAATCAACCGGTCCGCTCGCCATGGCCTGGCTTAAACTCACCGGCGCGGCCGCGGCTTCATCGGGCGAATCAATTTGGCCAAGCTCTTTCTTTTTAGCTTCAAGTCTGGCTTCAATTTCCTGCTTTTTTTCTTTTTTGGCCAGGCTCAAGCAGTCTTTGCAAAAAATCGGCCGGATGCCGTCAGGCCTAAAAGACACGCTCGTGGCCCGGCCGCAACGGCTGCAAACCGCGTCGTACTTGCCGCTAGCCGCCGGCCTAGCGCCTTCGGTAAATAATCTAGGCGGGCCCTCTTTCCTGCTCCTGGCTTCCGGCTCCAAAAAAAACCTGGGTATTTCTTTTCTGCCTGTCCCGAGCTTGGTCGAGGGGGCGGCCGGCCTAGGCGGATTTTCCGTCCGCGGCGGATTTTCCAGCCGCGGCCTGGCCACGGTTTCTTTAGAAGTTTTTTGGACGGGTTCGTCGCTATTTTCGTGCCAGCGGCTGATCTTATCTTCCACCACGGCTCTTTGCTTGGCGTACCGTTCGCGCGACACCTTAATCATTTTTTCTTTGTTGCCGGTTTTTTCCTCTTCGGACAGAGGCGCCAGCCCCCGGGCGGAAAACGGATCCGAGGAAATTCCGTCAATCATTAACTTAATGTAAAATTCATATTTGGCCAAATTAACCAAATCTTCCTCGGTAAAGACCGGCGTGAACTCTTTAACTAATTCCTCGGCATCGATCGCGCCCACCCGAAAAACCACCAAAGTGCCCACGTTGCCGAAAACCGCCGGCTTAACTATCTCGCCCAGCTGCTCAATATATTGGTGCGCCATGATTAAATTCAAGCGATATTTTCTGGCTTCGGATAAAATGTTGGCGAAGCTGTCAGTGGTAAAATTCTGGAATTCGTCGATGTAGAGATAAAAATCTTTGCGCTCTTTCTCCGGAATGTCCACCCGGCTCATAACCGATAGCTGGACTTTAGTAATCATCATGGCGCCGAGCAAGGCCGAATTATCTTCACCAATCCGGCCTTTGCTTAAATTTAAAATTAAAATTTTCCCGCTATCCATAACTTCCCGTAAATCTATTGAGGATTTAACCTGGCCGACGATATTTCTGATGAGCGAGCTGGACAGAAACTGGCCGACTTTATTTTGAATCGGCGAGACCGCCTCGCTTGCGAAATTATTGGCATAACCGGCAAATTCGTTCACCCAGAAAGATTTTACCACCGGGTCTTGAATTTTATTGATGACTTTCTTCCGGAAATTTTTGTCCGACAGCATCCTGGTAACGGCCAATAAAGTTGAGCCGGGATAATCTAAAATCGCCAGGATGGCATTCCTTAAAATATATTCCAGCCGCGGCCCCCAGGAATCGGCCCAAAGCTTTTTAAAAACCCCGATTAAACCGGAAGCGACCAAGTGTCTTAAATGCGGTTCTACCTGCTCAACTATGTTAAAAGCAATCGGATATTCCATGTCGGACGGGTTGAAATAAATCACCTCATTAACCCGGCTGGACGGTATGTATTCAATAATTTTTTCCGCCAAATCGCCGTGCGGGTCAACTACCATCACGCCTTTGCCCGACCGGATGTCGTCAATAATCATGTTCTCCAAAATCGTCGACTTGCCCATACCGGTTTTGCCAATTAAATACATATGCCGGCGCCGGTCGTCGTCTTTGATGCCAAATTTTTTAAATTGGTTGCGGAAATTAGTTTCCGCAAACACGGTGATGTCTTGGGGCATATTTTACACTACCGGCAAATTAGCCGGCGGTTCAGCTTTGAGTTTTACCCCCGAGCCGGCGCCGGTCTCCGCCAAATTGAAGATATCGCCGCTGGTTCTTGGCCCGCTGTCCGCCAGTTCCTTGGCCGTATTGTCAATGCTAACCGGCAAGCCGGCCGGCGGTTCGACTTTCCGGCCCGGAGCTTTCTGAATTAAGGGCGTTTTAACCACGGCTTCAATCGGAAAATGCCAAATTGAAGCCAGTTCTTCGGTATTAAGGATATGGGGTAGGCGGCCGCGGATATCGCTTCTGAATTTATAAGCGGTCATTAATTTCCTTTTCCTTAAATTAAGGCGGTAATTGCCGAAAATCTTCTCGTATTGTAATTTGGTTATGGTGCCGCCGTCGCCCGTATCCGGCTTATAGGAATTCAAATCATTAAAATTAAATTGCTTCATGTAGCCGGTGAAGCCGTAAGCCACCTTGTTTTTATTGATTACTTCCTTCTTGGCGATATAAACATATCTGATTTTTACGGCAAAGCCGACTTTGCCAACTTTTTCCTGAATGCCTTCAACCTGTTTTTTTTGACGAGGTTTTAAATTCATCATCCTAAACTGCGGCTCTTTTTCCTCAGCCTTGGTAGCGTCAATGTCTCCCCAAAGGCGATAAATCGCTTCGCTAAACGCCGCCAGGGCGTTTATCGCACTTTCAAAAATTTTGTCCAGCAGAGCGCTGGCTGCTACCTTCTCGCCGATAATTTTTTTTATTTCCACGTCGCCTTCATCCGCCCAAGTATGTTCAATCGGAATGACTAAAATCTGGTACCAAAACTGTTCGCCCTTCTTCATGCTGCCCAGCAGATCCATTAAAACCGCCATCGGATCTTTATATTGAGTTTCCGTTTCTTCGCCAAACTGGTGTTCAAAATTTTTATAAGTTTTTACGGGATAGACCGAATTTTTCGTCAGCTTATACTCACTGCCGAAAATGTCATATTCGTCATTCGGAAACTGCGCGGAAAAGCTTTCAGTATAGTCGTTGACCTCGGTAATTTCCGCGTCTGGGTATTGGGAATAAACCGCGGTATAAACCAAATTGCGGTATTTCTCCGGAGTCCAAATCAAAAACTGGATGTAGCCGCCGATGCTGACGATTTCAAAGCTGAAATACAATTGCCACTCGCCCAGCCACCATTTTTCATACAAATCTTTGGTGGAATGGGCGCCGGCCAAATAAGCAAAAATGTTTTCCACTGCCATGGGCGTCTGGGCGTTGCCTCGCGGCACGTCAATCGCCAATAAGATGGCTTTCTCCGAAGCGCCATAGGCTAAACGAATGTATCTTAGCCAAACTTGAACCACGCCCCAAAGAAAAGTCAAGGAAAACGGCAACCAGCCAATATAATAAAACAGCATCATCATAAATTGGCCGGGCGGCAGGCTTAAAAAATTCAAAATTGGTTGTATATTTATCACTAAATCCATTATTTAAACATTAGATTTCTAATCTCTAACTACTGCCGTTATTTTACCATATTTTGCCCATTTTTGCCAAATAAAAAACAGATTTGTGGGGCCGGCTTAATTTCAGGCTTGCCAAATCCGTTCTTTATTTTATTTCCGCGCTATTTTTAAGGTAATATTTATCTCCGCCCACCAGCTCGAATTTCTCCCGGTTCATTAAAGCCAAATTGATGGTGGCTTTTTTAACCAGTCTCTGGCCTAAGACTTTTTCAATAATTTCTTCGCGGCTTAAGGCACGGCCGACTTCGGTGATAACTTTTTCGATCACGTCGGCCACCGTGCCTTTCCGGTAGCCCCATTCTTTCAAGCCGTAAAGCCCGCGGCCGACTAAAATATATTTTTCGTCCAAAATCAATTCGTTATGGACCGTGGCGGCGTTGGCTTTCTTTCGGTCAAAGCTGATTTGGTTAATCCGGTCGGCGATCTCGGCAAAATGCATTGGCTTGCCGCTATTTTTTAAAACTAAATAAATTTTATCATTGATGGTTTTTGGCTTGATTTCGCGCGAGCTCGCCTGACCCCAGTGGCCGAAGCGGTTTTGCTCAATTTCCCGAGCCGCCTGAAAAATCGAATAAATGGCTTTATTCTGATTTACGAGCTCGGTTTTTTCCTCAAATAAATCATTGGCCAAAGCGCCGGAAACATCCAAATTGGTCGGCTGATTAAATTTAGCCTGATGCTTTTTGTAGGCATCCAGCTCCTTGGACAAATTTATTAATTCATCGGTCAGGAAAATCTTTTTTGTTTCCTTTATTTTCTGCAAAAGCTCCTCCGCCAATTCTTCCAGATGCTCAAGCGATTGGTATTTTAATTTAAAGGAATTTTTAAAATAAGGGGAATTATTTATTTCCTCAAACTCATCATGCAGGAGGCGGGAAATCAAAAAATCAAAATAACGCTTATGCTTAGTTTCATTGTCGCCCCGTTTGCCGGCGCCTAAAGAAAAATTAACTAAATTATTAAATAAATATTCCTTTTCCATCAGGCCGCCATGCTCTTCCAAAAGATGAGTAATAACATTTTTCAAACCGCTTAAATAATCGTCCAGATTTTCTAACAGCCTTAATCTTTTGATGCTGGAAGTCTCTATCTGCCTGATTCGTTCTCTGGTCAGCTTATGGACTTTGCCGATTTCTTCCAAAGTCTCTCTCTTTTCCCCGGCTAAACCAAAGCGCCGGCTTAAAACATCGCGCTCTCTTTCGCTTAGCTCGCTAAATAAATTATTGATAACCTCAACGCCGTCAAGCTTAGCGACTTCTTCGGCTTGATGATTAGAGATGATTTGGTCCAAAATAGAACTATTTTCCATAAAATTAAAACATATTAAACTAAACTAATGAGTTTTTGTCTAATTATTTTATGGGAATATATTAACATATTTTTTTTTATTAGTCAAGGCGGTAAAAAAAATTATAAATTAAAAAGGCTAAAATTAGCCTTTAATTAACCAGGATTTACCGCTATGTTTAGTTGCCGAAATATTGTATTTCTTCTTCCAGGTTAATTTTATGTTTATTTTTTATTTCTTTCTTAATCAGGTTTATCAAGCTTTTAATATCAGCGGCCGTGGCTTTCCCGGTGTTAACGATAAAATTAGCATGCCGCTGGCTAACTTTAGCGCCGCCGCAAGTTTTGCCTTTTAATCCCAGCCTATCAATCAAGTAGCCGACGCCAATCTTTCCGCCCCTGACCAGGCCTTTGGCCGCCAGTTCGCGCGCCAACGCGGGATTGGCTTTAAGTAAATTTTTATATTCCAAATTTTTAAAAATACAGCCGGCGCTGGGCTGCTTGGGTTTGGTGGCCAAGCGATGATGAAAATTCGCGCCGGCCAGGTTTTTTATTTCCGCCGGCTCGCCTGAATTTAATTTCAATTTGACATGCAAAATTATTAAATTTTTATTTTGCTTAAAAATTGACTGCCGGTAGCCGAAGCGGCAGGCGCGGTTAGTCAGTTTTACAAATTTATTTTTTTTAAAATCATAAGCGGCCGCTTGAGTCACGGCGCTGGCGATTTCACTGCCGTAAGCGCCGGCATTGCCCCTCACCGCGCCGCCCAGGCTCCCGGGAACGCCGTAAGCCCACTCCAGGCCGGTCAACCCTTGCTCGCCGGCGGCTTTAGCCAGCTTGGTCAAACCGGTGCCGGCCCAAGCCGCTATCACCCGACCTTTAATTGAATATCGTTCGCCCGATATTTTTATGACTAAACCCTTGACTTGGTTGCCGCTGAATAAAATATTGCTGCCGCCGGAAAAAAACCAAACCGGCAACTTGGCCGCTTCGGCCCAGTTTAAGGCGGCCAGGAGCTCCCGCTTATTTTTTACCGCGACAAAAAATTCCGCCCGGCCGGAAACCTTGAAAGTAGTCAGGGGCGCCAGCTCGTAATTTTTTTTAATCTCCATATATTTTTTGAAAGTATTGAAAACTTTTTCTAAAAAAGTTTTCAAAGTATTTATGGTAATAAAATCGCCACCAGCGTCAGATTGTCAAGGCTTAAAAGCGGCTCGATGACGGCGCTCTGCCAAACCTGGTTATTTTCTTTGGCTACCTGCGCCACCCGGCCGACGACTAAGCCGCGCTTAATATTCTCTTCCAGCCCGGAAGTGGCCACCAGGTCGCCGATTTTGATATTCTCCGTCTGGGGTATAAAATCTAAACGCACGGTTAAGCCCAATTCGCCCTGGGCGATGCCGGCAGTTTTATTTTCCCCTAAAATCGCCGCGGCTATTTTACAATTTTTATTAGTCACTAAATATATTTCGGAAATATTTTCTTTAACCTTGGCAACTTTGCCGATAATTACGCCTTGAGTTAAGGCGCCGTCAGCGGTTGAACTGACCACGGCCAAACCGGGAAACAGGCCGTCGTGAGCGCCCTTATCAATCACCACCGACTGGCGGTCGTTAGACTCGGCGGCTAAGGCGCCGCGGGAAACAACATTGGCCATTAAATAATGGCCGCCGGCCGGCCTTAAAAAATTCAAATTTTTTCTTAAAACCGAATTCTCTTCTTCCAAAAATTTTAATTCGGCGTTTTGGGCGGTTAACCGGCTAATTTCTTCCTTAGCCCGGCTTAACCCCTCGGCCAAATTTTTATTGGCGGATTGCTCTTGAAAAATACCGCTCAAATTCAAGCTAAGGGAATAAAGGCTTTTGGCCGCTGGCGTCAAGGCCCGGCCCAAAACCCCTTCCAGCGGCTTTAATAATTTTACGTAATGGGAAAAAACAAGTAGCAGAATGATTACCGCGACAACTGCGTATTTTTTCACATTTGATTTGACATTCATTGAAAATTGCTTTAATACTCTTCGGTTGCCGGCGATAACACTTTAGCCAAAAGTTCGGGGTCGGCCAGCAAGATGCCCGTACCCCTGACTACGCAAGTCAGCGGGTCTTCGGCTACCCTTACCGGAATTTTCGTCGCCAAGGCGATTTCTTTGTCCAAACCGCGCAGTAAAGCGCCGCCGCCGGTTAAGACGATGCCGTGCTCATAGATATCGGAAACCAATTCCGGCGGCGTGGTTTCCAAAGTTATTTTAATGTTTTCAATAATCTGCCGGATAATTCTTTGCATGGCTTCCCTGACTTGGGTATCGGTGATTAGGACTTCTTTGGGCAGGCCGTTGATTAAATCGCGGCCGCGCAGGGGCATTTCCATGGGCTCTTTTAAGCCGCCAGCCGAACCGATCTTAATTTTAATGTTTTCCGCCACTTGCTCGCCGATTAAAATGTTAAATTCTTCACGCACATATTGAATAATGTCGTTATCCATGGCGTTGCCGGCCAGACGCAAAGTTTTCCAGGTAACCACGCCGCCCAAAGAAATCACCGCGATTTCGGTCGTGCCGCCGCCGATATCCACTACCATGGTGGCCTGCGGTCCGGTAACGTTCAGGCGCGCGCCCGCGGCCGCGGCCATGGACTGCTCAATTAAAAAAACTTCGCGCGCGCCCGCCGACTTAGCCGCATCTTCCACGGCTTTTTTCTCCACTTCGGTAATGTCCAAGGGAATCCCAATGACCACCCGCGGCCGCGGCACCAGGGTAAAATATTCCGAGTGCACCTTGTCAATGAAATACTTTAACATTTTTTCCGTCACCTCAAAATCGGAAATCACGCCGTCAACCAATGGCTTAATCGCCTGGATATGCGGCGGGGTTTTGCCCAGCATTTTTTTGGCTTCCGCGCCCACGCATAAAATTTCGTCGGTGCGCAGATTAACCGCCACCACCGACGGCTCATTAATCACAATCCCCTTCTCCGGCGTATAGACCAGCGTATTGGTCGTGCCCAGGTCAATCCCTAAATCTTTGCTAAATTTTCCGAAAAATTTGTTGAGCATGATATTATTTTACCTTTCCAGTTTACCCCAAATTAACCTGATTTGTCAAAAAACGGCTGCTCCTAAAACGCAACCGTTTTTTTAAATATTTATCTAAATTTTACAGCTATTTTTTCCCCAGCTTCTCCCAAATCACCAATAAGGGCGAAGCGAAAAAAATGGAAGAATAAGTGCCGATGAAAATTCCGATGGCTAAAGCCAGAGCGAACGGCCTGATGGTCGCGCCGCCGAAAAGTACTATGGAAGTCAGAACCAGAAGCGTAGTCAGCGAAGTATTGATAGAACGGCCCAAAGTTTGATTTAAGCTCATATTAACCGTGCCGGGAAAATCCAAGTCGCTTTTGGGCAAATTTTCCCTGATGCGGTCGAACACCACGATGGAATCATGAACCGAATAACCGAGCACGGTCAAAACCGCGGCCACAAAAGCCGTATTTATTTCCGTGCCGTAAACATGCCCCAAAACCGCGAACACGCCCACGGTAATAACGGCATCGTGAAACATGGCGATAATGGCCGACAAGCCGTATTTCCAGGAAGCAACCGGCTTAGAAACTTTGCGGAAAACATAGGAAATATAAATCAAGACGGCTACCAGCACGAAAAAGATGGCATAAAGCGACTTAGTTTTTAGCTCTTGTCCAATTGACGGCCCGACCGATTCAAACCGCAACTCTTCCGCCGGGGCAAGCCGGTTTAATTTAGCCAAAACCGACTGATGGACTTCTTCGGATGTTTCCTGAAATTTAAGCTGCAGGTCTTGCTCTCCCGCTGGTTGGACAATCAAGCTGCTTAATTTTAATTCGGCCAAACCGGCCTCCACCCGGGCAACTGTCGGCCGCGAGCCTTTAAACGAAACTTCCAGCAGGCTGCCGCCGGTGAAATCAATGCCTAATTTCAAACCCCAAGCAAGCATTGCCGCCAAAAAAATAACAAACAAGACTCCGGAAATCGCCAGCCAGATATTTTTCTTTTGAATTATTTTGAAATTAGTCATAGCTCATTCTGTCATTGCGAGGAGCGTTAGCGACGAAGCAATCTCGCGAATGGCAAGTTTAGTTAAAAATTGTTATTTGTGAGATTGCTTCGCTCCCTCCGGTCGCTCGCAATGACTATACAAATTATTATTTTTTAATTGATGTAATCAAGCCAGGCCGTTTTTCCAGCCAAGCCGACGGTATTAAATCCAAAAAATTCCTGGTGATAAAAATGGCGGTGAACATGGAAATAATCACGCCCAAGCCCAAGGTTACGGCGAATCCCTTAACCGCGCTGGTGGTGAACATGATTAAAATTAAACAAGTGATCAAGGTGTTGAAATTGCTGTCGCGGATGGACGGCCAGGCGCGTTTAAAGCCTTCTTTAATGGCGCTAGCTAGCGGGCGGCCATTTAAGATTTCTTCTTTCATCCTGGCGAAAATCAAAATGTTGGCGTCAAGCGCCATGCCGACCGAAACAATGGCTCCGGCTAGTCCGGCCAAAGTCAAAGTTACCGGCGCCAAACCGCCGATTAGATACAATAAAATATAACTTAAAAAGGCGAACAAAATAAACCAGCTGTTGACCGTAATGCCGATTAACAAAAAAATGCCCACTAAAATCAAGGCGGCCAGGGAAAAGCCGATTTTAAACAAAGCGAACACGAGCAGGCCGTAGACCAGCAAAGCCAAAACCGACATCAATCCGGGCAGGCGGTAAAAAACAATCATGAACAAAGCGATGACGACGAAGCCGATTAAGCCGGCTTTTAAGCTGTCGGCCACCGACTTCTGCCCCAAGCTGGCGCCGATGGTTTGCTGGTTGACCAGCTCAATCGGCACGGGCAAAGCGCCGGCGTTAAGCCTTTGCGACAACAGTTTAGCTTCAGTAATATTAAATTTACCGGAAATCACGGCTTTGCCTCCGGAAATTTTTTCATTGACCGTGGGCTGACTGATGACGTAGCCGTCAAGATAGATAGCCACCGGCTTATTTACGTTACGGCCGGTAATGTCTTCAAACATCTTGGCGCCCTCATCGTCAAAGCTCAAAGAAACTTCGGGCGAGCCGTCGTTCGGGTCGAATTCCACGGCCGCGGATTTTAAATTTTTTCCGGTAAGTTCGGTATTTTTCCAGTCGCTTTGCGCCCCGATAATATCCTCTTCGGTTTTGGTTTTTATAAAGATATGCCTGACGCTGATTTCTTCCACCTCTCTTTCGTCCTGATTATAAATTAAATGGTAGCCGAATTCGGTTTCAACGGGCGCGGAAATTGCGCCCTTGGCCTGGCGGAAAGCCGCTTTTTCAAAAACTTCAACCATCTGGCCGGTAGAAAACCAGCCCAACTCCCCGGCCGTGTCGCGCGCGCCCGGCTCGGTGGAATTCTGCTTGACCAAGTCTTTAAAGTTCGCCGGCGTGGCCTCTTGTTTTAATCTGTTGATTTTTTCCAAAGCCTGTTCTTTAGTCAGGCCGCTTTCGCAGCCGCTGACGCCGTCATAGCAAATCAATAAATGCGAAGCTTTGACTTCTTTTACTGCCGCGTTGGTGAAAGGGTCGGTTTTCGTGCGCTTGCCTTCAACTTTTAAAATTTCATAGCCGCCGCTTGCTTTGCCCAAATCCGCGCTGGTTTTCCCCACGGCGATGTTTTTCGCCAAATCATAAATTTCCGCGTTGTCGTTTTCCGTAAGCCAGCCCAGGTCGCCGCCATTATTTTTAGTGGCCGCATCTTCGCTATAGGCCGAGGCTAAGGCGTTAAAATCTCCGCCGGATAGAACTTTGCCCAAAACTTCAGTGGCGCGCGCTTCCGCCGCTTTATTATAATCTTCAAGCTGCTTGATTTCTTCCGGCGTCATAATTCTTTTTTCCTTGTTCTCTTCTTTAAATTCTAATAATGGAGTTTCGCCGATCATTTTTATGGCCTGCTTAACGTCTTTGATGCCGGCCAACTCCACCAAAATGCGGTAATCCCCGCCTGAAGTGCGGTTAATCTGCACGTTGGGTTCGCTCACGCCAAAAGCGTTCACTCTTCTTTCAATCACGTCGCGCACGCCTTCAACCGCGTTACCCTTGTCCGCGGCCGCGATGGCCGAAACATCAGCCTGATAAGTTAATTGCGTGCCGCCGAGCAGGTCCAAACCCAGCCGGAATGGCACTTCTTTAACTTGCGGCAACGGCATTTTTAATTTATCAATGGCCTTATTGTAGTAATCCCCAAAATCAATTAAACCGGCGCCCAGCGCCAAAATAATTATCAAAACAAAAACCCACCAGACTTTGCCGCGGGCGCTGGGATTCAGCAATTTTTGCAGAATATTATCGGACATAAATTAATAACACCTGGAAAGGTGTAAGCGAAGTTGTTTGTCTTAATTTATCTTAATTCAACTAAAAAATAAAATCAAGGGAGAATTCGCCCTTATTTGCCGCAGCATTTTTTAAACTTCTTGCCCGAGCCGCAGGGACAGGGGTCGTTACGACCGACTTTTTGCCCGGAAGCGTCTTTGACTTTTTCATGCACCAAATCAACCGTGGCGGTTTTTTCCGCGCCAGCCTTTTTAAAACCGGCAAATTGACTAGAGCCTTTTTCCATTTCCTTGGCCGGAGCGCTGTATTTTCGCGGACCCATTTTTAAAACCGGCGCGGCGAAATTTCCCAAGTCCGCCACTTTGAAAATTGAATAAACTACCTGCTTCTGAATTAAATTGTTCAGCTCGTTATATAAAATATAGGCTTCTTTTTTGTATTCTATAAGCGGGTCGCGCTGGCCATAGCCGCGAAGCCCAATGCCGGCGCGCATATGGTCCATGGCTTCCAGATGCTCAACCCAGAGCATGTCAATTGACCGGAGCAAAACCGCTTTTTCAACTTGCTGCCAGTTTATGCCGGCCTGGCCGGCCAATTTAGAAATTTTTTCATAATCAGTTTTAACCAGCACCATTAAATGCTCGCAGATTTTTGTCCTGATTTTAACTTTGTCCAGTTTATCGCCGTCTTGCAAAAACGCGGCCAAGTCTTCTTTCAATTTCGGCTCCACCTTAAAAATCGTAGAAGTCACTTGAAAAATTTCCTTGATATTCCAGTCTCGGGTATTTTCCGCGGCCGTATGGAAAATCACCACCTGGTCAATTTCATTGTCTATCATCTGAAGAATAATATCAGACAATCCTTTTTTGTCATTGCGAGCGACCGGAGGGAGCGAAGCAATCCCGGGTTCATCGCTACTAACCGGAGATTGCCGCGTCGCTTCGCTCCTCGCAATGACGGTTTTATCTTCCGCTAATTCCAAAATTTCTCTTCGCTTCCGGTAAATGGTTTCGCGGTGCTTATTAATCACGTCGTCGTATTCCACCAAATGCTTTCTGATATCAAAGTTATTGCCTTCTACTTTGGTTTGCGCCGATTCAATTGAGCGCGACACCAGGCCGTTTTCGATGGGCAGG
>Ga0210058_1002381_pt1 | contig 15407 bp, 12 predicted proteins | sample CryGeymeta201511_FD_183979 | JGI IMG/M metagenome (GOLD analysis project Ga0210058, IMG submission 183979) | Groundwater microbial communities from Crystal Geyser aquifers in Utah, USA - Crystal Geyser metaG 2015-11 (SPAdes) (version 2) | ecosystem: Environmental > Aquatic > Deep subsurface >...
TCGTTAATAAGATTCGAAGAAGTTTTAATGGTTATATAAATACGATTGCCTAAAGAAATCATTAATATAATGAAAACTAAAGACCTGAATATTTTTTTATTACTAAAATAACTGTCAATCAATAGAGAAAATAATAAAACGATAGGAACGGTCAATATCACTAAATGGTGGGGAAATAATGGTTTGTAGAAAAAAAAGATTATCAAAACAAAAATGCTCCAAAGATAGATAATATTTGTTGGATAACGAATATCTTTATTTTTAATAAAACTAAAAAATAGACTGATTAAAATAATCATTGATAGAACAAAATCTTTTTTCAAGTAATCAAATAAGAAAAATGAGGATGAAGAACTCGCCGCCGCTTGAAATCTAAGTAAAATCGAATTACTGAAAACTTCTTTAATCCCAAAAGGAGCAATTAATAAAACAAAAAATCCAAGACTGATTACGGAAAATATAAGAATTAAATTTATAAGATACTTGATAGATATTTTCTTTTCTTTTAATAACAAAAATATAAATAAAAGGAAGGAAGGAAAAAAAGTTACGTCAAATTTCGCCCAAAAGGCCAAATTCAAAAAAAATACTGAAATAATAAACCAAGGTAAATGTAATATATTTCTAAATCTTATTACGGTAGCCAAACTAATTAATGAGAAAGTTGTGATAAGAATATCAGACTGAAAAGTTAGTGATTGATTAAAGTAAGTCGGGGTAAGAATTAATAAACTGATAACCAATAATCCTGTCCATTTATTTTTGAATTCAAAACCGATCCAAATAATTGTTAAAAACCCTATTATTGACCAGAAACTTATTGTTAACCTAGCCGCCGGTAATGTTTTGCCTAATAAAACAAATCCTGGATAAATGCTTAATAAAAAACCTGGCGGCTGAGAAAAGTAGGTTTTTTTATATGGAGTATTCCCTCTATTAACAAGCAAAAATGAAGTTAAATATATTCCTTCATCATTATCTGTGACCGGTCGATTAACTAATTTAAATTGAGTAAAAAAAATGATTAATAAAAAAATTGCCGTTAAAATAATAAAACCTTTGCTTTTCATACCTAGTATTTTACTATAATATCTATCATGATTAATAAAAATGCTAGTCACCAATCTAGAAACTACATATTTGACTTATTAAAAATCATTCTTACTTTTTTAGTTGTCAATATCCACATCAGAAATGTTACTCATGGAAAAGTGAATTTTCTCGAACCTTATGGATATTATGCAGTTCCATTATTTGTCACCCTGTCATTTTTTTTGATGAATAAATATTTTTCTCAAATCAAATTATCGTTTTCAGTTATTTTATTACGAATAAAACGACTAGTTCTTCCGCTTATTTTTTGGTCGGGAGTCGGATTTTTGTTAAAACCAAATTTAATAAATATTAAAAATATTTTTTTACAACTTTTTACTGGTAAAGTTGTTGATACACCCCTTTATTATTTAAACTTATTGATTTTCCTTACTTTGATTTTCTGGCTTATCACTTATTTACCGACCAAACTAAGAATTCCTTTATATTTTGTGATTATTATTGCTGCTTTTATTCTTGAATATACAGGTTTTAATACAAGTTTTTTTAATCCTATGGGCGATGAAATTAGAAAAAGTTATGGCCAAATTGTTGAACTAATAAAATATGCGTCTCTTGGAATATTATTTAGAACTTTAGTAAACCAAAACAAAAAAAGAGTTATTTTATTTAGCCTTGTTAGGTCATCTTTATCATTACTATTAATATTTAAATTTCCTCAACCTTGGGGTTATAATTATTCGGGAATGAGATTATTTTTGGGAACAATACTTATATTGTCTTCTATTTTATTAATTGAACAAGTAAATTTTTCAGAAAAAATCAATAAAGTTATTAATATTTTTGCAAGTTATTCATTTGGAGTCTACTTATGTCATATAATATTTTTTGAAACATTGTTGCAAATTTTTCCAAACGTAACAACATTTAATTCTTCGTATCCATTCATACTATTATTTATTTACACAATAAGCTGTTATATTTTTTGTTTTCTTTTTGATCATCTAACTCTCAAAAAACTTTCTTATTTGGTTAAATAGAACATTAAAACTTTTTATGCTGAGTGTAGTTTTGAATAAGTGTACTGAACATAAGTGCATTTTCAGCATTAATATTTTTATCTAATTGAGCAAGAATTTTCTTGATGTATGGGGCAACTATTTTTAATTCAACTTCGCTTTTTCTTTTTAAGGCCTCATCCAAAAATCGTTGCGCCATTACATTTGATCCACGATGTAATCCCATAGCAACTCTTTTTAGATCACTAGCTAATGATTCTAAAATAAATTTATTATTCATATAAAATTTTAAAAAAATATTTAGTTAATTTTTCAAATGCATCCCTTTTAGTCTTGTCTTGTATTTCATTACTTGTGTTACCTTGCTGGGGTCTGATATTAATCATTGAATTAAAGTCAATAATTTTTGTTTCAAGATCTATTCCACCTCCCCAAAGATCTTCCTGTTTAGATCCTTGATCCAATAAAATTTTTTCACTATCAAAATGTCTATCACATCCAGCTGAACAAACTTTTCTTTTTATATCAATTACGGTTTTTATATAAATATCAAATAATTCTCGAAGATTTACTATCTCGTCTTTTGTGAACGGTGTATTTTTTGTAATCGTCATACAAAAATTATATCAAAAGTAAGTTCGTCGAAGTGTCCAGAGGGAAGGATTCGAACCTTCGAAGGGAAAACCCAGCAGATTTACAGTCTGCCCCCGTTGGCCACTTGGGTACCTCTGGTATCCCTCCATTTTATCAAAAAGTTGTATAATTTCATATCAAACAATGTCAAAATTAAAAAAGGTTGTCATCGTCGATGTGGTTAATCCTTTCCAAAAGATTGAAGAGGCCGAAAGAAATCTTGAGGAAATAAAATCTTTGGTCGCGACCTATCATGGAATTGATGTAGTTGATGTGATCCAGCATCGTTCTCATCCAGATAAGGCAACATTCATCGGCAAAGGCAAGGTAGAAGAACTGGTTAGCATCGTTAATAGACAAAAAATCGACATTATTGTTGTCAACGCTATCGTCAGACCTAGTGTTTTATTTAATCTCACTCAATATTTATGGAACGATCACCCCGAGATTCAAGTCTGGGACCGTTTTGATCTTATCTTAAATATTTTTGATAAACATGCCCATACCGCAGAAGCAAAACTGCAGATTGAACTCGCCCAAATGCATCATATGGGACCACGAATCTACGGACTCGGTGCAGATTATTTTTCCCGTCAAGGCGGAGGAGGAACTAACACAAAAGGCCAGGGTGAAACCAATATTGAGATAATGAAGCGCCACTTTCGAACTCAAATACGATTAAAAAAAGAAGAGTTAGATCATCTATCTCTCCAACACCAAAAACAAATTGAAAGAAGAAAATTTAACAACATTCAAAGCATTTCCATCGTCGGTTACACAAATGCCGGAAAAACTTCTTTGTTTAACTATTTAACCAAAAGAAATAAGGTTGTTGAGAATGCCCTCTTTGTCACTCTTGATAGTGTTACTGGAAAACTTTATCTACCTACTCTCAAAAAAGAAGTGACTATCTCTGACACAATTGGTTTTATAAAAGACCTGCCTCCGTCATTGATAGATTCCTTTAAATCAACGCTCCTTGAATCAATCAACGCTGATATGATTTTACATGTAATCGATATCAAAGATACGGAAATGGATCAAAAAATCACCATCGTTAATAATATTTTAAGAGAACTTAAAGTCCATACTAAAAAAATAATTTATGTATTTAACAAGATAGATGCTTTCAAGGGCGATGCAGAAGCATTCTTAAAAAAAATTAATAAAACTTATGCCGTCAATACCCCTCAATATATCTCCGTGACAACTGATTATGGAATTAATAAACTGTTAACTGAGATAGAAAAACAGCTGATTTGATAAAATATAGTCTAAGCCTATGATACAAAAACTAGATGTTTTTGAATTTATATCGTACGAGATGCAGCCAGATAAAAGAACGATCAATTTTAATTATAAAACTAACGGACTTGATCTGACTGAAAAAATTATTTTACCATCTCCCATTTCTTCTTCCGTCAATTCAGTTTTGTTAGAAAATGCTGTGAGTAACCTCCACATTATTCTTGGAATAACGTATTTCAAAATGTATTGCCCAAAAAAAATCATCCTTCCTTACGATTTATCCAATGCTCAAGCCCGTTTCTGGAATACCGTTTATACAAAAGGATTGGGAGAATTTTTTTACAAAAATAAAATTGATTTTAGAGATTTGATAAACTTTCCTTTTAGTGATGACGTAAAAACTTTGCCAGTTGACGAAAAAAGAAAAGATAGGACTTTAATTGGTATCGGAGGCGGGAAAGATTCAATCGTTTCTGTAGAAAAACTTAAAAAACAAAATAAGGAAATTACCGGATTTATTTTGGACGCTCAATCAGATGCATCTAATATTCAAATAGATGTATCTAAAAAAATGGAAATTAATTATTTAATCGTCAAAAGACAGTTAGATCAGCAATTGTTTGATTTAAAATCAACCTACAACGGCCATATTCCAATCACCGCCGTTTACAGCTTTATCGCTTTGTTACTTGCTGTTATTTATGACTATTCTTCGATTATTATCCCGAATGGAAAAAGCGCTAATTTCGGCAACGTCCATTATTTAGGAGTCGAAATTAATCATCAATGGAGTAAGTCGGAAGAGTTTGAGAAACTTTTTCAGGAATATGTGAAACAAAATATCACTCTAAATATTGATTATTCTTCAAATCTAAGACCATATTCAGAAATGGAAATTGCAAAAATGTTTTCCTCTTATAAAAAATACTTCCCCATTTTTTCAAGTTGTAATAAGAACTTTAAAATAAAAGGGGACGCCAATCAAAAAAGATGGTGCGGTGAGTGTCCCAAATGCGCTTTTGTATTTATTATATTAGCCGCCTATTTGACTAAAAAAGAAGTTGTAGAAATTTTTGATAAAAATTTACTTGAAGATCCTCAATTAATACCTTTATATCATGATCTTATTGGAAAAGGCAAAATGAAACCTTTTGATTGCGTGGGAACATTTGAAGAGTCACGTCAGGCGTTGGAAATGATTAAAAATAAAAAAGAATTTGACGTTTCTAAAATCATATGACCCTTCGACAAGCTCAGGGTTATATTGAGTATAATCGAAATATGAAACTAGATCAGCTAAAAAAATATAAAAAAATCCTAATTTTAGGCTATGGTAAAGAAGGACAGGCAACGGAAAGATTTTTAAAAAAATATTATCCAAATGCTTTGATTGGTATTGCCGATATAAAAAATAACCCCAACTATCTTGATGAGCAAAAAAATTATGATCTTATAATTCGTTCCCCAGGAATTCCCAAAAACTTAATCACTAAACCCTATACTACCGCCACAAATATTTTTTTAGCTAATATAGATAACGTAGTTATTGGGGTAACTGGATCTAAAGGGAAAAGCACAACGGTCAGTTTAATTTATTCCATCCTTAAACAAGCCGGTAAAAAGGTACATTTAATCGGTAATATTGGTAAACCAATGTTAGATGAGATGTTAAAAGAAACCGGAAAAGATGATATATTTGTTTGCGAGTTTTCCAGTTATCAATTGGACGATATTAAATATTCCCCCCATATTGCCGTTATTTTGGATCTTTTTCCCGAGCATATGAACTATCATGGGGATGTAGAAAATTATTATAACGCCAAAAAAAATATTATCTCTCGTTCAACCGCTGATGACTATTTTATTTACAATCCTAAATTTAAAGAATTACAGTCTTGGGCCAAAAATTTGATCTGTAAGACTCTTCCTTTTGAACAAAACATTGTTATTGCAGACGGTGATATACCTTTGATCGGTAAACATAATAGGGAAAATATCAAAGCATCTATTACAGTAGCTCATTTGCTTAATATAAATAATGAAACTATAGTTGAGACAGTTAAAAGATTTAAACCTCTACCCCATAGATTGCAAATGATAGGAAAATTCACAGAAATCATTTTTTATGATGATGCCATCTCTACGACTCCGGAGTCAACGATTCTTGCCATAGAAAGTCTGAAACAGATTGGGACAATTTTTCTAGGAGGAACTGATCGAGGTTATGATTTTAATAAATTAGTTGAGGTTGTTATCGATTATAAAATACCAAATATTGTTTTGTTTCCTGATAGCGGAGAAAAAATATTTGGACTGTTTCAAAAAGTAACTGGAATTAATTTTTTGAAAACAGAAAGTATGGAGGAAGCAGTAAAGTTTGCCTATAAATATACCCAAAAAAATAAGATTTGCCTGTTATCAAATGCTTCTCCAAGCTATAGCCTTTGGAAAAATTTTGAAGAAAAAGGCGATTTGTTCCAATTTTTCGTTAAAAAATATCAATAGCCCATTCCACCCATTCCCGGCATTCCACCGCCTCCCATTGGGGCGGCCGGAGGATTCTTTTCCGGAAGATCGGCAATCAATGCCTCGGTTGTGAGCACCATTGTGGCAACAGAAACAGCATTTTCAACTGCAGTTCTAACCACTTTTAATGGGTCAATGATTCCAGCTTTGATCATATCAATCATGACTGGTTCTTGTCCAAATTCAAATGACATAACATCAAAACCCATGCCTTGTTTTGCGCCAGTTTTTGATTTTACTTTCGATAAAAGTTCACCTGGATCAACTCCAGAATTTTCCATTAGCTGCTTAAATGGTGCTTCAAGTGCAGACTTTAACATATAATATCCAACTTGCTCATCTGAGCGCATAGGGTCGCCTGTATAAGATATTTCTTGAGATACCTTTAATAAAGCGATTGCTCCTCCTGGGACGATTCCCTCTTCAAGAGCGGCTTTGGTTGCGGCAACGGCATCAATAACTCTTTCTTTTTTGTCCTTTAATTCAACTTCGGTTGCAGCTCCAACATTGATGACGGCGACACCTCCTGATAATTTTGCCAATCTTTCTTGGAATTTTTCCCGGTCAAAGTCAGAGGTCGATTCAATCATTTCTCGACGAATCTTTTCAACACGAGCGATTATTAATTTCTTATCTCCTTTTCCACCAATGATCGAAGTATTTTCTTTGTCAGACTTCACTTTGTCAGCCCGACCACAGTCGGCAACTTCAATATTCTCTAATTTTTTCCCAAGATCTTCTGATATAACTGTACCACCGGTTAAAATGGCAATGTCCTCCAACATCTCTTTTCTTCTGTCTCCAAATCCTGGAGCTTTAACGACTAGAGCATTAAATGTTCCCCGAAGTTTGTTGACAACTAATGTTGCTAAAGCTTCACCTTCAATCTCTTCAGCAATGATCACCAAATTCTTGGAAACTTTTACGAACTTTTCCAAAAATGGTAATAAGTCCGAGACTGCAGTGATTTTTTTGTCAGTAATCAAGATATAAGCATCTTCAATTTCGGCAACCATCTTATCAGAATCGGTTGCAAAATATGGAGAGGCGAATCCCCGATCAAATTGCATCCCTTCTTTATGATCAAAAGTCGTCTCTAAACTTTTTCCTTCTTCCACAGTGACAACTCCGTCTTTACCACCAACCTTTTTCAAAGCTTCGGCAATAAGATTTCCAAGTTCTGCATCTCCGGCTGAAATAGTGGCAACATTTGCAGCATCTTTCAGAGTAATTGTTTTTGCCATTTTTTTTAGTTCAGCAACAACATAAGCCGACCCTTTAAGTAAACCTGATCGCATTCCCATTGGATTTGCGCCAGCAGTGATCATCTTTATTCCTTGTGAAACTATAGCACGGGTTAAAATGGTTGCAGTCGTTGTTCCGTCTCCTGCGATGTCCGCAGTTTTTGAAGCGGCTTCTTTTACCAACTGGGCGCCCATATTTTCAAATGCATCTTCTAATTCAATTTCTTTAGCAACTGAAACTCCATCGTGGATGACACTAGGCCCACCCCATTTCCTCTCTAAACCAATATTTCTGCCTTTAGGCCCAAGAGTTGTTGCAACCGCTTTTGTTAATTTATCAACACCATCAAGAAGTTTTTTTCGAGCTTCTGCTCCGTAAATTATTTGTTTTGCCATAATTAAATTTTAAAATTTATAATTTTTATTCCACAATTGCCATTACATCTTTCTGTTCAAGTAATAACCATTCAACATTCCCAACTTTTACTTCGTTCCCTCCCCATTTTTTATAAATAACTTTCTGACCAACCTTAACAACCATTGCTACGCATTTCTTGTCGTCTTCTCCACAACAGTCACCACCACAACAATTTGATCCCGGCCCAATTGCCATCACTTCCCCGACTTGGGATTTTTTTTCAACAGAATCGGGAAGGACAATACCGGAAGGAGTTTTTGATTCTCCTTCAACAGGACGAATCAATACGTAATCAAAAAGAGGTTTAATATTACCTTGTGCTTTTGACATATTTAAAATTTGTATTTAACTTATAATTTTTATATGATGAAATATACCCAAAAAAAAATCTGTTGTCAAGGGGAAGTTATCAAATAACCGATTAGTCTGCTAATCCTGATTTAGTCGGGACCAACAATATGGATGAAACCAATAGCTTGTCAGAAATAGAAAAATTAAAGACTCTTTTGCAGTCGGCTGATTTGCCTGCTAACCTTCATGACAAGGCGGCCGAGCAAATTGAGCGAATTTATCTAACTCTAAAACATGGTGGCAATCTTGCTCAACTTGATATCACCGCAAAATACATCGACTGGATTGTCAATATTCCATGGAGTAAAAAGACAGATGATTTTCTTGATATTGATCGGGCTAAACAGATCTTGGAACAAAATCATTTCGGCTTGGAAAAAATTAAACAAAGAATTATTGAATTTATTTCGGTTTTGATCTTGCAAAAGAAATCCCCTACCGCCAATCTCTTTCATGCGCCAAATTTATTTTTTGTTGGACTGGCCGGAACCGGAAAAACCACTTTTGCCAAATCAGTCGCCGAGGCGTTGGGCCGAAAATTTATCCGTATTCCATTTGGAGGATTATCCTCAGCATTAGATCTGCGCGGACAGTCAAAGACCTCACCCGAGGCGGAACCGGGAATGATCATTCGCTCTTTGAGACGGGCTGACGCTATCAATCCTGTCATTTTACTTGATGAACTGGATAGGATCACACCGGAATCCCGGGCAGCCATTATGGGTGTCTTGATTGAACTTTTGGATCCAGGACAAAACAACAATTTTACCGATTATTTTATTGACTATCCCGTAGATCTGTCACAAGTTCTTTTTATTGCCACCGCCAACAATACCAATAATATTTCGACGGCCGTTATGGACCGGTTGGAAGTGATCCAAATGCCGTCTTACACCGATGAAGAAAAAATCGCTATTGCCAAAAATTATGTTTTCCCGCACTATATCAAAGAGGTTGGGCTATTGCCGGAGAATATAAAAATTGACGATTCTGTCTGGATGAAGATCGCGAGACCTTTGGGATTTGATTCAGGAATCAGAAGTTTGGAACGAACCGTTGAAGGTATTGCCCGCAAAGTTGCCTACAAACTGGTTAAAGGCGAAGGAACGAGCTTTGTCATAACTGATGCGAATATAAGAGAGTATCTTTAAGTATAACGATCTGCTACTTTTGAAGCACCGTAAGAATAGGGTTTTATTTTCACCTCATACCCACTCCCCCTTATCATTCCGCTGATCTCATTGATCATCGTTCTGGTTTCTCCATTTGGTCCTATATCAACATGTATTTGAATATCATAGCGGGAGATTCCGTTGGTTTTAAAAAGTTCGACAAAGTTTTCTGAAGTTTGAAGAGACATGGTTGCTTCCCGGTAAATCCTTTCTTTTAGCCCCATTTTTTTATTATTAATTTCTCTCTTCCAAAAATAAATTCCGCCCAAACCAATTCTATGGATGACTAGAGCCGAGACAAAATCGTATCCCCCCTTCTCTATTTTCTGCGAGTCGGTCCCGACGATTATTTCATATTTGGCTTTTTTGTCCTCGGCCATATATGAAGACACAATATGTCTTAATTTTTCCAGATCAACCTCTCCATGTGTTGGGCTTTGAAACATAAAAAGCGCGAATATACAACTTATTACGAACCTATTTTATCAATAATTCTTAAACCAAACAATCAGACTTTTCTTGATGGCGATTGCGACACTTCGCTTACGTTTTTGCGACATGACGAGCTTCAAATATGGGGGCTGGGGACTGTGGGAGCGCTGACGATCAGAGCCGATGGTTTAAGAACTTAGGACAACTGGGGAACTTCAAGCTTTCAACCAACCGACCACCCATTCTGTCAGACAGTCAAACTCCCAACCAACCAGCTGGCCATTCTGTCAGACGGCCAGACTTTCAACCACCACACGCCCTCGCTAATCGCTCGGGCATCTTCCTCCTTCGCTTGAAAGCTACGGAGGATGAACCGCCTCCCAAAAGAAGAATATGGTCGGCGGATACAAAGGTATATCTATAGTCGCCCGCCAGAACTCGACTCCCACACGTCCTAAAGATATCAGCCCTCGCTCCCGTCCGACTGAGTCGGGATCCGCTCGGGCTTATCCCGTCTCCGCTTCGCTCCGGCGGTTTTCTGATTCATTCCTTTTCCAGTCGGGGGGAAGTCGGCATTTTTTATCTTTTATGGTTGTTGGTATTTTCCTTGGAAGAAGTAATTAAATTTTGAAGATAATTATATTTTTCTATATCATTAGCTCTAATTTCATCCCAATACTCAGATTTGATTTGACTTGCTGTTTCAATAAATAATTTTGTCATGGTTGGATTATTTTCAATAATATTTTTAATGTTCCACATTGGATTAGTAATCCAGGCAACAAAATATGGTCCATAATCAAAGTCTGGTCTTTGAGAAATATGATAGGAAGCTAAGGTCGCATCCGTTAATAACGGAATTTTTATTTCAGATGAAGATACGACACAAAGGGCCGTAACCATCAATAATTATCAGGTTATTGATGGACGAGCCAAGTAAAAACATTGATAAGGTACATTTTCTATTCCCACGGATAATAGTTGAGAAATCAATAAGGAAAAGCGCCGGGGTATAGTCAGTTCTGATGATACTCATTTGATCGGAAGAGGTGAAGCAGTCTCTGATAGGTTTATTTTTTTCAAATAAGGTTCCAATAAATGTCTTTCCTGAATAAGATCCATGCCTGCCATTGCAATGGCGGCAGTTTTATTGCTACTATTTTCATGTCTATTAAGTAAGCCATTTTTTGAGACCCAAAATGGTAATTCTCCAATGGAATGCAAAACAGCAATTGCAGATGGGTTGGCAATACCCGCACTAACGAGAGCTTTTTGAGCCCAAATATGATAAAAAATACCGAACAACTCTGCCAGATCGATATCTTTTGAACCAAATGCATATGCCATTTTTAATTCTATTCCTGCCGAATTTCCACTTTCATCTTTTTGGTCAATCAGGCGATTATCGAGTTTTAATAATAACGGCACAACTTTATTAAGGTCTTGTGTTCTGATAGTTTGATTGGATATTGATAATAAAATAGGTAGATTAATATCCAAAAACCTCGTTCGAAAAAATTGTTCATCACCCCCCACGCTATTACCGCTTTCGATATCATAACGAGCCATTAATTTATAAGCCATTGCAATTTCTTGAGTCGCCTGAGTGTAATTACCTGAACATTTTACTAATGCATAGGCAAAAAGATCTGATTCGGACATCGGGTTTTCCGGTGTGGCGTGGGCTTGAATAAAATGGGTATAATCCTGAAAATACAAAAGGAAACCTTTCTGATCAGCAAATTTAGAATGATAAGAATCGTCTTGAGGAATATTATTATAATATTCTGAAAATTTATTTGGACTATACATCAAAAATTTCTCAAACCAAGGAATGTTTTCCCCTAAAAAATAATAAATGTTATTATTATTTTTGTTACGATTTAAAGAACTGTCAATCAAATATCGAAAATTTTGATTCACATAGGTAGGTTGTTCTTTGACAGGATCCCAATATATTTGTGGTGGTTTGGAATCTATACCGTAAATACTATGCCAGGTATCAATATAGGATTTTTGGCTAGCATCCATAAATTGCTCCGGTGGAAGATAATTAGGATTTGGAGGAAGAGCATTTAAAGCGTCGGTAATATTTTGAGGAATAACAATAGTTTCTCCATTAGCCTGCATACTGCTCGGATTATCAAAATTTATTTTTATATTATCTGGGTCGTAACTTGAAATAAGCATAAAAGCCTTATCTAAAATAGGGAGGAGCTTTGTATATTCTTTTTTTTGAATCAAAACAGATGCGTTATTAAGCCATTGATCACGAGCAAAAGAATCTTCATTTTCGGCAGCATAAGCTAAAAATGGTAAAACAGTATAACCTAAAAGATCTTGCATTTCTGGATCTTCAGAGATAGTTGTGAGATATTTTGCTAACGAATCATGATTTGGATCATCTTTAAGCTGATAGCGGGTGGCAACTTCTGTAATAAAATCAGTGGCTTTTCCAACCAATCTTTCACGGTCTTTTTCGGGGAAATTTTGAAGAGACTCAAAATAATCATATAAAAGATAACTGGCAACCGGACGAACATGATCGGGACTTTCCAAATATGTGAGAGCGGTTTGAGTGGGATCTCTCCCTTGATGTTCTAAAAACTGTTGGCCCAAACCAACTACTGAACTAATGGCTTGATAAGGGCGGAGTGGATCGCCGTCGGCTTGGGATAAATAATGATTCATCGTCTCGGCAAATTTTTGGTGCTGGTTATAAATACCGCCACTTCCGAGTGAAACTAATTGTGAAAGAATATATAGAGAGTTCATTTTTTTTTGAGCCTTTTTGGTTCTGATTGAATCAAAATTTAAACCACCAGTGTCTTCTATCAAAACATTGATCTGAACAAGATTTTTATCTGGTTGAAAATACGAATGATCTTTTGTAAGATTTATAAATTCGTTAATTTCATTTGCACCAATCACATAATCTACTCTATCAATTTTTTTTACTAAGGCACTTAATTGAGAAGTGATATCTGTGGAATTTTTATAATTAGTTTTAAATAATTTTGTATTCAATAAAAACGATTTAGTATCATCAATTAAAGTTTCTTTTAAAAACCGTTTATCGTATTGACTAACATTTGATCCAACAGTTACAAAATCTCTCACTATTCCTGTTAAATTCGGACGAGATACGTGAATTTTTGGTAAATTCTCATGCAATAAATCTATTCGAACTTTGGGTAATTTTACCCCAATCACTCCATGTCTTAAACTATTTCTTAAAGATTCATCCAGCAATACCTGTGATTTTTTTTGTTGTAAATTGGAAAAATATTTAACAAATTGAGGATTAGAATCTTTTTGACGAGCAAGCGGTTCTAAAGTAGTAACTAAATTGGTGAGAGAAAATAAATCCGGTTCATCAGAAAAAGTAAGAGCTGTTTCGCCATTAGTATATTCATGCGATTGTGGTACTGGACAATGAAAATAAATTGCGGCAGCTTTCAAAATATCCAATTCCGGAATTTGTTTTGTTTCTGATTCTTTAAGATATGATTCTGCCTGTCTTATTTTTTGATTACGAATATGCAAAAGTTTTATTTCATCTTTGTGCATGTCTTTGTGAGAAAAAGCTTTTTTATTTAACTTTGATTCATACCGAAGTTGGGCTTTGAGAATATTTTGATATGTATGTAAAAGTAAACTTTTTGGAAGTTCAAAACGCTCAAGTTTTCTTATAACACTTTCCATGTCTCCGGTGGGTTCATGTGGCATAAAAAATTATGAATTTTTTTCTTGATTATAATGTTCAGTAATTATTTTATTTCCTAAATCTACTAATTCCTGATGACCAACATTTGCTCGAGGATCTTCTCTCATATCAGTTACATGGTGGTCATCAAATCCGAGAAGTTCACCTTCAGTTTTTGAAGTATCTGCCGAACCTATACCGTTTTCTTGTTGAAACCTGTAAATAGCCGAGGTTGGATCACCGTCGTAAAAAATTAAATGTTGTGGTTTTTGACCCGGATTTTTCGAAAAATAATCCTCCCAATATTCTTTAGCTGGAATAGTATTTTCAGCTCTTTTATATCTTGCGCTTGACCCATCGATGGCTTCTTGATATTTTTTTTGAGTAGCATCGGCACCCCATATCATTAAATCACCAGTTAATGCAGGCAAAAGATTTGTAATTCCATCCTCAGTAAAACCAAGTTTTTGTAATTCGACCCTACAACCATTATCAAGTTGTGCACTTAAAGATCGTTGACGATAATCTCCTCTTTCATTGTAATAATCCTTAGCTAATTTAATTAGGTCAGATTCACTATTTAGACCTTTTGTCCAATCCATAAATTTACTAATAAGCTCAGTATTTTCAACCATGACTCTTTTTTCTTTGCCATCAACTACTTTAATTTCAGAAGCATATTTGGAACCGGTATCGGGATCGACTCCAGTTTTTTCAGGTAAAAAAACAACACCCGCGTCTACTGAAACTCCCGGATTCTCTAAAGAATTTGGCCAAACAAAAACATCATTCCATTTTCTTTCATTTCGCGCTGCCGTAAAATCTTTATACCAACCATTCATCGCAAAATTATGTTGCGAAGCAACCACATCAACAGGAAAAGCAAAAAATACTTCATTACCTTCTTCGCCTCCATAATAATCATCTGCAACTATTTGAGAAGCTAAATGAACGGCTGTTTTATCTGGATATGTTGGAGCTTCTGCTAAAGACCAGTGTAAGAGATTGTCAAATCTTTCTTTGGCTACTGTTTCTGATTCTGCTTGTAGAACCCATTCGTTTAAGGTTGTTCTTACAGATGCTTCGTCTCTACTTTTAAAACCATGCAAAGCTAAGGGTGGTCTTAAAAGCTTTTCATCTTTCATAACTCCTTCAAAACCACTATGAAATTCTTGTAAACCGCCGGAGTGATAAACCATGGCATTGTGATCCCGAAATCCTTGGCGCGTAACATGAGATAAAAAATATGGATTTAATCTTTTCCAAAGAGCTATATATTCATCGGTTGACAACTCAGATAAAACTTCGGGTTTTAACAGATCTCTTTTTTCTTGATTTGATAAGGGCACTGAAGACATTTTTTCATAATATGCTTTCAGCATTTCTCTTGGTTTTGGTAAATTATCCTGCTTTGCCTGTGCTTCAAGTTGTTTTGCTTGTAATTGTATTAATTGTTCATCAGGTTTTTTTAATTTTTGTTTTAATCTCACTATTAATTTTCCTTGTCTGTCTTTTATTTGTTCTTCCGTCTCCACTCCTTCTTTTTTTAGATTTTCTAAATCTTTTCTAATTGCTTTAATGTCTGAAGCTAAAGCATCTCTACCT
>Ga0210058_1002391_pt1 | contig 15366 bp, 20 predicted proteins | sample CryGeymeta201511_FD_183979 | JGI IMG/M metagenome (GOLD analysis project Ga0210058, IMG submission 183979) | Groundwater microbial communities from Crystal Geyser aquifers in Utah, USA - Crystal Geyser metaG 2015-11 (SPAdes) (version 2) | ecosystem: Environmental > Aquatic > Deep subsurface >...
CCCACTCCCATCGCCTGCGCGGACGATTCATGCCTGAACGCCTGCCTGGAACGCATCAACCAGGAACTGGCATCCCTGCCCCTGGGCGAGGTCGGCGGGAATTACGCGGGCGCCGAGGCGAGTTTTAATCTGGTCAAATACAAAGTGGACGGCGACCGGATCTCCGAACCCGATATCCTGTGGGCGCCTTCGGAATACAAGGCCTACCAGCAGGATGGCGCCTCGCACCTGCGCGTCTGGAATTACTTCACCTCGCTCATCCCCGCCGACCAGCGAAAGTGGATCACAGGCTACGTCATCTTTACAGACGGGACTCTCAACACGCTCGCCTGGGTCGGCGAAATGGAGGATGGCGACAACTCCCGCTGGGAATTGGGCGTGGACATTCTCGACTCTGCCGACCCGGTCTACCTGACCGAGACCATCACCCACGAAGTCGGCCACCTGATCACCCTGAACTCCGGCCAGATCATTCAAAAGGAAGGCTTCGCTTATACGCCTTATCAAAATACGGCGGTTTGCCCGCAGTTCATCTCCAGCGAGGGATGCAGCACGCCCGAATCCTACATCAACCAGTTCTACCAGAAATTCTGGGTTGGCATTTACGATGAATGGCTGGAGATCGTCTACAAAGCGGATACCCATACCCCGGACGAATTCCGCCAGGTGGTGCGACAATTCTATTCCAACCACACGGATCAATTCGCGCGTGAATACGCCGCCACCAACATCAAGGAGGATATGGCGGTCTCCTTCGAGCATTTCATCCTCGACCCCAATCCCACCGGCGACTCCATCGTTGACCAAAAGATCCTGTTCTATTACGACTTCCCCGCACTGGTGGACATGCGACAACAGATGATCCAAAATCTTTGCGCGTACGCCCAGTAATTGGGATGACAAACCAAAGGCCGCCGTAGTAAAATCCAACCCATGTCCAAATCCAACCAACACTTCACGCGCGGCAAGGGGCTGCTCGAACCCTGGCTCGCCAAAATGCGCGCCCAGCGCGCCAACCGCCTGATCCCCACCGAACTGCGCGCGGGACGCATCCTCGACATCGGTTGCGGATCGTTTCCATATTTCCTCTCCCACACCGTCTTCCAGCAAAAATTTGCCGTGGACCAACTGCCTCCCAACGAACTGGGACGGCGGCTGGACATCCAGTGGCACACCCTCGACCTGAACTCCACGCCCAAATTGCCCTTTGAAAACAACTTCTTCAACGCCGTCACCCTGCTGGCCGTGGTGGAACACCTCAACCCGAACAGCATGGCCGCGCTCTTCACCGAGACCTATCGCGTGCTCCAGCCCGGCGGCGTTGTGATCATGACCACGCCCGCGGCCTGGTCCGATGGCCTGCTCAGGACGATGGCGCGCATCGGGCTGGTGAGCGCCGAGGAGATCCACGAACACGTCTTCGCCTACACCCTGCCCCTGCTGGGCTGGTACTTCGGCCGCGCAGGCTTCGAAATGACCAAGGTGGACTTTGGCTACTTCGAGTTCATGCTCAACCTGTGGGCGGTGGCAAAAAAGTAATGCGAGATAATATCTCGCGCTACAATCAGGCTGTGGCAAGGAAGTAGCTTCCATCTGTCATTGCGAGCCGCCGTCCTGAGCGGAGCCGTGTACTCACGGCGCAGTCGAAGGATGAGCGGCAAAGCAATCTCCTCGTCGACGCGGGATTGCTTCGTCGCCTTGGTCTCGATATGGCGGACAAGCGCCGCCTACTCGACCATCGGCTCCTCGCAACACTTGCACCGCACTGCGTTCCCTGGCACCGTGCGGCTTAAGCCGTACCAGGGCAGGTGTGGTGCAGTGCAGGTGTGACGGAGGCACGGTAGCGTAGCAATAACAACATGACCACACCTCCCCTCCCCATCCCCGAATCCTACTGGGTCATCCCCGGACGTTTTCTCGCGGGCCAATACCCCGGCGGTTTTGGCGAGGAGCGCGTCCGCCGCCGCATGGACGCCTTCCTCGAAGCGGGCCTCGACACCTTCATCAACCTCACCCGCCCCGACGAACTGCCGCCCTACCTGCCCGCCCTGCTCGAAGAAGCGAAAATCTACAACCGCCAGGTGGAGTCCCTCCAGCTCCCCATCCGCGACTTTGGCCTGCCGACCCGCGCAGAAATGATCTTCATTCTCGACAGCATAGACGCCGCGCTCGCCAAGGGCCGCAACGTCTACCTGCACTGCTGGGGCGGCATCGGGCGCACCGGCCTCACCGTGGGCTGTTACCTCGTCCGCCACGGCATGAGCGGCGGGCAGGCCCTGGCCCAACTCGCCCAATGGTGGCAGGATGATCCGCGGCGCGCCAGTTTCCCGCGCACCCCCGAAACCGACGAGCAGGTTCAGTTCATCCGCGAGTGGCATGAACGGACATGAGCGCTACACCCAGCAGGCGCGTTGGACGCGCGACCTGCGCGCCTATCTCTTTGACAAGGCGGGACTTCGCCGCGCGCAACGCGTCCTCGAAGTGGGATGCGGGACGGGCGCGATCCTCGCCTCGATGACGACTCCCGCCTCGGTTCACGGCCTGGACCTCGCGCGGGGCGCGCTGGCCGAGGCTCGAATCCACGCCCCGGGCGCGACCCTCGCCAACGCGGACGCGCTTTCTCTCCCCTACCCCGATTTCACGTTCGACATCACCTTCTGCCACTTCCTGCTGTTGTGGGTGTGCGACCCCTTGCAGGCCGTGCGCGAGATGGCGCGCGTGACGCGTCCCGGCGGGAGCGTGCTGGCGCTGGCCGAACCCGACTACAGCGCGCGCGTGGACAAACCCGAGTCGCTCGCGCCGCTGGGCAAGTGGCAGGCAGACGCGTTGCGCCGCCAGGGCGCGGACGTGTCGTTTGGGGCGCGGCTCGCGGACACGTTCGCGCGGGCGGGGATCAAGATCGTCGAAACGGGAACCATTCAAAGGCGTGTCCTGAGCGAAGTCGAAGGATCAGAGAATGAAGCGTCGCGCGGGGAGCGGGAAAATGAATGGGCGGTGATCGAGTCCGATTTGGCCGCGTCCGTCCCGGGCGAAGCCATCCAAAAAATGAAGGCGTTGGACGAAGAAGCCTGGGCGCGCGGCGAGCGGACGCTGTTCGTGCCGACGTATTTTGCGTGGGGTCGGGTATAATCGCCGTCGCATTGGAGGCAAATTGGACAACTTTGAACCGACGAGCGAAATACCGACCATTCCCAGCGCGCCGAGCGTGGAGAAGACAAACTGGAGGCAGTTCGCACTCGACCTGATCGAGACCCTGTTCCTGGCGGTGGCGTTGTATTTGGGGATCAATGCCATTTCAGCGCGCGTGCGCGTGGATGGTTTTTCGATGAACCCGACCCTGCAGGACGGCGAGTATGTGCTGGTGAGCAAGGTGACGTATCGGCTGGGCCAGCCGCAGCACGGGGATATTATTGTGTTCAAGTATCCGGGCGAGCCGCCGCAGGATCTGATCAAGCGCATCATCGGCCTGCCCGGGGATTCGGTGCAGGTAAACGGCTCGAATGTGTATGTGAACGGACAGCCGCTGGCGGAGCCGTATATCGCGGCCGCGCCGATGTATCAGGGGCAGTGGCAGGTGCCGGAGGGGTTTTTGTTTGTGCTGGGCGATAACCGCAACGATTCGTCCGACTCGCATTCGTGGGGATTGCTGCCGAGGGAGAATGTGATCGGGAAGGCGCTCCTGATCTATTGGCCGCCGCCGGAATGGAACATTATTTCCCATTACGAGATCGCGGTGGCGGCGCCGACGGCTTCGGCTCCGTGAATTGAAAAGAGACAGTCACTTTGAAAGTGGCTGTCTCTTTTTTTAGGGAGTGTCTGAAAACCTTGTCACACACCTGCCCTGGCACCGTGCGGCTTAAGCCGTACCAGGGCAGGTGTGAGGCTTTGTGTCTTGGTGGTAAAGAACCAGACTTTTCAGACATTTTTTCAGGAAATGGACAGGCCGGGGATTTTTATTTCAATGACGGCAGGTATTTTTCGCGCAGGCAGGCCATGTGATGCTCCACGTGCCCGACCATGATGTAGATCAATGCGCGGGCGCTGATGGTTGCGTCGCTGGCGGCGCCGCGGCGGAGCGCCGCCTCCGTGTTCATGTTGCGGATGGCGAGGATATTGGCGCGCCGCAGGTATTCGAATTCCTGGAGCAGGTCTTTGAGCGCGAGACCGTCTGCACCCGAAGCGCGAACGTAAGGCTCCTGGTCGAAACCAGGCAGGGGCGTCTGGTCCCCGCGCGAGATGCGCAGGAGGCGATACGAGAAGACGCGCTCGCCGTCAATCAGGTGACTCATCAGTTCCTTGATGGACCACTCCGCGGGGCCAAACTTGTAGAGCGCCTGCTCGTCCGTGAGCGGATCGAGCGCGGCGTGGAGTTCGTCAATTTGCAGGGAGAGGGCGGCGAGAACATCCTTCCGTGCGATGGCGCGCTGGATGTAATCCGCGTAAAAGGGGGCGTATTCGTCGGGGGCGGGAAATGGGAGAGAGGTTGTCATTTTATTTTCCTGGGGTGGGATGGCAGGCAAAGTATAACAAATTCTGCGCCTCATTCCGCTGTATAATCATGCCAGACAATCGCAACCTCGGCACGCCTCTTGACGGCGAAACATCACATGCCGATGGAATGACTTGTCGGAGTCGAACGCTTTGCGTCCAGACTTTCGAGTGTATAATTTTGGAAAAGGATTCAAAATGGCTCTTAATACATATCCCAACCTGGTCTTGAATAAAGTCGCGGATTCGCTGGTGGCGGCGAAACGCTATCCCACCGTGGAAGATGCCCTGTGGGACATGGCGGTATCCACCGTGCGCGGCAAGGTCGCATATTACCGCCGCCGAATCCGAAAAATGGAAACCAAATACGGGGTGGATTTCGACAAATTCACGACACGCCTGAAAGGTAACGCCAAACCCGCGCAGGAGGATGACTGGCTTGCGTGGCGTTCCGCCCGTTCCATGTTAGCGGACTGGCAGAAGACCTATCAGGATCTGCTCAATGAACGCGCTCGTTGATGATTGCATGAGATAGCGGAGTAGACAAAAGGAGTACGCAATGAATGCAGACACGCTCGCGCCACAGGAACTAATCCGCAAGGCAGTCATCGAAGTGGCGAACCTGCCAGAGAACGAACTCTTAATTGTGATTGAGATGGTGGATACCCTCAAGAAACAGCGCGCGCGTCCCAACCGAGAATTGGCCGCGGAACTTCTTGCCCGCGCCAAAGCCCGCGCGGCGGAGATGAGCCATCTATCCCGTGAAGAAGTAATGGAAAGATTTAGCAAGTCGCTTGACGCGATTCGCGCTGAAGCCATCGCGAAAGGTACGGCCATCGAGGGGGAGTGGGAAAATGACTAAACTGATTCGCGCCGTGTTGGACACGAACGTATTTGTCTCCTCCGCGTTGAGCAGGAATCCAACCAGCCCAACCCGCGAAGTGATTGACCGATGGAAGCGCGGTGAGTTTGTGTTATTGATCTGCACGTTGCTCGCGGAAGAGATTTTCGAAAAGTTGTTGGATCACAGCATTGACCAGGAAAAGATCAGCGAGTTGGTTGAAACTCTGGCGAGCCTGGCTGAATGGGTTGATGTTCCCGCTGAAAAGATCGAAGCCCTGCTCTCCGACCCCGACGATAACGTGGTTGTCGCCTGCGCGGTGGAAGGCAAAGCAAATTATCTGGTTACCTATGACCCGCACTTTGATTCCCTGAATGGCGATTATCGCGGAATCAAAATTGTCAAAGCCATTCCGTTTTTGGAAGTATTGCGGAATGGATGACAGGCTCTCGTCCGCCACGGCGCGCATGAAACCTGTCCAGGTCTGTGCCGCAAAACATCACATGCCGATGGGATAGTTTTGAGGATTACCGATGAAAAAATCCAAACCTGGCTACGAATGGAAGCCCATCACAGACCTTCCCGAAAATTGGGAAGAACTGCAAAATGCGGAGTTGTATTCGCTTGCCAGTATCTGGAAGGAACAACACGCGCAACTTGCGGAGTCGCATTCGGTGAAGGAGTTCAACGAGCGTCTTTTGCGGGAATGGACCATCGAAACAGGGATTCTCGAAAGGCTCTACACCATTGACAGGGGCGTCACTCAATTGCTGATCGAGCAGGGCATTGACGCTTCCCTCATCCCGCACGGCGCGACGAACGTGCCAGTCAGCGAATTGATCGCGATCATCAAGGATCATCGCGACGCATTGGAAGGATTGTTCGATTTTGTCGGCAGTCGCAGGCCGTTATCCGTAAACTACATCAAGCAACTGCACCAGGTCATCACCCGAAATCAAAAGTACGTGGAAGGAAAAGACCAGTTCGGGAACTTCGTTCAAATGGAAGTCCAGCGCGGGGAGTGGAAGAAGTGGGAGAACAACCCGACCCGACCCGATGGCTTGATCCACGAGTATTGCCCGCCGATCCACGTTCAAAGCGAAATGGAAAAGTTGGTGGATTTGTTCAACGGCCACGCGGATGTCCCGCCTGAGATCCATGCGGCATGGCTTCATCATAGGTTCACACAAATCCATCCATTTCAGGATGGGAACGGCAGGGTGGCGCGAGCATTGGCAGCCATTGTCTTTTTACAGGCTGGATGGTTTCCCGTTGTGATCAATCGCGACCAACGCGGTGAATATATCGACGCGCTCGAATCCGCCGATTCTGGAAACTTATCCAACCTCGTCACGTTGTTTGGGCAGAATACAAAAAAGTCCTTTTCCCGCGCGTTGACGCTTTCCGACGATGTTTTGCAGGGAGAAAAGCCGTTGCCTGCCGTGGTGGATGAAATTGCAGAGTTTTATCAAGCCCGCAGGCAGGAAAACGGGAAGGAATTCCTTGAAGTCGAAAAACTGGCGGCGGAACTGGTTGATACCGCTGAAAAAGTCTTGCTCGAAATATCAGGCGCTTTCCAGAAAAGGTTTTCGCAAATCAAGTCCCCGCCCTTGTTGAGGGTAACGAAAAGCGGAGCGGATAATGAGTTTTTCTATTCAAGACAAATCGTGGAGGTTGCCCAAGGACTCGATTATTGGGCGAACGTTTCCAGAAAGCGCTGGTGGATACGCCTCCACCTTTTCGACCAGTTCAGCGAACAAAAAGCCCACATCGTGTTTTCCTTCCACTATTTGGGAAAAGTAAATAGAGGAATTATGGTTTCAACGGGTTTTATTTTCTTCCCTGAAAACAAACCTGAAACTGAAAAAGACGAATATATCGCCGAACCACAGTTCGGAGAAACCCATCGCGTTTGTAATGAGCCGTTCTATTTTTCCTATAAGGATTCTGCTCGGAATGGCGGCTTGAAAGAAAGTTTTAGCAAATGGCTGAACGATTGCCTGACGGTTGGATTGGCGGAATGGGCGCGAAGATTATGATGGATACATCTCGACCTGACAGGTTTCCTCCGATGCCCAATCCTCAATCCCCACTTTCCCCGCACGGACTCTCGTCCGCCGCGGCGCGCGAAAAACCTGTCCAGGTCTGTGCCGCGAAACATCACATGCCGATGGAATAGTGTGAGTCAAGGTATGATTAGAACGAAAGGAAAATACTTATGAACGCAATGGATTTGGATTCTGAAAAATTACTGAGACAAGTCATTACCAGTGTCGCTCAACTGCCTCCCAACGATTTGCTGGTTGTGTATGAAACGATCAGCGATCTCCAACATAAAGAGAGCGAAAAGTCAAAACTGACGGCGGCTGAGATCGTGGCTCGTGCAAGAGCCCGCGCGGTCGAGATGAGTCACCTTTCGCATGAAGAGGTTGTTCAGCGCTTTATTGACGCAATGGATAGAATCCGTGAAGATGCCATCGCGAAAGGTACAGCCATCGAGGGGGAGTGGGAACGTGACTAACCCCCTGCGCGCGGTGTTCGACACCAATGTGTTCGTGTCGGCGTCTTTGAGCAAGAATCCCAGCAGCCCCACACGTGAATTGTGGGAACGTTGGAAGAAGGAAGAATTCACCTTGCTCACCTGCCAGCAGATTGTTGAGGAACTGGTTGAAATATTGATGAGGCGTAATCTCTCCTTGGATGACATCATGGAACCAGTTTCCGCCCTTGCGCGTGCGGCAGAATGGGTCGATGTTCCCGCTGAAAAGATCGAAGCCCTGCTCTCCGACCCCGACGATAACGTGGTTGTCGCCTGCGCGGTGGAAGGCAAAGCAAATTATCTGGTGACCTATGACCCACACTTTGATTCCCTGAATGGCGATTATCGCGGAATCAAAATTGTCAAAGCCATTCCGTTTTTGGAAGTATTGCGGAAGGAATAGATGAACTCACTTATTACAACGCAAGGTTGTTGGTGTGCGCAAACAATGACCAACGGATGAGAAAACGGACACCTGCACCCACCGCAGGTGCGGGGTAAGCGGATAGAGAGTCCATCATCCGTTTATCCGCTTCGCGAAGCAATCCGCTGGTCACTCCCCCGCCACGGCGCGCATAAAACCTGTCCAGGTCTGCGCCGCGAAACATCACATGCCGATCAGATAATTTTCCACGAGAGTAAATTACATGGCCTATCAATCCGTTGACCAACTTCAAAAAGTCCTTGCAAGCAAGGTCTTTCATTACACACAGGATTCCAAAAAAGCGTCTGGCAGGGCGCTTGGAACTTTGGTGGAAATCATAACTTTCTATCTCCTGAAATCCTGGGGATTTGAAAATTCAGTCGCGATTGAGAGGCCGTTGGCTGAATATGGCAATCCAGGTATTACTCATAACGTTGAATACTCGTTGCGCCCTGTATTGAACACGATTGATTTGTCGTTGCCAGATAAACTGCCAATCACATCCGCTCGGTTGCTAACCGCAATGAGCGAAGGTGGATTCTCACTGGAAGGTTTTGATAAACAGGAAATTCTCTCTTGACCAGCAGGCAGATTCTCAGAAATGCGTGCGTTATTGCAAACAGGGGAAAGCCCTATCCATCCCATTTGATGGCAAATTTGCGCGTCCAATCGTCCGATGGATTTGATGTCACAATTTTGGAGCAGTATTCCAAACCTTACGCGATGTTCGAATGCAAACGTGTGGGAGTCGAAGAAGGGACAAAAAAAGGACCGCAGACCATCGAGAAGGCAAAACAAGGCGCGTATGTGGCGCGGACGGTATCTTCGCTTTTCAAAGTGAGACTCCCTTCGGGAGAATTGCAAGGTTTGATCTACAGATCGGGCGATGAAATCTATACCAAACCGTATGCCGAATTGGTAGCCGAAGTTGTAAATTCTGATGACCCAGAACTCCTGCGGGATTTTATTTTGACCGTTGGCGTTGTCAGCAATCACGGTAACTGGTTCACTTCCGACAATCATAACAAAGAGCTGAAAGTTCTGGCTCAATCCTACGACTGGCTGCTTTTTCTCACCGATGAAGGGCTGGCGGAATTTATCACCGAGCTTTTGCTTCGCCCGAAGCCATTGCTTAAACCCGCCCGGAAAGCCTTCCTTGCCAGTTACGCGGCGGAAAAGAAAAAGAACGCATTCACCAAAGTTCAAATGAACTACGAAGCTGACCAGGTTTTGCAATCCTATTTCGCGGACAATGCAAACCGCATAGAAAAGTGGTTCAACATCATTACGCCGAAAAGCGGGTCAATGCGAAAACTTCGCTCGCAAATTTCGCAACTGCGCGACAAGGATTGGGAGGCTTTGCATTCGCTATGACCGCCGGACGTAAAGTCATCAGCCAAAAGAAGGATTGGGGTACGCCCCAAAAATACGTGGATGCCGTGAGAGAAGTCTTCGACGGCGTGATCCATTTGGATCCCTGCTCCAGTCCGTTTTCATTGGTCAAGGCGAAGACGGAATACATGCTCCCCAAAGTGGACGGACTTTCGCAGTTCTGGAATTTCCCGACCATCTACGTCAACCTGCCGTATGGAAACGACGCCGAGCGCGGCACGCGGATCATTGACTGGATTCAAAAATGCGAAGAGGCGCACAGGGTCTTTGGCTCGGAGGTCATCGCGCTCGTGCCCGTCGCAACCAATACCGCGCATTGGAAAGATTACATTTACAATAAAGCCACCGCCGTTTGCTTTTTGTACGATACCCGTCTGCGCTTTCTCGTGGACGGCAAAGACGAAGGCAAAGGCGCGCCCATGTCTTGCGCCATGGTCTATTGGGGCAAAAATTATCAGCGATTTTTTGACGTGTTCATAAAACACGGCGCGGTTCTTAATCTCGAACCGTTACGCGGCAAGAAAATTGGTTTCGCAAATGGAAATGGCAAAGTGAAGAATTGGAATTCCCGATAATCACCAACGAGGGAAAGTAAGTCAGTTTTGAGCCGCCTCAACAATCGCAACAAAATCGCGAGCCTTCAGGCTGGCTCCCCCCACCAGCGCGCCGTCAATTTCGGGCTGTCGGAAAAATTCGCGGGCATTATTGGCGTCAACCGACCCGCCGTATAGGACGCGCACGCCCTGGGCGAGGGTTTCCCCAAACATGCCCCCAACCGTCGGACGGATCACGTTGCGGATGAGCGTATTGGCGCCCTCGGCGGTCGCGGCGCGTCCCGTGCCGATCGCCCAGACCGGCTCGTAGGCGATCACGATCGGATCGGGACCCGCTAACAGGTCCATGCCCAGAAGCGCCTCGCGGACTTGCCGCGAGACCACACCGGCGGCCCGTCCGGCTTCGTTCTCCTCCAGGGTCTCGCCCACGCAGATCACGGGAATCAAACGATACGCGAGGGCGGCGCGCACCTTGCGGTTGACCTGCTCATTCGTCTCCCCGAAATACGCTCTTCGCTCGGAATGACCCAGGATAACATACTGACAAAACTCGGCCAGCATCGCGGGGGAAATCTCGCCGGTATAAGCCCCCTTCTCTTCCCAGTACATGTTCTGCGCGCCCAAACGAATATCGGTGTCCTTTATTAACCGGGACACCGCCATCAAAGCGGTGAACGGCGGGCAAAGCAACTTCTCCACCCCCTTGATATTCCTCAGACCCGGCATCATCTCTGCCACCAGTTTATAGGCTTCGGTGGCAGTCTTGTTCAACTTCCAATTGCCTGCGATCAATGGGAGGCGCATGAGTTTTACCCTGTCAACGACTCGACGTAAAGCGAATCCACGATTCCCACGATCAGGGAAATGATGCACCCGTCCGGCAGGTTCAGGGCTTCGCGGGCGCCGTTGCCCTCGCGGTTGACCAGCACGGTATCGCCGATGCCCGCGTGGGTGTTGTCCAGCGCAATAAAATCCCCGTCCACGGGATCGCCGGGCAGGGTCAATGGCTGGACGACCAGCAACCTGCGATTCTTGTAGTGCGGGTGGCTGATGGTGGTGACAACCGTTCCAGTGACTTTGCCGAGGATCATGATGATTTAGTCCGGTAGATCTCTTTCAGAAGTATGTTTGGAATCCTGAAGTTCTACTTCAGGATTGCCCTTGAGCGCTCCGAAAGTAGAACTTTCGGAATCCTTCGCTCGATTCTTCGGACTTTCGCAGGAAGTCAAGCAAAAAAGATTTGGGTGCGTTTCATTTCAGTTGAACCTTGTAGCGTATAACGTGTTGCGTGTCCCGAAGGGGTAAACCTTCAAAACGGAACACGAAACACGCAACACGGCTTTCTCTCAACTCATTTGAAACGCGCCCAAAAGATTTCATGTATATTTGGTCGCGCCCTGCTTCATGGTGAAATCAAATTCACCGTCCGGGCGGACAACCAGTTCATCCACGATGCCGATTAGGGCCAGGTCAACGGGCACGAATTTATGTTCGCGCAGGGCCAGCGCGGCTTCGCGGGAACGGACCATCACGCACAAGTCGCCGGGACCGGCCATGACCACGTCCACGGCCACCTGCATCGGTCCGACCGGTTCGAGATGTTTGTCCAACGGTTGCACAACCAGAAGTTTCATCCCTTTGAGATCGGGATACTTGATGGTGCAGACCGCTGTCCCGCGCACGCGTCCAAAGAGCATATCGTTGCCTATTTGGCGCTGATGCTTTTCAGCGCTCTTTCGATGATGACACCCAGCAATTTCGGGTCAACCGAATCGCCCAGCTGGGCGAGGGACGCTTTGTACACGCGTTGATACAGGTCATCCTCGCTTTTCGCGCCCGCGCCGACGGCGGAAACAGGCGCGCTCGCCGGGGCGCCGGCCGTTGCTTTGCCGCTCCCACTGGCGGAAGGGGACGGGAGTTTGGCAATGTAAGGACGCACGGGAGCGGCTGGCGGTTGGTCGTCCGCGCGCAGGAGTTCCATCCCAAGCTTGCGCGCCTTCTCGTAAGCCAGGTCGGTCAGCACGACATCATCGTCCACGATCAGCGATGTGACGCCCTGCTTGACCAGGTCAACAATATCGCGTTCCGTATAAAAAGTCTTTGGCATGGCACACTCCTAGAACTGGCTTTCAATGCCTTCGAGACCTTCCAATGCCCGGATGGAGGCGTCCCGCGCGGTCAGCGCTTCCGCTTCGGTGCCGGACAACCACATGCGGCCAAACCGCCCGACCGAACTGACATGCACGATGCTGATGCTGGCTTTCTTTTCCGCTTCGTTGCAGGCATAGTTGATATACGCGGCGGGGAAGCATTCCACCACCAGGAGCGTCTGATGGGGCACCAGCATACTGCCGCGCCGAAAGCGGTTGAGCAGTTGCGCCTGGTACGGATCCACGTTGGTGATCAACTGCACCGAGGCGACCTTGGGGCGGATCCGATTTTCGATCTTGAGACCCAAGCGATCCAGCACGATACGGCCCGATTCGATCACGGCGGCCTGGTTGTGCGAGTGCACCTCGAACATCCCAAACTCGCGCTCGACGATCTGCGCGCCCGGCCTGGCCTCGGTGGCTTTGACGGCAATGTCCACCGTGCGGAAGACTTCATTGCCAGGCGACATTTCGATGTACAAGGCCGCCATGCCCTCGGTTGGCAGGTCGCCCTGGGTGACAGTGCCGACGAAGGCCGCGTACTGCGGTTGCATACGATCCAGGTAACAATAACAGCGTAATGAGAATTCTTCAGAAGCCATTGGCACTCCTTGATATTTTCAAAACTAAGTTCCAGGATGCAGTTGAACTGCATCCTGCCCGCAGTACAACTGCTCGTGAACTTTGGTCAACTTTTCAGGATAGGAACTCCGATGTTTTGTCGTGCAAGGCGATGCCCAACGGGGTCACGAACAGCGGGCGATCCGGCACGCACGTGGAGATACCCGTATACTCTTCAACCACCGAAGCGATGCCGGGGAATTTCGCCGTGCCGCCCACCAGCACCAACTGATCCACCGAGGTTCCATTTTGCGATTTGTAAATTTCCACATGCCGGCTCACGATGCTGGCGACTTTCTCCATCACCGGGCGGACCACCGGGAAAAGGCGGGGCTGTTGGGCTGGATCAAGTTTCATCGTCTCAGCCGCCTCGAACGGGATATCGTGCGCCCCGGCGATCACGAGCGAGAAGTGCGTCCCGCCGGTAGCCTCGTCCGCGGTGTAGGCCACCTCGCCGTCGCGCAGGATCGCGATCCCGGTCGTCCCGCCGCCGACGTCCACGATCGCGCCGTCCCGCAAACCGAGCAGGGCGTTGGCCGCGGTCGGTTCGTCCACGAGTCCCGTGCAGTGAAAGCCGGCCGCCTCAACCACGTTGGCGGTCGCGCGCGCCTCCACTTGCGGCACGCCGGGCGGATATCCGGTGGAGGCGTGGGCCAGTTCGCGGCCCAGTCTCTGTTCGACGCGGCGTTTCATCGCGATCAGGCGGTCAACCGCGCCGACGAAATCCACCACCAAACCGTCCCGCGCCACCTGGGCAAACTGATATTCACCGGCGACCGGCTGTCGGTCCCGATCGAGAACGACCAGCACCAGGTAGGCCGTCCCCAGGTCCACACCGACCTGAAACGGTCCCTCCGGACCTCGGTCCGGGCGCGGCGATTCTTGAACCGATCGGCCGCCCGGGTCCGCGTTCCAGTGGATGACTTGCTCGGCGCGTTCGAGTATCTGGAGCAGATCAGGCCGCCTCAGGAAATCCCGGGCGGCTATTTCTTCGCTCCGCCGGAACGACCGCCGAAGCCGCCCTTGGTGTTTTCGGGCAGGATCATCTCGACGTTCTCGTGCGGACGCGGGATGACGTGCACCGAGACCAGTTCGCCGACGCGCTTGGCGGCCGCGCCGCCGGCATCCGTGGCGGCCTTGACCGCGCCCACATCGCCGCGCACCATCACGGTAACGTAGCCGCCGCCGACGTACTCCGAGCCGATCAGGACCACGTTGGCGGCCTTGACCATGGCATCGGCGGCTTCGATCGCGCCGATCAGGCCGCGGGTCTCGACCATGCCGAGGGCGATTAATGCAAGATCTTGTGCCATAAGAAACTCCTTTATATGGGTTTATCGAACACGCTGGTTTTTAGAACCTATCGAATAACGGATTGCAGACTTCAGTCTGCGGCTTGCCGGGCGGACTGAAGTCCGCGCTCCTTTTTATTTCAGAATCTCTTTCACGACTTCCTCGACCACAGCGGCGACCTGCTGTGGGTCGGGACCTTTGATCGGTCCCGCCGGAACCATGCCGGGACGCAGGGCTTGCTCCGGAGGAGCCGTTACTTCGAATGCCAGGCGTTTTACATTGAACAAGTGATACACCGTGATGTTGTCGCCGGTCATGGCCCCGCCAATGCCGCCGGATCCCAGCGTCAGGGAGGGCATGATCTTGGTGGTCAGGCCGATCGCGCCGAGCGTGGCCATCGTATTGACGGCGATGCGGAAGACCGGCTTCTCCAGGCCGAAGGCCATGATGACCTTTTCATCTGTGGCATGGATGACCAGGCTATGGCCGCGCCCGCCAAAGCGGATCAGTTCGATACAGCGCTCGCAACCCGCTTCCCAGCCGTCGGCTTCGTACCAGCCCAGGACGGTGGTCAGCTTCTCACGGGAGAGCGGCTCCTCCGGCCCAACTTTATTCAGGCGGGCTACCAGAATCCGGGCGCGATCCGGCACACGGATGCCGGAGAGCGCGGCCAGATACTGAGGCGACTTCCCGACCGAGCCGGGGATGATCGCGCCGTTGGGCTGGAACAGCGTCCTGCGCAAGGCGTCCGCCTGGGCTTCGTCAATAAAATAAGCGCCCTCGTTCACCATCAACTGCGCCAGCCGGTCCGCGATGGGACGGTCAGCCACTACGGCTTGTTCGGTGGCGCAGATGACCGAGTGGTCGAAGGCCTTGCTGGCTACGATATATTTGGCGGCTTTTTCAATATCGGCGCTGCGATCCACATAGACCGGGACGTTGCCAGGCCCAACGCCGTACGCCGGTTTACCCATCGAGTGCGCGACGCGCACCATGTCGCTCCCGCCCGTTGCCAGGATCACTGCCGTGCGCTGGTGCGCCATCAACTCCTGGGTGCCTGGCAG